>Ga0181588_10001942_pt1 | contig 18120 bp, 9 predicted proteins | sample 071ome_26_FD_148607 | JGI IMG/M metagenome (GOLD analysis project Ga0181588, IMG submission 148607) | Coastal salt marsh microbial communities from the Groves Creek Marsh, Skidaway Island, Georgia - 071409BT metaG (spades assembly) | ecosystem: Environmental > Aquatic > Marine > Intertidal zone...
GTCGATGTCCGCGTCGTTCCGTCCGCGTCCGAGCCCGGGTCGCGACGTCACCCGCGCCGGGTCTTCATCGCTCGCTCCGCGTTCGTCCCATCGCCCGCGAGCGGAGCGAACGAACCGCGAACGGGGCGAACGAACGGGATTATTTCGCGTCGTCGTTCCAATCGCTCGTCGCGCGTCGCTCGTCGTCGCACGTACCTCTGAGCGCGTACATGATGACGTTCGTTCCGTCGCGCGCGGTCTCTTCTGACGGCGCCGAGCGACCGAGGGCGTCGGTGTACGCGTGTGAATCGTACTACGTGTAAACCCTACATTTATATACTAAGAGTACTTTAAACCCGGTCTGGAGTGGTTTCGGGGACGCGTCTTTGTTTATTTCCCTTCGCGTCTAAATGTGTGTTACATCGATTTTAAATGTACTCCAGTACGGTGTTTCGGTTTTTTTGTCACACTTTGGTGCGAACGAGAGCAGAGGTTTTCGAGGTTTCGACGAACGAACGGGCGCGCGGGCGCGGCAGCGCGCGACGCGAAGGGCGACGCGAATGGCGACGGGATCGATGGCGATGGCGGCGTGGACGTCGCTCGCGGCGCGACGACCGGTCGGGTCCGCCGCGGCGGCGTCGGCGAGCGGTCGAAAGAGAGACGACGACGCCGCGCGCGTCTCGGTGAGACGGGTTAGGGCATCGGGCGGGACGACGTCGACGTCCGCGCGCCGCGTCGCCCGATCGACTTCGCCGCCGGGTCGGACGCGAAAGACGGTGGTCGTTCGCGCGAACGGCGGCGACGGAACGGACGGGCCGCCGGAGGTGATCCCCGGACCGGTGAGGGAGGTGTTTCGATCGATCGGACGGGCGGTGGCGGTGGACGACGCGCCGGCGCCGGGGAAACCGTCGGTGATGATGCCGACGCCGAGACCGACGGTGGCGCCGTCGCCGGTGCCGAGGTGGATGGCGCCGTTTGTGGATGCGTACTTTGTGGATTTTTCAAAGCAGGCGAAGGAGTTGAAGGCGGGGCGGGAGTGGGACGCGGCGGAGGAGGAGCGGAGGTACGACGGGGTGGCGCGATTGATGCGGAGCGGGGAGGATGAGGAGATGAACGCGCTGGCGGCGGATTACCCAGAGATGGGGAAGAAGATGGCGAAATTGCGTCGGGCGAGGCGGTTGTTGCGCGAGCACGCCGAGGAGACGTATCCGGATGTGGAGTTGGGTAAAAAGGTTTCGTTTGGTCCGCAGCGCGTCTTGGAGAAGATGGGCGTGTACCCCCGGATTGATGGCGACGCGACGTACGCGCAGTTTATGCAGTTTTTAGAGCGTAGAGAGGTGAGTCGAGTGTTGCTTTACGACGAGGGTAACACGGCAATCGTGGAGATTGGTGGTCCGGGGGCGCATTTAGATCCCAAGGCGGACGTCATTCGCTGGAAGGTGCAAATTCCGGGCGACGCGCACGAAGAGGTGGCGCGACAGTGCCAGAAAGCCTTCTTCACCAAGCCGGTGAACCCGGACGATATGTTCACCCCGCATCAAACTTCTTGTCAGCTGTTTATGAATATTAAACCGTGGAACATGGCGATTCACGGGGCGCGCAACTGGTTGATGGCGGGGACGTTTTTCTTTGTCATCGGCGCCCTTTTCCAATCTGGGTACGCCGCGGAGCGCAGCTCCGATGTGTTGCGGAAACGCGCCAAGGTGAAGAAACAGAGCAACGAGAGAGATGCGCTCGCCGATCAGATGGGTAAGTCAAAGGCGAAAAAGCTGAAGAAGAACCAGTCGACGGTGAGATTTAGCGACGTCGCCGGTCAGGATATGGTGGTGAACGAATTCCAAACCATCATCGACATTATGAAGGGCGATCCAAAGTACAAGGGTAGGTTTGTGGAACCGCCCAAGGGTATTTTGTTGGAGGGTCCTCCAGGCACGGGTAAGACGTTGTTGGCCAAGGCGGTGGCTGGGGAGGCGGGTTTGCCGTTTTTTTACGCCAACGGTTCCGAGTTTGTGGAAATGTTCGTCGGTGTGGCGGCGAGTCGCATGCGCAACCTCTTCAAGCGCGCGCGTTTGAACGCACCGTCCATCATTTTTATCGATGAACTGGATACCATTGGACGCAGTCGCGCGGCGAACGAATTCCGAGACTCTTCCACCTCGGAGCGCGAGCAAGGTTTGATGCAAATGCTCATCGAGATGGACGGCTTCGACAACAAGGAAGTCGGCGAAGCCGTCTTGGTCATCGGCGCGACAAACTTGGCGTCGCAGCTCGACCCGGCGCTGCTGCGTTCCGGTCGCTTTGACAGGGTGTACCACATCGGCGTCCCGCCGACGGCTGAGGCGCGCATGCCGATTCTGCGAGTGCACGCGCGCAACCTTAGCATTGACCGCGGGGGAGACGACAAGTACGAATCCGACGCCTTTTTGCATCGCGTGGCGGACCTGACGACGGGATTCTCTGGCGCTGAACTCGCCAACTTGCTCAACGAGGCGGCGATTTTAAGCGTGAGAAACGACAGAGACGTCATTGACATCAGCGACATTGAAGCCATTTTGGAAAAGCAAGCCATAGGCTTGATAAGCGCTCCGCTCGCCGACGGCTGGGGTAAAGAACACCTCGCCATCATCGAGGCGGCCAAGGCGGTGCTCTATTCTGCTCGTCCAGACATGGCGCCAGAGCTTTTGCAAGTTTCCATTCGTCCTCGCGGTTCGCAAATGTCTGGGGTGATTCTCACGGATCGCTCCCCGGAAGCCGAGTCGGAAATTCACGCCGAGGATGGTCCGGATACGCTCGACTATTACATCGAGTCTCTGGCAATTATGCTCGCCGGTCGGTGCGCAGAGTATTTCTTCTTCGGTTCGGACGGGGTCTCCATCAGAACCAACGATGAGGTTGCCGGCGCGGCGGAGATGGCGTTTGACATCGTCACCCAGAGCGGGCTCTACCCGGATAAAAAGGTGCTTCCGATTATGGATCCCATCATGCTTCACGAATTCAGAATTCCTAGAGAAGGCATGCAGGAAGGCACAAAGGATGTCATGATTCGCGCGCACGAGCGTGGCGTCAAACTCATCGAGGAGTACGCCCCCGTCATTGAACGCGTCGCGGCTGAATTGCTTGAAAACGAGCGCATGTACGGCTCGGCGGTTCGTAGAATGGTCAAGGAGTACAACGCAAGCCGCGACGACGTCACCTTGACTCCGTCTTACGCGGATGAGATTGTCGACGTCAAATGAGATAATATTAGGACGCAAACACACATACACGTAGAAATTGATGTAAAGACGCCGAGCGTGCGCGATTATTTCAAGCTGCTAAAATTCTAACTTTTGCTGTTACAACAAAAACGTCAATTGGTTACGCGGCGGCGGCGCGTCTGATGTCGACGTGCGCCTCCACCGCGGTCGCGACGCACTCTGGGCATGCGACGGCGCAGAAGGGTCGCTCGTAATCGCTCCCGAGGACGAGCGATGATATCGGGAGGTCGAGCATATCGAGACGTTTCTTGACGTCGTCGACGGCGCGTCGCAAGTCATCCTCGGCGAGTCGGTGGCCGCACGTGAACGCCCAGCAATCGCTCCGACCGCCGCCGCGCTCGAGAGCTGCACGTTCTGCATCGGTGAACGGCTTGGTGCGCACCAAATTTGACGAGTGCATATTGGACGTGAGTTCACCTTTGATTTCCGACCAGAGAGACTCAATCGTCGATCCGTTTTCGCTTGAATATTTTCTTTCGTCGTCCTCGACTCGTTGAGCGGCAACGTCGAGGACGAATCGACCGCTGAACGTGAAATCAAACTCTCGCTCGAGCACCATTTGCATCGCCGCCGCGGCGTGGCCCTGCGATACGAGAACGTCGAGCAGCACTTGCTCAAGTTCGTCCGCCGCCAATCCTCTTCGACGCCAGCTTCGCACAAAGTCTTCAATGAGACGCGCCTGCAATCGAGCCGACGACACATGCGCCACGTACGTCTCCATGCCAACCTCAAGCTCGGCTTGCAACGTCGCATCAGACGTCTTACCTTCGCGTGCGAGCTGTTCGATCGCAGCTATGTGGCACATCGCCCCCGTTGCGTGATCGCCCATGAGAAGCGCCGTCGACGCGGCGACGTCAAACTTTCGATACGCCAGGCACTTGGATAACACCCATCCGTAGAGCTTTGGATCGTCGTCCAGCATCATTCGAATGGTATCCTTCAACGCCGGGTCGTCATTCAGACGCAGGAGAATGGACACCTCGATGTGCACGGCTCCACGAACACCACGAGTCTTGGCGGCGACGCACATCATGGCGAGCTGCCAAAGTTCGTCTTCGTCGAGCGTCTCGTATAAAATTTCCAGCGGCGTCGCCTCAAATGATTCCTTGGTGTCGTTTTGCAGTCCAAGAAGAGCGGTGATGTCGTACATGCTCTCCAGCGGTTGCGTGGCGGTGACGTAGAAGGTGACGTTTGGATCCCAAAACACGAGAGGTTGCGCCTCCCACGCCTTTACGGCGCCGCCGCTCGTGTTCGCTGTCGCTTCACGTTGTTGAATGGCGTTCGCGGTGATGCCACCGAGCATGTGCAAGCTTTCGATGATGGATGTAGAAGAGAGCAAGAGCGTGAATAACGTGCGCACGCGTTCTGAGTAGTTTTCCGTCTCGCACGCAGAGGTGACGACGGATGTCACCGCCTTGGCGGCTTCGAGAGCGATGACGGACGCTCGCGCCGAGACGGATACTTCACGCACGACTGAATCATCCTTCGTTGCGCGCATCGCATCGACAACGACACGAACGACATCATCGACGGCTTGTTCGGGAAGAACGGCGGCGCCGGGTTTGACGCTCAAACGTTGCAGTTGCGCCGATATCGACTCTCCGCCCATTTCGCTCGCGACGTCTCGCGCGATTGCATTCGAGGCTTCACACCACGCGTGCAAGTGCGCGTGCGCCGCCGCCGCCGTCTTGAGCCACGCCATGTTGACCTCTCCGCCGTACGCAGACGATGCCGAACTCTGAAAGTTGGTGAGCGCTTGCGACGCTTCCCAAACTTCGAGACTAAGCGACACAAAATCTTTGAGCGGGGCGCCCGTCTTTTCAAACAACTCCTTGGCTCGGCTAAAGTTTTGCTTTTTGAGCTCTTGACGCGCGGCGTCGACGAAGACGGGCATGTGATCCTCTTCGAGGACGCTCGCGACGAGTTTCAACTTGTCGTCCGAGTCCAGCTCCGGTTCGTCCTCGGTGTCGGCGCTCACAATCTTCTCGACACTTTCCCAATTGGTAAACTCGTTTGCGTCTCGGTCGATGGTTTGCGACATAAATGAACGAAGCACTGTCGCGACGTCAGATTTCGGTTTGAGCTCAAACACCCCGAGAGTTGTAACGAGCATGCAACCGCGCAAGTGAGTCCGCTTGCCATCCACGCGTTCTGGCACTCGCGCCGCCATAAAACTTTTCGGAACGCCCGCGCGGCGAGGCACGTGAAACGTCTGCAGCGTCACGATTCGTCGGCGTCCATTGTCATCGTCGCCCTCACATCTTCGCGCGAGGACGTGAACGGAAGAGGTGAAGGAGAAGATGTCTGTCAAGTCTTCCTTGTCTCCGAGCACGGGCTCGCGAACGAGGGCGAAAATCAAATCTTCCGTCAGGTGCACAGCAACGGTGTGCTCCGGCAACGTGCGCGTCGCCGTCGGTTCGCCCGGCGCATCCGCGTCGTAAACCTCCAACAACCTGCGATCGACAATGCACGCAATCGCAGACGACACACCGTCATCGACACCATTTTGAACGCTGAGCACCGTGCGTCTCCCTTGGCGCACGCCGTACTCGTCCTGGAGCGCGTGCGCCGCGAATCCGTGCGATCCGGCGGCGTCTGGTAACGATTCCACCCTCGTCATCGTCTCCACTTTTGATTTATCCTCATCAGAAGTCTTCACGACGCGCGCCGTGCGCTCGAGCATGAGCGTCCAACTCTCCCCTTCTAATCCGCTAATCAATAAAAACTGCGAGCTCTTTCCCCGGACCAACTCTGCGTGCGAACACTTGGCTCCGACGACGCACGCTCCGAGCGGCGATCCCGATTTCGCGTCCCACGCGCGCACTTCTCCATCCACACCGACGCATACCGCCACGACAGGATCCTTCCGATCGGGCTCCAACGCTCTGTACCACCAAATGGCGCTCGCAGGTTTCGTCCCTCGGCTCGCCAAGACGCGTATCGACGGCGACGCGTTGGCGTCTCTGATCAACTCCCAAATCGGCACCACGTACGCCCCGCCCGCCGTCGTGCAACACAGCAACGACTCCCCGTCTGCCGAATGAGCCATCTTCGCGATCCTCGCACGCGAGCCTTCGTACCACGGCGCCGCTCGCGTCGTCCCGGGTTTTCTCGAATCGATCGCGGCAATGTAATTCTCAACCGCCGACTTGGTTGCGTTTCTGCGATTCCTCGATTCCTCTTCTTCGTCTTCTTCTTCATCTTCCTCGTAGACAATATTCGTCCTCGACGCCCCGTACCCCGTCGCCGACGTCGCCAACGCCATTCCGTCGCGCATCAAAGCCACGGATGCCGCGACGAATTCCATTGCCGGCGCTGCGACGAAATCTGAAGAATCATTCGCGCGCGCGCGTCGTCCACTCGGATGCACGTTCGTTTCCCTCGTCCCGCTCGCATCCTCCCCGAACCCGAACACGGCGGATATGCTAAACCCGCGTTCGAACGTCTTTCGTTGTTGATTTCGCTCGGGTTTCCTCCCGCCGTCGTCGGCTTCCGCCAGCGTCGCCCCTCGACGCGCGTTTACGAAGAGTGTTTGATGAACGCCAAATAATCCATCGCATTCGATCGCTACGACTGACGGTTCGCGTCGCCGTGAATCGGACGACGAGGGCGAATGCGAAACAAAGTCTTCGTCTTCTTCATCGTCGTCGGATCTCGGCGTCGACGTCGACGCGTTTTCGTCGGCGTACGACTCGCGTCGAACGTGACGTTCCATTGAGTGATTGCGTCACAGTTTGACGCTGACAACCCGACAGACGATCATGTCCACCGATACCGACGCCGACGCGATGACGCGACTCACTCGCGACGCGCGTGCGATCGTCTCTGATCTCACGGATGCGTCCCGGGTGCAAACCTACGGCGCGACGCACGGTGCGACGCTCAACGATTCGGATGTCTCCATGCTCGTGAAACTCTTTCAAACGTTTTCAGCCGACGACGGCGACGCGTGGAGACACGCGTCGACGTCGGCGGGCGCGGATGTGTACCGACGGGCGAGTGCAGATGCGTCAACGCGGGCGCATCAGGTGTTGGGGGTGACGGAGACGCGGGCGAGCGCGGATGATGTGTTTGAGTTTTTTAGCGCGGCGAGCGAGTTTGATAGACACTTTGGGATATTGGATGACATGTTTAAAGGTGGGGATGTGCTGTCGTTTCGTTTGTACGATCACATGCTGGAAGGAGACGCCAACGGGGTGTCGATGTCGATGGATGAGGAGAGTGAGCGGCGAGGGCAAGGGAAACGACGCGGGTTCGGCGGGGCCTTCGGCGGGGCGTTGCGACGCGAGCCGCGATTCGGCAAGTTATTCGAACGGTTGGAAAAGAATGCAAAGAGTTTAAAGGGTGAACACGAACACGCCGCGGATACGTCATCGGTGTCGTCAAAGTCAGTGGCGACGAAACCTCTGGCGGTGTCTTCGGCGTTGTCCGCAGTGCCGAAGGAGTCGCCGACGAATCCGCTCGGATGTCGGCCCGGACACGCAATTTTGAGAGGAACGTTTAAGCTACCATCCATCATTCGCGATCGTGATTTCGTCTGGGAACAACTGACGATGAAGATGCCGAATGGGGCCGTGGTTGTCGCCGCGCAGTCGATCGAAAACGGCGTCGTCAACGGCGTGGCGCCGCCGTTGGAGGGACACGTGCGCGGATCCATTCTGGTGTCCGGGTACTATGCCGTGCCAAATCCGAGAACCGGCGGGTCAACGTTGTACTACGTCGTTCAGGCGGACCCCAAAGGGCAGCTTCCGATGTGGGTGGTGAATCTTGTCGCGCCGGATCAGGCGCAAAACGTGGCGCGCCTTCGCAACCACCTAGATTCCAAGTGATATTCATTTATTTATCCATCGCGCGTGCATGTGGTAGTGTGTATAACAACAAATCGCAACAAATCTACCGCGTACTAAAATCTAACCCGCAAGCATTTACGTTCGGCTTTCCTAGTGAAAGCCGTCTACTATATCACAGCCATACTCTGCGCGCGCGATGCGCGCGATTACCATTTCCAACAGCGCCGGCTCTCTGCTAATGACGTCGACAAATCCGCCGACGTGCGCCAGCCTCTCTGTCTCGTCATCCTCGGCGACAACCCCTTTGTGCGGGTTATTCTCCATGTGTAAGCGAGCAAATTCTCTGTGAGGCGACACCGAGACGACGTGGGCGCACATAATCATAGATTTCACGAGGTTTCGAAACGCCATTGGGAAATTCTTGTGCGTCTCCGTGGACCAATACGTGGGAATGCCCACTCTCCAGCAATTCACTACCCCGCCGTCGCATGTCGCGCCGTGCATCTCATCGCGCGCGGGAGAGACGCTCAAAAGACTCGGTAGAATCCTCTTGTGCCCGCTCGTGTCTGCGAACTCTTGAGCGGGATGGAGAGAAGTGATGAGCGCGCCGTTGCCCGAATTGATGATCCAAACCGAACCATCTCTGTGAGCCAAGAATAAATTCGGCCCGACGGCGCAGAGCGAGCCGCAATCGATGAAGACATTGCTCGCCCCCAATCCCTCGATCGATAGGCGCTTCTCCTCGCTCCCATCCGCGCCATCCAAGATGACAATCTTGAGTGGAGAATCGGGCGCCGCATACATCGTTCCATTGACCAATTCGCCGCATGAACACGTCGCCACGCGAGGCAGAAATCCCGCACCTCGGTCGATGGACGCGACGCCGGCGAGAAAATTTTGCCTCCCCGGTTCCCGTCGAGATCTCCACACCAAACTGGCCTTGCCGTCGGGCTTGACGCCGACGCACATGATGGTTTTACGATCGAACGAAACGCCGAGGACGCATCCGTCGGCCGTTCCATTCAGCCCGTCGGCCAAATTTGACCCAATCCACGTGTTCTTCATCGGTCCTGACGCGAAGCCTTTACAGTTGCCAGAATCGCCGATCGGTTCGTATCCATTGCTCGCGCTCCAAACCGCCATCGTCGGGCCACCGTACCCGTGCGTCGCCAATAGCAGCGTCTCGCCCGAAGCGACGCGCGTCGTTCGCAACGCCGTGACGCGGTCGTCGTACTCGCTTCTCGAACCCATCCGCCACGGCAACCCACTCGATGCGGACGGTGGAGGCGCCAATCTCTTCACACACCGCACGCGCATCTCGCTCTTTTCGTCGTCGCGTCGTTCGTAAATCCACACCGACCCGTCGCACATGCCAACCGCGAAGGCCTCTGAAGCCAGCAGCGTCGCGCTCGACACCCCTCCCGAGTGTTCGGCAATCACCCACACCCCCCGTAAACCCTCCCGCTCTCGCAGCGACGTCCATCGAACGATCCCGTGTCCCGGAAGCGACGCCGAGACGCCCCCGGCGACGAGCGCGGCGTCCGAACGCGCGAGCGCAAACGTTTCAAAGTTTCCAAACGCGTGTCGTTTCGCGTCCTCTTCGACGCGCGACCCGTCATCCTCGAGCGAAATCCTGCGTTCGGGCACCGCGACGTAATCGAGCGAATCGTACGCCGACGTCGTCGCCGCGCGCGCGCGCGATCGCGCGCCGTGCGCGCGCGCGAACATGCCGCGGCTGCGGCGGCCGAAAAGTGACGTATCACCAGCCGCCACTGTCTCACGCGCGAAAGACGTGACGAGACGCGACGCGCACGAGCGCCGCACGCTCGGTCCGGTCAATAAAAGACATTTAGGTTCATCCATTCGATACGCGATGACGGTGGTTGAGCGATGCGCGACGACGCTGCGCGACCAAACGGTATCGATGAACGATCGCTTCCACGCGCTGTTCCAGCTTCGGTCCATAGGCACGCAGGACGCCATCGACGCGTTGCTCGAGCGATTGTGCGCGTCGAGGGAACCGTCGGCATTGTTGCGACACGAGGTGGCGTTCGCGCTCGGGCAGATGCGGGCAGAAGGGGCGATCGAGGTGTTGACGGAAACGTTGCGAGACGCGTCCGAGGACGGCATGGTGCGACACGAGTGCGCAGAGGCGTTGGGTGCGATCGGGGTCGAGAAGTGCGTCGACGCGCTTCGTGAAGCGTGTGCGGATGCGAAAAGAGAGGTCCGTGAGACGGCGGAGCTCGCGTTGCGGAAGTTGGAGCACCGAGGCGCTGGGGGCGAGCCGACGGGGAGCACGGTGGGAAGCGCCAAGGAACGGCTGAGCGCCAACGCGGAGCAGGACACGCCGTTTTACGGCGTCGACCCAGTCCCGGCGATGCCGATGGATACTCCGTTTGAGGTTCTTCGAGAGATGATTTTGAACGACGAAGGCGACATGTGGTCGAGGTACAGCGCGATGTTTGCTCTGAGGAACCAGTCGTACGCGAGCCAGGAAGCGTGCAAGGCGTGCGCCGACGTCCTTGGCACGGTTTTGAGCACCAGCGAGAGCGCGCTGCTCAAACACGAGATTTGTTACGTTCTTGGTCAGCTTCAAAGCACGAGCGACACAGCCCGCGACTCTCTCGTGAACTGTCTCGAGAATGGTTCTGAGCATCCCATGGTGCGTCACGAAGCCGCCGAAGCGCTCGGCTCCATCGCCCATCCGAGCACCAAGGATTATCTCATCAAGTACTCCACCGATCCCGAACCCATCATTTCTCAGAGCTGCGAAATCGCTCTCGACATTATGCGTCACGAACAAGAGGGTGTCATCCTCACCAAGGATGGCGAAACCTTTGTTTGCGTCAGAGACGAAGACGGAAACATGAATCTTTCAAAGCGCGAGTGAGACGTCTAGACGGTGCTGATCGCGCGTCATCCGACGTCATTCATTTGAACACACACACACACACACACACTTCTATAGTAGCCCCATTCATCATTAGTAGATTTCAATTCGATTCGATTCATTCATCGCCAGTTTAAAATAAAAATCAATCGAGTCAAAGCCGACGCTCGCGCGGCGTTCTAAAACCTCAAGCAGAATCGCGCCAAACGCCGACGCGCGCCGACGCCATGTCCGCCAACGTCACCGCCGCGCCCTCGCGCGCCAACGCCCGGTTACCCCCCGAGGTCAACCGGGTTTTATACGTCCGAAACCTCCCGTTCAACATCACATCCGAGGACGTCTACGACATTTTCGGCAAATACGGCGCGCTGCGTCAAGTCCGCCTGGGCACGAACAAAACCACCCGCGGGACGGCGTACGTCGTCTACGAAGACATTTACGACGCGAAGAACGCGTGCGAACATCTCAGTGGGTTCAACGTCGCGAATCGGTACCTGATTGTGCTGTACTACCAAGCCGGCAAGGCGGCGGGGGGCAAAGGGGATTTGGAGCGCAAGGAGCGCGAATTGCGCGAGTTGCAGAGAAATCACGGCGTCGATGGCGAACAGCATTAAAGCGAGGGTTGGGATGGTACGAATAGTAGATGTGACGATAGATGTATAATATAGATTATCACGCGGTCGTTCGTTCGTTCGGGAAGGAGCGAACGCGGCCTGTTGAAATGAAATGAAACGAAACGAACGCGCTTCACACGTTGACACCACTCTGATGTCAGATAGATCCTCCTCGTCCCGACGCGGTCATGGACGATCGACGACGACGACGACGTGTGGCGGACGACATCGCGCGCGGAGAGGCGTGCCGCCGAAATGCGTCGACGCGTGGATGCGGGCGTTGGATAAACACGGGGCGCGCGCGTTGTTGGAGTGCGTTAAAGATGACGACGCAGTCAAGATGAGCGACGAAAAAACGATGCGTGAGGTGATGAAGGACGCCGACGCGTGGAGCCTAGAGGTTGGACTCGCGGTGGCGATCGCGATGCGAGATGTCGGGGACGCGTTGGCGCGGTTCATCGCGCCAGAGTCGCTCGAGGGGTTTAAGGATGCAGACGTCGAAGAGTTGGACGACGTTCCGACGCGCGGGTGCGTCGAGACGATTTTAGGCGGTTCGGCGTGCGTCTTCGATCGAAAGACGCGGATCGTGCGGTTGGGCGATCGTGTTGAGGCGTGTAGACGGTGCGTGGAGGAGACATTGACGTCGTCGTCGACGCGGAGCGAGGAAGACACGGAGCGAGGAAGACGCGGAGCGAAGCACGCGGCTTCGTCCTCGGCGAGAAGCGATACGTCTGGTGGTGGATCGAGCGGTGCTAGTAGCGGTGGGTGTCCGACGTTTGCGACTCTGTACGCGCAGGCGTGGAAGGCGAACGCGTACGCAAAGGCGGTGAAGATTGCGAGGAGAGATTTTAAAGAGGATTCGGCGGCGTTGACGCGAGACGTCTTTCTGTCGTCAATCAGAACAGAATGGAGACGATGCACCGGGGCTTGGCGTGTGGTGCAGGCTGAGGCGGGGGTGTTTTTAGACGCTCGACGAGGACGGGCGTTCGCAACCGGGGCAACGTTGGAGCTGGCAGAAAATAGAGAGGAGGACGAGAAGACGATTGAGACGGCTACGCTCAACGTCGGCAAGCGCGCATACATCGGCGCCAAGCTCGCGCTCGAGAAATGGAATAGTCTGGCGCAAAAGTTCGCAGGTGCGGTGAGGGATTTAGACGAAGTGCGCGCGAACGAGGCGAAGAAGTCGTTTCGGGATTTCTTAAAGACGCACGACATCACCGGGATGGACGTCGCCGAACCGGCGGCGCTCTCATCGCATGCAGAGGACTACGAAGAGCACATCGAGCGCGTCTTGGCGTCGGGGGAGCGAGTGCGGCTGTTTTTGCTCAACTCTTTGAACACGTGCGTGTCGTCGGCGTCGTCGTCGGCGTCGTCTCCACCGCGAGAACAAAGCAGCGAATCGTCATTGGATCGCAACATCAAGGCATTCGAGGTGCGATCCGAGAGCATGACTCGAGACGTTCTCCTCGCAGTCACCACGCATCTTCTCTCCGACAACGCCGCCGCGCTTCGACGCGCGCGACTTCTCGTCACGAGCGCGCTATTACACTCGGCCGTCGAAGCATTTGATCGCAAACGCAGCGCCGAGATGGAAGCCGCGCTCGTGGACGAAGAAGAAGCAAAATCGGACAAACGCGCCGAACGCGCCGCGGCGAAACGCGCCGAAGCCGCGCGTCTCGAACGCTCGAAAGCGTCAGACTTGAAAGAAAGCGAAGAGCTTTCTACGATAGAGAATGGGAAACTCGACATTCCAGAACCCGAACCCGAATCGGAATCCTCTGAAGACGACGACGGTTTCGCCGACATGCAAAACGCGCTACAATCCATCGAGCTTCGATGTGCGCATCGCGTCGTGAACACTAGCACCACTGTGTAGTACCGGTACCGTGTAAATGAATACAATCACGCCAAGCGCGTCTTTCGCATCGTCGCACGATGTCACTCACGACGGAAACCATACCTCGCGCGCGCGTTTGGACGCTTTACAACGCGACGCGCGCGTCGTAACCCAAACCAAAGTCCCGTGACCGACGGACGCGTGCATGCGAAGCGCGCGACCTTACATCGCCGGAGGCATCATTCTCTGGGCTGTCGCGCTTCAGACGCACGTGTGGAGCTTGACGACGAGCGAAAAGCGACAACTCGTCGGGGACTCTCAGGTTTCATTTAAACTCGGTGGTGGCACGAGCGCTTCTTCGCCTTCCCCACCGGTCGATGCGCGCGGCGCCGATCGCGACCAGGGTTAATCGGGCGGTGGTTCGTCGATCTCTCGGAGGCTGCGGTCGCGGTGGACGCGTGAGAAGCGCGCGCGGGAAGAGAACGGTGCGAGGGATGATGATGGCGAATGACGACGCCGACGTCGTGGACGTGAAGACGTTGTTGTCGACGTGCGTGGACGCGGCGTTGCGAGGATGCGCCGAGATACGCCGGGTGCAAAAAGCGCGAGATGAAGCGGCGAGCGATGATGAGGATGCGTTCGTGGTGACGCGAAAGGTGGCGACGGATCCGAGATCGGCGTTGACAGAGGCAGACGTGGCGGCGCAGAGCGCCGTGGTGAGCGCGTTGCGAGCGTCTTGGCCGAGAATTCGAATCGTCGGGGAAGAGGATGAGAACGAAGACGCGGCGCCGATGAGTCCGAAGAAAGGTGCGCCGTTGAGAACGGGACTGTGCGATGAGGCGTACGGGGCGAGCGGGGATGAGAGGTTGAAGTCTTTGAAGGTGGACGCCGCGGACGTGACGTTATTCATCGACCCAGTGGATGGGACGCGTGAGTTTGTTGAATCGCGCTTGCACGCGGTGCAGTGCTTGATTGGCGTCGCGGTGCGCGGTCGCGCGGTGGCGGGGGCGATCGGATTGCCGTTTCCGGATGGTGACGTCGCGACGTCGGACGCGTGCGTGGTTTTCGGCGCCGCCGCTCCGGGAGCGAAGAGCGGCGTCTTTGGCGTTCATGGCGCGCGAGGCAACCCCAGGCCGATCGCGTACGACGATCCGACCGCGCGCGTTCGAACCGTTGCCGGTGATTCAAAGAATGCCGCGCTCACGGCTGCGAAGGAGATTGTGAAGAGCACGGCGCTCGCCAACTCAAAGTCGCATTCTCACGGAGTCATCGGCGGCGCCGGGAATAAAATTCTCGCCGTCGCCGAAGGGCGCGCCGAGTACGCGCTCATGCACTTTGGCACGTCGCTCTGGGATACGTGCGCACCCGAGGCGGTGCTTCGCGCGGCAGGCGGGAAAGTGACGGATCTTTACGGTGCGCCGTTGATGCACTATGCCGAGTCTCCGGGGGGGCTCATCAATCAGTTGGGTGTCGTCGGTTCCGGTCCAAACTCCCCCGATGGCGTCACTCACGACGAATTGTGCGCGGAGATGCGAAGGAATGCTGATTTAAAGAAACTCATCGACAGATTCACCGCCGGCGATAGCTCAGTCGTCACCGGTGGCGACGACGGCCAAGCGTGCGACGTCGCTCGATGCCTTGGTGGCGCCCCGTTACGAACCAAAGATGTCGGTCAACAAATCACCTCGGCGATCGGCGTCGACGGCGTCCAACTCGTCGGATACGCTGCACCCGAATCAGACGCCGTCCGCGGGTTGATGAGCGACGCGTGTCGTCTATACTTCAAGTGGTCCTCTGACGAAGACGCGCGTCTCCCGCGATCGGCGTTTTACAAAAAAGTCGACATGGGCAATCTCGAGTACATGCGAACCAAGCAAATCACCCAACCCCTCAAGATTGCCCGCGACAGCAAGTCGTACGCCGTGGAATCTTCTTTTCTCGCATCCAAAGCCGCCAAGGCGCTCGAACACGCGGGTATCGGCGTGCCCATTTGCTACGCCGCCGATCTCAGACCGACGCCGAGCGATCCCATCGAGAGCAAGTTTTCCCTCTTGGTTGAAGATTTCCACCCGAACGACGGCTGGGAGCAAGCCCGCATGCTCGCGCCCGATCAAGCCAAGTGTGCCCTTCAAGCTCTCGCGCGCATGCACGCGTTTTTCCTTCCCGGCAGTCATTTCCGCAAATCAGCATCCGATGACGACGAAGACGTCTTGAACGTCGTTTGGAATTCTGGCGGATACTGGCAACCCAACATGCAACCGCCCGAACAAATGGATATCATCGAGAGCGCTTGGGAGACGCACATGCAAAGTTTCGGCGCCGCCATCGACGCGGAACCAACCATCGACGCGAGCATCGCCGCGACGGTGGGTGCGCGACTGCAAGCGCACGCGAAGAGAATCGGCGCGGAGACGCATCCGTTTAGCGGGTGTCCGGGCGCAGAAGACGTTTTACGACGGGGCGGAGCGCGACTGGCGGCGCTTCAAACAATCATCCACGGGGATCCAAAGTCTGGGAACATTTTCGAACGACGACGGGAAGACGATGATTCCTGGGAGATCGGATTGATTGATTTCCAGTGGACGGGCGTCGGACTCGGCGGTACGGATCTCGGACACTTCATGTGCGCGTCCGTGGCGCCAGAGGGATTGAGCGCCGACGGAGTCGCCGAAAACGCCCTCGTCGATGCTTACTACGAAGCGTTTTCCACAGCCGCGGTCGAGTTCGGCGCGGCGTCGAGCGTTGAAAACGTTCCGGAAGAATTGCTCACGCGCGAGGAATTGCAGGTGCAGTATGAAAACGGCGTGCTCGATACCATGCGTTGCGTCTTTGGGTACCAATGGTTGCGCGTAAAGGCGTCGCCAGAGTCTCTGGCGAAAAACGCAAAGTCCATCGGGAGAAACTCGTACAATAAATCGCTTCCGAACGCGTTGTGGATGATTCGTACCGCGGATTTGTACCTCAAATCGAGAGAAGCGCGCGTCGGCGGCGGTGCGTCGAGTTGAATGAATGATTTTAATTTTAGAAGAAGAGCGCGTTGGTTAATAAATTTACCAGTTTCACCGCGTTTGTAACTCGACGCGATACTTGACGGGCACGCCCGCGTCTCGCATTTCGTCGAGCTTTTTAGCCTTGATCCGCTCGAGCATTGCCTCCCGCTCCGTTTCGCGTCGTTTTGATTCCTTTGCCTCCCGCGCGGCGTCATCGGCGTCGCGTCTTCGTCGAATTTCGTTGCGCCGAATTTGCTCGCTCAAATCCCGCGCGTGCGCAAAGGCGTCGGCTCGACGTTCCTCCTCCCTGCGGCGTTCAGCTTCGAGCTGCGCGCGATGCTCGCGTTCGACGACGCGCGCGTTTTCGCGTTCGCGTGTCTTTTCTTCGCGGCGCATGATGAGTTTTTCTTCGTGTTGAGCCAAGCGCGCGGCGGCGAGATCCTCGAGCATGGCTCGGCGTTTGTCGCGTTCAGCCGCCTCCTTGGCGCGCGTCTCGCGTTCGTATTCATCTTGGAGTTTTTTCGCCCGTCGCGCGTCTCTCTCGGCGCGGTGGTCAATGCACTTTTCTTGCATTGAACGCAATCGCGCCGTCTCGAGTTCTCTCAACCGACGCTGTTCCTCTTGTCGCTCGGCTCGCTCGGCGTCGCACGCCGCCTTTTCAGCCAGGTAACGCATCGCGCGTTCATCCGCTTCGCGTTCCGCCCGCGCGTCGTCCGCTTTGCGCGCGATTTGCTCTGCATTTGAAAGATGTATCTCTTCGAGGAGTTTCTGTGCCGTTTCGCGTTTGCGTCGCGCGGCTTCATCCATCTCCGCCATCGATCGTTGGATGTCTTCGACGCGCCTCTTTGATTCTCGCGCGCGTCGCTCCGCGGCTCTCACGCGCTCAATCTCGCGCTCGGCAATCTGACCACGAAGCGTCTCCGCCGCTCGACGCATCTCCTCCGCGCGCGTCTTTTCAATCGCGTCCGCGCGCGCGATCGCTTCGACCCGCGCGCGCTCCATGTCTTCGTCCAAGAGTCGCTCCGTCTCTCGCGCTCGCGCGCGATCGCGTCGTTTTTCCTCAACCTGCGCGTCTCTCGCCGTCATCACCTCGCCGTACAACACCATCGAGTTCATCTCCCGCACTTCTGCGATATCGTTTTCGAGCTTCTCCGCCGCGTCCGCGCGCGTCGCGCCGTCCTCTTCCTCCCGAACCGTTCTTCTCGGTGCGTCCGGCTCGCGCGTCTCGTCGTCCTCTCTCGCGTTTCGCGCGTACGCTTCGCGACGCTTGGCGTCTTCCGCGCGCATCCTCTCCCGCAGCGCTCGTTCCACCGCGTCACCGCATCCCTTCCCCGGCGACGGCGACGACGACGATAAAGGCGCGCTCGCATCCTTCACGCGATCGTCGCCGCCGCCGTCGTTCCTCCAATCCCCGCGCGCGCGTCGCGCCATGCGTCTCAACGCCTCTCGATCCACGTGTGACCGCTCCCGTCCATCCAACGACGCGTTCGTCTTCTTCTCCGCGTCTTCCTCCCGCGTCGTCATCGCTCGCGAACGCGCGATGGGGATCAGAAAGAAGAGGGCGCGCTTCACCCGTTCGTCGTTCGTTCGTCGTCGCGTCGTCGTCGTCGCGCGTCGTCGAATGGAATGTCGTCGTCGTCTGCCGATTGATATTTTTAGACCGATGCGAAACGAACCGTCACTTCTGTAAACCCTAACATATGTTGTCCAAACGATTATGGATTTTTGTTGTTTTGTTATGGACGACGTTCGTTAGGATTACG
>Ga0181588_10001943_pt1 | contig 18120 bp, 16 predicted proteins | sample 071ome_26_FD_148607 | JGI IMG/M metagenome (GOLD analysis project Ga0181588, IMG submission 148607) | Coastal salt marsh microbial communities from the Groves Creek Marsh, Skidaway Island, Georgia - 071409BT metaG (spades assembly) | ecosystem: Environmental > Aquatic > Marine > Intertidal zone...
TCGTTCTTGAAGTACCTGTACACCTTTCCTTTCTCTGCCATCGGATCGTCTGGGTTAACGTTACCTTGTCTCAGCTCGTCTTCTATTCTCTTTAAGATAACGGCGCACTCCGAATTCATCAGCTCCGGCTTGTAAACTTTCGCCTTGCAGCCGCTCGCTTTCGTCAACAAAGTGTACATTTCTGCCGCCGCAGACGCCTTATCCTCTTGGTATCGCGTCGTCCACTCTGATGCTAATCGATTTGCTTTCTCCTCCGGTAACTTTTCTTTTTTCGCGATCCATTCAAACAAGCCTTGCTCTTCTTCTTCTTCCTCTTCCTCTTCTTCGTCGGCGCCTTCGAGGCGACCGGCTTGTTGCTGTTTCGGCGTCACTGCGACGAGCGGTAACTGCTGTTCATCTTCCTCTTTACCATCCTTGTCGTCGTCGTTGTCCTTCTCATCGTCGTCCTTCTCTTTCACCGCCGGCATCTCTTCCTCAACCTCTTCTTTTTCTTGCTCCTTTTTGCCATCAACCGCAGCGCTCTTCCTCTTCTTCCCACCACTCGAGACTCCCCAGACTTTGTTCACGCTCTTGTTTCTCGTCTTCAAAATCGACTTTTGCGGTTGCTTCTCGCGTTCTTCTTCTTCCTCCTCCGTCTCTGTCGTCTCTGTCGTCGTCGGCTCTTCCTCCTTCTTTTTCCGTCCTCGACTCGTCGATCGCGTTCGTTTCAAATCGAGATTTCTCTTCTTCTCTTCGACCAGATTCGCGTCGGATCTCCCGCTCCGCGTCGAGCGGCGCGTGGACATTCTTCTCTTTTCTCCGCAAAAAAAACACTACTCGCGCAACAAAAAGAAATGCGATCAGCTCTACACTCGCGCGAATAATAAAAACGCGACGCGTGCGTCGTCGTGCGCGTGCGTGTGTTTAAAAGGTTGCGCTGCGCTTTTTTTGACGATTCGTCTCCTGCATTTTTTAAAAATTTTTCTTCCTCTGCGCGATGCTTTTGAAAATTTAGGCGGGAAAAGTCAGTCGCGAATCTGATGAAAACTCTCTCGAAATCTCTCTCCTCCGCCACCCCCAAACAAAAACAACACACCGCTCGCTCGCGTGGTGCTGGGTGCTCTTCGCGAAAGCGTCACACATCATTATTGCGACCCACAAACTCGCACAAAAGAAGAAGAAGAAGAAGACGCACGCGAAACGAGAGCACATCTGAGAGGATCGCGACGACGCGCGGGATGGAAGCGTCGTTGCGTTCCTTCTCGTCGTCGCCCTCGGTGTGCCTCTCGTGCCACCATCGTTCGAGGAAGAGTAAGAGTAACGACAAGGTATAAAAGAATGGAAGAGGAAGCGCGACGTCGACGGGCGAAAGAGAATATCTTTGTCTCTCTCTCGGGAAATGTTTTTTTTTTCCTCTCTGTCTCTGTCTCTGTCTCTCTGTTTGTTCGATCGAGCGCGCCGCGAAACACAGATCGCTGACGCGTTTGATCTTTCTCTCTTTCTCTATTTCGTTCTTTTGTATCAGGTGTTCTCGAATACCCGCCTCGTTCGCGCGGCGGGGAGTAGCAACGGCAGCAATGCCAACAATACCAGCAACAACAACAACGCTTCAGACTCCAACAACCAGAATAACAAGAAAAGAGCGCATCGGGTGCGATCGACCATGAGCGATTTTCAGCAACAACAGAAACCGTACACGTCGTACAGAGAAAAACACGGGTATAATTGGACGTACGGGTCCGCAGAGGACGACGAGAACGCGGAATACGGAACGTCTTCCTCTTCTTCGTCTTCCTCTTCCTCTTCTTCTCCGGTTTCCGAGGCCGACGCGCGCGAAGCGGCGAGGAACTGGTTGTGTACCATCGGAAGACAAGGCCAAACGTCGCCGATCGATTTTGGAAAAGTAGAATACGACGCGAGTCGAAGCAAAAATGTTTCCGAGAACTTTCGAGGCACGTTATTAGACGATCCGTTTACGAATAATCCGAAAGTATACGAGTATATGCGAGCGCGAAGAGGCCCGATGGTTGGGAAACTCGGGAAAGCTTTGAGGCACGTCCACGGCGACGAGGCGTACGAGTCGTATTTAGGAAAACACGTGAATCGTCACATTCGATTGGCGAGAATTCTGAAGTTATGGAGAATCAACTTCCACATTCGTTTCGGGAGAGAACCCGGGTACGACGACATGCCGTCAAACTTGAAATCGTTGGAGTTGCAATACATAAACATCGGCTTTAAACTTCGCCAACTCGATGGATAAACTGTGTACCATGTATCATAGAAAATGTTGTAAAATAATCATATAATATACACCGAGCGCTTTTTATTTATATACAATGCTACTTCTTCGTATTCTTCGCGCTATGAATTTCCACTGCGACGCTCACGTTGGGCATGACGCGACCGTCTCTCAACTTCACCGGCGGATTTTCAACCACCACCAACTCTCTCTCCTCGTCTCCGCTATTCATCTTGCTATTCCCCTCTCTCTCCGCGGCTATCCCCGCCGTATTCGTCACCGCGTGACACGCCCCGCAACTCACGCTCGTCGCGCCTCTCGTGTACATCAGCGTCACCCCGCACCCCCGACACGTGCAGTGTGAAACGTCCTGTCTTTGCACCCCACCTCCGGAAACGACTCGGTTCACCGTGTGACACAACGCGCACTGCACTTGCGTCGCGCCTAAATGAAACATCAGTCGAACCGTGCATCCTTGGCACTCGATGGCAGCCATCTCTCTCCCCCCCGACGGCATCAATCTCGTCGATGAAAACGATGCGCGGCGCCTTTGATTCCCCGCGCTGTTATTAGTATCAGTGGTACCGTTCGATGACGACGACGAGGTGCCTTCACCATTACTCCCGCACGGAGTGATGGCTGCACACACCGCGCAACGCACGAACGCCGCCGACGGCGGGTGCACCAAAACTGTCCCGCACCCTCTCTGCTCGGGATTGCCCGTGCACGTGATTCGAGGCATTTTCTTCTTCTCGTGTGAGTTATGCGCGTATGTTCTGATAAAAGCGCGGGTGAAGGTTTTTATTAGGGAAAAGAAGTTGAGTTTGGGGAAAAACGACACCGAGACGCCGCAGACGAAAGCGCGCACCCGACGGACACAACGCGCATTTTCCTTTGAGAAGAAAGGAAGGGACGCACGCGTACGCGCGCAGAGAAGACGTCAGAGAGAGCACATGCCTCGCGCGACGCGTTCGAGGGGGAAACTCACCGGTGGTAGTGGTGGTGGTGGGGACAAGGAAGAAGAAGAAGACGAGAAACGACGGAAAGAAACGGAGAAGAAGAATGTGGGAAAAAGAGGAGACGATTTTGGCGACGAGAGCGATTCGGACGACGCGCCGCCGGAAGAAGTCGCGCGCGCGGACGCGGAGAGAGATACGAGAGAAGAGCAAATGACGAAGAAACGCGCGATAGAGATGCAGCAGATATCGAAAGAGAGAGAAAAAGAGAAGCGTTTGGAAAAAGAAAAGGAGCGGCAGGAGGCGGCGGCGAAGAGGAAACGAGAGAAGGAAGAAAGGGCGATGGAAAAGAGGAAAGAGGAAGAGCCCGAGGACGACGATGAGGCGGAAGAGTTCGAAGACCCAGACGCGTTCACTTTGGACGAGGATATCGTCGACGCCGTCGCCGCGAACGAGAACGAGTTGAAAGAAAAATACCTGAGAGACTTTCACGATACCAAATCTCAAAGAAAAAAACGGAAGAAGCAACTGAAACGGGAGAGGATGCGAGAAGAAGCGATGGGACGGCAAAGCGCGAAGTTCACGACGAGAGATGGGTTCGACGTCGTGATTCGTTCGAAAGTAGACGAGCTGGCGGAGATGAAGACGAATCCAAAAGCGCTCGATTTCGCAAGGCAGAGGTTAGACGCGAAGCATCGGAGGGACGAACGAATGCTTTGCGACACGCGAACGGGTAAAATAAAGAATCAGTTTGCCGTGAGATAGCTAGCTCTTTTTTGTAGATGAAAAAAAACGATTTCTCGTTGTATTCTTGTAATTAGTATTAAAACAAACGCGATTGTGTATGAGCTGCTACTAAGGAACTATTTTAAGCTAGCTACTATATATGTGTTGTCCTATAATTAATCGTTTGGGTATAAAGCGAATTCTGAAAACAAGGCGCCGGCGGAAGTTCTCTCTCCACCCGCCGAGAGACGCTTCGATGTTCGGCGTTTCTTTTTACTCGTTGTCATCGCAGATGTTTTCGATACCGATGCTGCTGCTTTCTTCTTTTTGCCGACTGACACGGTGCTCGGAATGACGGTAGTTTTTTGTCCAGACGAAACCTTCTTCTTTTTCGAAGATGTGGAATCGAATCTAAAATTTTCGAGGAAATCTGCCGTTTTCTTCCCGACAGCCGGTGTCGCGTTGTCATCGTCGTCAACGTTAGCATCGAGTGCGTTCGATCTCATCTTTGAATGTCTCGGTGATTTTCGCACTGTCGTGTTCAAGATCACGTTCGGTGACGTTTCAATCTTACTCTCGTTCTTCGTATCCCCAGGCGTATGTTTAGCGGCAGAGCCGTACAAGTCAAACTTTTTCACGGTACGTTTCTTCATCGGCGACTGCAATGATAGCTCGGGTGTGGCGCGATTCAGCGGTAACAAAGTCTTGATGTCATTATTGTTTCTGTTGGAATATTCGAATTCATCAAATGTCGACGGCTTCGCGGCGTACTGTTTCAAAGCTTCTCGCCTATTCTTCTCTTCTTTGTCGTCTTTCAGAGCGTTGGCGAAAAAGCTTGAGCGCACAATCGGTCTGCACGGTTGCATTTTTGGTGCATCTGAACGAACAGCAGAGCGCGAGTGATGCTGGTATTGGTATTGTCCAGATCCCACCGTTCTTTCTTCATCTTTTCTAGTCGTGAAATAATTATTCATGGTCATACCGTTGTTGACATTCGTGTTATTCGTAACGTTTCTTTTGCTTTTCGGTAATTCTCTTTGCGCGGGATATGGCTGCAGAGTTACTGGATGAAGTTTCCCATTCGCGACACCTTCGCAGACCGAATCGACTCGCCGTTCACCTAAAAGTCTCTTCTCGTCATCCTCGCTAAATCTCAAGTTCAAGGCATCCTCTTCAGGCTCCCCATTGTCTTCGGCGCAATCGCTCAAGTTCACGCACTTCTTCCTCTTCGGACAATACACCAACGCGTGCTTGAACGTAATCAACGCGTCTCGAAACCCACTTTCGTATTCCTTGTCGACCCGAATCCCTTCAAATTTAAACGAGCGCAAAGCTGCGCCGTACTCTCGACACTTTCGCATCGCCTGATGCGCCTTCTTCATTCCTACGCTCGGCAAACTCGGCAAATAATCGCACCCGCTCATGCAACACATCTGTAAAAACAAATCTGGCGTAAACTGATCGAATCGTAACCCTCTGTTTCTCGGTAAATCCTCGTACCGAATCTCATCCCCGATACCATTGTTATCCATTTTATAAAACACGATGGGTGCACCGTGCGCTAACAGATCCGAATCTTCCGTGATGACCACATCGGCGTACCCGTTTTTACAGAGATACGCCAACTGCGCGTCTGCTTCGAACGGCGCGACTAACACTCGCCCCAACCCTTCTCTTTCAATCGCATCAATCACTCTTTTTGCCATCTCAAACGTTACATCTATCGCCTTCGCGTAGTAGTCGAACGCTAATTTTCTGTTGCCCTCGCTCCACGCTTTTCTCGCCATATCCTTGGCCGCTTCCCGTCTCTGTCTTCGCTGCGTCTCCTCTCTCGCTTTACTCGGCAACGAGGCACCGTCAAAGACGTAAATAACTTCCGATATCCCGGCATTCTTCAACATTCGCGCTCGATTCAAAAACGCGTACACGAACGCGTCTTGGTTCCCGCAGTTTTCCACCAGTTCTCTCGAGCACGAATACGCGCACTTGTGCAACCAGCAGTACGAATCTACCGCGACTTTGCAGTTTTTGTGCGCGCTGATGTGCGTGCCCGATTTCGTAATCGATTTGATGTTCAAAAGGAGAGAGGAGATGCCCATGCTGACGTGTTGGTACAATCCGTTCAGCTGAACTTCTGAGCTGTTTTCTTCGAGCGCGACGAGTACTACGGGAACATCGTTCGGGGCGGTCGCGGCGCCTTCTCTTTTGTGGTCTGGTGCGCGCTCCTCTCTTTGTCTTTTTTTATGAGTTTTTGAAAATTTCCAACCTCAGAGCAACACGTAAAACTTTGTTCGAAACGACGCGATGTCGCACGTGCCAAACATCTGAAGCAACGCGAGAATAAGAAAACAGGGACGAAAAAAACGACGACGACGGCGACGATATTAATAATAAAAATCTGATAAAAAGCTACGAGGAGCGTACTCTTCGATTGGTGTTAAATTACAAACGTTCGTAGAATCGAGAACCCGTTGACGCGCTCTCCGAGACGACGGTTATAAAGCGTGTTCTTCCATTCGCGTTCCGTTACTTCTTCTCGTTGTACGGAAAGTACACTCTTCCTGGCGTCGCGTTGTCGTCAAACAACCCGTCGCCTCGTACTTTTTCCCCGGTGCCGTCGACGCTCGCGCTCGCCACGGCAAACGCCACCCCGGCGCCGACCGCGACGCCCACCTTTTTCGCCTTTAACCCCATAACCGTCCCGGCGGCGAGCCCGCCATAAACGCCGTTCCAAAAGTCGTCTTGACCTCGGATACTTTTAGATAAACACGACGTTCCCGTGTACGTGGCTCCAACTGCGGCAAACAAACCGCCGGAATTCGCCATGTACGATCCGGTATTCCTGACCGCCGCGAGCGTTTGACCTCTTTGAATCGTCAAAGGCGCTTCCGCCCACGTCGCTTTCAGCGCGCCGATGATGGAGCCGATCCCGAACATCGCCACCGACGCGTTGCATACTCGCGTAAAACAATCTAAATCAGACGCGGCTACCTTCGGCGGCTGCTCGTGATCTACGCTCATGTCTCTTTTGTTTATGTGCTCTCTCTCTCTCTCTACTCGTGTTATCTCTGATCGATTTCTTTTCTCTCTCGAAAGTTTCCAATTCTCTCCTTTTCCTTTTTCTCTCTTCCACCTCTCCGTCTCTCGCTTAACCTCTTCGCTCTACTCTCGTGATTTCTTTCTTTCTCTCTCTCTTCCTCTCTCTCTCTCTCTCTCTCTCTCTCTCTCTCTCTCTCTCTCTCTCTCTCTCTCTCTCTCTCTCTCTCTCTATCGCACGGTTCTCGCGTTCTTTCTCTCTCTCTCTCTCTCGTTTTATTGGGGAAAAAAATAGAGCACGTGCTGAAGATTTTCCCAAAACCCCTCTCTTCTGAGTTTTCTCTCGCGTAGACGCACACTTGAGACTCTTTTCTCCAAGCTCTGCTCTTTTTTCCTTTTTTTGTGCTTTCGTGGTGCTGGCTGCAATAATCATTCGCGAAATGGCCTTCTTCATTTAAAAGCTCTCTCGAGACTCTCGAGTCTAACGAACTCTCTCTGGCTCTGTTCGTTGTTGTTGTTGTTGTTGTTGTTGTTGTTGTTGTTGTTGTTAACACACACAAACGCAAACACCGCGCGCGAGAAATGTCGTCGCGCTTCCGATAACACGCAAACGAGAAAAAAAGAAGAAACGCATGACAGACGACGCCTGGGACTGTTTCGGGTCCGACGCGACCGACCGAGTCGTCGTCGAGAAGAAGCAACCCACCGCGGATACGTCTTTGTATTTTAGATTGTTTACCGAACGCGTTTGGGGGACGACGGCGACGGCGGCATCTGAGGAGAAGAGAGAGGACGAGATGCGGACGCTCGTCGACGCGATTGAACCGAAAATGAGTATAACGAGGCGAGGGAAATTGGCGGTGGAATATTTGAGGAAATTTACGATGGAAGGCGCGAAAGAGTGCTGCGTGGAGGTGACGGAACAAAAGCGGTTGAATGAGTGGGACAATTTGGAGTGGCTGCTCGCGCAAGCGTACGCGCACGTCGTGATTTTAATGAAAGTAGTTGGAGATGGCACAGAAAATCGTCGAAACAGATTGGATGAATTTGAAAAGGTGTTTTCGAACGATGCACGGGTGAACGTCGCGGACGATCCGCGTCTGCCGGCGTTGCTTCGCGAGTGGGATTCGGCGGTGACCAAAATCGCTCGCGCAAATTTAGATTTGTTGAATATAGTAATAGGAATCGACGGCGAGGAGAATTTGAAGAAAGTGCCAAGTTTCTGCGGTGAGTTGATGCGCGAGGTGGAAGCATTCTACGCAATTCATCGCGATAAAATCGTTCACGATTGGGGTGGTGCGGAGAGTAAAGTTGTTAAGATTACGACGAAAATACCCGAGGCGCAACAGGAAAAGAAATCGCGAGATCTCGTACAAAATCAAATAAGGTCAGAATCGGCCGACTTGAGCGCAGCGGCGTTTCTCCAAAAATATTTCAAATCGCAGAAACCGTGCGTGATAAGAAAATACGCCAACGAGCAGAAATGGAAACTTCTCGATTTGTGTAAAACAACAGAATTTTTACGAGATGAAATGTTCGGAGGCCAGCGAGTCGTTCCAGTTGAGTTTGGATATCCAGGGAGTGGCGATTGCGGCGCCGGAGTCATTAGTTTGTCTGAGTTTTCAGAGGCGCTAGAAGCGAGCAATGTTGTGGATGCGGCACGCGGCACGCTCCGATGCAAAAAAATCGCGTACGTCTCGCAGCATTGTTTGTTTCATCACGCGCCAGAATTGCAAAAATTTATTACAATCCCGCACTTGACGCTCGGCAAAGTCACCAGCGAGGGAGCATCAAATATTTGGATAGGCACACGAGAGACTCGTACCACTTTGCATCGCGATCCTTATAACAACGTGTTTGTACAAGTGAGTGGTTTCAAATACGTCCGCATATATCTCGACGACCAAACTGAGAAGCTCTATTCGGAAGCAGTGATGACGACGGGTAAAAATCAAGTGAACGCGTTCACGCGAAGTTTAGTGAAGGATGTGGAGAATCCAAACGTAAAGAAGTTTCCGAAATTTGCTGAAGCTATTTACTTTGACACGATCTTAAATCCTGGAGACGCCATGTTCATCCCGCATGGCGCTTGGCATTACGTTCGGTCTCTCTCAACTTCGATAAGTGTGAATTTTTGGTTTTAGTAAGTTTTTGATAATCACATGGTCGGACGGAAAGGCAAAAAGAAAAAAACACAAAAGACAGCGGCAAAAGACAGCGCGAACAAGAAGAAATATGATTTCTTGGGTGTCTTTTTGTGCACTGCTATCTTTAACGTCGCTGATAATGATGGCAGAGTGTGCGCTTTTCGAAGATCTCGTACCTCGTACAGTTTCCCGTTCGTGTGCCCAAAACTTTTCTCCAGAGCGCTTGAAAATCGCGCGTCACATCATAACCTGTAATCAAGACGCTGGCAGTACGAACTTTGAGAGAGCCTGTTTGGAGAACTTTGACAATGCGATGGTTTACACGGATGGTACGGTATCTGCTTCGAATAAGAAGGAAGTTTCGCGCGTTTTTACGAATATGTTCGCTTCCAACTTTACCATACAACACCTAAAAATATTGGACGAAGAGTGTACCAAGCAGATTTACTTTCCGTCGTACTCTTTCAACATGTCCCTTTCTTATGACGACATCACTGATATTACTGGAATGAGTAAGATTGTGTTCAACGCGGACAATAATAAGGCGATCTATCAAAGAGATTACGTGGACAATCTGAAAATATACGCCAACGAAAATCTGCCGATTATCGGTCGCTTACTAAAGCGCATCACGACAGAATATTCAAAATGCTTGCTTTCAGAGAATGGTTGCGAAGATCTATCCAGAGGAGGTGACTTTCGATTGAGAAGCGCGAGCAGAACCAGAGATTGAATGTATAAATCGCAGTACGTCGAATGTTTGACTACCGAGGGTGGATGCGAGAAGTTTTCTTTTTAGAACCAAGCAACCAAGAACCAACAAGCTTTTTTGATAAAGAGAAAATGAAAATATCTGCTCACTCGTGCCTCATTTTCACCCCGAACTTCTGTTCCACTCGCGCTTCCGCGCGTAAACACACACACGCGCGAGCAAAAAATATATATCCCCACTCGCGCGAGAATACGGATTGTGTGCGTGCGCGTGTGGTGACGTGAGACACACACCAAATGTCGTCGGAATATCCACCGCTTCCATCCTCCGACCCGAATCCAAACCCAACCGAGGAAACGCAGAAAAAACGCACCGAGTTCTGGCATCGTTTGTGCGACGCCATCCGCGAACACAAAGAAACGCCGAGAGATCCGTTCGAAGTGTTGAAAGGATGGAACGTGTGCGCGAACAAACGCGCGATGACGAATAATCCGAAACATTTCGACGCGTACTATTTCGATGAAGAAGGGAATCGGTACCGAAGTAAACCGGAGGTGTTTAAGTTTTTGGATTCGGGAATTAGAGGGAAACCACCACCACCGGAAAAAAAGAAGAAAAAGGAGTTGACCGCGCCAAAGCCGAACAGGAATAACGACGCCGCGCGGAAAGAAGAGAAAGAGGAAAACGACAACGACGAAGAGCAGGAAGGAACTCGCGAAAAAGAAAGTCAGCCGTCGCAAAGAAATCGAATAAAGCGAAAGACATCTGAGGCGAGGGAAGAGTGGACAAAATTATCTATGGCATCTTCGGCGATGGATATTGCGAGGTCTCGCGACGAACATCAGCAGGTGCAGGAGCAAAACCAACAGGGGCATTTGCCACTCAAGAAACCTAGAATTATGGAGCAGCGACAGATGATGCAAGAGCAACAACAGCGACCGAAAGTCACGAGACGCCACGATTGCAAAAATTTCTTCAACGTGGTGTCATCGCAAGAGAAGTTGGATTTGATACGGATGGTAACTGGGGCAACAGTAACGGTCGACGCATCGCTTCCTACGGTTTTAATCGTCGAAGGAACGGAACAGGAAGTCCGCAAAGGTGTGAATAAAATCAACGAGATAATTGAAAATACCAGGGAGAGAAATCGACTCATTAGCGAACGCGCGACGAAGCAATCGATGAAGCCGTTGAACGTAATGTCGATAATATCTGCCGTTAAAGGTGAAGATAATAATAGCAATAGACAAACAACATCGTTTCACTCGATGAATTCAAATGGAACGCATATATCTCCGCCGAATGGAAAGTCCATGTCGGTGTCGCCGACGACTTTGGCAGATGCGTTTGTTCCCGAAGCCGTTCGAGTCGGCTCGGATGCGCTAATAAAAAAAGTGCGCACAAGCATTCGTGAGAACAAAATGTTCTCTTTAGTGGGTAGCATAGGAAGAGAAACGTATCGCTTTGTGAAAAAACACGGCGATATTGGCGCGGATAAAGTATTTGAGGGCTTAAAAGCGCTCGCGGATGAAAGTGTGGAAAGCAGCACGGTGATAGCTGGTGGTGTAGGTAGTGGCGGTGAAGACAAGGACGATGATTCCGAAATGAAACTTGAAATTGAACGTAAAATAGTACCGTTAGCAGTGTGTTCAGCAATCGTCAAAGCGGCATTTGAGGACATCCACAGCTCTGAAGGTGGGAGCTCCGATCGTCTAGATGCCGCCACGAAAGCGAAAGGGTTTATTGTCGACAATATACAAAAATATCTGCGGCCAATGCTAAGAGGTATCATGCGTGACGAATCGCAACTTTCCCAGGATCTCAATCGCCGCAAGCGAGCTTACGATATCGCAAAGAAAACGCAGTTAAAGTGCATCGTATTCCTCGACGAGTGGTCCAACAACACCGAGTGTGGCGATTTATCCAAGCACGAGACCATTCAACCGGCAAAAGATGTTCTAAGCGAACTCCGCCGACGCGCCAAAGACCGAATCGAGGGCAAACACGGTTATTCGAGCATTGCTGTTGATGGATCATCGAGACCTTACAGCTCTGGCGTTCACCGCATCATAGATCGCGTTCAACGCCCGGAAGCGAAAATCAAAATCGATAGCGATCTCTCAATAGCGATGAAGAAAAGCACCGGTGAAAACGGAGACGAGGATGACCATCACGAGGATCTGGCGTTCTCTCTTGAGAACCAATACGGTGGATTTGCCGGGGGCGCAGCGACGACGCAACTCGGCGACTTTTCATCGCTTCGAAGAGACCTCTCCGCGCACGTCGAACAACACGAAAAAGTCTCGGAACCGGCCGCAGGTCCTCCTCCTCCTCCTATGCCGGTAGTCGCTCCGCGCGACGCCGAACGAGACCAAACTCCAGAACCGCAACCCGCGGCGATCGAGCTCGCCTACGGAGATGAACAAGAAAGAGAATCCGAATGGGATTAGTTCGCCGCGTGCTTTAGAAAAGAAAAGTACGCGCGCCCGTGTTGTAAAATGTGTTAAAGTACACGAGTATGAAAACACGCACGCAAAAAGAAAGAGCGGCGAAAAAAAGCACATCTAAAACAAAAGATATCTGCCAGCACTATTAATTTTTTTCCTCTCTGGCCGTGCAAACCCCCGCGAGCGAGCAATTGTAATAAAACGTCATTGTCTATCTCCCCGAACACAGACGGACGGCTACGCACACCACCAGCCGTCTGGAGCACCACCACCCAAACCCTGCCGCGCGCGCGCACGAGTACATAATGAAGCGCGCGCAAAACGCGTTCGGTTCGAGCAACGCGGCGATGGACGACGTCGACGGCGGTAAAAAGCCGAAACACTCCAACCTGTACGTCTGGTCTATTCCCCGGGACGTCGACGAGCAGCAGTTATCGACGTTGTTCGCGAAGTTTGGCGCCGTCGAATCGTGCACGATAATGCGAGACCCGAACACGAAACAGTCGAAAGGATATGGTTTTGTTAAATACGTCAAGTTCGAGGACGCGGTGAGCGCGAAGGAGAAGCTGCACGGGAAATACGTGAAAGATAAGCAGTTGCAAATAAAATTCGCGAGCACGGATTCCACTGGGTTGATGGGGGTACACTCGAGCGGGCTGATGGGCGCGACTGGGACGGACGTGCAGTCGATTCCAACAGATAACGTGTACGTGAAAGGGTTGCCGTTAGATATGGACGAGAGTTCATTGAGGGAAAAGTTTGGCGCGTTTGGGACGATTGTCAGTTGTCGAGTCATTGCGACGACGGCGTTGATTCGGTTCGAGACGGTTGGAGAAGCGGAGGCGGCAGTGAGAGAGGCGAACGGGAAGATGGTGATGAGCGATTCTAGCGGCGGGATACCCGTGTCGGTGTCGTTTAACGCGAAACAGCAAATGATGGCTAGATTACCGACTCATTCCAATTTGTACGTTTGGAATATTCCGAGAGATATGGAGGAAGGGGCGTTGAAACAGTTATTCGAGGAGTACGGCGAGGTGGAAAGCGTGAATATTATGCGGGATAAAGTGTCGCAACTTTCAAAAGGATACGGGTTTGTGAAATTCGTGAGGTACGAGGAGGCAGAAAAGGCGATCGATCAAGTCAGTGGAAGAGTTTTGAGAGAAGATTTAGCGCACAGGCCGTTACGGGTGAAGTTTGCGAATACGGATAGTTCTGGAGTTGTTGGTAGTAGCGGGCGAGGAGTGGGCGAGGCGCGCGGCGTTGGCGGCTCTATGATGACGACTAATCCACCTTCAGAGAACATTTACATCAAAGGTTTACCCACGGAGACTGATGAAAATGCTTTAGTTAACGCGTTCGCGCAGTTTGGGCGCATCGTGTCGTGCACTCGCATCGCGACAACTGGACTCATTGGGTTCCAAACTGTCGAAGAGGCTACGCGAGCGGTACAAACAGTGAACGGGTCAACCTTGTTAGGCGGTTCTGTGCCTCTCTTGGTGACGTTCAAGAGTCAAATCTGTCGCGCGTTTGCGCAAACTGGACGTTGTCAGTGGGGGCACAGGTGTAAATTTGGTCATAGTAGAGGATATTAAAAACAGATGTTGTTGTATTTTTTCCAAGCGTTGCTGGCACGCAAAAGAAGAGAGTTCGTTAGCTGCTTTGAGGGATTTTCCCATTGTATTACGAGACATTACTTTAATTGTGTGCAATACTTTCGAAAGAAATAATTATATATATATATATACAACTTGTGAGTGTGTTGCTCTCACGATACTTATTACATGTGCTACTATTTGCTCAGCTATTGGACTTTTTCATTTGCGCCTTGATATATTTTATGTACAGCTCGTTTTTTTCTTTTCTTTTCGCCTCGATATCTTTATCTGTTTTAAAAATTCAACGAAGATCTGCTCGCAGGACTGGAAGGCGCGTTCGGCGATCCATACACCGCTACGAAAGGTGCAGATTGAAATCCTGTCGAAGTCGTCCGTGGCGAAGATGGGTGGCCTAAAGGCGATCCTACTCTCATAGCAGTATTCTTCCCGCCAAAAATCGCTGCGAAAGGGGCCGAAGTAAAATTCTTCCCGTTAGGAGAAGAACACAACATACCGACATTTTCATCGCTTCTGGATAGCATATCTGCTTCAATCGCTAAATACGAAGTCGACGCACCTCTTCGTTTCCTCCCAGGACTGCTCACGTCACTCTCCTCGTCCATATCGTCGTTATATACCGTCACCCGTCGCACGCGAGGTACCTCCCTCGGCAGCGAGCTGCTCCCGCCAAACGCACCCGTGCTTGGGAACGCAGACACCGCCGGCGCGATTTGAATGTTCCCAAAACTCGCGACTTGTTCAATCGCGAATGATTTTCTCCCCACGAACATTTGCTCCGCATTTTTGTTCTCCAACAAAGCGCTCGTTTTCGCATCCGTTCCCGCGGAGTTTTCCCCTCTTTTTTGTGCCTCTTCCCAGACGTTTGCACGCAACATGGCGATTGCGGACATGCCTCCGTGCGCATTGGTCACGTCTGGTGATACGTCCGGCGAAGAAGACGTGAGCGTTGACTCGCGCGAATTCCGAGCACTACCGTTGGTACTCACGTCTCTCTTCGCGAGATGATGGTTCACGCTGGCGCTGTCCAGCGCGTGCGTTAAAGCGCTCATATATGTTTTTTGGATAATTCGAAAGGTCGTCACGCTTGAAAGGTCACACCCGCGGGGACAAAAATCCAAAAATCTGAAAGGGCGAAAGAGGACGCGCGCGCGGTCAGGGGGAACGTGCAAATCACCTTCTTCGGGTCGATTCGTTTTATCGCCTGTATCGCGCAGTTTTCGTGCGTCTGTCTTCTCGCGAGGAGCGTTTGTTCTTTAGCGTTCGAGTAAACGTGCGACGATCGTTCGTTTTTTAAAGCAGCGCGCGCGTCTCTTGGAGTTTTTATTTATGACACCGAAAAAGCGGGCGACGAAATGACGCTTTTTGGGGAAACTTTCGGGAAAAAAAACGAAAATCAAACGAATTTCTAACGAATGTCCGTCTTTTGCCGCGAAACAGTTAAGATTTTTGGAGATTTTTTTGTGCAAAATCATGATGAGTGTGTTTTAGATTTTAAAAAGCGCCGCGCGTTGTATTGTGCTGTGAGAGATATATTGGGGGGGGGGGTCGCGGCGCCGGCGAGCGCCATTCGTTTTATGTAAACATCGCACATCTGACGCGTCTCTTTGTCTCTATCTCTCTCTCGCTGCTACTATATTCGTACACGTGATGATGAATTACAACTCTAAAGCTCGCGCGCAGGCGTTCTAATCTATCTAAAGCTACGGCGTTCTTGGCGTCGTCTTCCGATAATCTTTGCACGCACCGAGTCCAGCTTTCGGCGGCGTTTGTTTTGGCCGTGCCGGAGAGGAGCATGGAAGCCATGGAGAAGCGGTTGGTTTTCGTGAGTTCAGCGAGCCAGTTTATTGGGTCATCGTTCGCGTCATCTTCTGAGATCCAGTGCGTGAGAACGGAGACGATGATGTCGCCTAGAAGATCGCCGGTGAGTCTTTCCGCGAGGATTTTGGTGACGTTTTCGGCGCGCACGGCGCGAAGAACTTTGCACTTCTTCTCCCACGAATTAGCGGCAAGCTTCCATTGCTTATCGAAAGCGGGACCTGTTTGGATTTCATCGTCGTCGTGGTCGAGCTTTGATATCGCTTTGCGCACTTTTTCCACGTCTACTGATGACGTTTCCTTCGATCGACGCGCGACGGGTTCCTCTTCATCTTTTTTCTCCGTCGCGTCGATCGCCCTCACCTTTGCTGACGCGGCTGGCGACGGCGTTTCGAGTTCTTCTTTCTTTCCTACCGTCGTCGGTTCGTATTTTTGTTTCTTCTTATCCACGAAGTCTTTCACACGCAATTCAACCTCTTCATGTTTTACTTTGCTCGTATCTTTCGTCTCCATCTTCTTCACCGCCGTCTTCCTTTGCTCTCGAATCGTCTTAGATTCCGGCTCTATTCTCAACGCGTTTTCAAACGACACCGCCGCTTCTCGATACATCTTCATTTCCATCTCCGCCGTACCTTTCCTCTGCCACGTTTTCACAAGCAACGCTTCCCTCTTACTCCTATCCTCTCCATCCTCGCTCGCCTCAAACGACAACAAATCTACGCTCCTCCCGCAGTCCTTCGCCGCCGACGCCGCCTTCCCGAGTTTCAATCGAACCATCGCTCGATTGCTCAGCGCCGCCGCGGTTTCTTTCGACGCCAAACTCTTCGTGTAACTTCTCTCCGCTTCCACGAATTCGCCTTTTTTAAAGTGCGCGTTGCCTCGTTCTCGTAAAAATACGTGTTCTTCTTCTTCTTCTTCTTCTTCTTCGCCCTTCGCGGTGGTCTTTTTCCGAACGAGCTGTTCTGCTAAAATCGACCCGTCTTTCCTCTTGGCGCGTTCGATGAACTTCTCCACGTCTTCCGCGAACGAAGATACCTCCTGTTGAGTTGATGATGCGTCTCGTGTTTAGTTGTCTTCGAGAGATCTCCTTTTGGAGAGAGAGAGAGTGGTCTTCTTCTTCTTCTTCTTCGACGGCGAGTAGTCAACGCGCTCTTTTCCTTTCCTTCTAAAGCGCGAATTTGGTTCGTTGTCGAAGAACACGAAGAAGAAGAAAAAGCGCGCGCGCTCGGAGAAAGAGAGAGAGAGAGAGATAAAAGAATAACAAAACGAGGACGATGTGAAAACGCACCTCGACGCGTTCGCGCGTCCGGTTTGGACGAGCGGCGGCGGCGGCGGCGGCAGCAGCTCGGTCCATTTTCGCGCGCGCGATTTTGTGACATTTTTTTAATCATTTTTTTCCCGGAAACTCGTTCGCGTTTTGATATCTTTTCCTCACAAACATGATGCTCGTCGCGATCCCAACGTCCGGCAGCGCCGCTTTCATCGCCAGAACGGCGAGTTTATCTTCTTCTTCTTCTTCTTCTTCGTCGTCGTCGTCGCTCGGAACGAGAAGAAGTCCATCGGTGGTGGTGGCGATGGCGTCGTCGTCGTTCTCGTCGTCGTCCTGTTGCCGGGGACGAAAATTGATGAACGACGACGCGATGAAGAGGACGACGACGACGTTAAAGCTACGAAAGCGGGAAAGAAGAAACATCATCGGTGTCGTCGCGGTCGGAGCGGCGGGAGGAGAGGACGAGGAAACGATCGAGGACTTCGAACGGCCGCCGCCGCCGCCGGGACCGGAGAACGACGCGATGGAATCGGAGACGTTTTCGAACGCTCTCAAAGCTGGGTTTGTCGTGTTGAGCGTGTTGAGTGTAGTCGCCGTGTTCAGTTTGGCGGCGCCGGTGTTGCAAATCATGACTGAGACTTTTCCCGCCGGTCGCGGGCCGCAGTAACACCGTATTATTAGCGTATATATCATATTATTATTAAAAAGCTATGCTTCGCACGTGAATAAGGTTTTTCGTAGTATTAACGTCGTCTTCGCGTCGTCTTCGTCTTTTTTACTTTCCCTTCGTTTTTCATCGCGGCGAGTCGTTGGCGCAACTCTTTTTCATTCATTCGCCTGCCGAACCATTTCAAGATTTCGTCGATGATGCACACCGGTAATGCGCACAACACGACTAACATCCACTCGTTGAAACTTAACGGGACGATGGAGAAGATCGTCGCAAAACTTGGCACGTACAAAATCACAAAGTGTAACCCGAAGGAGACAAACATGGCGATGAGCAAGTACGGGTTGATCCAAGGCGGTGACCTGAACAAACTGGAGTCTTCGGACAAAGCATTCAAGGCGTTGAACATTTCAATGGTCACGAGGACAGACAACGATAACGTCGACGCCTTGGCTTTACCTTCGCTGAAGTAGTCGCACTTGTTCTTACCGGTAAAAGAGAACG
>Ga0181588_10001951_pt1 | contig 18064 bp, 9 predicted proteins | sample 071ome_26_FD_148607 | JGI IMG/M metagenome (GOLD analysis project Ga0181588, IMG submission 148607) | Coastal salt marsh microbial communities from the Groves Creek Marsh, Skidaway Island, Georgia - 071409BT metaG (spades assembly) | ecosystem: Environmental > Aquatic > Marine > Intertidal zone...
CTTTCTCAAAACCTACGAGACGAAGGCCTACTTCACCGAACAATCGCGCTGCGAAAACTTCGACCCGGCTTCGCACTCGTGCTTTTGGGTCTCTTCCCTCGGCGCCGCGCCTTTGCTCGGATGGTACTCGGTTTTGCTCAACCAGCCGTTCGTGAACGGAATGCCCGTGGTGCTCGAATACGCTCGGGTTCACAGAGACGAGTGGTTGGATCGAGAATAAAATGTGTCGTCGTAGAAGTCATCAGCTAGCAATATGTATTGTAAAATAAGTCATTCTGGTAGTAGTCGCGCTTAAATTTTATTCACACCACCCACCATACACACGCATGAAAAAGCTGCCAGGCTGCTTTTGGCTGAAGATATCATCATCATCATCGTCACTTTTTTACTCACGCAAAACACAACCGCGCACAAAACAAAAAAGTAATGGTAAGACTTCCCGCGGCGCGTTCTTTCGCTCTCATTCTTTCGCTCTCTTTCATTGTTCGCGCGGCGTTCTATTTTGCGAATCGATACAAAAGTATACTCTGAAGTGAAAATGTGACCTAAAAACGCGCAAATTTTTCTCTCTCTTTGCGTGTGGCGTGTTGATAAACAGGTTGCGACGGCAGACGGTAACGTCGCTCTCGCCTTTGGCTTGGTCATAATGGCCGGTTTGTCCACCACGATCGGTTCTATGTTTGTCTTTTGTATGTTTGTCTTTTGCGCGGACTACGCGAACGTGAAACTTCTCGCCGGAGCATTGGGTGTTTCCGCCGGGGTGATGGTCTTCGTCTCTTTCGGGGAGATATACGGGGTGAAAGCGATTGACGCTTTCGAGGAAATCGAGGGTGTAGATAGAGACGAAGCGATGCGATACGCGACGTTTTGTTTTTTTGGAGGGATAGCGACTACGTACTTTTTAGATTGGTTGGTGCACACGATTGCGAGAGTACACGAGCGAAGGACGGGTGATAAGATGGTGATGTCCTGTCCGGCGTGTCAAGAGGACGAACACGAACATTTCGGAACGATGGAGAGAGGTTTGGCGGATATTAACCGAAAACAGAGTCAGTCGGACATGTCTTTCGAGATGATGGAAGAAGAGACGAATGCGGTGATGGCTGCAAAACAACAGCCGACGATGCAAAGGAAGAAAAACGGGACCATCGCGAGTACGAGCGCGCAACATCAAGACCACACCCACGGACCGGTATCGGAGGACCACGAACACCATGAACACCACGCAGGCACGAAGGAATTAGAACACGTAGATTTATCGACCGTCCCACACACTCCATTAGACACGCAAGATCGCGCGGCGTTGAAAAATATGGGCATTCTCACCGCAGTAGCGATTGCAATTCACAATTTCCCGGAAGGACTGGCCACGTTCATCGCCGCCTTGGCAGACGCGAAATTAGGCGGCGCTTTAGCCATCGCAATTGCCATTCACAACGTCCCTGAAGGTATTTGCGTCGCTATGCCCGTATATTACGCCACGGGCTCAAAATGGAAAGGATTCTGGTGGTCATTTATTTCTGGCGTTACCGAACCCATCGGCGGTTTAGTCGGCTATTTGATTTTACACGGCAACAGCATGTCCCCGAGAGCGTACGGCACACTCTTCGGCATCGTCGGTGGGATGATGGTGTACATATCTTTGAGAGAGTTAGTTCCAACGGCGTTAAAGTATGATCCAAAAGACAAGTTCGTTACTAACTGCGTCTTTGCGGGCATGGCTGTAATGGCTGCGTCCTTGTTACTTTTCAAGGTGTAATAACGCGAGCGATAGAGAGCGGAAAACAAACGATAGCTGAACAAGCGTAGAGAAACACGCACACGCGGAAGCGTTTAGACTTCATATTATTCACATACACACAATACACATTCTTTGCTACTGTACTTGCTATTTTATTTCAACGATGTTATACACAAACTACTCTTTTTCTCTCTCTCTCTCTCTTTCAACTACTTTTTGGCCGCCGTCGTCGTCTTTGGTCCCTCCTTCAACGCCTCCTCGAACGTCTCCGTCACGTGTTCGCACACGCTCACCACATCCAACAAAGCTTCTCGCTTCTCGCATGGCCCCATCCGCGGTCACCGGCGCGACCGTTTGCACTCTCACGTTCACTTTCCTCTCCATCGGGTGCGGGACGCTGTACCCAGCCACCAACACGCCGGGGTTTTTGTTCAGTTGGTACCGGAGGCAATTCCCGAGCGTGTGGTCTTCGTTTTGGAGAGAATACGTCGCCTCGGTCAAAGAAGAGGAGGAAGACGGTTTGATGGTTTCTGTCGCCGCTTCCGATGGATCTCGCATGTGTTGCCCGGTGGTTTGTGATCCCTTCTTTAAATGTATGTAGTTATAAAAAAGCGCCTTTTTCTGGGGAAAAGATGCGGAAGAAATGGAGAAAAACGCACGCGTTTTCTCCGTCACATTTTTTAAAAAGCTTCTTGTTGTTGTTGTTGTTGTGAACGAGAAGATGATGAGTGCACACTGCCCAGCTCGCGCTTCGCTTTTTGCGACAGCTGGCGAGAACGCGAGTTCTCGACGCCGTCGCGGTGATCATAACGAACGTCGTCTTCGTCCGTGCCAACAACATCACCACCACTTCGTCAGCAGGACGAGAGCGGCAGCGAACGACAACAGCAACAACAACAACAACAACAACGAAGACTCGCTCCAAAACGATCCGGAAGAAACGAAAAAGCCATCGTTTGGCGGCGGGACCGATTCTAACGGTCGCATGCACGTTCCGACGGACGCGTTCGGGGGGATGAGCCCGGAATTCAAAGCCGCGTCGGCGTTAAAAACTTTGTTTACGATGGTCGCCGTCAGAGTCGTGATGGCGCAAGAGGAAGGATACGATAATGAAGGAGGAGGGGGAACGCCGACTTCAATCGCGCTCGGGAAGTTTTTGGAGGAGAATCCGCTGAGAGACGGGAACGAGTGGTTGCAGAAAATGCTGGAGTGCGAACAGACGGAGCTGAGATTGATTGCGTTGAGGTTGATTGAGGTGAGGAGAGCGTACGCGGAGAGTCAGTTTGATTTCAACGAAGTGCGGAAAACTGCGCGGGAGGAAATCGAGAAGGATAACGACAAGCTAATGATCGATTACATGAAACAGAGTTTGAGCGCGGAGTAAAGAGGGAGATGAACTAATCTATTGTATTATGTGTGTATTTGTACGTGTAATTTCTATCTAAATCTAAGCTAAATATCCTCGACAGTTTTGACTGGCGCAATAACACGGCACTTTACCGTCTTCTATTTCAAAACGGTAGTTGTACGTCATTTCTGTCCCCGCAGGAACATCGATCCGTGCAAAGAAACAAACGTGGTGTTCACCACCGGATTTGATGATTTTCGTGTACATGTTTGGATCGCACGAGTGATTCGTAAATCGAGCGATGTTTCCCATGTTGGTGCAATCGACCACTGTGTGGTCGTCCGCTCGTAAAAGATAACAATCGGTACCGTCGCGTTCGTAACGTGCCTCGCGGAGGTCTGCAATGGGCGTTCGAACTGCTTCACCGCGGTAGATGATAACCATAGCGCCAGCCTTGATTGGGACCTTCGAAATTAGCCCCCACCCGTGGATGGCGGATTTCCCAAACGTTAACCGTTTTTTCACTGTGTTTGTGCATTCGAGTATGCGCTCTTTTAACGATAAACCAGTGCCTTCGAGGAGACCTTTATTGGCGGCGTCTGGTGCGCACCCAAGATTTTTTGCGGCTTGCATTTTTTTGTACTTTTCTTGCCATTCTTCGGGCGTATACGAACGGCTAGTGACAAGCGCTCGATGCAAACCGCCGCGCGTGCCTCTCACGATGTACGGCTGCAAACCAACGTATTGTCGCTTTCCAGTTTTCGGAGGTGGACCTAAATTCTTAGCTTTCAACAAATCGGACGATTTAGGAGGTTGCACGCCTAAACGCTTATATACGTTCAACTGAATCTCACGCAGCTGCGCTGGCGTTAAACCTTGGCCAAACTTCTTCATGCCGTACGGTTGCTTCAAGTCGGCTTTTTTGTTTTTCTTTTTCTTCTTCTTGGAAAGTCGTACTCCGAATCCTTCCAGCCATTTGCCTAAAGGCATCAAAGCACCACCAACGACGCACACACGAACCGAGACGCGCCATTTTTTTGAAAATGGCATACCTGCGTGGTCTTCGTAATTTTTCGGGTCGTGGTATACTGGAGGCGCGTCAGGCGTCGGTTGACACTTTTCGCACAAACAACGAATGATGGATTTGCGAGTGTTGTACTCGCCGGGGACGTTGCGACACACGATAGAAACTTCGACCGGAAGCTCGGGATGCCACGAGTCATCATCGTCTTCCGCGACTTTCTCCCCTAAATCTTTCATCTTCGAACTGTTTTGCAAAAGCTCTTTCCTCTGCTCTCGTTTCAAGCGCTTCTCGGCTTTGGCTTTTTCGTACACCACATCGTCGTCGCCCATAAACTTTGGCTTTTTCAGCTCAATTCGTCGATCGATTTCGTCATCCAAGAACTCTTGTTCGATTTCACAATCCGCAAATCGAGGTTCAGGGTTCCGTTCGCAGGTCCACACGTCCGCGTCGTCTTTAGCCAACGCTTCCGCGATGGATTGCGGTACTCTTCGCCACTTTCGACAATCATCGTTTTCGCACTGAACCCACGCTTCGCATTCGCGATCTTCATCGTCGCTCTCTTCATCGTCGTCATCAAAAATACTTTTGAATTTCGACGGGTCTAACGGTTTCGATGGCCTTCGAGGTCCAGGTTTCCGAGCTGTTGCTGCCAACGCGTGCGCGCGCTCTTGGGTGTAATCTTCGTCCTTTGTTGCCGCAACTTTCGGTAAGAAGGAAAGATCTGGCCACTCGTCGTGGTGTAAAGTCTCATCGGTTTCCACATTCAACCACTTGATGGCGAATTTTGGATCATTTAGCGATAGCATGTCTGTTTTGATCGCTTTCAAGCCATCTTCGTCGTCAAAGTTCAATCTATGTCTGCACCCGGTTCTCGTCACGACAGCTTCAATGATAGTTGCTTTCACGAAAACAGATTCCTTAAACGTCGCCGTAGAAGCATCAATTGCTATGCGCTTGCCCTCCAAATTTTTCGCTTTCTCTTCAATTGTCATCTTCTTATCGTCGACTTTACCGACATTATCCAAGTCAATTTCAAGATTCTTCAGAGCAAGTTGTCCAGCCGGATAGACGGGCTTCCTTTTCGGCAGCGGCGGTAGGCTCGGGTCACGCTCGAGATTGACGTGTTTTAACCCCTTCCCTTTCGGGAGAGGACGTCCGGCTCGAGACAAGACGGTGATTTGTGGATTTTTATCCAGATAAGAACCAAATGTTTCGTATCCTACTCGTTCTCGTCCCGATGGATTGCCACCTTCGGGTAAAATTTTGATGGAGATTCTCCATTTTTTCGCATGTCCCATGCCGCAATGGTATTCCCACCTATTGGCTTCCCATAATGCCGGAGCATCTTTTCCGACATCCTTTACCAAGTTCGCACAACGCGCGCAGTGGCACTTGATATACGTGTCGGCTGGACGAAAGGTTCCAATGGTTGTTTTGCATGAAACAGAAATATTAGGCGAGTTCGGGTCGCCGACGTTGTCTTGAGGTAGCGGTAAACCACCAGGAAGAACAGGAGGTGCATTGATATCGTCCGGCTCAGCCTCAGCTTTAGGTTCCGTAACCGCAGCTTTTGCGAGTTTCTCGGCAATCTTCCTTCGTTTTTCTTGGTCTCGCTCCTCGCGTCGTTTTTGAATTGCGCGCTGTTCTTCTTCCAACTGTAACTCTCGCTCATTCTTCTGGCGCTCCTCAATTTCTTTTTGCGCGTCGTTGTCCTCGTCACTATCTTCGTCCTCGGAATCTTTGCCACCGAACACGCGTTCATCGTCAGAGTCGTCATGAATTAGCCTTTTTCTGATTTTTGGTTTAATACCGTCGCCATCACCGTCGTCGATATCGGCTTCCGTTCGAGGATGACCTTTTGGGACGTAAGGACGCAACTTCGCGCACAAACCGTCGCCCTCGGAATCAGATAGGTCTGAATCGCTGTTGTTCATCATTTTCTCCAACTCGCGCTTCTCGCGTTTTTTTCGTTTTTCTTCTTCGGCATCAAGAACTCTTTGCACTCTTTTTGAAGCTTTAGTTTGGATCCAAGGTCCACTGACGATGACTCCGTCGTTTCCTTCTTCGCCATGGCGCATGCCTTCTACGCATCCAAACATTTTCTGACGTTCCTTGTCAACACGACAGTGTCGGTGACAATAGCTAATTAAGTGCAGCGTGTCGTCTTCCGGATCATCGTCGGCGTTTCCGTACTCGTCGCCTTGGTCCATGAATAAACCAGCGCCTCGGGCACATAGCGGATGGTACGCTAAAAAGCAACCAGGATGACAACATTGCACTTTTGTCCCGCACCGTTGTTTGCAAATGGTACACAGTAATTCCCATCGTTCACGCTGAATTGCAGCTATGTTGTCGATTGGCTCCATGGTTTCGATGTCCAAAACAGTCGTTTCTGGAATCCACTGACAGCACGCCGAATGTGCCCAAATGCCGTCTACGGTGGTTGGTTTCAAAGCACCACCTAAAACCGGGCAAAGGCAACACTTGGGCGTTTCAGATACAACGCCGCCCGTATGTTCACAAGCTCGACATAACCAACCAACGGCTTGATCTGGAATCTCGTGAACGCCATAACAACTTTGATGCACAGAAACTTGACATCCTTCGCATGTGATCAACTGATCAAAATCGAAATCGCGCTCATCGTCACACACGGCGCATCTATCCACTGCCCATGCGATATAAATGGATTTGTACTCCCCGATTTCTTGATCTTCCTCCACTACTTTTCTGTTCTTTTCTGGTTCCACCTTGGAAAATTTCTCTTTCTTTTCAGTTCGTTCCTTATACTTTTTCGTAGGTGCGCCATCGAGCCATCGACCAACGGGCATGCGTTCCGGAACAACCATTCTTAACGACGCTTTCCATTTTTTCGCTTGTCCCATCCCGGCATGCTTTTCGAACTCTGTTGCTGTCAAAGAACCTTCTTTCCCTTGACACGTGGTGCACAAGCACACCACGCGATACTCTTGAGTCAAAAAATCGCCTTTAACGCCGTTACATACAACTTGCACACGTTCCGGGCGTTCGCTGAGATCTTTGGGAACGAGCGACCAATCGACGCGCGATTTTCTCGTGAACTCCGCGAACGGTACACCAGAGAGTCCAACTCTTCTTTCGGCGGCACGCTGCGCTTCTTTCGCTGCCAATATAATTCTTAAGTTTGCATCCTCCGTGTCGTCCTTCTCTGCCAACTTTGCCGTTTTCTTCTTTGCAACGTCCTCTTCTAATTCCGTGACTTCGTCATTATCTTCCTCTAATTCGTTCAATTCTTTCTCTACCTTCTTTATATTTGCCGCTATAATTTTTTCCGCGTGAGTCTTATTTTGGCGCTTTTGCTGCTGTAGCATCAATTTCTTCTCTTGTTCTCTCGCGTCCACAGAAGGGATGGATTTTGCCAATCTCGCTTGTAGCGTACCATTTTTTTGCATTTTCAAAAGAGCGTTTCGAAATCTTATCGCTGCTTCGCTCGCCTGCGCTTCATACTTCTGCTTCTCTGCGTCCGAGAGTTTCTGCCATGCCATGCCTTGCAATCGATACACCTCCGCGTGGTTGGAAATTTGCTCTAGATTGTTTTCTGCCTTGTATTTTGCGCTAAATTCGGCACCGAAGAGTTGCCACGCAGTTTTTGGCCGACTTGGCAACTTACCAACTTTCGTAGCGCTCGGCGGAGAGCTTATTTTATTGTTGATATCAGTAGAAAGCTTTGCCGCGTCTCTAGATGGAGGCGGCGAAAACATGTTGAGATTCTCCGCCGTAGCTATTCCTTCGTTGTGAGTTGACTTATTTTCAGAGTCAACTATCACGTTTGTATGAATATCGCCGGTGCCTGCGTCACTTTGATGAAACATATCTATGTGATTACCGCTTACACCGACATCATCCACGTGTATCATAATGTCCTCTTTTACTTTTGCTAGTGCTTTGGGGAGTTTTGGTATTTGCGAAAGTATTTTTTTCCTCTCCATTTCCGCCTCTCGCGCCTGTCTCGCAGCTTTGATTTTCATCGCTTCTTCGTCAATCTTCCCAGCAGCACACGTGGGACAGTTATACGGAATCTCTTCTTCTTCTCTTCCCTCTTTGAGTGCTTCGGCTTCTTTCTTCAAAATTTCAGCCGCGGTTGCGTCGCACAAGTCGTGCACCCACATCTCACACGTGTCGCACTGAATCATCGGCCCACAGTTCGCATAGTGCCAAACTTTTCCACAGCAAGGACAATATTGTCCTTCTCCGTGCATTTTCGCGCACAACAAACAAAACTGCTTCGCATCGAGTTCTTTCCTGGCGCAACTCACGCCGCACGAAGCGCATTGGAGCCCATTTTTCATCAATTTCGTCGGTTTCTTATTCTTATGATTGCTAGTGCTCGCGGCAACGCCCGATGCTTTTCTTTTCTGAGTTGTCGTTGAGGCGCGCTTCTCATTGTTTTTCTTTTTTCCCTCGCCCGCCCCGTCGTATTCTTCGTCATCCGTATCATCTTCGTCGGTGTCGTCCACGCCTCTCTCCTCCTCTTCCTCCTCGGCATCATCCAAATGATGCGTCACGACGCCTTCTACATACCCTAATCTCGCTGTCCCGAACTGTTTAAACACTCCTTCAATTTCTTCCACCGCGGTTTCAAATGCTCTCGGCCGCATCCGTTTCGGCAACGCTTGCGTCTTGCACGTGCGCGCGTTCTCCTCGTCGAACGGTGCTAACTGCTCCTTCACCGCCCAACAATAATCTCGGTCGTGTTTTTTAATCGTCGCTGGGCCGTAAAACATCACGCACACCGCGTCAGGGACGCACGACGCTCTCACCGCGCTCGGGGCTTCGATTGGATCGATGAGTTTTCCCGGCCAAAACGGTTCAATCGCTTTCGGCGTCGCCTTGCAAAAGACCAAATCGCCGACTTGATAGTGGTTCAAATCGTTCGGTTGTCGAGGAAAAACAGCCCACGAAGGGGGCGGGTCCGCCGCCCAATCCATCTTTTTCCTCTTTTCCTTCTTCTTCGCGTTTTTTTGCTCTGCTTGTTTTTCTACCTCTCTTCGTCTCGTGCGCGTGTAACGCGCGCAGATATGCAACAATAAAGTGCTAACTTTAAGCGTGTCTGAATTATCGAGAAAAATTTGCGTGCGAGTAACGGGTTTGTGCCTTTTTTTTTGGATGAGGGAAGAGCGAGTCTGGTTGTGTCAAATACAATTTTGTTTTCACATGTATCAAAAATATATGGTCTATATATATACAGTACACTAAACGAGAGAAGACGTGTGCGCTCACTCTTTCTCTCCTTTTTCGCGGAATTGGGGACTAGATGGTGCTACCAATTTTACAATTCGCGTCGTTGCGGTTTCCATCGTCGACCGAGACGAGAGGACGTTCCGTTGCGCGCATGAAAAGAGGAACATATTTCTCATTCTTTTTTTGTCTCGGATGATGAAGAAGAGCAACGATAATTAAACAAAATTCAAATATAGATGTTTGCCTCCCTCTCTCTTTCTTATTACTGAGAAGAGGCTAACGATTTGCACATCTTTTGGACATACTGAACGATGTTGACGCTGTGGTCCATTTCATCGGTCAAACCGAATTCAACAACGCCATTTTCCACCGGGACGCAGATTATGGTTTTCAATCCAGCTCTCTCTGCTTGGACCTTTCGTTGAAAAGACCATCCCGGTAATAAGGAAATATCCTCGTGCCATTCGTAGTTTCCAGAGTGACAGACGCGGCCCGGCATGCCGAACCCGAGAACGTATCGAGTGAACAACGTTTTCGAGGTGTTGACGAATAATTTCAATCTAGTCGTATCAGCGGCGATGCGCGGAGAAATCAGAGATTCCGCAGGCATTAAACTAGTTCGCTGTCGATCGAGTTTCCAAAATATGCCGTAGTCAAAGCCTTTGGATTCGCAGACGTAAGACATTCGGTCCCGCATCGGCGAATCTACCATCCAACTGCCTCCGGAGATTCGGTCCCGCATCGGCGAATCTACCATCCAACTGCCTCCGGAGAACGCCGTATCGCCACCAAACGCGTGTCGATTTTTGTGCCGCTCAGAGCCGCCCGGTTTAACTGTACATAAAGGGCTAACTAAAGGTCCGTCGCGATGGAAAGCATCCATTGAATCCTTCAACATCTCGTCTATCCGCTGGCAAGAGACTGACTTTTGCAAATAGTTCGCCGAAGACATGGATGCGACGTTTCTCACCGCCACGTTGCCACTGTTGCCACCGAAGTTATCATGATGATTAGCGTCATTGACGCGATTGATCCTGTGTCCGGCCATTTGAGGAACGTCTCCGAAAGTTTCAGAATGCGCGTAGTGGTGTTGCTGAAAAGAAGATACCGAGCCGTTCGATCCTAACGTTGGATGTAACGTCATGGCCGAGTGCGGACGAGGTTGCTGCCGGTTGTCTTCCATCACGTTCTGTTGCTGCTGTTGCTGCTGTGCCATCAACTGTTGTTTTTGATATTCCTCGACCTGAGAAGAACAGTGCACGGGAGATCCGTCGTCGCTCTCGCTCCCTCGTTTCTCTTCCTTCTGCTCTCGATATTGCAACGCCAAGTGGTGCTCTTTTTCCGCAACAATACGGGTTGTCGTTCCTTGCGACGATCCTCCAGAACTTTGATTCCATAACGTCGTGCTCGCGCTTGACGTATCGTTTCCACTCGCCATGGATGTGTTCGGAGATCCTCTCTTCTCTGACTTCAGTTTCACTCGAACGTCTACACCTCCGCCGATGCCGTTGTCGTCGTTCCTTCTTCCATTACCCCCGGCTGCGGTAGTCATATTATCATATTGTACATCAGAATAGTTCATGTTCGTATCGCTCGTATATATGTTACTTCTTTTCTTCTTGTCCTTGCCGGCGTAAAATAATAGTATGATATAAAACACAAAGTTTTGTTTCCTTTCTTCGTCTTCTTCTTCCTCCTGGGCACCCGATTAAAAAACAAAATAATACACAAGTTTGTTGTTGCTTGAAGGTTAAACGCGTTCTCTCTGAACGCTATCGATCGAGAATGCGTTCCTTCTCAAAAGAACGCGCGCGCGACTCGATAATCTCCTTCCCTCTGACCGCCGCGCGAGGAGATCGAGAGAGAAAGAGAGAGAAAAGAGAGAGAAAGAGAGATTTTTCCCGTACTCTTCCTTCACCCTTTTTTTCCGCTCTCTGGATTTTACCCACGAAGAGCGCGCGCGCTGGGGAAACACGAAAACCTCACCAACGCGCTCTTTTCTCTCACCTTTCACTCTGCAAACGCAGCAGAAAAAAAAGTCCTGCAGAATGAGTGAGTTGTACGTCAGTTGTGCGTTTCCGCGCGAAGAAGATCTCTGCGATATAACTCTCTCTCTGCCCTCCTCCTCCTCCTCCGGAGCGTGCGTGTTTGTGTGGCCCGAAGAGTTGCTTTTTTACACCTCCCTCTCTTCCCCTTTTTGTGTTGTTGACCTCACTAATCACCGTCGACAACAAGCGCCACACACAGATCTCAAAAAAATAAAAAATAAAGAGAGATCGCTCTCTCTCTCTCTCTCGCTCTGCTCTCTTCCAAGAAAAGCGCTTTTTGAAGTCCGAGAGAGACGCTTTTTTTCTCTCTCAAAAAATTGTCGAAGAAAAAAAGCGGACAAAAAAATCCAAAACCTTCGCGCGGGCGCGTTAGCGCGCGCGCGCGCAGGAAGAGAGAGAGAGAGAAGAGCGACCGATTTTCGAACGAATCGAACTTTTTTCTCCCTCGCGGTGCGTTTTGTGTTTGTTTTTCGCGTTCGCGGAGAAGGAGAGGAAGAAACGCACGAGAGAGAGAGAGGGCAACGGTTCGTTTATCTTACTTTACTCACTCTGTACTAACCCGTCAAAGAGAGAGATAAAAAGTAACAACAAAATTTCTCTCATCCGTTCGCGCTCAAAAACGCGACCGCGCGACGAAACCGAAGAAAGAACGAACGCGCACCTAAGTTAGGTTTTTTTTCTTCCACGACGCAAACAACTCGGTATTTGAAAATGTTGCGCGCGTCACAATGAGAGAGACAGGCTAAACCTCTCTATCGTTTACGCGTAAATTCTGACGAGCGAATATTTGTTACCCTCCTTTTGAAAAAAAAAGCTCGAAAAGCTTGGTCAGTGTTGGCTCTCAAGAGAGCACAGAAAACGAACAGAGACGCTCTGGACGCTTTTTTTTTTCAAACACTCCTCCCCCTTTTTTTCCCTATTTTTTGTAACTCTTTCTTTGGCTTTGGGTACCATAGTGTGCGTGTGTGGTGTATTCGGGAGGAAACGAGGCGCGCGTCGCGCCCTTCCCGTCGACGAGATGAATGCGCGTGCAAGTGTGCGTCTGAGTTACGCGGGTAGTGTTACGTTATGATTTGGTAGTATTATTGTTATTATTTATTAGTATTAAAAACGCGTATTAAAAACGCGTGTTCTTTTTTTTTCTCTCCCCCTCTTCCATCATCATTCGCCGTCTAAAATCTCTTTGAGACCTTGGTAGTGCGCGATTTCAGCCGCTAAAGCTTTCTCTTTGTCGTCTTCAAAGTCCGCGACAAACTTCAACAAGTCCAAGTTGGCTTCTTCGACTAAAGCGTGCGCATCCGCTTTGACGGAGTCTTCTAATTCAATTTGCGAGACGCGAACGAGTAGTTTACAGAGCAAGGGCAACGCGTAGCCTTCCTTGACGACGTGACCGTCGTCGCCGCCGTCGGGTTTGGCGGCTTCCAACGCCTTCGCGACGTCGGCGAGTTTGATCGTGCCATCCGCTAATGAGTGGGCTAATAAACCTGCTAAGATGGAATCGGCTTTTGGAAGGTCGCACAGGACATCTTCCAAGTCGTTGAAGATCTCTGCGATGCCATCTAAGACGGCGTCGGAGTACCCGGACCGTGAAAGTTCCCGCGTTAAATCTTCGCACGCTTCCCATTCCATGCCGCGCTTATCGAAACCAACCGTGCACAACTGTTGAATGAAGATGCCAATTTTAGCGTTATTCCACGTGGAGATGGTTTTAATCGCTTCACCGACATCTTTGTCGTCCAAAAAGTATTCTAATGTGCGTTTGCGTTCCTCCTCGTTTCCGGTTTCCTCATCAAACTCAGACCCCACGTCGCTTCTCGGAGTTTCCGGACGACTGGAATCGTCCTTCACGTCCTTACCCGTATTGATCTTTGGAGTGTTTGATCGCGACGGTGGGTTGGAACGTCCCTCGACGACTTTAAAGTCGCCGTCCGCGCCGCCGCCGGACCCGCCGCCGGACCCGCCACCTAAAATAGAAGAGCCCCTCGGTTTTTGCACGATGCGAGGACGCTCCATCGGTTTGCTGCTGTTATTTCTGTTGCTACTACTTCTAGAATCACCATCTCTACCGCCGCCGCGTCGATCACCATCTCTACCACCACCATCTAATCTACCCGTGGACGAACGGGAGTCGGATCGACGGAGACCAGGTCCACCTGGACCACCACGATCTCTACCCGAACCGCCACCCCGTCGATCGCCACCTCTCGCTTGTTCCATGGCCTGCCGCTGCGCGTCTCGATGGATTTCGTCGATTTTCTTCGGGCCTTCCGCTTGTCGACGTTCTTTCCATCCCTTCTGTCGCAATTCAATCACGTCTTGCAACATGAATCTGTGTCGCGAACTCAAGTGCTTCGCTTTCGTCAACGATTCAATTCTTCGGAAATACGCGTTCAAGTACGCCTCAGCTTTCGCGTGATCGATCATCGCACCGACCGTGGTCAAAAGTTTCGACAGGGCTTCAACGTCCTCCTCGTCTGGCTCGCTCGGGCCATCGTCGTCGTCTTCACCTCCGGCAGCGGATGCGTCTTTTCCGGCTTCACCTTCTTTGAGAAGTTTTTGGATGCACGTGTGCATGATACGCTCCGTGAGCATAGACTTCTTGAAAAGTTCGCCAATAAATCGAATGTTCCCTAACATCCGTCGACGCGATTTCAACAAATCTTCCTCTAACCGGTTCATTTCGCGTCTGCGATCCAATTCGAGTTCTTCGAGCGTTTTCACCTTTGGCGTCGGGGCAATTTCGCCTTCTTCCAAATCTTCCGGTTTTACATCCGCGCTACCGTCTTTACTCGCTTCCTCCTTTGCAATTCTTTCAGCGTCTTCTTTCGTTAATGGTGTGTTACAAGCTTTCTTGTGCTTTTCGACGAGTTTGTAGTTTGCTTTGATTTGCGCATCTCCGGATTCAAACGCCTCTTGACACTTATTCAACAAGACGCGTTTGAAAGTGATTTGGTTCTGGCCTTCCGGCGCCGCGGTGTCGACGAACTGGACGTTATCTCTTATCAATCGCTCGGAAAGCTTTGCGCACATGTCTGCGTATAACGCAGAAAAAATCGGTTCCGTCAACGCCTTGTCAAACATTTGACCAATCAAACCCATCAATGTCTTTGGCTCCGTGATGCCAACGTCGACAACCTTCTCCAATAACTTTCCAAAGTTTTCCGGCGTGAGTTTATTGAGTAAACTCTTAAACTCTCTCTGTTTCTTCTCTTCTTCGTCTTGGACTTTGCCGATGACGTAGACGTTCTCCGTCTTGTGCAACTCTGGCAAAACGACACCCGGCGGTGGACCACGATACTGGTTGTTGTTTCCGTACCCACCGTCACGACGGTTACCGCCGCGACGATTGTTATGTTCGTCTGGTAAACCGCGGTGTTCCCAGTTTCCGTCGCCACCGCCTCTGCCGCCTTTGTCCCAGTTCGGTTGACCTCCTCCACCGCCGCCGCCACGACCGCCTCTGCCGCCTCGCGATTGATTTCTTTGCTGCGACGATTGAACGCCTGGCGGCACGATAAATCCAGGCACGGGCCAGTAATCAACGTCAGATGGGACTTCAAACCCTTTCAAAAACTTCGTGGTACTGTACGGAGAATCCCTCAACGAACGCAAAAACTCTTCTGAGTATTTCCCGTCCGCCGGCTTTTCCGCCAACGTCGCTTCGGGAAGCGACGATTGCGCCGCCGAGGCGCGTGCTTCAACCACCGCTGCGACAGCGTCACCAGTAGATGTCGGCGCTTTCTTCGTCTCCTCTTTTGGTGGCGGCGGAGGCGGCGCACCTTGCGGTGGCACCGGCGAACCCGTCGGCTTTGGCGGTTCAGTCGCTCTCGACCCCGAAGACGGCGGCGGGGCAGAAGGAGGTTGCGCCGACTTTTGCGGAGAAGATGCAGACGGTGAAGGAGCACCAGAAATCGTCGCTTTTCGAGCCGTCTCTGCGGCTAATTTCACGACATCAGCTGCAGATGCCGGTGGTTGCTGAGCCGCTGGTTTCTGCGGTGACGCAGCCGCCGCCGGTGGGGAAGACTCCGGCGCTGGTTTCTGCGGAGCAGCGGCAACCGGTGGTGGCGCCGGTTTCTTTGCCGCCAAGTTTGCAAAACTCGGACGCGCCGGCGGTTGCGAAGGAGCCGCCGCTGATGGTGGCGGTGCTTGCTGCGGACTCGGCGGCGTCGTCGTCGCTTTTTCTTGCTGCGCTGCCGCTGCGACGACTTGCGCCGCAGACTTACCTGGCTGCTGCTGTTGCTGTTGCTGTTGCTTCTGCGCCGCTTCCAATAACTTTTCCTTCTCTTCCGCCGCCTTCTTATCCGCTTCTTCTTTTCTCTTCTTCGCCTCGGCTTCGGCTTTGATCACCTCCTCGGATTTTTCAATCTTTACCTCGGCTTTCGTATTCGGGTTAAAAATCTTGATCGGTTTGCGTTCTCTCACCGGAGTCGTCACCGCTGGAGCCGCACCACCACTACCAGCGCCTGCGCCGCCGATTGGTGGTCCACCACCTACACCAGGCACGCCTCCAACGCTCCCTGGTGGCGGCCCGACGCGCATGCCCTGCTGCTGCATCATCTGCGCCTGCGCGGCCATCACCATCTGCGCTTGCATGTAGTTCGGATGCATTCCTTGCGGCCCCATGCCTCTTCCGCCACCACCCGGGTACGACCCCATCGGTATACCTTGTGGCCCGTACGGTACAAACATCGGCGGACCTTGTTGTCCGGGCACGCCGCCTTGGCCTCGGCCGCCCATACCTCTTCCCATCATAAAATTTGGGTTAAAGTTACCAGGGCCTCGTCCTCCACCCATGTTGTTCGGTCCGCCTCCAGGACCCCCTCGGTGCTGATGCTGCTGATGCTGTTGATGCTGCCCATCTTGCGAAGATCGTTGCTGTTGTTGTTGCTGCTGCTGCTGCTGCGGATTATTCGGTTGTTGTTGTCCACCGCCACTCGTCGGAGCTCCACCTCCTTGTTGTTGCGATGATGATGATGACGACGAACCCGATCGCGGTTGCGGTGGTCCCGGCGCGGCGGCGTCCTTTCGCGGCGTCGGCACCTGCGCGGACATCTTTTATATCGAGCAGCGAGAACAAAAAAAAAGAGAAACGTTCGTTTCCCTCGCGCTTCTTCTGCAAACTCGATAAAAGGCGAGAGGAAACGATCGAAAGATGCGCGCGTTGTGCGTGTGCTTCTTCTTCCTTTTTTTTTCAATTTGGGTTTTTCAAAGCCGCCTCGAGAAGATGAGAATTTCTCTCTCTCTCTCTCTCTCGTCTGCGTTTTTGTTGACGCTCTTCTTATCTTCTTCTTCTCGAAGATGAAACGTTCGTCTTCTACCAAAGAGTCTCGCGCGGGCACGGGACAAAGAAGAGAGACCCGAAAGAGAGGGGGAGCGTTTTTGAATAAAGAGTTGAAAGGAAAAAAGGAGAGAGACTTGCTCTCTTTTCTTCCTTTTTTTTTTCTGAGGACGACGACTCGGACGACGGACGACGACGACTCGGACGACTTTGCCGAATTTTCCAAACCCTAAACCCTAATTCTCTCTTACACTCTCTTCTCTCCAACAAAACGCGAGACTTTTTTTTGCGAGCGAGACGCTGCTCTTTCCCAAAAACGGGTGTGCGCGTTGCGTTGCGTTGCGTTGCGTGTGCTGCTGCTGCTGCTGGTGCGAGAAAGAAGAATAGAGCGCATCTTTTGAGGCGCCGCGCAGGGCGACGGAGAGAGAGAGAAGAAGAAGAAGAAGAGTTTGTTTTTTACGATGAGAACGCACGTTTCGAATCGAATTTGCGCTCCGCCGGTATCGTCGTCGCGACGAAGATGTGGCGCTTCGTCTTCTTTCCCGGCGGCGGGGTCTTTTTCTTCTCCTCGCAATAATAAATGCAACCATCTCAGAAGACAAAGGCGAATAATACCTCGGCGCGCAGCATCGGCTGCGCCTCCTCCTCATCGAAGCAACAGCGCTGCTGGTGGGCATTGCGACGTGGACGAAGGATACGTCGGCGGTGCCGCCGTGCGCTCGCCGAAACGTCTGACGATACGACTGGGCGATTCAGAAATTACGATCGAAACTGCAAAAGTTGGTTTACAGGCGAACGGCGCGGTCGTCGTCACGGAAGGCGAGACGGTTTTGTATTCCACGGTGTGCGCGGCGCGAGAGCTGAGCGCGGACGGCGGGTTTGTGCCCCTGACGGTGAATTACACGGAGCGATTTTCAGCCGCCGGAAAATTTTCGGGCGGGTTTAAAAAACGCGACGGAACGCTGAAAGAAGGGGAAACGCTGAAATCACGCATCGTGGACCGACCGATACGTCCGCTGATACCGAAAGGTTTTGGGTACGAGACGCAGATTTTGGAGTGGGTTTTGAGCTACGATAACGAGAGAACGACGGACGCGTTGGCGATTTGCGCGGCGAGCGCGGCGTTGGCGGTGTCGGACGTGCCGTTGAAGACTCCGGTGATGGGATGTCGAGTCGGGTATGTGGATGGGAAGTTTATCGCGAATCCTACGAAAGAGGAGATGGAGGCGTCGAGGTTGGATTTAGTCATGGCGGGGACGAAAGAGGCGGTGTTGATGATTGAAGGTTTTGGCGACTTTTTGACGACGGAGGAGATGATTGCCGGGATCGCGTGCGGACAAGAGGAAATCGCGAGAGCCGCGAAAGAGATCGAGGATTGGGCCAGTGAGATTGGAAAGGAGAAAATTGG
>Ga0181588_10001954_pt1 | contig 18052 bp, 13 predicted proteins | sample 071ome_26_FD_148607 | JGI IMG/M metagenome (GOLD analysis project Ga0181588, IMG submission 148607) | Coastal salt marsh microbial communities from the Groves Creek Marsh, Skidaway Island, Georgia - 071409BT metaG (spades assembly) | ecosystem: Environmental > Aquatic > Marine > Intertidal zone...
CTTCCCGCTCGCCGTCATCCGTCGAGTGCGTGAGGCGGTTGGCCCAGATTTCATAGTGATCTTTCGGATTGCAGCCATGGATATGTTGCAGGGTGGAATGAGCTGGGAGGAGGTGGCCCTGCTTGCGAAAGAAGTCGAGGCGGCCGGTGCAACCATTATCTCCACCCACTTCACCTGGCACGAGTCTCAGGTCCCGACTATCGCGACCATGGTCCCGCGCGCGGCGTTTACCCGGGTTACCCAGCGGGTCCGTCGCGAAGTGTCGATTCCTGTGATTACCTCAAACCGCATCAACATGCCCGATGTTGCGGAGGAGGTTCTCGAGCGGGGCGATGCCGATTTGGTATCAATGGCGCGTCCCATGCTGGCGGACAGCCAGTTCATGCGCAAAGCGGCCGAGGGTCGACCCGAGGCGATCAATACCTGTATCGCGTGTAATCAGGCCTGCCTGGATCATACCTTTAACATGAAGGTGACCTCTTGTTTGGTGAATCCCCGTGCCTGCCACGAAACCATCCTCAATTACGTACCAACCGATACGCCGAAAAAGATCGCGGTAGTGGGGGCAGGCCCCGCCGGGTTAGCCTACGCCACCGTTGCGGCAGAGCGCGGCCACCGGGTCACATTATTTGACGAGGCCGCCGAAATTGGCGGTCAGTTCAATTTGGCAAAACGTGTTCCGGGTAAGGAAGAGTTCCACGAGACCCTGCGCTATTACCAACATCAATTAGCCGAAGTCGGCGTTGAAGTCATGTTGGGTCAACGGGTTGATGTGGCGATGATCAAAGCAGGCGGTTTTGATCACACGGTAGTGGCCACGGGTATCACCCCAAGGCGACCCGATATTCCCGGTATTGATCACCCTATGGTCATGGGCTACATCGAGGCGATCACCGGACAGCGCGAAGTCGGCAAGAAGGTCGCCGTGGTTGGTGCCGGTGGCATTGGCTTTGATGTCACCGATCTGATCACCCATGCGGGGCCCTCGGCGGCGTTGGATATCGATGTTTTCGCCAAAGAGTGGGGCATTGATTTTGAGCACCACCCGCGTGGTGGGGTCACGGGCATTGAGCCTGAAGTGGCACGCGCGGATCGCGAGGTCTGGCTCATGCAGCGTAAAGAGACTCCCGTCGGGAGAGGGTTGGGCAAGACAACGGGCTGGACCCATAGGCTGACCTTGAACCGGCGCGGGGTGCACATGCTCAATGGCGTTCAGTATCGTCGAATTGACGATCGAGGCCTCCACATCCTTGTGGGTAACGAGCCCCGGTTACTAGAGGTCGATACCGTCATTATTTGTGCCGGCCAAGAGTCGAACGACGGGTTACACCAATCCCTTCAAGAAGCTGGGCTGTCCAGCGAGGTTGTAGGCGGCGCGAAAGAAGCCCTCGAGCTGGACGCCAAGGAGGCTATCAATCAGGCGAGTTGGCTGGCCGCGCTAATCTAATTTGCGCTGCTCGCATTCAAGGCCGGCTGGGTCACCGTATAGCGTCTTTCGATCAGCGGTTCGCGCTCGCTCTGGCTAAATAACGTCGGGTGCATGACTTCGTTGGCGAAGTCTTCCGCCTGATCGTGATAGTGCGGATGCCCAGGGTCATCAAACTGATTGCCGTATTGATGGACGCCCTGGATGGTTTGCTTACCCTGCCGATCCCAGCGGACCAGGTAATACAGACCATCTCCCCCGGTCACCCGATTGAACTTCTCCGAATCGTCGGGCGAGCTGTAGGCAGCACGCAAGGTGTCGGGTCCCCCCGCGATCGCGAAGTGGCGATCGTCCCGGCCGTGCCGATTGATCTCACCCCATGCCGGTGTCAGTTTGTCGGCGGCGGCGTTTACGCGCTCAACGCAGTCCTCAAGGGTCGATAGTGGATCGGGCATGGGGGTGCCCGCACTCTCAGACAGCCATTCGGCGCTGAGGACACAGACCCCGAGTGCTGCACCCGGGTTTTCTTTGTTGGTGGCTTTGTCCCAGTTGGCGAGTATCCGCTGGGCTTCTGCAACTAGTGGGTCAGAGGTCTCGACTTGAATAACGTCGTTGAGAAAGGCGATCCCGCGGTAGTTTTCTGAATAGGTGTTATCGTGCTTGATGGCGAGCAGGTCGGCGACTGAAACGCGTTCGTGCTGCGCGAAAAGTTCAAGACCACGGACGCTTCGGTTGGTCATGCGGGTTTGCCACCCCGCTTCATTGGCCGGGATATGTTGCTCAGGATTGTTGCCCGTCGCCGAAATAGCAAAGGGCGATTGATTGGCGCTCAGGATGAAGCCTGACGGCGGGTTCATGACCTGCGGAAGTTGGCTGACGTCATGGTACTCCTGCCAGATCAAGTCTTTTCTATTCCCCGGCAGGTAGTTTTGCCACTCCCAACCCGCGGCCCGTTTGGGCATTTCCGCGTTGTGGATAAAATAAATGTCTCCCGACGCTCCGGCAAAAACAAAATTGAAACTTTGAATGTGGTTGAGGCGTATCGCATCCAGCCATTGGTCAAGGTTGCTCGCTTTGTTCATGGCAAGCCACTGCTCGATCTGACGCAGTTCGCCCATGCCCGCGTAGCGCACCGCGTAGGTTCCATGATCGGTTTTCATGACCGGTCCGTGCACCGAGCGGTACACGGTTTCGTTAACGGACCACGGGATAAATCCCCATATAAGAACATCGATTTCGATATCCTCAGACTCCAGCATTAGCCATTCGCCATCGATACGGTAGAGATCGGGATTATCGGGATGGATGTCGAGTACATAGACGTCAACCAGATCGGGCTTGTTCACCGTGGCACCCCAGGCGGTGGTTGGTGTGAATCCGACACCGATCGTCGGTGCGCCGGGAAACAGCCCGCCCATCACGTTTAATCCTTCATCGGATTCGATATGTGCCTCGTACCAGGCTACGGGTCCGGTGAGCGGCTGATGAGAATTGATGATCAGCATAGTGGATCCATCATCGGAGCGTGTGGGGCCGACAGCAATGGCGTTCGAGCCAGTGGGCAGGCCATCGCGCATCACCGTTCCCGCCGGACTCACAGGCCGCGCACGCTGCTTGCCGAGCAGTTCGGTAAGGGTGGCATCAAAACCGTAAAATAACGGGTGTCGAAGCATGTGAGCAGCAATCAGATCCTTGCCCGTTACCGGCAGAATATCGAGGCTCACCTGCTCGGGGTTGGACTCGGCATAGAAGGTCACGCCGGCAGCGAAGGCCTCGAGATAGGCGCGGGTGCTGGGGGCGAGTTCGCTGTCGTAGCCATTATCAATATCCGACCACATGCCCAGCCAGTGAACCAAATAATCCCGTTTGGCCGCGTCCGGCCCAAAATATTTACCCGCGATACCGCGATAGTAGGGCACTGAGTTCTCGATAACTTTCCAGGTGTCCTCGGCCATGGCAAATCCCAGGCCGAACGCGGCGTCGGCGTCGCTGGCGCCGTGAACGTGAGGCACGCCCCAGATATCGCGCTCTATGGTGGCGTGCAGAGGCGTTTGAGTTTGTGCCGATGACAGGCTTGGAGATCCTGATATCACTGCCGAGCAAGCGAGCAGGAAGATGACCGCACGTTGGCGCCCTAAGTGGCGGCGTGCTGCTGATTGGGTAAACAAAATGGGCTGCCTCGCGGTTAAAAGAGCTGGCGCGGGATGGTACTGTGTAATGCCTGCAACGCCTAGCCAGGGGTACTGCGCGGGGTGAAACCGCCTCGAATGCCATGAAAAACCGCTTTTATTCCAAAAAGCTATTAGAAAATTACTATTTGGCATGAGAGAGTAAACGCGGTAAGTTTAGCCCTGTGAGCCGGGGCGGTGGCGGTACAGTGGCCTTTCGTCATTGGTGCCGCACACTCAAAGACAATAATGACCAAGGGACTCGGGGGAGGACCACCATGAAAACCACACTTATTCGCAGCGCATCTGCGCTTTTATTGCTTGCCGCGGCCCAACAGGGTTGGGCCACTAATGGCTATTTTACTCACGGCGTCGGCACCAACTCCAAAGCGATGGCTGGGGCCGGGGATGCCATGCCGGAGATGGCCATTGATGTGGCCAACAATCCTGCGTCGGGCATCTTGGTTGAGCCCAGTGTCGATTTGGGCATTGCGGTTTTTTCTCCTCGACGGTCTTACACCGCGAGCCAAAGCCAACTCAACGGTAACTTTGGCGCTTTTTCGCTGGACGCAGGCACGATTGACAGCGATAGCGAATATTTCCCTATCCCTTACGTCGCCAGCAACTGGCACTTCAGCGAGACGGTCGCGTTCACCCTGGCGTTTTACGGCCGCGGCGGCATGAACACCGACTTCAGATCAGGTAGTGCTACCTTCGACCCCGATGGGCCCGGTCCGGCGCCGATCATGAGTTTGCCCGGTGTCTTCGGTGGCGGCACTACCGGGGTCAATTTAAACCAGGCCTTCCTGGAGCTGACCTTTAGCGCCAAGCTCACCGACAATCTTGCGGTGGGTATCGCGCCGGTGATTGCCTACCAGATGTTTGAGGCCGAGGGCCTGATGGCTTTCTCTCCCTACACCAAAACCTACGTGCAGGGTTTCTTTAACGGCGCGCCAGTGATGCCCGAAAATTTGACCAACAACGGCGCCGATAACAGTTTGGGCTTTGGTCTCAAGGCGGGGCTCATCTGGAACGTATCGGATCGACTTGCGCTGCAAGCGGCTTATCAAACCGAAACCGATATGGATGAGTTTGATGACTACAGCGATCTGTTTGCCGAGGCCGGAGGGTTTGATATCCCAGCCACTGCGCGCATCGGCGCCAGCTTCCAAACTACCCCGAACCTCAGCCTGCATGTTGATGTTGAGCACACCTATTACAGCAAGGTAGCGTCGGTGGCGAATCCGCTTAGCAACATCGCCGGATGCCCGACGGCAGGGCAGGGGGGAATGAACCCTGATGCGTGCCTGGGCGGCAGTGAAGGTTTTGGCTTTGGTTGGGACGATGTGACGGTTTATCAGTTTGGTATGAAGTGGACGCCTGACAGTCTCGATGGCATTACCCTCCGTGCCGGTTTCAACTACGGTGAGCAGCCGATCAGCAGTGAAAACGCCGTCATCAATATTTTGGCGCCTGCGGTCGTTGAACAGCATTTCACGGTGGGAGCCGATTTTGATCTTTCCAATGGTCACCGCATATCGACGGCCTTTATGTATGCGCCCGAGAAAGAAGTGACCGGCACAAACTTCTTTGATCCTACCCAGGAAGTCACCCTGCGAATGGATCAATGGGAGTTTGAATTCGCCTATACTTTCTGAGCAGACGGCGGAGCGCTCTAAAAGAGCGTGAGCAAGGGAGAAGCCGGCTGAGTAGCGCCGGCTTTTTTTTGGATGAAAGACACGCCATGGATCTGATACGAGTAGCGGTCCCGTTCTTTTTACTCGCCATTGCCGCAGAGTTGCTGTGGGGCTGGTGGGTGGGTCGCAATACCTACCGACTCAATGACAGTTTTTCCAGTTTGATGCTGGGTATTCTCAGTCAGGCGCAAAAGTTTCTTCGGCTCGGTGTCGGGGGCATGGTCTATGCCTGGATAGGGTCCAGCGTGGGACTTGATTACTGGCAGGTCGATGCGTGGGCGACGTGGTTTGTCGCGTTTGCCCTGTACGATCTTTGCTACTACTGGCTCCATCGCATCAGTCATGAACGTCAGCTGTTGTGGGCGGCGCACGTCGCTCATCATCAAAGTGAAGAGTACAACCTGTCCACTGCCTTGCGACAAACCAGCACCGGGTTTCTGTTTGGGTGGATTTTTTATATTCCTCTGTTCTTGTTAGGCATTCCTCCCGAGGTGATCGTGAGTGTGGGTGCGGTGAATCTCATTTATCAATTTTGGGTCCACACGCGGCACGTGCCTGAGTTGGGTTGGCTGGAGTACGTGTTTATTACCCCCTCCAATCATCGCGTTCACCACGCCCAGAATGACTGCTATGTGGACAAAAACTATGGGGGCGTTTTTATTGTGTGGGATCGCCTGTTTGGAACCTACCAACCCGAGCTCGCCGACACGCCGTGTATTTACGGGATTCGTGGCCCGTTGCAGAGCTGGAGCCCCTGGCGAGCGCTCACCCATATCTATGTCGATATGCTGCATGATATTCGGCAGGCAGCATCCTGGGGGGAGCGGTGTCAGGTGCTCATCGCCAGAACCGGCTGGCAACCGGGAAGCATTCCCGAGGCGGCCCGACGGCAGAAAAACGACTTAAGTCAGTTCCATGTTTACGATCCCGCCGTCGCTTCGGCACGGCGTGTTTACGGTGGCCTTCAAATCCTGGGTGCCACGCTTGTGCTCCTCTGGGCCCAGCTGCAGGTACTGAACGGGATTCAGGCGTGGTTAATTTTTATACTGCTCTTGTGGACCGGAGTCGCTACCGCTTGGTGGCTTGAGGGAAGAGTCGGTGCGCCTATCCTCATCTTTGACCTTGCGCGGCTGGTGGCGCTGGCGGTGTTCACGTGGGTGCACGCCGCCGATGCACTCTGGGGCGCCTTGCTCGGGTTGTGGTGGATTAGCAGCGTTGCCTTTCTGATGACGAGCGTGGCAGCTCGAAAGTGGCAATGGAATGGTGGAGAGACTTCTCGTGTTGGATCATGAGGCCACACCGGCGTGTGAAATCAGCCGGCCACAACCCACACACTGACCTGACAAAAAAACTGCCGCCTTCATCGACAAAAAAAGCCACCCGAAGGTGGCTTTTTTTATTCCATTAGGGTTCGGCTACATTGACGAAATATAGGCGGCTAAATTGTCGATGTCGCTATCGCTCATCGGTTTCGCGACAGGCCACATCAGCGCGGACTGGCTGCCGCGCTGCTCACCGCTACGGTAGGCCGTCAGTTTTGATGCGATATCAGCGGCCGCCTGGCCCTGAAGTTGAGGGCCGATGCCGCCCTGACCGTTAGCGCCGTGGCAGGCAACACACTGGCCGTAATAGCTCTCACCTAACGCCTCGGGGGACGCCGCCGCCAACGCCGCTTGTTTGGCCTGCTCGGTCGCGGCGACTCCGCCACCATTGGCTTCTTTCCAGTCCTCATAGCACTCGCCAACGCATTGGTTTTTGTTCCCCGTCCAGCTGGGATCGTTGCTCTGGGTGCCGGCCCAAATAAGTCCGGTGATAATGACCAGAAATAGGGCGAGGGCGACGTTAGTGTTCATGCGCAATGACTCCTGATGATGGGTTGTCGATGTATTAGCGAGGATCGTACTGTGGTGGTGCCGCTTGCGGCGCGGCGAATGATAAGGGTTTCTCGATAAAAGTTGAAGGGTCAAACGGGTGCATCATTGCCGAAGCGTTAGCGTGTTACCCCGTTGAGTGATTTCCAGGTTTTTGAGAAAGGTCATACCGAGGAGCACCTCATCCATGGCCAGTCCGGGAGAGACGACCGCCCCGACTGCGCGCTGCTCGATTGCCCCGAGTCGAACGCTCTCAAGTTCGGTCAAAAATCCCTGCGCGGGTCCGTTTGCAGTCTGGGTGGTGACGGTGGGCCCTCGCGGCACGCCTGCTTCCCGGGCGACCGTCAGCGGCAGGGCTACGCCGGTAGCGCCTGTATCCAACAAAAAGGTGACGCTGACGTCATTAATAAACCCATTGGCCACATAGTGGCCCTGTTGATTCCGCTTCAATACCACCTCGGGTCGGCCATCGACGCCGATGCTGGAGGCCACCCGCTGATTGGGGTTGTCTTTGTAGGCAAGAAATCGCTGAAAAGCACTGGTGAGGGCAATGAGCAACAGAAGCCAAAAAATAATAGCCATAAAGCGGCCAATACTGCGTCGGGTGTCTGGCTGAGAAGAAGAGCCTGCCACGGTGATTCCAGTCTGTTGAGAGGATTTCAGTACTGGCTGAGAAGAAGAGCCTGCCACGGTGATTCCAGTCTGTTGAGAGGATTTCAGTATTGCATGATTTGGCGCGATCGGCCTGGGGAAGCCCTGTTTGTCGCGAGCTTTGTCTGGTTTTAATTTACAGCAACTGCGGAGGCGACCTGCTAACCCTGTAAACTGGCGCACAGCTGCGGCATTAACGGCACGCTGTGCCGTCCTCAGGTGCTCCTTGCCGGTAAGACGGCGTACCTCAACCGCGCAGGATTTTTCGGAGTCAATTTATGTCACACCCTTACACCAGCGAAGTAAAAGTGAGATTCGCGGATACCGATGCCAATGGTCATACCTATTTTGGCAACTACATGGTTTTTGCCGATGAAGTTATGAGTGAGTACTGGGTTGATTTAGGGTGGGATATCTACGACGTCGATGCCTCTCCCTGCCTAGTCTTTACCGTCAACGTCAACATCGATTTTATGAACGAGTGCCTCGGTGGTGACTGGCTCGATGTCGGCGTCGGTTTCTCCCGCATCGGCAATACCAGCCTGACGGCGGAATTTCTCATGACCAACCGGCGCACCGGTGAGGCCGCTGCCAAGGGGACCTTTACCAGCGTTTTCGTTGATAAAACCACGCGCAAGAGCTGCCCCATGCCCGAAACCTTCAGGGCGGCGATTTTCGCGCGCCAGCCGGAATTGGCGTCGGGGTGATGACAAACCCCAGGACTAAAAAGCCTCAGGGCAACCCTCAGGGCAAAGGGGCCGTACCGGTGCTGGATGCGTTGCATGCACTTCAGGCCTGGCAGCCCGATGTGAAGTCGGCGGATCAAATTCTCAGGGAGTTCTGTCTGTCGACGCTGGTGTTGTCAGCGCGGTTTGATTTCCGGGTCGTGCCGGGCAATACCTATTATCTGCGCTGGTGTTGTCAGCGCGGTTTGATTTCCGGGTCGTGCCGGGCAATACCTATTATCTGTATCACGGTGCTGGCGGTTGGCAGCTGTCGCTGATTTCTCCCGAAGAGTGGGGTCAGCGTCTTCCGGGTAGCTGGGTAGCGCAATGCGAACTGGCTGAGGACATGACCTGGTCGGTTACCCTCGCGCCAGACGTGGGCGAGGACCCGCGCCTGCTTGCGGCCTTAGAGGGGCATCTTCGGGGTTTTATTGAGCGTGTGAGCGAGTCCGCTTCCCTCGAGGCGGCGCTTCCTGTCTACGAGCAACAGCTACCCTATCAACAGCGCATGATGGCGACAGCGCTATCGTCGTCGCTGCAGACCTCGCTTATTTTGTCAGGGCTCTCGGGCCAAACCGGCCAACGCTGGTTACAAAGTGGTGCCTTGCAGCAGTTTTTGCTGTCGGCCCGCTGATTTACCGGCGGTAATCCAGGGGCGGGTCGCGGTCCCCAAGCAGAGCACGGTAGCTGAAGTCAGGACCGCGCCGCGTGTCGAACTCCGCTTTGGCGGCACTCAAGATCTCTGGGTTCTTGATCAGCTCAATCGCCGAGGCCGCGAGGGTTTTTGACGCGAGGAGGGCGCCCTTGTGACCAATTGACATACCGCCGGTGGCAACCGCCTGCCAGGAGTGAAGTCCCGTTCCGGGAACAAAGGTCGCTGTGCGCAGCCCCGCAGTCGGGACGTTCCAGCTCACGTCCCCCACATCGGTCGAACCCTTGGTGGTTGATTCCGCGTAGGGTTCTATCTCGCTCTCACGCCCGGGATAGTAACTGCCCTCGGGCAGGGTTTGCGCCAGTGCTTCGGCAAATTTTTGCTCTTCCTCGTTGTAGGTAATGCCTCCGAGATTCGATAGCTGCTGGTGCACAACCTGCGACAGCACCGAATTGGGCAGCGTGCTGTGATTACCGTGAATGACTTCCATCTCAAGTTGCGTGCCGGTGCCGAGGGCGGCGGCTTCTGCGGTGGCGACCAGGCGTTCCCAAAGCTCGCTGAGTACGGCGGCGTTGGGGTGGCGCAAGTAATAAAAGGACTCAGCGAAATTGGGCACCACGTTGGGCGCAATACCGCCGTCAGTGATGACATAGTGAATACGCGTCTCTTCCGGCACGTGTTCACGCAGCAGGTTTACCATGAAGTTCATGGCCTCTACGCCATCGAGGGCCGAGCGGCCACGCTCGGGGGCGCGGGCGGCGTGGGAGGACACGCCGCTGAAACGGAATTTCGCCGACTTGTTGGCCAAGCTACTCTCGGCATTGGCTCCGTTGATCGAGGCGGGGTGCCAGTGCAGTACGGCATCCACGTCTTCAAACAGGCCCGCGCGGACTAGGTACACTTTGCCCGAACCGCCTTCCTCGGCGGGCGTGCCATAGAATCGGATGGTGCCGGTCTGGCCTGTTTGGTCGAGCCAGTCCTTTACCGCGAGGGCAGCGCCCATAGAGCCCGCACCGAACAGGTTATGGCCACAGGCCTGGCCACTTGTCTTGCCTTCGATGGGAGATGGGTAGGGCACTGCCGCCTGAGAAATGCCCGGCAGCGCGTCGAATTCACCGAGGATGGCGATCACGGGACTGCCGCTGCCATACGACGCGATAAAGGCGGTGGGGATATCGGCGACGCCGCGGGTGATTGAAAATCCGGCTGTCTCTAGCACGCCTTGCAGCGTGGCGCTGCTCTCGGTTTCCAGATAACCCAGCTCGGCAAAATTCCAGAGCGCATCGGCGGTTGCGATGATGCTGTCGCGGTGTGCCGCCACCGACGCATTGACGGATGACTGGGCCCAGCCTTGCGCGGCGAGGGAAATCATGACGGTCGCTAAGAGTAATCGAATCATCGGGTTACCTATGGGCTGCTTGGTGGGCATCAGGCAGGCGAAAACCGCTGGCGTGCCATCTCGCTTGCGCGCCAGAGTGTAGCGGTTTGATACTTATCTGTCCTGTGCAGATCGGCACTTGGTATCCGTAGGTGCTCAGGGATACAGTGACGTCTCGGTCCGTTTGGGGCCGCGACAGATTTGGAGTGATCACATGACCGGCAATATTGTTTCCCCCGCGTGGCTGAGCGAATCGTTGCAAGACCCGAAGCTCATAATTCTCGACGCGTCGTGGCATATGCCTGCCACGGGTCGATCGGGCAGCGAAGAATTCGGCCAGCAGCGGCTGCCCGGGGCACGATTTTTTGATATCGACAAGATCAGCGACAGCACGGCCGACCTGCCTCATATGCTGCCATCGGCCGAAGACTTCGGGAGGGCTGTCGCGGCCCTCGGGATTGGCCAAGATACCCACGTCGTGATTTACGATGCACTGGGGCTTTTCTCGGCGCCTCGCGCTTGGTGGATGTTCAAGGTCTTTGGTCACCCCTTCGTATCTGTGCTCGCCGGTGGCTTGCCAGCATGGCGACAATCGGGCTTCGCCATCGAGACCACGCCACCCGCTCATCCACCCGGCGGCGGCGACTTCAGCGGTGAGCGCGACGCTACTTGGATCGCGGACATGGCGCAGGTCGAAGCCGCCTTGGCGAGCGGCGACGCGGTGGTTCTCGACGCCCGATCTGCGGACAGATTCTCGGGTGCCCAACCTGAACCACGTCCGGGTTTGCCCAGTGGGCACATGCCCCGCGCGAAGAGCCTGCCCTTTCAGCAGGTCCTCGACCCACAGGGTAGCAATTTACGGCCGTCCCCTGAGCTTGCTTCGCTCTTTGCAACGTGCGGCATCACCCCGACAACCCCCGTGATCACGAGCTGTGGCAGTGGCGTCAGCGCCTGCATTTTGGGGTTGGCGCTCGCGGAAATCGGGATAAAACCGCGAATATACGACGGTTCCTGGTGTGAATGGGCCAGTCGACAACCCGCCCACCAGATCGCGGTCGGACAAAATCCGTAATTTGATAAGGGTATGCCCGGGCGGTTTCCTGTACCCTTCGGGATGGGGTCAATCTATGGCTTATTGATGATGTTCCCGGCTCAGGGGTGGTCTGTTTGATCAAGCACACATTTTGTCGAATTTGTGAGGCCAGTTGCGCCCTTGATGTTGAAGTCGAGGCGGATCGGGTGGTGGATATAGCCCCCCGAACTACGCATCGAGGCACGTTGGGTTTTGCGTGCATGAAAGGCCTTGCCCAGGCAGAGATGTACGATTCCCCCGACCGTCTCACCCAGCCGCTGAAACGGGTCGGCGATCAGTTTGAACCCATCAGCTGGGAGCAGGCCTTCCGCGAGATTGGGGCGCAGGTCCGCACTGAGCGCAAGGTCAGCCCGCATCGCATTGGTATGTATGTAGGAACGGCGGCGGGTTTCAGCCTGCTCCATCCGATTTTTGCCCAGGGCTTTATGGACGGCACGGGCTCGCGCAATGTCTATAGCTCAGCGACTCAGGACTGCGCCAACCGCTTTGCGGCGGCACAGGCGGTTTATGGCTTTCCTTTTACCCAGCCCTTTCCCGATCTTGAGCATGTCGAGTATTTACTGGTGCTGGGCACCAATCCGGTGGTGTCGAAGTGGACGTTTTTACAGGTAGCCCATCCGGTCAAGCGGTTGAAGGGCATTCTAAAACGGGGTGGCCGCGTTATGGTGGTCGATCCCCGCCACAATGAGACCGCCAAAGTGGCCGGGGAGTATCAAGCGATTCGTCCCGGTACTGACTTGTGGTTTGCACTCAGTTTCTTGCAGGTCATGGTGGATCGCGGCATCGATCCCGCGGTGCTCAACAGTGACCATTACGACGGGGTGAAAGACATCGTAGCGTGGGTGGCGGATTGGCCCCCCGAAGTAACCGCGGAGATCACAGGCATTGCCCCCGAGGCTTTGCGCGCCATGGTGCAGGATTTTTGTTCGGCGAAGGGCGCTTCTATCATCACCGGCACCGGTATTGGCATGAGTGGACAGGGCACCTTGGTGCAGTGGTTGGTAGAGGTCATCATCGCGCTGTCTGGCAATCTCGACCGACAGGGCGGCCACCTGGTGGGCGAGGGCATATTTGACTTCGCGGCCTACGCCAAGAAGAAAGGCCTGTTTTCGAGAGCAACAAGATCGCGTATTGGCGGCTTTCGCGAACTCAACGGCGCAATGCCCGGCGGTATTCTGGCCGATGAGATTCTTACCGAGGGCCCCGAACAACTCACGACCCTGTTTGTCACTGGCGGCAACCCGCTGATGACAATGCCGGGGGCAGAGCGCTTGAAAACGGCGTTTGACAGCTTGTCTTGCCTTGTCGTCACCGATATTTACTTGAATGAGACAGCGAGTTTGGCTCATTACGTGCTGCCTGCTACGACTCCGTTGGAGCGACCTGACTTGCCCTTTGTGTTTCCCCTCTTTTTAGGGATGCAGTCGATTCCCTATCTCGCTGCGACCGAGGCTGTGGTAGCGCCGCGAGGTGATGTGCTCGATGAAGCGACAATTTATGTACGACTCGCGGCAGCCAGTGGCGTGGGTCTCTTTGGGAGTCGTGTGCTCACTGGGCTGTTAAACGCGATCACGCGGATCAACGGATTGTTGACCCGCGGGGCTCGTCATTTTCCCCAGCGCTGGCTTCTCAATCGCATCCTTCGTCACAATCACCAGCCCGATTTCAACGCCTTGTTACAACACCCGGACGGTCATCCCTGGCGAGGCGCTCAACCGGGGAGTTTTCTCGGTAAGCGCGTCACCACCGGCAATGGCCGCGTTCAGCTCGCCCCCGCCGATTTCCTCGCAGAACTGCGTAAAGCCGCTGTCCTACCGGACGGACATGACAGCAAGCAACCGGTGTTCCGCCTGATTACCAAGCGCAGGCATAACACGCATAACAGCTGGACCCAAAATGTTGCGTCTCTTACCCGCGGCGAAAATGAGCAAACCAACGTGGTGTATATGCATCCAGATGACATGGAAGCGCTGGGTGTGGAAGCGGGGAATGCTGTTGATATCGCGTCGTCGGTGGGGGCGATTCGGCTGCCCGTGGAAGCGCTTGCTGCGCTGCAAAATGGCGTTGTGGCGGTGCCTCACGGCTGGGGTCATCAGCATGCCCAAGGGCTGTCGGTGGCGAGTCGATTGCGCGGTGCCAACGTGAATATTCTCGCGGCGGATGGCCCAGAGGCCATTGAGCCCTTGTCAGGAATGGCGCGCTTATCAGCGGTCCATGTCGCCATTACGAAAGCCGTGGGGCCTATAAATCCCGCGAGCTGGTCCGGGAGGTAACCGCCATGATTGTCGTGATGGTGGTTGACGCCTGGGATCAGCCTTTCAATGGCACCGTGGTGTCCTCTCGACGTTTTGCAGAGGCCCTTATGGCCCGCGGTGTTCAGGTGCGCGTGCTTGCGATCCGGGGGCGTGAACGAGAACTCCCGGGCGTGGAGCTGTTCGAGATGCCGAAGCTGTCAGTGCCGGGCCTGAATCACGTTATTGATCAGATGCGGGTGCCGGTTGCCTTGCCCAACAGGGACATCATCAGAAAAGCCCTCGAAGGCGCCTCGATTTTACACGTTCAATTTCCGCTTTTTGCGGCGGCGGTCGCGGTCACCGAAGCCAAGAAGCAGCGAATACCCGTGGTGTCATCGTTTCACCTGCAGCCAGAAAACATTCTCAGAAATCTGAAGCTGCCTAACGTGTTTTTCAAGCGCTGGATTTATGGCTTGATGCACCGATGGATCTATCTTCGGAGTGATCATATTCTGGCCCCCTCTCGCTTTGCCAAGCAGCTACTGGAGCGAGAAATGCCCGTCGATGTGCCGGTCGATGTGCTCTCCAATGGTATTCCTGAACACCAATTGAGAGCGTATCGATTACGCACCTCGATGCCGGAACAAATCAACGTGCTTTGTGTGGGCAGGCTGGCGAGGGAAAAGCGCTACGATATCGTGATCGACGCCGTGGCAAAAAGCGCGTTCCGAGATCGACTGCGGGTGACCTTTGTCGGCTCGGGGCCGGTGGCTTCGGTATTAAAGCGCCGGAGCCAGGCTCGTGGTATCAATGCGCGCTTTGTCGCGCCCTCAGACAATGAATTAGAGGTGCTGTACCAGCAGGCTGATCTGTTTTTACATGCTGGCGAAAGTGAACTCGAGGGCATGTCGGTCATGCAGGCAATGGCGGCGGGTGTGCCGACCATCGTTTCCGACTCCGTTGACTCAGCGGCCTCTACGCTGATGACGCAGCAAATAGCGCGCTTTAGGTTTCCAAACCCGAGCCACTTGGCGTCACAGATAAACCTTCTTTGCGCGCCAGAGGGCCCGGTTGCGGTCTTGAGCGCGGCGGGGCACGCCGCCGCCCGCGGCTTAAAACTCGAGAATTCGGTCGCTCAGCTGGCCAGCACGTATCGCGCCTTGCTGGATACCCAAATCCGCCGAGAAGAGGCTGACCGTGCGCTGGCTTGAGCGCTGGGCCGCAGGATGTTTTCAGCGGGGTTGGTCAGTGCTGGCCCTCGTGTTTGTGATCACGGGGCTCTTGGGGGGGTACGGCTTTGTCCACTTCGGGCTCAACTCCGATATGGACAGGGTAATCACGCCGCGCGCTGCTGATACCTGGTACTACGAGGATGACCGGCTCAAGCGTGCGTTCCCCCAGTTTCGTCAGACGGTGTTGGTGGTGCTGAGTGGCGGCACGGCCGCTGACGTCAGCCGTGCCACCGACGGGCTGCTTGCACGAGTCCCGGATGATGGACTCATCGACCTGGTGACTGTACCGAATCGGGAGCCTCTGTTTGAGTCTTCCTGGGCTTATTATGCAGAGCAGGACGCGTTTGATCAGCTGATCGAGGCGGCGCTCGCGTTGGGAGAAACCGGCAAACAGTTGCAATCAACCGGCGCTGTGGCAGGCCTCCTTCAGGGTGTGTCTCTGGCTCGGCTCTCCAACGATGAACAAACCGTCAATGCGCTCACTGAGCTGCTTCAGGAAGCCCACGACGGGACTAACTTTGTTGAGTCGCTACCGGTGTTGCTACAGAGCTTGGCGGGTGCGGATGGGCGTTTTTATGAGCTTGTCGTCGTCAGCGCCACACCAAATTTTGACGAACAGCTTCCCGCCGCGCGGGTCGTGGGTTTAATCGAGGAATGGATTAGCGATATTGCCCCAGCCCATCCCAATGTTGACTTCGGATTGACGGGTGATTTGGTGCTCGCCAACGAAGAAATCAGTGATGCTCTGGGCGGGGTGAAACTTGCGGGTACGCTGTCCGTGATATTTCTGATTCTGGTTATCACCTTTGGCGTGCGCTGTTGGCGCCTGACGCTGAGCTTGCTGCTGCTTATTTTCGTCGGCAGCATCTGGACTCACTCCCTCGCGATGGGGGTCGTAGGCACTTACAACACGCTTTCGCTGGCCTTTATCGTTATGTTTTTTGGGTTAGGTGTGGATTTTGGTTTGCACTATGGCCTCGCGGTGGGCGAGTCGCCGGATGATGCGGCAGCAATCCAGAGTGCGGTGCGGAAAACAGGATCGGCGCTGGCGCTGTCAGCCCTGTCGACGGCGCTGGCGTTTTTGTCCTTTTCGCCCACCGAGTACACGGGCCTGGGGGAACTTGGCGTTATTTCAGCGCTGGGTATGCTGGTGGCCTTTTTCCTGACACTCACCTTGTTGCCAGCTATTTTTGGTGTCGTAGGCTTACCCAAGCCGACCAAGGCCGGTGCCCTCCGCGGTGGCTGGGCGTTACCCTCGCCGAAAGCCCTGCCCTCGCCCAAAATAGTCATCGTTTTTTGGTTGATTCTGGGTGGCGTGGGGATGCTGGCTGCCAGGCACGCGAACTTTGATTATTCCGTCGCTGGGATGCGCAATTTACAGTCGCCGGGAATGCAAGTGCTGGAGCAACTTCAGCAAGCCGAACTGATGACCGATTACAGTATTTCCAGTCTTGTTGCCGAGACGGACATGGCGCCAATGACTGAGGCCTTAAAGGCCTCACCTTCGGTGGCCTATGTCGCGTCGGTCGACGACTATCTGCCCGCGAGCGGTTCGACTGAAGTGCGTCGTGAGGCGCTGCTGGCGGCGGTGCGCGACCTGCTCGATGTTTGGGTCTTTCCCGCCGTGAACAAAGCCGAACTAGAGCAGACTGTGGCGAACATATTTCAGGCCGCGCAATCGAGCAATGCGCTGAGTGATCTGATGTTTGTCAGGAGACTAAGTCCTACCGAGCTCGCGCGACTCGAGGCCCACGTGCAAGGCTTGTTGAACGAACGGCGCCATTGGTTTTCAGAGGCGTTCACCGCGCCGGTTCCCTCGCGCGACGCGCTGACCGAGAATACCCGCAGCAATTGGATTTACAACGACCAGTTTCGTCTCGAAATAGGGCCGGCTTTCAGTACGAGCAGCCGAGATAATATTGAGCAGTTTGTATCTGAGGTGCGCTCAATCGTGCCGAACGCGGGCGGTCGCTCTGTCATCGAGTTCGGCGTCGGCAGCGTGGTGGTGCGTGCCTTCCAGCAGGCAACGCTGCTAGCCGGCATAGGGATTGTGCTCATTTTAGCCGTTTACTATCGAGGGATTTGGATGCCGGGGGCGATACTGTCGTCGCTGCTTATTACAACCGTGCTGACATTCGCCGTGATGGAACTTCTTGGCCTGTCACTCAACATGGCGAACGTACTGGTTGTTCCGCTGATTTTGGGCTTGGGCATTGATTCTGCTATTCACGTGGCTCACCGCTACAGCATGTTGGGTGGTGGTCAGGCTTTCATTAACTCGAGCACACCCCGCGCCGTGTTTTTATCGGCGATCACGACGGTGGCGACCTTCGCGTCGCTGATGTCGAGTAGTCATCAAGGGGCGGCTTCATTGGGTCAGCTGCTTGCGATTGCCATTCCCATCATGGTGATCGTTACCTTTACACTGATACCGAGTTTGTTGGCATTAAGCCCGATGGGAAATCGGCGCCGACTGACGGCGCACTAAGCGGAGGGAATTATGAAAATTCTATGGCAGCGGCCAAACCCTAGCATGCCCAAGGCGGAGGCCCTGGTTCGTGTGACGGTCGCCTATGTGGTGGCCCTATTTGCCGCCGGGCTGTTCCTTGCCGTGACCGACTTCGGTGCGGTCGGCGGGATGTTCCTCGCGGACGTGCTGGGAACGCTGGTGATTTTTGGCTTCAGTCGTTGGCATGCTAACAGCAGCTTTTATGATCCCTACTGGACGGTTATTCCGCCGTTAATGATGCTTGTGTGGATGGCGACGGGCGACAGCATCTCGGTCACTCGTGAATTTGTTGTGCTGGCCTTGATTCTCTACTGGGCAACTCGGCTGACAACTCACTGGGCTTACTATTGGCCGGGACTGCAGCACGAGGACTGGCGCTATCCTATGCTCCGAGAGCGCGCCAAGGGCAGCGGTGC
>Ga0181588_10001957_pt1 | contig 18026 bp, 15 predicted proteins | sample 071ome_26_FD_148607 | JGI IMG/M metagenome (GOLD analysis project Ga0181588, IMG submission 148607) | Coastal salt marsh microbial communities from the Groves Creek Marsh, Skidaway Island, Georgia - 071409BT metaG (spades assembly) | ecosystem: Environmental > Aquatic > Marine > Intertidal zone...
TTGTCTTGCTCTGCGCTGATAAAGAGTGCCGGCAAATCCAAAGCAAGCAACGCGGAAGCGAGATCGTATTTTGCGACTGCTAAAAGGCCCCAATTGAAGCGGTCGTAGACTCGGATCGTTTCCGCCACGGCCATTTGCACCTGGTCGAGGTCGTTCTCAGGCCCGTAATTGTCCATACGGCTGTCCCAGACCTGTTGGACGTGGGCCCCGCTCGTCTCGAGGTTCGGCTCGCCCAGGTTTTCAGCGAACATCTTCAAGCGGGCGTCGCTAAGGAGAGGCGTGCCCGACAGAACAAGGTGGCTTGCACGTGTGCCGAGCTGACGGGCGACCTCGACGGCGATCGCGGCACCGGTCGCGAACCCGCAAACCGCCACGCGATCCAATCCAATAGCGTCCATCGCCATTACCAGTTGCGCTGCATATGCTTCGACGGTCGGTGGGCCGGGAAGGATTGGCGTTGATGCCCCATATCCCGGCGTATCGAATGCAAAGGCTCTGAGCCGCGTACCAAGAACGGGCAAGGCGCGGTCGTACATGCGCGAGGAAAGCGGCGTTTGATGAAAACAGGCCAGCGCGCCACCGGTTTGGCCGCTTGATCGGTAATGGACCTGCCCATCTTTCACATCAGCGTAGGCAAACCGAATTGGAGGTTGTGTCATCCGCCCAAGGTGTCACCCAAACCCAGGCCGGTGCAAGGGTCTTAACCGGCCTGAATACGGTCCATGCGCTCGGCGATCGCCGTCACGATGCCGTCGTGCTTAAGGCCCTCTAATCGGGCCTTATGCATCGAGGTGTAGGCCACCTCCACCCCCGTGAGGTCGGCATTCGTCAAATCGGTCTGGACGAGTTTGGTCCCTTTTCCGTCACGTCGCTGCTGCACGACAGGTTCCATCCGTACGCTGGTCAGCACCGCGCCGCACATCGAGGCGCCCGACATTTTGGTTCCCGACAAATCGGTGCGAGACAAGTAAGCCCCGTCCAGTTTGGCGTTGCTGAGGTTCGCCGAAACGAATTCGGTATCGCTCAGGTTCGTGCCGGACAGGTTGGCGCCACTTAGGTCCGCGCCGGAAAGAAATGCATGCGACAGATCGACCCCTTGCAGGTCGACGCCGGAAAGTTCCGCGCGCCGCCCCTTACGACCATCTGAGTCGGACCACAAGGCGTGTTGGCGTAGCGTGTCCCGTAAGTTCGGTGCCCATTCGGCAGACGCCACGCTTACTTTGGCACCGACGAGGTCGACACTCGTCAACCGGACGTCGGAAAGAACAGCACCTCTCATGTTCGCTCCTTCGAATCGGGCAAAGTTTAGATTCGCGCGGTTGAGGTCGGTGCCGACCATTTTGGCATTCTGAAGCTTTGCCGCTTCCAGGTTGGCCCGACATAAGTCGGCACCTGTTAGGTCAACGATTCGACCGTTGTCGTAAGTGGTTTTTTCAACGGTAAAATCGCTTTTGCCACTGGTTCTCGGTTGTTGCTGGTCAATAACCAGCGCACCGGGGCGAAGATCCGCTTCCTTTAGATTGGCGTCGCGCAGCACTGTCTCAGACAGACGGGCACCACGCATGTCGGCCCGATGAAGGTTGGCGCCGCGCAGCTCGGCATTCCCAAAATCGGCGGCAAAAAGATCCGCGAAGGAAAAATCGGCGTTGACGAAGCGGCATCCGCGAAAGCTGACGCCCGTGAGTTTCGCTTCTCTGAGGTTTAGATTCGTCAGGCGTAGACCGGACAGGTCGAAATTCGTCAAGACCGCGCGTTTTCCGCCACTTTGTCGGTTCAAGAACCGATCATGGCGACGCAGCATGTCGACGAAATCTTGCGGGGTCATGGTGCCTACAGCCCAAGCGCGCCCGCCGAGGCGCCGCTGTGCACGGCGGTGATAAGTGACGCAAGGCCAAGGCTAGCAATCGCGATCGCAACAAGCTTCGTGATGACCCGACCGGCCGGAGGAATAATTTCAGGTGAGGCGACCGGGTCGGGATAAATCGGCTCCGGCAAGAGCTCCTCTTCGCTGGGCTCTGTTGCCAAAAAGTCGGCATAGGGTCCAGGGGCGTCACCGCGGGCGGCCCGCCATGCCTTGGCTTTACGACGCCGCCAAGTGTTGTACACCGTTGTCCGCTCGACTCGCCCGGTGCCTTCGTCGACACGCCGCGAATAACCTGAACGCCCTCGGCACTTTTGTTGTTTTCGATTCGCCGGGCAAAGTTGAGCGCCTCGTCGCGCCGATCCGCCGTGTAGGACGATTCAAGGATCCAGCGACCTCGCTCGAACACGTAGATTTCATACGTAAACATGAAGCAGACCTCCCTTGTCCGGCGGCGCGGTCACAGACGCCGGCTCCCCTTTTTAGGGGTTTGATTTGCCGCCGGTTTGCTCGGCGGACGCTCGTCGCTACTTTCGTGTAGGCGCGGCGGCGCGGTGGTTTCGAACCTGCCAGTAGTCCGCGTAGGCGGCGCGATTCCCGCGACCATCGACTTTTCGTTTTTGCAGACCCAGAGAAACGAGAAGCTGCCTTAGTCGAAACCAGCGATTGATCCCTGTCTCGTTCGCAAGTGCTTCTTTCACGTCAGTCCTCCTTCCAGAGAAGAGATGCATTGAGGGCGCGGGTTGCGTGACGGGCCCCAGAGGAGGTCGGTGCCCGTCGCCGGCTAAACCGGCAACCGAGTTGCGCTCCTGGGTGCGGTACAGGAAACGCACGGCCGCGAGACGCTAAGAACGTCATAGACCCGGCCCTCAAACCGGTGCGGCAATGGCCATCGTTCTTCAGCCAAGCCGATCGCGTTGTCATCCGAACATGCCCAGCACAGCGGCCTTGGAAACGGCGTGCGCCTTGGTGTGCACAGCCAGTTTCTTCATGGCGTTGCGGATGTAGTAGTTCACCGTCGAATCCGACAGGCATAAAATCTGGGCAATTTCCCACGTCGTTTTGCCTTGCGCTGTCCATTCGAGGCATTCGGTCTCGCGCGGACTGAGCCGCGGGATCGGCCGGCTGGGCTGGTCTCCCAAAATGGCCGCGGCGAGCGGACTCGGGAATCCAGGTAGCGTCGATGTCACCGTGCCGCGCGCCGCAGCTGGCGACGACATCGGGAACGGCAGCGGCGCCGTGGTGCGATCGGACTGGCGTTCCAGCTGTTGGTCCGTCTGTTGAAGCATGTTCTGGCCTCCCCCCAATAGGCTCTATTTCCAGAACTAGAGCTTAGGCAGAGGTCAAAGGGCGCCACATCACCGAAGGTCGCAAGAATGATATGCATTTCTGCATAACACAGCTTGTGAATCGCAAATTTGCATCAATTGTGGATAAGTTTGTCGCAGAACGGCGCGCGCAAGACTCAGGCCAACAGGGCTCACGCGTTAGGATGCGGCGCCCTTCCCACCACTGGACCAGCCCCCGATGAGCAGCAGAAACGCAGCCGATATCCGAAAGTCCATCGACCATCCCATCATCGATGGCGACGGCCACATCGTTGAGATTCTCCCGGTTTTCCTGGATTACCTGCGGCAAGTCGGCGGCAAGAGCTTGGCCGAGCGTTACCGCCAAATCCATGAGGCCAATAGTCCGTATCACGACGACGCCGAAGGCTGGTACGCGCTCGACGCAAAGACCCGCCAGCGACGGCGATTGATGCGACCCCCGTCTTGGCTGGTCAACACGGCCGATCCGCGCGAGCGCGCCACGACCATGCTGCCTAATCTGATCCGCGAGCGGCTCGACGAGTTCGGGATCGACTTTGCGATCATGTACACCTCGGTCGGCATTCCGATCGCTTCAAGTGACGACGAAGAACTTCGGCTTGGCGGGTGCCGGGCCCTCAACGTGATGTATGCCGACCTCTTCGACGCGCACCGCGACAGAATGACCCCCTCGGCGGTGATCCCGATCCATACCCCGGCAGAAGCGATCGCCGAGATGGAGTTCGCGGTCAAAGAGCGCGGGTTCAAGACGGTGACGATTCCGGGTTGCGTTCGCCGTCCGTTGGAGGGTGCCGAGAACAAACAGGCGGCATGGATCGATCCGCTCGCTGTCGACAGCCTCTATGACTATGACCCGGTTTGGGCCAAGTGCCTTGAGCTGGGCGTGGCGCCGGCAACCCACCACAACGGGATGGGTGCCGGCTGGGGCGCGCGCGGGACGACCACCAACTTTATGTACAACCATATCGGCCACTTCGCGGCCGGGGCCGAGGCTGCGTGCAAAGCCTTGTTCATGGGCGGCGTCACGCAGCGGTTCCCCGATCTGCGTATTGCTTTTCTTGAAGGCGGCGCGGGTTGGGCGTTGAGCCTTTTGAACGACATCGTCGAGCACTGGGAAAAACGAAACGTCGATGCGCTTCGCCGGGTTACCGACCCGGCGCTTTTGGACCGCGCCGCCTTGTCGGACTATTTCGTCCGGTATGGCGGGGATCTCGTTCATGCAACGACCGATCCCGACACGCTCGACAGCATCTTCGCGAGCTCACCGGGCGGGGAAACGGCGACCGATGTCGACGATTGGAAGGCTATCGGGCTAGAGAAAAAAGAAGACATCGGAACGCGCTTCCTGCCCAACTTCTATATCGGGTGTGAAGCGGACGACCGCATGAACGGCGCGGCCTTCGATGCCCGCCTCAACCCTTTTGGACAAAAACTGAACGCGTTCCTTGGTTCGGATATCGGTCATTGGGATGTGCCCGATCCGACGAAGGTCATCCCGGAAGCTTGGGAAATGGTCGAGGACGGATTGCTGACCGAGCCCGACTTCCGCGCTTTTGCATTTGAGAACGTGACGCGTCTGCACACGCAAATGAACCCCGATTTCTTTAAGGGCACCGCTGTCGAGGAGGCCACGGCGAAGCTCTAAACGCGGCGACATATTGACCAGTCGGACGTGATAGGCTTCGCGCTTCACTCGTTTCGTTTGGGATCAGCACATGAAGCTCTATTACACGCCGCTAAAGGGACTTATTCATAAGGTCCAGGTCGTTGCCATTGAAAAAGGTGTTTACGACGACCTCGAGCCCAGGCCCTGCATCCCCTACGAGCAGTGGGACGAGCTCGCAGCGGCGAACCCCTTGTCGAAAGTGCCGACATTGGTCCTCGACGACGGCACGCCGATCTACGGCGGCCACGTGATTTACGAATTCCTTGATTCGCTCAAGCCCGAGCCACGCTTGTTTCCCGCCGAGGGTGCCGCACGTTGGATCGAACTCACGCGATTGACGCTCGGCGATCAGCTCTTCGACCTATCGAGCCAGCGTCAGTTCGAGATCAACCGACCGGAGGACCACATCCGCGTCGAATATCGTGATCGAATCGAAGCGGCGATCAAACGTGGGTTGGATCGGGTGAATGTCGACTGCACGAGCTACGAGGGACTCACGGTCGGGCAAATCTCCATCGCTTGTGCACTAAAGTACCACGACTGGCAGCACGAAAAGGGCATCCTGCCGTGGGATTGGCGGGACAAAAGGCCTGCGATGCAAGCGTGGTTCGACCGCTTCACCGACCGGCCGTCCTTTGTGCCGCGCGATGACGAAATTGAGACGCGCCCGATCCTGCCGATCAAAGACCGTAGCTAGCTAGTCCCACGTCGGCGCGAGCCCCGGCGGATTCAACAGCCGACCATCCGGCTGCGCCAGCCCATCGATCGTCTTCACGTCGTCCGCCGACAGCGTGAAATCCAAAATGCCGATGTTCTCGTCGGCATGGGCCTCGCTGGCGGTCCGCGGGATCGCTACCACACCGTCTTGTTGATACAGCCAGCGCAGGGCGACTTGACCGGGAGTCTTGCCGTGCGGCGCCCCGATCGCGCGCAGCGTTTCATCTTCGAAAACTTTGCCGCGGGCATTGGGCATGTACGCCGTCAGCGTCATGCCACGGTCGTGGACGACCTCTAATACCGGTGCCTGATCGAGATAAGGGTGGTACTCCACCTGGTTGTTTGCCAGAGGCACCTCGGTCGCGGCCCACGCCTCGCGAAGAAGCGCCGAGGTGAAATTGCTGACCCCGATGTGACGTGCCATGCCGGCACGCTGGACCGCGTTCAGGGCCCGCACCGTCTCATCCAAAGGGCGGTCGAACTTGGGCCAGTGGAGGAGCAGCAGGTCGACCGCATCGACCCGAAGCTTCGTCAGGCTTTCTTCGACCGATTTCTGAAACGGCCCGTCGCCGAAGTTGTCGGGCCACACTTTGGTGGTCAGAAAGATCTCGTCTCGCGGCACGCCGGCGTTCGCAATGGCCTCGCCCACCTCCGCTTCGTTGGCATACATCTGGGCGGTATCGATGTGGCGATACCCTGTCTTGAGTGCATGCGCGACCATGCGCCGAGCATCGTCGTCTTTGAGCGGAAAGGTGCCGAAGCCGAGTTTGGGGATCGCCGCCCCATGGGCTTTCGCGATGTCCATTTGTGTCCTCCAAAAAAATATGGCCCGCCGCGTGGGCGGGCCATTGCGTTTGAGTTTATTGGCTAGCGCGTCGCGCTGAGCATGAAGTAGTCGCCCTTCATCGCATCGTTGATCGGCGCTTCGAGCCCTTGGCGCGGTTTGTAGTGCGACGGGATATAGGTTTCGAGGATGTCGTCCGCGGCAAAACCTGCATGGCGCGCAGCGGCGACGAGGTCCGTGTCGCACAGGGTGCCGAAGAAGGGTTCGTTGTTGTAATGCGCATCCCATTCTTGCTGGTATTGGTCGTAGATGTTGGCGCTGACGAAACGTGCATCGAGATGCATCATGATTCCGCCCGGACGCAGCAACCTGAAACACTCCTTGTAGATACGGGGCAGCGCTTTGGTTGAGGTTTCGTGCATCATGATGTGCGACACCACGACATCAAACGATCCGGCTTCGAACGACGTGTGTTCGGCATTCATCTGATGAAAATGCACCGTCTTTTTCATCGCTTCGGCACGGGCGTGGGCGTAGCGCAGACACGGCGCGGCGACATCGATCGCGTGGATCTCCGCATCGGGATACTCGTCGCACCACGCCAAGGTGGAGTGGCCGATGGTACATCCCATGTCGAGCACGCGGTCGACCGACATCTCCGGGTGGTTCCGCTGGAGCCACTTGGCTGCCGAGCGGCCGAAGTCGTCGTTGTTCGGCCCCATCGCGCCCATGAGGTACATGTGGACGGTGCGGTCGTACTCGGCGCCCGCGTAGATGTCGCCGTCGTTGTGAAGCTCGGCGTGATAGCCGCCGGGCTTGCAGTGGATATTGACCGCCGCGTGGTAGCTCGGAATCTTCAGCGCCGGGTCGAGCGTGAGCGTACCGCGGCGACCGGCATAGGCCTTGGCGCGGCGCTGCAACGCCGGAAGCTGCCGTTCGACACTCGGCCCCACCGATTCGTAGAGCAGTTCCTGCGATGTCCTGAGGAGCGCACTCCACATCTTGTTGTAGGGCTCGTGCCCCATGGCCTTGCGAACTTCGCTGCGCGACTTCGGCGGTCGTTGGGTGGCGCGTTCAAAAGCCGGTTTCACCTTTTTTTCGTAGAGCACCCGATTGCCGGGGCCGAAGGCGCCCTGGACCTGCAGCTTGAACATCCGGACAAAATCCTGCCGGGCCTGCTCGTCGTGGTGGGCATCGGGGAACATGTCGTGCGTCGCGTGAACGGGCATGGCGTCGCTCCTTTGGCATCGCGGACCGTGTGCTGGTCGGCGTAGTGTAGGGGAGCCGTGTCCGCCGTCACAACCGGCCCGTCGATTGACCGCAGGGTTGGGGCTGCCTAGCCTTCGGATTGGAGGCCCCGCATGACCGAACCCGTGACGATGATCGACACCAACGCCCTGCCCTGGGGTGATTGGCATCCGCAATTCCCCGGTACGAAATCGAAGGAACTTCATTTCGATCCCGAGACCGGGGCGAACCTTCGCAAAGCGTATCTGCCGCCGGGGTTTACGATCGACGAGATCGAACGCCATCACCACGGCGACACCCGCGAAGGGGTGTTCATCTTGTTCGGCAATATTCCGTATCACGAGTACGACCTGCCGACGACGATCGAAGGAACGCCGTTCGATTTCCGCAAAGGCTTTTTGCTCGACCGGACGCCGCGCTCGATCCACGGCATTTCGTTGGACCCGACCAGCGAGTTAGGGTGCATGATTTTGGAGTGGGGCACCGGGCCGCTGGAGTTCAATTACATTCCGTTCGAGGGCGACTTGGAATCCTTTGGAACGGACTTCAATGCGCCGCACGTGGCCAATTCAGAGGCGTTGCCGTGGGCACCGCATCCCGACTTGCCGGGCTGCAAGATCAAGATGTTGTCCGACGGCGGCGCGGCGCCCGATCCGCGCTTTCACCCGGTGTGTCTGGTTTATATTCCGCCGGGCTGGGCGCCGAGCAATACCGTGCATCGCGGCAGCGTCCAGGATAAGTGGCGGTGGATGTACGTGGTGCACGGCGATGCCCCGGTATGGACGTACGCGGACGCCAACGCCGCGACCGGCACGCAACACGACCTGACGGAGGGCTGCTACCTGGAATGGCGCGGCCCGGCGGCGCTTGGGTTCGAAAGCGGGCCTGCGTCCGAGATCGGCTGCGTCGCGTTGTGCGTGGGGACGACCCTCGCCGACTAATCGGCCACGTCGGGTACGTGATCCCAATGCAGCCAACGTTCGCCGAGTAAGCGGCCATAGGTCATGGCGGGCATGAGCCCGAGACCGCCGACGAAGGCGTTGGCCGAATGCAACCCCATGCCGAGAATCTCGCCCGCGGCATAAAGATTTTCGATCACCGATCCGTCGCTGCGGATGACCTCGAACTTTTCGTTGATGGAGAGACCGGGGATCGTCGTCGCCGCCGCGCCGTGATGTTTGACGGCATAGAACGGCCCGTTTTCGATCCGGCGCGGCAAGTGCGTGCGCCCCAACGGGTCTTTGCCGGCATCGACGGCGGCGTTGTAGTCGGCGACGGTCTTGAGGAAAGTGGCCGAGTCGATCCCGGCCGCCGCAGCGAGGTCTTCGAGCGTGTCGGCGGTGACGAAAGAGGGGTGTTTGCCCATCCAGCTATGCGCCTTTTCGGGGTCGACTTCGTCGAAGAACGGCGGCGCGTCCTGGCGAATGGTCTCGTCGTAGACCACCCAAAAGGTCAGGTCCGGCACTTTGAGAAGCGCCTGTTCGCGCGCGAGCGGTTCGGCGACGTCTTCGGGCAGGAACCGCTTGCCTTCGTTGGTGACGTAAATCTCCCAGGCCGGACGCCGCGACGTGGTATCGCTGATGCGATCGACACGGTCGCCCGATTCGGGCGTGGAAACGCCGGACCAGCGCGGGATGAAGTAATCCTTGTGCCACATTTCCGCGCCCGCCTTGACGGCCATGCGCGCGCCTTCGCCTTTGCAATCGGGCCACGCCCAGGTGAACAAGGGATAGCCGGTGACCTCTTTGAAGAAGTCGTGTCCGCCGCCAAAGCCACCGGTGGCGAGCAGCACCTTGAGGCCGGCGAAGGTTTCGGTCGCGCCGTCGTCGCCGCGTGCCGTGACCCCGGTGACCCGCCCGGCATCGTCTTGGACGAGGTCGGTCACCTCGGTGCTGGTGCGTAGGGCGATGTCGCCGCGCTCGACCGCGGCGAGGAAGGCGGGCCGGATCGCCTTGAGCAACGAGACGCCGAACTCCGGTCCCCAATAGGTGCGCGCGACGGAGTAGGGCCGATGCCCGACCTTGACCGGATGCTCGGGCAAAGGTTCCCACCCAAGATCGAGCAACCAGTGCAGGGTATCGGCGGAATGTTCGGCCGCCATGCGAGCGAACGTCTTGTTGGTGCGCCCGTCGGTGATGTCGATGATGTCTTGATAGTGCTGGTCGGCGCTATCTTCTATCCCTTTTGCGGCTTGAATCCGCGTGCCGGCGGCGCTGATTTGGCCCATCGCGACATGCAGCGTGCCGCCGACCTCGGCCCCGCTTTCGAGCACCAATACTTTGGCGCCGCGTTTGGCCGCGAAGATGGCGGCCGGCATGCCGGTCGACCCGGCCCCAACGACGATTAGATCAAAGGTCTCGCTCACTCGGTCCTCCCCAGGAATTCGGTCTCTTTTATCGCGGTCCGGCTCGGGCGACGCAAGCGCGCGCGGTCGAATACCGTTAGACTGCGTCGACGGTGCCGACCCCTTGTCGGGGCGGTAGAGAACGCGCCATAACAAACGCCCGCGACCGAACGGCGGTCGCGACGAGGGACTGAAGCATGACCATCGAACGCGCCTTTGTGCGAATCAAAGAAGGCCAGGTGCATTACCGACGCACCATGGAAGAGATCGGCGGGCGGCCGTTGGTGACGCTGCACATGTCGCCGGTGGCGAGCAGTTTTTTGGTCAACTTGCTGGAGACGTTGGACGACGGCACGCGGCGGCTGATTGCGCCCGACACGTTGGGCAACGGCGATTCGGCGCCGCTGTTCAAGAAGGTGGCCGAGATCCCCGATTTCGCCGAAGCGTTGGGCCGGGTGTTGGATGCGCTGGGCGTCGATGAGATCGACCTTTACGGCGTGCGCACGGGCTCGATGATCGCCACGGAACTTGCGCTGCAGCAGCCCGACCGGGTCAAACGCCTGATCCTCGACGAACTGACCGTGCCGGGCCCGGCGCGGAGCACGGGCCAAGTTGGCGTGCCCTGCCCGCCGCCCGATGCGATCGGCAGCCAGTTCGATTGGGCGTTTCACGTGATGAAAGATCATTGGGCGTTCTATCCCTGGTGGTCGCGCGATGCCGAACATCGCAATCCGTGGGACATGCCCGACCCGATGGAACTGCATGACCAAGCCGTCGCCGTCCTCAAAGCCATTCGCACCTTCGGCAATGCCTATCAGGCCGCGATGAAGTGGGACCGCGATTCGCGCCTGCCCCACCTCAAGGTCAAGACGATGGTGCTGCACGAACCGACCGGCGCGATCTATCCCGACATGCGCCCGACCGCCGAGGTGATCCCGGACTGCGTCTATCGCGAACTGCCGCCCGGCGACACGACCCAGCCCGCCAAAGCGCGCACGATCATGGCGTGGCTCAACGAGGGCTGATACTGCGCGCATCGTGAGACTCGGCGCGCTTGCGCTGCGACCCGCACGACGAAACAAAGCCAACGCCCGCAGTTTTCCTAGGGTTTGATGCGGCAGGGTGCTGTTTTACCAAACGAACCCAAACTTTCTTTTTGTTTTCAGCGGCTTAGCCTTTTTCCGTCGACGAACGAAGCCAAAGATCGGTTTGTTTTCAGGACCTTAGGTTTTCGATGGTTTGATCCTCCGTTGGGGGTTTTCCCGGCGGGGCGGGCCTCCGACGACAGATGGCCACAGCAATGCGGCATGGCCAGGGCGGGACGGGGATCGTGATCGCGGGGACCGGGATTGTGATCCTTCGTCCTTCGAGACGCGGCCCTTGGCCGCTCCTCAGGATGAGCATTGCGGCCCTTCGCGCCGTCCGGCTCAGGATGACGGGTGCATCCTTAGCGATTTTCGGGGCGAAGGTCGGTCTCCTCTCCCCTCTCGAGAAGAGGATCGAGGAGGGGGTTGGTGGCGTCGTTGTGTTGGCGGCGACCCCCTCCCTGCCCTCCCCCCCCCTGGCGCGCAGGGGGAGGAGAGTCCTGAGCGATGCGAGGGTGCGCCCTTCGACTGGGAGGGCTGCGCCGTCCGACTCAGGATGCTGCCTTCACTTAGCTGCGGGGCTGGGACATCACGTCCTTGATGATGTCGAGAATGCGTCCCGTCGCCTTTTCGATCAGCATCACGTCGTCGTCGACGGTGCCGCGCTCGACGCCGTCGGGCAGATCGGGCAAGTCACGTTCGAGGTCACCCGGCAGCGCGCGGGCCTGCAACCCCGGCGGCAGCGTACCGTTGCGTTCGAGTTGTTTCTGCAAGCCCGGCGGCAGGGAGTCGCGTTTGGCGAGCCCCGGCGGCAGGCCGCGTTTGTCCTTGCCCTTGCGGCCCGGAATACGACGCACCTGCTCTCGGCGGAGGTCGTCGTTCGTCTCGTCTCCGGCGGCGGCGTCTTCGTCGCCGAAATAGTCTCGGATCGTCTTCTTGGCGATCTCGTCGAAGATCACCTTTACGGTGTCACTCTCTTGGGCGACGCCGGTCTGCTGAGCCTGTGCACTCCAGGCGAACACCAACGCGGGGATGAGAACCAAAACGAAACGCATCAGTCGACTCCTCAATGAACGTTCTTACCCCTAACTACCCATGAAATAGGGCGAAATGGGGCAATGATCGCCAAACGACCTTTCTCGGCTAGGCGTCGCGGTCGGCACCGCAGGGAGAGGAGAGTCCTGATGGTGCGCCCTTCGACTCGGACGGCTGCGCCGCCCGGCTCAGGATGACGGGGTGAAAATTTGAGCGTGTTTTTGAGCCGGAGCGAAAAGCCTCCTCACCCTCTTGAGGGGGAGGATTAAGGAGGGGGTTGGTGGCGTCGTTGTGTTGGCGCCCTTCGACCCGGACGGCGGCGCCGTCCGGCTCAGGATGACGGGGGTTGGTGGCGGCGGGTGCGGTGCACGCAAGCGAGGGCGGCGGGACTAGTCGAGCCGTTCGAAGTGGATCGCGGTGAGGATGAAATCGCCGGTGAGGGCGAGGTGGGGCCAGCCCGAGATGTGGGCGTCGCGGAAGGCTTGGGCGCTGGGTTCGGCTTCGGCGCGCCAGAGTTTTTCGGGGATGGCGTCGAAGCGGCATTCGTAGACATCGGTGATGCGCACGCGCGCGTGGACGGTGCCGGCGTTGTCGACGAGGTCGGCAATGTCGCCGACATCGAAGCGCGCAGCGTCGTAGGCGTTGCGCGGGACGCCCCAGCTCGCGGCGGGACGCGCGGTGGCGGTTTTGAGGCCGCCCTGCACCTGGGCGATGAGGTGGGCGACGATGGCATCGTCGTCGGCCCAAAAGCAGAACGACTTGATCGGGCTCACACCGGGACGGCGACGGCGTCGTAGCTGAAGATGTCGGGCGGCAGGCCGTCTTGCATGTTTTCGTTGGCGCTGGCGGGTTGGAAGGTGCGTTGGCCGCGCGCGGCGGAGCGTTCGACGATTTCGTTGGCGCGGGAGCGGCGGACCGCTTCGTAACGTGTCAGCGCTTCGGGCGTGAGGCCGTGATCGGCGAGCGCGCGGGCGAGCACGATGCCGTCTTCGATCGCCATCGAAACGCCTTGGCCGAGAAAGGGCAGCATCGGGTGTGCGGCATCGCCCAGCAACGTGACGCGGCCTTTGGTCCATTGCGGCATGGGCGGGCGGCCGAACATGCCCCATTTGTGGCAGCGCCCGTCGGCGGTGTTTTCGATAATGAGACGGAACTCGTCGTTCCAGCCCGCGAAGCTTTGCAGCACTTCGTCGATCGTCGCGGTGACGTGCCAGCCGTCGTCGATCCAGTCGTCGCGTTTGGCGAAGCCGACATAGTTGACGATGGTGCCCTGGCGAATGAGGTAGCGCGTGAAATGCGTGCCGGGGCCGTGGCCGCTGGCGGCGGCCGGCGAGATCAACCCGGCGGGTAGGCGGTCGACCGGGGTGAGGCCGCGATAGGCGACGTAGCCGAGATATTCGGGTTGGCCGGGGTTCCATAGCTGATCGCGCAGGACCGACTTGAGGCCGTCGCAACCGACGAGGACGGCGCCCGTCGCGGTCTCGCCGTCGGCGAAGCGCACGGTGACGCCGGCGTCGTCGGCCTCGAATCCGACGACGTCTTTATTGAGGGCGATGGCATCGGGGTCGTTGGCGCGCACCGCGTCGGCCAGGACGGCGTGGAAGTCGGCGCGATGGGCCTGCCAATAGGGCGCGCCGTATTTCGCTTCGTACTCGGGCGAGGCGTCGACCGCGATGAGCGCGCCGGTTTCATGGTGCTTGCGGCCCATGCCGTCGGGGGTGTTGGCGATCTTTTCCATGGCGGCGCGCAGGCCGAGCGCGATGAGCACGCGCGAAGCGTTGGGGGCGAGCGAGACTCCCGCGCCGACCTCGCCCAGTTCCGGGGCGCGTTCGTAGACCTTGACCGGTACGCCGCGGTGCTGGAGCGCGAGGGCGGCGACCAGCCCACCGAGACCGGCGCCTGCGATGATTGCGTCTTGCGCCATCTGTTTGTCCTTTGATTTCAGCCGTTATCCGCCGACCCGTCGCCGGGCGCGCGCGGCGCCACTATAGTCAGTGGCGAACGGAACCGCCAAAACGAGGAGAGCACGCCATGACCCAACGCATCGCCGTGATCGGTGGCGGCGTCGGCCGCCGCGAACCGCTGGGGCCCATCGAGGAAGTGCGCAGCGCGGACTTTGAGGCCACGCTGGTCAACCCGCGCCTGAAAGTGTTTCCGCACACGCCCTACGAACGCGGGTTGTCGATCATGGCCTATCTCGATAGCGCCATCGAGGCGCAGAAGGCGGGCTTCGGCGCGGTCTTCATCAACACCATGGGCGACTACGGCATCGACGAGATGCGATCCGCCCTACGCATTCCCGTGGTCGGGGCGGGCGAGGCGGCGCTGACCATGTCGGCGACGGTGGGGCGCAAGTTCTCCGTCGTGAAGATCTGGCCGCCGAGGATGAATTTCATCACCGAAGAACGGCTGCGGAGCACCGGCGCGGATGCGCGCTGCGCGTCGATCCGCAACGTGCTGCGCGACGACGAGGTGGTGAGCACGACGACCGCCGTGGGCGCGATCGAGACGATGAACGACCACAACGAGGACTTCACGCAACGCGTCCACGACGCCGTACGCCTGGCGGTCGAGGAGGACAGCGCGGATAGCGTCGTCTTGGGATGCACCTGCATGGCGGTTATCGGGCCGGAGATCGCCGACCGCGCGCCTGTGCCGGTGATCGAACCGATGCGCGCCGGTTATGTGGCGACGGAAGCGATGCTGCGGCTCAACCTGACCCAGAGCCGCGTCGCTTATCCGCAAGCCAACCCCGACCTGTTGCGCGCGACCGAGGACATGATCGCCAACATGGAACGCCCGAACCTATCGGCCGACTGCGACATGTGCGTGGTGAGCGAAGCGGCGGAGTAGCGGCGTTTCAGGCCCCGGCCACGTGACCCCGGATCGAGAAAAGGCGGTTCCCCAAGCCACGCTGCGCCAATGGTTCGGCGTGATCGTGGTGCATCTGTTGATGGCGGTGGCCTTGTTGGCCTGCGGCGGCGATCTCGGGTGGTGGCAGGCGTGGCTCTTTTCCGCGCTGGTGGTCGTCGCCGGCGTCGGCGGTCACGTGTGGGCGATCAAGCGGCATCCGGGCCTGATGGCCGAGCGACAAAACAGCGAAAACATCCGAAGCGCGAAGGCGTGGGACAAAGTGTTGGCGCCCCTGATGGCGCTAAGTGCGGTGTTCCCTTTGGTCATTGTGGCCGGACTGGATCACCGCTTTGGCTGGTCTGCCGCGTTTCCGGCATGGCTTGTCGTGCTGGGCTTTATCGTGATTGCGCTGGGATACGCCTTCGCGGCGTGGGCCTTTGCCGAGAACCGCTTCTTTTCGAGCGTCGTGCGCATTCAGACCGATCGCGGGCATACGGTGTGCGACAGCGGTCCCTACCGGATCGTGCGGCACCCGCCGGGCTATCGAGACTATGCGCAGCGCGTGCGCTATCGGTTGATGCCGGGGGTCTTTTGAGGGTCTTGCCCGAGGTTGCAAGGCCTTAGTCGAAGCCCAGGTTGCCGGGGTTCAACAGGCCGTCGGGGTCGAGGTGACCCTTCATTTCGGCAATGAGGCGCGCGGTCTCGGGCGCAAGCGAATCTTGGTAGCGGTAGAATTTGGCGAGTTGCACGTTGACCGCGCCGAGATCGAAGAACAGATCGCGCAAGTCGAACCGTAGACGCTGCGCGAAGGCGCGCGCGTCGGGGTCGGGTTTGTTGTCTTTGACCTTTTTGGCGGTCGGCGCATCGAGGTGGCGCAGGTGGAGCTCGCTGACCTCGTCGAACCAATAGAACGAGGGCTCGCACAGGAAGAACTGGGTGGTGAAGGTGGTCATGTAGGATTCGATCATGCCGTGGCTGTTCATCTCGTCGCGGTGCGCATCGAAAAACGCCTGCACGGCGGTGGTGGTTTTGACCGCCGACGAGAGCGGGACCATGGCGTTGGTCGGCACCCAGCGCTGGCCTTCTTCGCCCAAGAAGCCGCGCACGAAAAAGCGGTTGGCGGCCATCGCCATCGGCAACAGGTTGGGAATTTCACGCCCGCGTTTGAGCGCGATGGCGCGCACCACCTCCATCGAGGCCTCGGCGGCCTCGTCGTTGATGGCGTTGAGCGTGATGTGCATCGACCACTTCACGCCTTCCATGAAGTTGCGCCCCGTGGCGGCCATTTGGATCGAGTTCTTGAGCCCGCCTTTGCCCTTGGCGACCTTGGCCAGGGTGGCGATGGCTTCGGAGAACCCGAGCTTGGCGAAGCCCGCACTTTTGAACGGATCGAGGCCGAGCACGCCTTTGTCGCGGATGACGCCGGAGCGGGCGATCTCGACCATGGCGGCGGCCTTGTCTTCGTAGGACTCGAACGCAAACGAGCCATAAGCGAGGCCGGGGAGCTTTTTCATCAGGCGCATCACGGCGCAGGTCTTGATGCCGAAGGCGCCGGTATCGCCCATGAACAGCCCGGCAAGGTCGGGGCCGTAGCCGCGATAAAACGGATTGTCGTCTTGGTTGCGACCCCAGGAGCCGGTGCGCACCACGCTGCCGTCGGACCGTACGACCTCGATCGCAAGAATGTCGGCCATGCCGCCCGGCACGTTTTGCGACAGTGCGCCGCCGACGGTGGAGTAGACGCCCGAGTAGGGCGCATCGAAGGCGACCGCGAGACCCTTTTCGGCGACGGCCTCGAATACCGCCTTCCAGGTGCAGCCGGCTTCTGCGATGACGTAATGATCGTCGGCGTTGACCTCGACGACGCGGTTGAGGCCGCGCATGTCAATGAGGACCGTGCCTTTGCGGACCGGCACGTAGCCCTTGGTGTAGGACATGCCGCCGCCGCGCGTGGCGATGACGAGGCCGGCGGCGCGCGCGGTTTTGACGATGGCGGCGACCTCTTCGGTGGAATGCGGTTGGACCACGAGGTCGGCGGTTTCGACGTCGTCCCAAAAGAAGATGTCGCGGGAGAAATAGCGGCGCTCGGCCTCGTCCGTCACGACATGGGCATCGCCCACGATGGGCGCGAACAGGCCGGGTAGGTCGTCAATGGTCTGGGCGGCAGCGGTCATCGATGTCTCCCCTTATCTCTGGGGGTTAAATGACACCGCCGCGGGGGCCATGGCAAGACGCGACAGACCGGGCGTTTTTAGGTGTTCACGGTGCGGCTTATGCCTTGGCGAGCGCCCACAAGACGAAAGCGTACATGCGGCCGACCTCGTCGAGGCGATCGAACCGACCCGCCTTGCCGGCGTGGCCGGCGTCCATGTTGATGTGCATGAGCAAGGGGTGGGTATCGGTTTTGGTGGCACGGAGTTTGGCGACCCACTTGGCCGGTTCCCAATAGGTGACGCGTGGGTCGGACACACCACCGGTGACCAGCATGGCGGGGTAATCCTGCGCAGTGACGTTGTCGTAGGGCGAATACGACGCGATGTAGGCGCGCGCGGTCTCGTCGGTGATGGGATTGCCCCATTCGACCCATTCGGGCGGGGTGAGCGGCAGAGTGTCGTCGCAAATGGTGGCGAGCACGTCGATGAACGGCACGTCGGCCACGACGGCGCCGAACAAATCGGGCCGCATGTTGACCACCGCGCCCATCAGCATCCCGCCCGCGCTGCCGCCGTGCGCGGCGATGCGCCCAGCGGCGGTGTAGTTCTGCGCGATGAGGTGTTCGGCGCAGGCGATGAAATCGGTGAAGGTGTTTTTCTTGGTGCCGAGTTTGCCGGCACGATACCAGCCGTAGCCCTTTTCCATCCCACCACGAATATGCGCGACGGCGTAGACGATGCCGCGATCTACAAGGCTGAGGCGGTTGGTATTGAAACTGGCGGGGATGCTGATGCCGTAGGAGCCATAGCCATACAGCAAAAGCGGCGCGGTGCCGTCGCGCGGGGTGTCTTTGTGGGCGAGCAGCGAGATCGGCACCTGTTCGCCGTCCGGCGCGGTGGCCGTCAGGCGTTCGGTGACGTAGTCGGCGGGATCGTGGCCCGACGGCACTTC
>Ga0181588_10001970_pt1 | contig 17980 bp, 13 predicted proteins | sample 071ome_26_FD_148607 | JGI IMG/M metagenome (GOLD analysis project Ga0181588, IMG submission 148607) | Coastal salt marsh microbial communities from the Groves Creek Marsh, Skidaway Island, Georgia - 071409BT metaG (spades assembly) | ecosystem: Environmental > Aquatic > Marine > Intertidal zone...
CGCCAACTCGGACGACACCGGACATCTCGGCCAGCGTGGCCTTGCCCTTCGGGGTGCGAGCCTCGAAGAGCTCGACGACGCGGGGCAAACCGCCAGCGATGTCCTGCGCCCCAGCCACACCGCCGGTGTGGAAGGTACGCATCGTGAGCTGTGTACCCGGCTCACCAATCGACTGAGCAGCGATAACACCTACCGCTTCGCCGAGTTCGATGTTGCCACCGGTCGCCAGTGACATGCCGTAGCTCGCCGAGGAGATACCGAAGGCGGAGTCGTCGGTCAACGGCGACAGCACACGGACCCGGGTGACGCTTTCGTCGTCCCGCAGCGCCTCAAGTTCGTCATCGAGCACCATCGTGCCCTTCTCGAGGGTCGATCCATCGGAGAGGGCGACATCGTCGGCCAGCACTCGACCGAACAGGCGCGACTCCAGATGGGTGCGCTTGTTAGCGGTGTCGGCCATGACATCGTCGATCCAGATGCCCGGGATCGGCCCGGTGCGATCGAACGGGTCTTCCTCATTGATGATGAGCTCCTGGGCAACGTCGACGAGGCGACGAGTCAGGTAGCCCGAGTCAGCGGTACGAAGGGCCGTATCAACGAGGCCCTTACGAGCACCCGGCGTGGCGATGAAGTACTCGAGCATCTTCAAGCCTTCGCGGAAGTTGCTCTTGATCGGGCGAGGAATCATGTCACCACGAGGGTTGGCCACCAAGCCACGCATGCCCGCGATCTGGCGGACCTGCATCATGTTTCCTCGAGCACCCGAGTCAACCATCATGTTGACCGGGTTGAACTGCTGGCTCTCGAGGCCTTCCTTCATCCGGTTGGTGACCTCTTCGGTCGCCTCGGACCAGACCTCGACCTCCATCTGACGGCGCTCGCCGTCGGTGATGATGCCGCGACGGAACTGCTGCTCGATCTTGTCGGCCTGCTTCTCGTGCCGATCGAGGATCTCGCCCTTCTCCGACGGGGTGGCCACGTCGTCAATCGACACGGTCAGACCCGACTTCATCGCGTACTGGAAGCACATGTCCTTGATCGCATCGAGGCTGCGGGCGACGACGTTCTTGTCGTAGCCACGAGCCAGCGTGTCGACCAGGTTGCCCATCTGCTTCTTGCCAACCTTCTCGTTGACGTACGGGTACTCCGTCGGGAGTGCCTCGTTGAAGAAGGCCCGGCCCACCGTGGTGGTCTCGTACTGGGCGGCCTCGCCATTGGCGGGCGCAAGCATGAGTTCAGGGATCCGGTACTGGATCGGGGCGTGGATGTCGACGTCGCCGAGCTCGTAGGCCGCAGTCAGCTCGTCGATGTCACGGAACACACGACCGGCGCCGTTGGCGTCCTCCACGATGTCGGTGAGGTAGTACGCACCGATGATCATGTCCTGCGTCGGCGTGACCAGCGGACGGCCGTTAGCCGGGCTGAGCACATTGTTGGCGCTGAGCATGAGGACTCGGGCCTCGGCCTGTGCCTCCGCAGACAGGGGCAGGTGCACAGCCATCTGGTCGCCGTCGAAGTCGGCGTTGAAGGCGGTGCACACCAGCGGATGCAGGTTGATCGCCTTGCCCTCGACCAACACCGGCTCGAAGGCCTGGATGCCGAGACGGTGCAGGGTCGGTGCACGGTTGAGGAGCACCGGATGCTCCTTGATGACGTCTTCGAGGACGTCCCACACCTGCGGGCGACGACGCTCGACCATGCGTTTGGCCGACTTGATGTTCTGAGCCAGCTCAGTGTCAACCAGGCGCTTCATCACGAACGGCTTGAACAGTTCGAGCGCCATGATCTTGGGCAGACCGCACTGGTGGAACTTGAGGGTCGGACCGACCACGATGACCGAACGGCCCGAGTAGTCGACGCGCTTGCCGAGCAGGTTCTGACGGAACCGGCCCTGCTTGCCCTTCAGCATGTCGCTGAGCGACTTGAGCGGGCGGTTGCCCGGACCGGTGACGGGACGACCACGACGGCCATTGTCGAACAGGGCGTCGACCGCCTCCTGAAGCATGCGCTTTTCGTTGTTCACGATGATTTCGGGCGCACCGAGATCGAGCAGGCGCTTCAGGCGGTTGTTGCGGTTGATGACCCGGCGGTACAGGTCGTTGAGGTCGGAGGTCGCGAATCGGCCACCGTCGAGCTGAACCATTGGGCGCAGTTCCGGCGGAATCACCGGAACGACGTCGAGGATCATGGCGCGGGGGTCGTTGATGCGACGGCCGTGCTCGTCGCGCCGGTTGAAGGCGGCAACGATCTTGAGCCGCTTGATCGCCTTCTGCTTGCGCTGGGCGCTCAGGCCCTTCTGACCCTCCGGCGGATCGATCTGCTCGCGCAGCTTCGCTTCTTCGTCGTCGAAGTCGAGGTGCTCGACCAGGCGGGCGATCGCGTCGGCACCCATGCCGCCGTCGAAGTAGTCGCCCCAACGATCCTGCAGCTCCCGCCACAGCATCTCGTCCTCAATGATTTGCCGGCCATGCAGGGACTTGAACTCATCCCAGGCCCGATCGAGGATTTCCTTCTCGAACTCGAACTGCTCGCGGATCTCGGCCAGGTCCCTATCGGCCTGTCGACGGGTCGCCTTCAGTTCGGTGTCCTTGGCGCCGTCCTTTTCGAGGTCGGCAAGTTCGGACTCGAGCTCTTCGTTGCGACGAGCAAGGTCGAGCTCCATGTCCTTGTCGATCGCTTCGCGTTCGCCGATGACTTCGGCCTCGAGCGACGAAAGGTCCTCGTCGCGACGCTCTTCGTCGACGGAGATGACGAGGTTGGCGGCGAAGTAGATGACCTTCTCGAGCTGCTTAGCCTTGAGCTCTTCCTTCGGCTCGGTGCCCATCAGAAGGTACGCAAGCCACGAGCGGGTCCCGCGGAGGTACCAGATGTGCACGGCGGGCGCGGCGAGCTCGATATGGCCCATCCGCTCACGACGGACCTTCGAACGGGTCACCTCAACGCCGCAGCGCTCACAGATGATGCCCTTGAAGCGAACCCGCTTGTACTTGCCACAGGCGCATTCCCAGTCCTTGGTCGGACCGAAGATCTTCTCGCAGAAGAGACCGTCCTTCTCCGGCTTGAGCGTGCGGTAGTTGATGGTCTCGGGCTTCTTGACTTCGCCGTTGGACCACATGCGGATGCTGTCCGCAGTCGCGAGCCCAATCTTCAGGTTGGAGAAATCGTTGACGTCAAGCATGACTGTCCTCTCTCAGTTCTTGTTGGGCTCAGACGCGGGCCGCACGAGCGGCGGCGCGGGCTGCGTCTTCTTCGTCGGATCCACGTTCGGGCCGTGAGATATCGATCCCCAGCTCCTCGACCGTGCGGAAGGTCTCCTCGTCGAGCTCTCGCATCTCGATTTCCTGACCGTCGTTGTTCAGGACCTCGACATTGAGACAGAGGGCCTGCATCTCCTTGATGAGCACCTTGAAGGACTCGGGGATGCCGGGCTCGGGGATGTTCTCGCCCTTGACGATGGCCTCGTAGACCTTGACACGACCGAGCACGTCGTCGGACTTGATGGTGAGGAGCTCCTGCAGGAGGTAGGCAGCGCCGTACGCCTCCAGGGCCCACACTTCCATCTCACCGAAGCGCTGACCGCCGAACTGGGCCTTACCACCGAGCGGCTGCTGGGTGATCATCGAGTACGGGCCGGTTGAACGAGCGTGGATCTTGTCGTCGACCAGGTGGGCCAGCTTCAAGATGTAGACGTACCCCGTCATGATCGGGTTGTCGAAGGCCTCGCCGGTCCGCCCGTTGTAAAGCGTCTGCTTGCCGTCGGTCTGGATCAGACGGGTCTCGCCGTCGTTGGACTCGGGGTTGAGGTTGTCGAGAATGTCGACGATCACCGGCTTCTCGCCGGCGAGGTCCTTCTCATCCCACTTCGCACCATCGAACACCGGGGTCGCGATGAACGTCGACGGCTTGGTGGTCGGGCGGGTCTTCGACTCGGTTCCGCGAACCGGCGCATCGCCGACCTTGTCACCGTTGATGTCCCAGCCCCAGCGAGCGGCATACCCGAGGTGCGCCTCGAGGACCTGCCCCACGTTCATGCGGGACGGAACACCGAGCGGGTTCAGAATGATGTCGACGGGCTGGCCGTCGGCGGTGAAGGGCATGTCCTCGATCGGGAGAATCTTGGAGATAACGCCCTTGTTGCCGTGGCGGCCGGCGAGCTTGTCACCGACGCTGATCTTGCGCTTCTGCGCGACATAGACCCGCACGAGCTGGTTAACCCCGGGGGGAAGCTCGTGGGCGTCGTCACGGTTGAAGACCTTGACGTCGATGACCTTGCCGACTTCGCCGTGCGGGACCTTCATCGAGGTGTCGCGCACCTCGCGGGCCTTCTCACCGAAGATGGCGCGCAGCAGGCGCTCCTCCGGGGTGAGCTCGGTCTCACCCTTCGGGGTGACCTTGCCGACGAGAACATCGCCAGGACCAACCTCGGCGCCGACACGGATAATGCCGCGCTCGTCGAGGTCAGCGAGGATCTCCTCGCTCAGGTTCGGGATGTCTCGGGTGATCTCTTCGGGGCCGAGCTTGGTGTCGCGGGCATCGATCTCGTGCTCCTTGATGTGGATCGACGTCAACACGTCGTCCTTCACCAGGCGCTCGGAAAGGATGATGGCGTCCTCGAAGTTGTAGCCCTCCCACGGCATGAAGGCGACGAGCAGGTTCTTGCCCAGTGCCAGTTCGCCGAGATCGGTCGAGGGGCCATCGGCGAGGAGTTCGCCCTTCTTGACCTTGTCGCCTTCGGCAACCCGAATCTTCTGGTTGATGCAGGAGTCCTGGTTCGAGCGATCGAACTTCTTGAGCCGCACGGTCTTCTGACCGAGCTTCTTGTACTCCATCACGATGTGGTCGCCGTCGAGTTCGACGACCGTGCCGTCGTCTTCGGCCAGCACCATGTCGGCGGCGTCGCTGGCGCAGCGAGCCTCGATACCGGTGCCGATGTAGGGCGCTTCGGCCCGCAGCAACGGCACCGCCTGGCGCTGCATGTTGGCACCCATCAGGGCACGGTTGGCGTCGTCGTGCTCAAGGAACGGGATCAACGCCGTCGCGACCGAGATGATCTGCTTCGGCGAAACGTCCATCATCTGAACTTCTTCGGGCGGCACCGAGGAAATTTCGGTGGTCGCACCGAAGAAGACTTCCTGTTCCAGCTGCAGGCGAAGGTCCTGCAGGCTGGCCGCCTGCGGCGAACGACGCACCAGCACGCGATCGTTCAGGAAGTTGCCCTTGGCGTCGAGCGGTGCGTTGGCCTGAGCGACGACGTACTCCTCTTCCTCATCAGCGGTGAGGTAGACGATTTCGTCGGTGACCTTGCCGTTCTTGACCACGCGGTACGGCGACTCGATGAAGCCGAACGGGTTGACTCGGGCAAAGCTTGCCAGACCACCGATCAGGCCGATGTTGGGGCCTTCCGGCGTCTCGATCGGGCACATCCGGCCGTAGTGCGAGAAGTGCACGTCTCGCACTTCGAAGCCGGCCCGCTCGCGGGACAGGCCGCCCGGACCGAGCGCCGAAAGGCGACGGCGGTGGGTGAGCCCCGACAGCGGGTTGACCTGGTCCATGAACTGCGACAGCTGGGAGGTTCCGAAGAACTCCTTGATCGCAGCGACGACCGGGCGGATGTTGATCAGGGTCTGCGGGGTAATGGCCTCGACGTCCTGGGTGGTCATGCGCTCACGCACAACCCGCTCCATACGGCTCAGACCGATACGCACCTGGTTCTGGATCAGTTCGCCGACGCTGCGGATACGACGGTTGGCGAAGTGGTCCTGATCGTCGAGGCGGTAGCCCGGCTCACCCTTGGCCAGGTTGAGCAGGTAGGTGGTGGCAGCGAGCATCTCGCACTGCGCCAGCACCGACTGATCGGCGTCGGGCTTTTCGAGATCGAGACCGAACTGGGTCTCGAGGAATTCCAGTTCGGGGCCGAGCTTCCGGTTGAGCTTGTACCGGCCGACACGGCTGAGGTCGTAGCGACGGGACTCGAAGAACGCGTTGCGGAAGTAGGCACGGGCCGACTCCACCGTCGGCGGCTCGCCCGGGCGGGCCCGCTTGTAGATCTCAAGCAGGGATTCTTCCTGGGTCGGGGCGACCTCACGGTCCTTTTCCCACTGGCCCTCGAGGAAGTCGAAGTAGTCGACGAAGCGCTGCAGGAAGCCCGGCTCGTTTTCCTCGTCGTAGCCGAGGGCACGAAGGAGCGTGAAGAGCGAGATCCGACGCTTGCGAGCGACTCGGGCACCGGCGGTGACGTCCTTGCCCGGCTTCTGCTCGACGTCCATCTCGATCCACTCGCCGCGGTAGGGGTGGATGGTGCCGGTGACGAGCTGGTGCTTGCTGAGGTTACGCAGGCGGAACCGCTCACCCGGCTGGAAGATGACGCCCGGTGACCGGACGAGCTGGGACACCACGACCCGCTCGGTGCCGTTGATGATGAAGGTGCCCTTGTCGGTCATCATCGGGAAGTCCCCCATGAAGACCGTCTGCTCTTTGATTTCGCCCGTGTTGGCGTTCATGAAGCGGGCGCGCACGAAGATCGGCGCGCTGTAGGTCATGTCCTTTTCTTTGCACTCCTCCACCGTGAACTTCGGCGGCGGGCGCAGGTCTTCGTCGTCAGGATCGAACTCGAGCTCCAGCTGCAGAGTCTCGGTGAAATCCTTGATCGGCGAGATGTCGCGGAACGTTTGGGCCAGACCCTCGTCGAGCAGCCACTGGAACGATTCCCGCTGGATCGCAATGAGATCCGGGAGTTCCAGGACTTCCTCGAGGTTGCCGAATGAGTACCGTTCGCGTTGCGCAGCGCGTGCAGTCACTGAGACTCCCCTGAAGTGGGTGGAAAAGGTCACCAAGCGGCCGTCAGGGCGCGGCAATCCTGCTGCAAAAAGCCGGAAAGAAGCGCGACGACGACCACGTTGTCACTCAACCTAGTGGTCAGTCGGGGCGGCGACAACTCACGGGCAACCCAAGTCAACACCGACGGTATTCGATTCGAACGAAACTGCCGGTGCTGCGATTGGGGCCCGAGGGCCGCAACAGACGCGCAGAGTAGGAAATCGAGCTGGCCGGGTCAAGCAATCTGGCCCGGTGTCACCGGACCGTCACGGTTGCGCAAAGCGCAAATGGGTTCGTGCCGCCGCCTGTCGGTCACGATCGAGCCCAAGGAACTCGGCATACCCCTCGTGGCTTCCCCATCGATCACGCAACCCCTCGAGCGTCATTCGCATGACGGGGCGAGGCGATCCGAGCATGGCGTGCAGGTCGAATGGATCCGGGTCGATGCCCGCCTCGGCGAGGGCCGCCGTGAAGAAGTCGATGGCTCCTTCGGGTTGGTGCTGGGCCGAGATCTCGTAGTCGTCGAGCACATAGCCGTCGGCGACCCCGGCAAGGCCGAGGAGCGTCATCGCCGTGATGCCCGTGCGGTCCTTGCCAGCGGTGCAGTGGAAGAGGATCGTCTCACCGTCGGCGACCGCCCCGACCATCTGGTTCAGGTACTCCGGGAACCGGCCGAGCATGCGGAGATAGCCCTCCGCCATGTCGGCCTTGGTATAGCTGGTGACGTCGCCTTCGGTGATCCGTTCGAGCAGGCCTTTCTGCACGGCAACACTCGATGACATCGGCAGATGGATGTGCTCGACCGAGTCGGGGAGCCGATCGGGTTGGCGGTCGACTTCCTCTTGGGTTCGCAGATCAAACACCTTGGTGATGCCGAGCCGTTCGATCAGCGTACGATCGGCGTCACTGGTCTCGTCGAGTCGCCCACTGCGAAACACCCGACCCCACCGAGACTCGCCACCGTCGACGGTCGGGTAGCCACCGATGTCTCGGAAGTTCCGCACACCGTCCATCGCCAGGACGCGCTCGGCGGCGACCGTGAAGCCGTGTTCCGGGTCGAACAGGTGGATGTAGGACCGCTCGCCTCGCGGGACCGTCACCTGATTGGGGCCGTCCGGCGCCCGCACATCAGTCCCGGCGTCGAGGGGGTCGTCCGAGACGAAGACATTGATCGCAGGCCCGCCGCCGCGCCACGTGACGAGGAGTTCGTCACCGACCGGCCAGACGTTGACATGCGAGATGGGGGCGGAGGGGGTGTCGCTCACGACCTGCACCCTAGGGCGGACGCGGCAAGGCCGGCCCCGCGGGGCCGGCCTTACACCATTCGTTCCTCACCCGCAGGCGAGGGCAGCCTCGGCGTTCCGAGGCGTCGAACTACTGAAGTTCGACGGTGCCGCCAGCGGCCTCGAGGGCCTCCTTGGCCTTCTCGGCGTCTTCCTTCGAGGCACCCTCGAGGATCGGCTTCGGGGCGTTGTCGACAAGCTCCTTGGCTTCCTTCAGACCGAGGCTGGTGATGCCACGGACTTCCTTGATCACCTGGATCTTCTTGTCGCCAGCGCTGGTGAGGACGACGTCGAACTCCGACTTCTCTTCCTCGGCGCCGCCGCCACCGTCGCCGCCACCCATCGGGGCAGCCATGACCGCGGCCGGGGCCGCAGCGGTGACGTCGAAACGCTCTTCGAACGCCTTCTTCAGTTCGCTCAGCTCGAGGACGGTCATCGAACCGATCGCATCGAGAATCTCTTCAGTCGTAGCCATGGCTACTCCTCCTCTTCTTCGCCGCCTGCGGCGGAATCGTTGTCACCTTCGGCGTCGCCGTCGGTGTCGTTGCTTTCGCCGGCAGCAGCCGGTTCTTCTGTTTCGTTTTCCTCGGCCGCATCGTCGGCGGCTTCGGCGGTTTCGGTGGCGGCACCGGCTTCGCCGGCACCCCCCTCGTCGATGAGGGCCTGGAGTGCGTACGAGAACTCTCGCGGCACGGCATCGAGCAGGCCGACGAACTCGGCAAGCGGGGCTTGCAGAAGTCCGGCGATCTGACTGAGCAGGACCTCGCGGGACGGAAGCTCAGCGAGCGCTTTGATGTCGTCGGCAGTAAGTGCCGCTCCATCGAGCACGCCACCTTTGAGCACCAGCTTGTCGTTGCCCTTGGCGAACTCCTTGAGTGCCTTGGCAACCGCCGCGGCGTCTCCAGGTGAGCCATCCTCTTTCTCGCCGACGAACGCAATGGCCGTCGGGCCGGTCAGCAGCTCGTCTAGATCGAGATCACGCTCGCGGGCAGCAATGCGCACGAGGGTGTTCTTGTAGATCTTGTACTCGCCGCCAGCGGCACGGAGTTCCTTGCGCAGGCTGGCCAGCTCTGGAACATCAAGCCCGCGGTATTCGGTGAGAAGTGCACCGTCGGTCGAGTCGAACTTCTCGCGAACCTCGTCGACAACGGCGACCTTGTCTGGTCTCGGGTCTCCCATCTCACCTCCTCTGTTTCTGTGTCGGGGTCCAAACGGACCGTCTGGCTAAAAGACCAGTGGGCGCCCACCGAGTCGGCAGACGCCCAGACCGACACCGCACGGTGTCGAAATCAGAGGTGCCTCCCTCGTCCGGCGGGCGGTGTCTCGAGGAGACGATGCCCATTGGTTCCGCATCTGCGGAGCACCGGAGGTCTTCGGTGAGCAAGAACTGGATTGTGCTCTCAGGCTAGAGGCCGGAGAAGAAAAGCGGTCAGGCGTCCTCGCTGCCAACCGCAGCGGGCTCGACACGAACGCCGGGGCCCATCGTGGTCGACACGACGATTTTCTTGACGTACTTGCCCTTCGAGGAGGCCGGCTTGACCTTCTCGAGTTCGCCGACGAGCGCACGCAGGTTCTTCAGCAGATCCGCCTCGGTGAAGCTGGCCTTGCCGATCGGAACGTGCACGTTGGCGAAGCGGTCGGTGCGGTACTCAACCATGCCGCCCTTGAATTCTTCGATCGCCTTGACGACGTCAGGGGTAACGGTGCCGGTCTTCGGGTTCGGCATAAGGCCACGGGGGCCGAGCACACGGCCCAACTTGCCGACCGTCGGCATCATGTCGGGGGTGGCGATCGCGATGTCGAAGTCGGTCATACCGCCCTCGATCTCCTTGGCGAGATCATCGGCGCCCACGAACTCTGCACCGGCCTCGCGGGCGGCGGTGGCCGCCTCGCCCTGGGCGAACACAGCGACGCGAACGTCCTTGCCCGTGCCCGACGGGAGAGCGACCGTGCCGCGGATCATCTGATCAGCCTTGCGAGGGTCGACGCCGAGGCGAACCACGATGTCGACGGTCTCGTCGAACTTCTTGGTGCCGAGCGACTTGATGATGCCGATCGCTTCTTCGTCGGTGTGCAACCGATCCCGATCAAACTTCTTTGCGTTGTCGCGGTACTGCTTGTCTTTCGCCATGGTTGGCTCCCTCTCTGTTCACGCCGCCCGGTGAGGTCGTCCGGTGCGAGCGGGGAACCGACTTGGTTCCGGTTGTGGTGCTCACCGAGGTGAGCGGTTTCCGCCGAATGGCGGGGTGTGAAATGTGCCGGATGGCGGGGTGTGAAACGTGCCGGATGGCGGAATGGGACCCGTCAGACGACCTTGATGCCCATGGAGCGGGCGGTGCCTTCGACCTGCTGCATAGCGCCCTCGAGATCGATGGCGTTGAGGTCGGGCATCTTGGTGTTGGCGATCTCCTCGACCTGAGCCTTGGTGATCGTGCCGGCGACATCGCGCCCGGGTTCGCCCGAGGCCTTCTCGAGCCCTGCGGCCTGACGGATCAGGAACGGGGTCGGCGGGGTCTTGAGGATGAAGGAGAACGAACGGTCTTCGTAGATCGAGATCTCGACGGGGATGATCTGCCCGCGCTTGTCTTCGGTCTTTGCGTTGTAGTCCTTGCAGAAGTCCATGATCGCGACACCGTGCGGACCGAGCGCGGTACCGACAGGAGGCGCTGGCGAGGCCTGCCCGGCGGGGATCTGGATCTTGACGACAGCAGCGACCTGCTTCTTAGCCATGATGGTTTCCTACTGAGAAATGCGGACAAATAAGTCTGGGGCGCTGAGCGCCACGCGCCAACCCGCAACCTCGCGGAAATGGCGCAATGCCCGACGCGTGCCGGGGGAACGGACCGGTGGATCCGACCCGTGGCAGCCCCGGCTGTGGGTCAGAGCCGGGCGACCTGGGCGAACTCGAGCTCGACCGGGGTCTCGCGACCAAAGATGTTGACGAGCACCTTGACCTTGAGCTGGTCCTCGTTGATCTCGATGATCTCGCCGGAGAAATCAGCGAACGGGCCTTCCTTGACCCGAACGGTCTCACCCATGTCGTATTCGAACATCGGCTTCGACTTCTTGGTCTGCTCCTGCTTGCGGTCGGCCTCGACGCCGAGGAAGTTTTCGACGTCCTTGCGGCGCATCGGCGAGGGCTTGCCACCCTGGTTGACGAAGCCGGTGACACCCGGGGTGTTGCGGATGACATACCAGGCGTCGTCGTCGAGGTTGGTGCGGCAGAGGAGGTAGCCCGGGAAGAGCTTCTTCTCGGTCATGACCTTCTTGCCGTTCTTGAACTCGGGAACCTCACGGGTCGGGATGACGACCTCGTGGATGCGGTTCTCCATGTTCATCGAGGCGATGCGGGCCTCAAGGTTCTGCTTGACCTTCTTCTCGTACCCCGACTGGGTGTGGAGCACGAACCAGCGGCCCGGGCGATCGAACGGAGACAGATACGCCTCTTCGGCCTCGTCGTCGGCGAGGAGCTCGTCCTCACCGATGACGTTGTCAGCCGGGGCTTCTACCTCGGGACGGCCCGGCATCGCCTCGCCTCCGGTCCAGGCATTGGCCAGACCGGCGCCAACAGGCGCTGCGTCGGTCTCGGTCTCGTCAGCGACCGCAACGCCGGCGGTGTCGTCAACGTCAACGGCGGCGTCGTCGCCAGCGTCGTCCGTGGAGATCTCGTCAGTGGTTTCGTCAGACATGGGAACTCAGTTGTTGTCGAACAGCTCGAGGATGAAGGTCGAGAAGGCCCAGTCGAGCCCGTAGATCATTGCGCCGACCACGACGATGGTCACAAAGACGACGATCGAGTAGTTCACCGTTTCGTCGCGAGTGGGCCACGCCACCTTGCGGAGCTCACCACGGACCTCACGGAGGAACTGGCCGGGGCTCGTGCGCTCCTGGGCGGCACCGCCGGAGGGTGCCTTGCGGGTGCGAACGGGCGCGCCGTCGGCGTCGATCTCACCCTGCTTCTGGAGCATTCGCTTCTGCTGTCGGTTCATCGACATGGTGCGGGTCCTTGGCTGAAGTCGAAGAGGTCGCCGGTTGACGAACTCATCACGCAGGGGCGGAGGGACTCGAACCCCCAACCGCCGGTTTTGGAGACCGGTGCTCTACCAATTGAGCCACGCCCCTGAGAACGCTCAAGGATGGTACCACCGGCATCGCGTTTCCCGACCGGCGGTTTGCGCGGTGGGAGGCGGAACTTAGCCCGCCAAACGCAGTACGGCGCGGCGACGGGCAGCGAGGGCGATCACGCCGGCCGCGGCGGCGATCCCGCCGATCGTGGCTGCCGCTACCGTCGGAACTCGAGTGGACGAGCGGCCATCCACCCCGTCGAGTGCCGACAGAATCTCGTGCTCGAGCCCGGGGGCAACCGGCGTCGGCTCATCGGCAAGGCTGCGCATGACGCGGCGCATGCGGCGGTAATTCGCGATCTCGGCCTGGCACCGCAGACACTGGTGAACATGGGCCCGGGCGCCGGCGGTGAGTGCTGCGTCGTCGGCGGCTGCGAGCTCGTCGGCGTGGGCGTGGCACTCGAGTCGTTCCATGGGTTCAGCGGACATCGGAGCTGGCTCCTGATTCATGTTCCCCCGGGAGGGGAAAGACCTGTTCGCGCAAGCGCCGGCGAGCACGGTGAAGGCGAACCTTGGCGGCGCTCACCGAAATGTCGAGTTCCTCGGCGATCGCCTCGTGGGACAGGTCATAGACATCACGCAACACGACGACACTTCGCAGTCGTGGAGGGAGGTCGCGGATCGCCTCATCGAGCTGGTTGCGCAGATCAGCGGTCTCGGCGACGAGCACGGGATCCCGATCGGGGTGCTGGTCCACAACAACGGTGTCATCGACGAGCGCTTCATGACGGTGCCGATTGCGACGACCGAGATGTGTCGATGACGTGTTCGCCACGATGCGGTACAGCCAGGTGCTGAAGCGCGCGTCGCCGCGGAAACGGCCGATGCTTCGGTAGGCCCGCAAATAGGCGTCCTGCACCACGTCTCGTGCGTCTTCCTCGTTCCCAGTGAGTCGAATGGCAAGACCGAACGCGTCGCGATGGGTGAGACGAACCAACTCGTCGAACGCTTTGCGTTCGCCGGCGGCGGCTCGTTCGACCAACACAGCCATGTCCTGATCCGAACGTTTCGACCCCGAAGCAGGCGACAGGTTACGTGTCGAATCCGTGACGATCTGGAGTCGGCGGGGCTGTTTGGCCATGCCCTCCTCGCCCATCACGGCCCTCCTCCGCAGATCGGGTTCTCCGGATAACACCGTCTGGACTGGAGAACTGGTAGCGACGGACAGATTCGAACTGTCGACCTCTCGATTATGAGTCGAGCGCTCTCACCAACTGAGCTACGTCGCCAGGGTTCGGACGACGAGTCGAACCGACGAGCTCCCTGTCAGAATTGAACTGACGACCTTCTCCTTACCATGGAGACGCTCTGCCGACTGAGCTAAGGGAGCCTGCTTCCGTTCGTGCCGGAGACACGTGCCGAAGCGTCAGAAATGATGCCACGAGGACTCCCGGAACCCAACCCGGATCCCAGAACCGCGATGTCAGCAGGGCTGGCGGGTTCATCTGGGCCTCACTCGCTGCGCAGCTCCCGGCCGGAGGCCCCTACATGATGGGTCGTTCAGCTCAAGTTCGGTCGAAGAAACGCCGACGTTCTCCTCATGCGATTTGAGCGTCTGGTCATCGAGGCCGACGAAAACACGTTCTCCCTGGACTTCCATCCCCGGCTCACCGTGATCTGCGGCGTGGGTCGCCTCGAACGTGAGGGTGTCATCAGCGAACTCGTCGGCTCGCTGAGTTCCAGCCGACCTGGGGTTCACGCCGAGATCGTGGCGGACAACGGAAACCGCTTTGCGATCTTTCGGCCGTTCGGGGCCCGAGCCCGCGTCGTCGACGTCGACACTGCGGCTGACGTCAGTGCTCGCTTCGCTGACCACGATGGACACGTCGATCTCCTCGCCGTGGCCGACCTTGACCCGCGATCGGCCAAACGGGTGCTGCGGATGACGGCGGCCGACCTTACGGCGACCAGCCACCATGACGAGCACGTCCGTCGCCTTGCGCGGGCCGACCCCGACGAACTCTGGGAGGCGGCCGCCCGCGTCACACACGCCCGCGCCGAACTCGACCAGGCGGCGAAGGACGCCGGGTCCGAACCAGAAGATGCAGCGGTCGTGGCCCAAATCGAAGAACAGCATCAGCGGTTCGAGGGAGCCCAGGCTCGCGCCGAGAAGCTTCGACGAGCCAGCTTCATCGGCGGCGCCCTTGCTGCGCTTGCGGCGGTGCCTTCGGCGACCCTGGTCAGCCAGATGGCGGGGATGGCGTGCGTGCTCCTCGCCGTGACCGTGACCGTGATCTCCTTCATCCAGAATCGGCGGGTGCAGCAGGCTCGGAAGGCCGAACGTGAGGCGCTGGCAGCAGCCGGTGCCGAGTCCTACCTGGGATTCCATCTGCAGCGGGTCAACGGCCTGCTCCAGAGCGGCCAAGCCCGAGAGCGACTGGTCGAAGCCGGAACCGAGCACGAGTCTGCGATCGCCGGGTGGCGACAGCTCGCTGGCGATATCGATCCGGAGTGGGCCGACGAGCACCGCGCCGACATCGACGCCATGTCGACACAGCTTCGAGTCGCCACCCACGTCGAGTCGGGGCCACATGCGCTTCGTGATGACGATCCACTCGCTGCGCTCGCCCACGCCCTGCGGCAGCATCTCGCTCGGGTCCGCTCCCTTGGCCCGGCCGGTGAGAGCCTGCCGCTCATCCTCGACGACGCGCTCGTCGGGCTCGACCCCCCGGTGAAGGCCTCGCTGCTCGAGCTTCTCGGCACAGCATCGGATAACCAGCAGATCGTCTTCCTGACCGATGATCCTGAGGTCGTAGCGTGGGCGCAGCTCGAGCAACTGACCGGCGCGGTCGCCGTACTCAACCACGGTGGGGAGCCCGAAAACACCACGGTCGATATGACGGGCGCGGGGATCAACGTCGCCTGAAGAAGTCGGATCGCCGGGCCGGCCCGGGCGCGACTCGGCCCGCGAGGTCGATGCTGAGCCTCCGAGCGTGGCATCGTCTCGGTCATGACCGACTTCGAGACCCTGCTCGTCGAGACCGACGGCCGCACCGGACGTATCCAGCTCAACCGGCCCGAGTCACTCAATCCGCTGTCCACGACCTGTCTCCTCGAGTTGGTCGCCGCGGCCGACTGGTTCAACGCACGAGACGAGGTTCGTTCCGTCGTGGTTCATGGCGCCGGCCGAGCCTTCAGTGCCGGGGCCGACCTCGCCAGCTTCGGCGGGGACAACGATGGTCCGCTCCCGCGCGAGGCGGCTGATGCCGGCCGTCTGATGGCCGAAGCGATCGAGGGCATGCAGGCGGTCACGATCGCGGCCGTACATGGACACTGTGTGGGGGGCGGTGTGGTACTTGCTGCAGCTTGTGACCTCCGGGTTGCGGCTGAGTCGACCCGCTTCGCTATTCCCGAGGTCGATCTCGGGATTCCGCTGGCATGGGGCGGTATTCAGCGGCTGGTTCGCGAGATCGGCCCGGCCGCCACCCGGGAACTGGTGTTGACCTGCCGACCGTTCAGTGCGGCGGAGGCCCATGGGTTGGGCATGCTCAACACGGTTGCCGCTGACGGCGAGTATCTGCACGTCGCCCAGGAACTCGCGGCGACCCTTGCAACGAAGTCAGCGCTGACCTTGCGAGCAACCCTCCGGGCGGTCGATGCAGCCGCGGAGTCGCTCGTGTCGACCGGGACGGCATGGTCCGATGCTGATGCGTTGGTCAACGCGCTGCACGATCCCGAGTCGCGCTCGGTCGGTGCCGCCTATCTGCGGTCGAGGGGCCGCTGACGGCCGCGATGCGCAACGCCCCGTCATACCGCCAGGCGAGCGCTTGGGCGTTCGGCATCAGCCTGGTGGGCTTTGTCGTGCTGGGCCTCACCGATGGGGCTATCGGCACCGTATGGCCCGACCTGCGCGACGATTTCGGACGCACCGACGGGTCGTTTGGCCAACTGTTCGGCTGCCTGTCGGGGGGCTATCTCGTTGCCTCGGTGGTGTCGGGCCATGTCAGCGACCGCTTCGGCACCGCCTTCGCCTTTCGCGCCGGGTCTTCTGGGGCGGCGATCGGGCTTGCGCTGATCGCGATCGGCTCGGGTTGGCTCACAACCCTGGCCGGGTTTGCGATCCTGGGGCTCGGCAACGGCCTGCTCGACTCGACCGTCAACGCGTGGGTTGCGGTCAAGCGAGGACCGAGAGCTATGGGGTTGCTCCACGGCTTCTATGGCGTCGGTGCGTCGGCCGGGCCGCTCGTGGCGACAATCTTCGTCGCCGGCGGTGACCGGTGGCAGGTGCCGTTTTGGATTTTCGCCGGCATCCAGGTCGGTGTGCTGGCCATGTCGCCGATGGCCCGTCAGGGGCTGGACGACCTCCCGGTCAGCGCAGAGGTCGAGGCTGCCCAGCAGCATGTCACCACTGGCTCTCGATGGCTGCTGCCGATGGTGCTCGGATGGTTCTTCCTGTACGTCGGCGTCGAGGTCTCCATGGGCCAGTGGAGCTTCACCCTGCTGAGCGAACAGCGCTCCGTTGATGAGGTTGCGGCCGGGTTCCTCGTTGCGTCGTACTGGGGAGGCCTGACGATCGGCCGTTTCCTGCTTGCGTTCGCCGGCCATCGCATGACCCCGGAAGCAATCATGTCGCGGGCGTCGACGCTCTCTATCGTGGCGTTGGCCGTGTTCGCGCTCGATCCTGCCGGTCTCGGCGCCGTGGCCCTCCCGGTTGCGGGTTTTGCGTTCTCGGTGATGTTCCCGGCCGTGGTCAACCGGACCCCGATCTATCTCGGCGCAGCCCGAGCGGCGCGGGTTGTCGGCTACCAACTCGCAGCGTCGTCGGCCGGGGCGATCACCATTCCGGCCCTGATCGGAGTGCTCAGCGATCGAAGCAGCCCCGAGGCGCTCGGTTGGGTTGGGCTGGTGGTCGTCGTCGCGATGAGTTCGATGTGGGCGCTGGTGCGGTCCGCCGCGCCAGAGTCGTCCGCTACTCCTTCGTCGTAAGCGCGCCCGCCTTGGAGGAAATCGCGATCGATCGGCGACCGACCGCAACATCGTTGAGGTCCAAGCCGTTCGTCATGAAGCCGAGCGAGATGCCGGTGGCCGGGTCGGCCCAGGCGATCTGACCCTTCGCTCCCCCATGGCCGAAGGTCCAGGGGCTGCTGGCGTGCCCATGACCACGTCCAGCGTGCTTGCCATCATCACCGGCGAGCGTGAACGCATGGGTTCGCTGGGCGGGGATCCCGAGCGGATCGGGGTGGGTCTGGCGGACGGTTCGCAGCGCGTCTTTCTTGACTTCGGGGCGGAGGATCTCACCGTCATCGTGGAGAATCGCCTGGTACCAGCCAGCCAGCGACGACGCTGAGGTGATCCCGCCGCCGCCCGGGTGGCCGAGGGCCCTGACCAACGGTTCGTTGAGTGCTCGAAGGCCCTCGTTGGTCACGACCGTCTGTGGCATCGGCGATCCGAAGAGGCGTTCGTACTCGGCCGGATCAATCGGTTTGCCAACGTCGATTGCGTCGACGATGCCATCCTGCGCGTCCTCAGGAATCGCTAGCCAGCGGGGCTGACCGGCCGGGGTCATGACCCGCTCCTCGATCACGTCGGCATAGTTGCGACCGGTGACCTCCTCGATCATGTCGCCGAGCACCCAGTGGGCCTGCATGGGGTGGTATTCGAAGCGGGTACCGGGCTCCCAGTTCGTGTACCACGAGGCGTAGCGTTCGAGCCGCTCGGATCGCACGGCCGCGTCGCGCTCGATCGGGGCTGACGGGAACCCTCCGGCGTGCAGCAGCACCTGGGAAAGGGTGATGTCGGCCTTACCGTTTTCACCGA
>Ga0181588_10001971_pt1 | contig 17973 bp, 15 predicted proteins | sample 071ome_26_FD_148607 | JGI IMG/M metagenome (GOLD analysis project Ga0181588, IMG submission 148607) | Coastal salt marsh microbial communities from the Groves Creek Marsh, Skidaway Island, Georgia - 071409BT metaG (spades assembly) | ecosystem: Environmental > Aquatic > Marine > Intertidal zone...
TACACCGTGCTCGTGACGGCCTTCGACAGCGACGCCAACGCGACGGTCTCCCTTGAATCCGGGTCTTTCGACATCGCCAATCAGGAACCCATCATCACCGCCTTCACCGTGCTCAACGCGGCGAGCGGAAACGGCACCTCTTCGAGCGACCGGTTATGGTTCAACGTCGCCGCCACCGGGACGCTCGCCTTCCGCTGGGGCGCCAGCGACGACGACCTCGACCGCGCCACCCTCGCCAACGTCCCCGGCAGCGGTACGCCGGCCACCGACGGGCCGGGAACCTTGGCCTACGGATGGGATTGGGCGCCCGGAGACCTCGACGAAGGCACGTGGAACACCGTCCTGACCGTCTCGGACGAATCAGGGTACAACGTCCAAGACACGGTGTTCATCGGCATCGACAGAACGGGGCCGAGCCTCAACAACGTGCTCATCGGCAGCAGCGGCGGTTGGCAATCGACCTCGAGCGTGGAGCTCAGTGGCCTGATCAACAACGCCGATGACGGCTTCGGAAGCGGCGTCGCCTCGGCGGCCTGGTCGCTCGACAACAGCACGTGGACGAGCACCACCGAGGACGCCATCACGCTCGAATTCACCGAAGGCGAGCACACCGTGTACCTTCGAAGCACCGACCGAGCCGGCAACGATGGGGAAGTGGTGGAGGTGGCCGTGGCGGTTGACCTCACCGCACCCGAGGGACTCGGATGGACCCTTCCTGAACTCACGACAAGCCGCACCGGAGCCATCGCCGTGACCTTCGCCGCGGAGGACGATGGGGCAGGGATTGACGAAAGTTCGTCCTACATGGAGTACGGCTTCGATGCCAACGGTGTCGGCGCCACGCCAGACCTCACGGGACGCTGGGTGAGCCTCGGAACCGGGGGGCTGAACGGCAGCCTCGGACTGGCATCGTGGGCCACGAAATCCGGGCAGTACCTGATGGTGCGGGCCGTGGTCACCGACGCGGCGGGGAATTCGATGACCACGTCTCCTTCGTCCTTCCAAATCCTCCCGGGACTGGACCTGCGGTGGAACGCGTCCGGCACGGTGATCGACCGACTCGTGGTCAAACCCACACAGGCCGAAGGATTGGTGCGGATCACCTCCACCTTGGAGACGAACGAGGCGTATTTTGGTGGCCCCGTCAAACTGCGCCTCGAAACCGCACCCGCAGACCGCTTGTCCAACGTGGACTGGACGGTCCTCGAAACCCGAACGGTGGACAGCGCAGATCTAAACGACGCCATGGAGATCATCGAGTGGAACCTGACGGTCACCACCCAAGGTCAACTTGACATCCGCGTCGTCATCGACCCCTTTGACGGCATCGACGAATACAACGAGGCCAACAACGCCGCCTACTTCGTGGTCACCGGTGCCTCGATTTCGCCCGGCCTCGTACCGTCGTTTGCACCTTCGCTTGGCTTGGTGCTGCTCGCCGGTCTGCTGGTTGGCGTGCTCGGCCGACGTCCACGGGATTGAAGAACGGCAGCACCGCCGGAACACCATGCGACAGGCGCTGCCCCGCATCCCTCGGGACCGGATTGCCGTGCTCATCGGCGCGAAAGGAGTGACCCTGAAGGCTCTGGCCGAGGCGTCGGGAGCCGTCGCCCTCCACGTGGACTCTGAGTCCGGTGATGTGGAGGTGGAGTGGGGGGAACCCGGCTCGTACGACCCCGTCCGGGCGCTCAAGATGCCGGACGTGGTGAAGGCCATCGGACGAGGCATGGCGCCCAAGGTCGCTGTGAGCCTCTTTGATGACGGGTGTTACTTCGAGATGGTCGACCTGCGAGACCACGTCGGCAAGCGCGCGAAGCAACTTCAGCGCATCCGTGCTCGCATCATCGGCAGCCAAGGAAAAATCCGCCAGCGCATCGAACAGATCACGGGCAGCAGCATCACGATCTACAAGTCAACGGTGGTCATCATTGCCGAAGAAGAGGGGCTGGCGCTCGCACGGCAAGCCGTCGACATGCTTGCGGGTGGAGCGGAGCACGGGTCTGTGATGAGCTTCCTTGAGCGGGCGACAAAGAGGAACAGGATCGAGCGCCGCCAACTCGGCAGCATTGAGGTGCGGGACCAAGGTGACGCAGAGGCAACAGGGTTCGAATCCTTGGTCCCCGGATTGGATCAAGCACGCGAGCGCCGCAACCGCCGCTTCCGAGCCGCACAGGTTGATCCGGAGGACGACGAGGCCGTTGAAGCGATGATGGGATTGGCCGACGACGAGTCCATCTCGTGGGACGAAGAGGAGTGATCACACCTCTTCGACGTGGTCCAACGGCATCTCCAGCACGTCGACAAGCGCGTCGGCGACCTCGACGTCCAACCCTTGACGCTGCCCCCATTCGACGAGGCGCGTCACGTCACGAACGAGGAATTCACGGGACTTCGGATGGGAATCGATGACGGCTTGACCGACATCGATGACGACTGGAGCACCGTTGTGCCAGAGGATGTTGTACGGAGAGAAATCACCGTGCACCAACCTCGCCTTCTGCCACGCCACGGCGAGGAATTCGAGCAGCGACACGTAGACGGTTTCGGCGTCCTCAACCTCGACCTCCCGGAGTTTTCGTGCGGGAGAGGCATCGTCGCCAATGTACTCCATCACGAGCACGTTGCGCTGCACGCCAAGCGCCGCAGGAACGGACAACCCCCACTTCCGAAGGCGCTCAAGGTTACGGTGCTCTTTCCTGACCCAAATGTCCACCAGGTCGCGGTGCCGGCGCTTCAGTCCTCCGAATCGTGGGTCCCCTTCGATGTACTGGACGAGGTTCTTGAACACGGCATTCGACGTGTGGAAGATCTTCACCGCCACCGCCTCGCCGTCCATGGTGGTCCCATGGAAGACGTGGGCTTCCTTCCCACGGGCGATGGGGTGGTCCAAGGTGTCAACGACACCATCGGACATCAGTTTGTACACGGACATCAGGGTAAGCCGATCGAAGACCTGATCGAACACACGACGGTCCACCCATTCGAACGGACCCGCACCGAGCACCCCCTGCAGTTTGTCCTCAATGTCACGGAACATCCGGCGGTAGCGGTCTTCCTTCATCCATCGGTACCCCGACCCTCCGTCCTCCAGACCAGCGAGGAAAGCGTCCGTTTCGCGGCGCTCATGGGCCAGGTCCTCGGCCTCATCCTCGTTCAACTCAGGCCGGCGTCGACGCCCGCGTCGCCCGCGCCGCTGACGTGAGCGTTCGGTCAGTTCGTCCCAGTGGTCGTCGTGCGCCATGCCGAGCCCACCGCCTCGCATGACGTCCGAGCGTTCAACCAAAGAGTTCGTCGACGCCGTCCGTCACGTCCTCGTCGTCGTCTGCATCGTCGAAGGCGACGGGCGTGAAGGCCCCCTCTTCTGCGGCGCCCTCGTCGGACGTGTCCAAAGCGTCGTCCTCCTCATCGTCGTCTCCGAACAGGTCGTCGTCATCGTCGTCGTCGCCTCCGAACAGGTCATCGTCATCGTCGTCGTCCTCATCGTCGTCACCAAAGAGGTCGTCGTCGTCAGCCTCCTCATCGAGCATGACGTCGTCGTCGTCCATGTCACCGAACAGGTCGTCGTCCTCGTCGAAGTCATCACCGCTGTACGAGGTACCGAACAGGTCCACAACTTCGGGAAGCACGCCCTTGCGTGAGAGGTACATGGCCTGCGTCTTGGTGTAGCGGTGCTTGACGTCCGCTTTGCTGTCCTGGAAGTCCCACGGCCAAACGATGATCAGATCGCCTTCACGAACCCACTGCCGACGACGCATCTTGCCCGGAATTCGCGCGAGGCGGGTCTCGCCGTCGGCGCACAGAACGGTCACGCGACGGCCACCGAGCAACTGCTCAGCAAGGGCGAACATCTCGTTCACGCGGGTGTTGGGCATCTTTACGCGGATCTTGCCGACGTTCCCTTCATCCTCGGAGGACTCGAGGCGAGCGAGTTCTTCTTCGTCGACCTTCTCCTCACGTCGTCGTCCCATCGTGCTTCCCTACCACGGGCGAGCGACCGACCCCTCTTGAACCCAACCGCGCACGAGGCTCAGCCAAGCAGCGCTGCCGCCGCGGAGCGGCAGACGTCGATGAGCGGGTCGCCCCAGATGCCGAAGAGCAAGGTGCCAACCAAGCAGGCAGTGATGGCCACGGTGGCAAAGACGGCGCGAGGGACGGGGTGGTCGCGGCCAGCGGCGGGTGCGTCGAAGAACATCACAACACCAATTCGGAGGTAATAGAAGACGGAGATGGCGCTGTTCAGCACCATCAGCAGGGCAAGGCCCCAAACCCAGTGCAGGTCCATCCCAAGGAAACCGACGCTTGCACCGCTGGTCCCGACGTCGACGGCGGCGACCTTGACGATCCCCATGATGACGAGCAACTTGGAGAGGAAACCGGAGAGCGGCGGCACGCCTGCAAGGCTGAGCATGAAGATGAACATCGTCACCGCCAAGAGCGGGGAGCGACGTCCAAGACCGGCCAGAGCACGGTCGTCGCGGATTTCACCCTCGTTCTCCAGCACGCCGAGCACAAGGAAGGCGCCCATCTTGAACGCGACCAGCACGACGAGGTGGAAGAGGAGGGCCGTCAGCACCGCTTCCGATGCTTCCTGAGCCGCCGGGCTCAGGGCTTCTTCACCGAGGTTCCAGACACCGACGGCGGTCAGCGCCGCGAGCATGTAGCCAGCATGCGCGACGGAGGAGTAGGCCAACATCCGCTTCGGATTCGTGCTTCCGAGGGCCGCGATGTTGCCCCAGGTCATGGTGACGGCCGCGAGGATCCCGAGGAGCACGAGCCACACCGCGCTTCCTTCCGTGCCGTCCGGAAGCGTCACCACAAGCAGGATGCGGAACAAACCCACCATGCCCATGGCCTTGCTGGCCGTAGCGAGCAAACCTGCGAAGGGGGAGGCTGCTCCAGCGTAGGCGTCGGGCGCAGCGAAATGGAAGGGCGCTGCACTGACCTTGAATCCGAAGCCAACGAGCATCAAGCCGAGCGCAACGTACGGAAGCACTTCCTGACCGATGTTCGACCACGCGAGCGCCAAGGCGTCCACCTGAAGGGTTCCAGCCCAGAGGTAGAGCAAGGAGAGGCCGTAGAGCCCGACGCCGGAGGAGGCCGATCCCACGATGAAGTACTTCATGCCGCCTTCAGAACCCGCCTTGGATTCCTTGTTGAACGCCACCAACACGTAACTTGAGAAGGAGGCCAGCTCAAGTCCGATGAAGAGCACGAAGAGGTTCTCCGCCAGGGCCACGGTGCTCATGCCGAGGGCACACGTGAGGAGCAGGATGTGCAAATCCGCCTGACGCCTGTTGTTGTACAGTTCCCGAACGCTGCGCACGGCACCGGGTTGGGTCGAGCGGTAGCGGTCGAGCGAGGCGATCGCCACCAACAGGAGCGCCCCGATGAACAGGGTCTCCATCAAGCGGCTGAAGGGCGTCGCAGCGAGGATGCGCACCGACGTGTCGCCATGAGCGTGGACGAGGGCGCTCGTCGCGGTGCCGTCCCATCCATTCAGAAGGTCGTTCAGCAAGAGCATGAAGGCCGTGAGCAGGACAAAAACAGAGATGAAGCCCGGCACGTCTGGACGGCCTGTGAGCGCGTAGCGCTCGCCACCGAAGAACCACGGAACGCGGGCCTGCGTTCCGGGAACGCGGAAGGTGCCCTTGCCGAGGTTGGGGACGACGATCAAGAGAACGAGGCCCACGAGCAGGACGGTTTCGGCGGCGAAGTAGCCGAAGAACTCCGACGAGAAGGCTGGGACGCTTTGTTCCGACATCTCAAGCACCTCCAAAGAGCACTGCGAAGGCAGCCTGCGTCCACGCGTCCATCATGTCCAACGCAATGAAGGGGAAGATGCCGAAGAGGACGGTGGCTGCGGCGAGGATGAGCATGGCCACCTTCTCGCTCGTGTCGAGGTCGGGAATGGGCTTGCCTTCCATACCTGCAGGGGGCTGGGTCGCTTCGCCGCCTTCGAAGATCGTGCGCTGCATGGACCACAGGTAGTACGCCGCCGTGATGGCGAGGGCCAAACCCGGACCGAGGATCCACCATCCAAACGTGGCCCAGTAGGCCACGAGGAGCATGAATTCAGCCACGAATCCCGCGAGCAAGGGGAGACCCAGGCTGGCCATCCAACCGAACATCATCGAGGTCGCAATCCACGGGGAATGCTTCGCCATGCCTCGCATCGCTCCAATCTCCATGCTGTGGTAGTGGTGCTTGAACGCGCCACAGACCGCGAAGAGCATGGGGGAAATGATGCCATGAGCGAACATCATGAAGAGGGCTGCAGCGTAGCCGATGGGCTGTTGGCTGGCAATGCCGAGCAGGATGACGCCCATGTGGGAGACGGAGGAATAGGCGACCATTTTCTTGAGGTTCGTTTGCCCGAGGCACACAATGGCGCCGTAGACCAAGGAAACAAAGCCGAACAGCATCAGTGCGAATTGGAACTGCTCGAGCGCATGAGGGAACAGCGTGACCGGAATTCGGAACATGCCGTAGGCACCCATCTTGAGCATCACGCCGGCCAGCAGCATCGAGCCGCCGGTGGGGGCCTGCACGTGTGCGTCTGGGAGCCAGGTGTGGAACGGGGCCGCGGGCAACTTGACGAGGAAGCCGAGCATCAGCATCACGAACAGAACCGCTTGCATGGTTTTCCCGAGGAACACCCCGTCGGTGTTGGCGGCCATGGCGACCTCCGAGAGGTTGACGAGGTCGAAACTGCGGCCAGTGAAGGTTCCAGCATAGGCACCTGCTTGCGTGGGCTGCTGCAGGAAGTACAGCGTCACGAGGCCAAGCAGCATCACGACCGAGGCGGTGAAGGTGTAGATGAAGAACTTCTGAGCCGCATACCGGCGTTCTGCACCGCCCCATTTCAGGATGAGGAAGAACATCGGAATGAGCGTCAATTCCCAGAAAATGTAGAACATGAACAGATCGAGGCTGACGAAGACGCCGATCAGCGTCGCGCCCATCAACAAAATGAGCGGGTGGTAGACCTCACCTCGCTTTTCGTTCCAGGTGGCAATCTGCGTGACGGGGAGCAGGAAGGCCGTCAGCCAAACCATTGGGAAGGAAAGGGCATCAAGACCGACGTGCCATGTAACGCCGAGGCTCTCGATCCACGTGTATTGTTCCTCAAACACGTAGGTGTTGAAGCCGATGCCGAGCCAATCCACCTCACCGAGGGTGCCGAAGAACATCCCCGTGGTGACCAAGAACAGCACCACGCCGACCACGAAGGTGACGAGGCGCATCGGCACGGCCAAACGCGGACGGAGTGCTGCGGGAACCAGCCCGACAAGGCTCAGCAGCAGCAGGCTGACGACCATGGGCAAGCCAACGAGAACGATGCTCACGAGATCCATCAGGCCACCCCCCACAGCACGAGCGCGATGAGCAGCGTCCCAAGCGCGGCCATCATGATGTAGTCACGAGCGGAGCCCGTGGTGAGGCTTCGAACCTGACGGGAGGTGCTTTGGCTGCCCGACTCAATGCCCTTGATGGCGCCGTCAACGACGCGGCGGTCGAACACAGCGGCAAGGTTGGAGAATCCAGCCACAAGTTTCTCGCAGGCCGCGTCGTACCACGCGTCGAAGTACAGACGCTCCTGAAGTGCAGTAGCGAGCGAGCCCTCCGCCAAGGCAGCGTTGTCGAAGCGGTGGCGCTTGTTGACGCGGGCCGACAGGGACACGAAGGGCTTCAGCCACGGCTTGGCCACTTCACCGTCCGCCAGTTGGCCACCGTACAAGGCCATGGCGGCCATCGGTCCTACAACGAGCGACAGCCCGATGGCGATGTAGGTCAGCACCAGGAAGAAGGGGTCGTGGTTGGCAAACGCGTGCTCCATCTCGTAGAGGAATCCGTCGAGGAGGCCCATCTCGCCGAGGTGGCTGCCCGTGTCGCCAAGGTAATGCGTTGCTTCGAGGGAGGCGAAGACGATGGCCGAGAGGCTCATCGGAATGAGCACCAACAGAGGAACGGGAATCCACGGGGTTTGCTCGTGAACGTGCGCGGCCACCTCGCTCTTCGGCTTGCCTGCGAAGGTCATGAACCACATGCGTGACATGTAGAACCCGGTCATGCCGGCCGTCACGAGCACGAGGATGGCGGGCAGGAAGAAGCGTGGATCCTCCAGAGCGACGCGCCAGGTGTTCGCGATGATGCCTTCCTTGGACCAGAATCCACCGATGAGCGGAAGCCCGATGATGGAGGCGGATCCGACCAGCATGGCCGTCGCTGTGATCGGAAGCTTGGATGCAAGGCCACCCATGTTGGCCATCGATTGGGCGTCGAAGTGGTCCTCGTCGTGGTGGTCATCGTGGTGCTCGTCGTGGTCGTGGTGATGGTGCACGTCGTGGTGGGCGTGGTGCATCTCGTGAATCACCGAACCGCTGGCCATGAACAGCATACCCTTCGCCATCGCGTGGTTGAACAGGTGGAACAAGGCTGCACCAAAGGCGACCACCACGATGGTGTGGGCCGCGTCGTCGTGGTGCCAATCGAGGCTGTTCGCGAGCCAAAGCGCGGCCCCGAGACCGGTGAAGATGTAGGCGAGCTGGCTCATGGTGGAATACGCGAGGACCTTCTTCAGGTCCATCTGCACGAAGGCGATGAGCGCCGCCATGCACGCCGTGATGCCGCCAACCAGGGCAATGAGGAAGGCGAGGTCGGTGAAGGCGCCGTGCATGGCTTCGGCGCCAAAGATCGGGAACATCCGCGCCACAAGGTAGAGGCCGGCGTTGACCATGGTCGCCGCGTGGATGAGCGCAGAAACGGGGGTCGGGCCCTCCATGGCGTCGGGAAGCCACACGTGCAGCGGGAACTGCGCTGACTTGCCGACCGCGCCGATGAACATGAAGCCAAGCGCGAGCTGGAGCGCACCGCTCTTGCCGGCATCGGCGATGGCCTGCAGGTTCGCACCATCGAAGACCACGCTGTACGCGAGGGCGTCCCCGCCGACCGCGTGCGGCTGGAAGAGGTTCCAGAGCATGGCCAACCCGATGACGAGGAAGACGTCACCCACACGGGTCGTCAGGAAGGCCTTCTTGGCGGCGTAGGCAGCCGAAGGACGCTCGTAGTAGAAGCCGATGAGGAGGTAGGAACACAGGCCCATCAACTCCCAGAAGATGAACAGCCAGAGGAAGGAATCGGACAACACCATCCCCAGCATGCCGGAGCAGAACAGGACGAACTCAGCATAGAAGCGGTGGTTGCGGTTGTCGTTCACCGGGTCGGTGTTCATGTAGCCGATGCTGAAGATGTTGATGAGCAGGCAGAGGAAACTGGCCACGAAGAGCAGCATCACGGTCGTGTGGTCCACGTAGAAACCGAAGTTCATGCTGAAGAGTTGAATCTCGCCGGTGGCGGCGTCCTGCCATGCAAAGTTGACCCAATGCATGACGGTCGAGGTCGCCGAAGCAGACGTCTCCCCGAGGAAACGACGAATGATGGCGAGCGAGGCGATCAGGCTCGCGGCCATGACCGGAAGGGCGATCAGGCCGCCTTCCTTCAGGGTCCCGCGCCACCATTCTTTGCCGTTGAAGAGACGGCCAAGCAGCAGGATGACCGGGAAGGCCAGCATCGGCAGAAGGATGATGAGCAAGGCGAACGAAGGGACCTCGAGGCCCGTTCCGGAGACGGTTTCTGCGGACATGGGCTCACCTCAGTGCTTCAACAGCTCGACCTCATCGAGCGAGATGGTCGCGTGCTGGTTGTACATGGACAGCAGGATGGCAAGACCGATGGCCACCTCTGCAGCGGCGATGGCGATGGCGAACACGGTGTAGATCCATCCAGTGACGTCGCCGTGGTGCACCGCCGCAGCAGCAAATTGGAGGTTGGCAGCGTTGAGCATCAGTTCGAAACACATCAAAACGATGATGGCGTTCTTCCTGGTGAACGCCCCCCACAGGCCCATCACGAAGAGCATCGCTGAAAGGCCGCTGACGTACAGGGGGTCGATCATTCCTCTTCACCTCCGTCAGCGCCGTAGCGCAGCATGAGGTTGTGAAGTTCGGGCAGGTCGAGTTGCCCTGTGCCGTTGACGTCAAGCGACCGCAGCAGGGCATCGACATCACGGAAGGCGAGGTGGTCGATGCCAGCGCGGCGCAGCGCCGCTTCGAACTCCACCACGTCGATGGTGCCCGAAGCGTCAAGGTCAATCGTGGCGAAGAAGGACGCCACGTCCTGACCGCTTTGGTTGAGGTAGGCCGCGAAGCGGGTGAGTTCGTCGCCCTCCATCGTGGAGGCCCCCATGGCCTTGATGGCTGCGACGTTGAGTCCGGACTCCTGCCAGACGAGGTTTTCGAAGCGTTCGTCGCGCACAAGGTAGGCTGCACCAATCATCGCGACCGCGAGCAGCACACCGAGCAGGGCGAGCGGGAGCGACCACGCGCCAAACATGGCATCGGCCAGCATCGGCGTGTCGAGCCCGGTGCTGGAGGCCCCTTCCCAGAGGCCCTCGTCCGCAAGCACACCAAGGAGCACGAAGAGCAGGGCGAGCAGGCCCAGCCGGGTTGTGATGGAGGTCAGCCTCATTCAAAATCCTCCTCGAGGATTTGCCGGCGGGTCAGCATGATGCCGAAGAGCACCACAAGGCCGACGCTGGCGATGTAGACAAGGATCTGAATCGCGGCAAGAAATTCCGCCCCGAGCAGGATGAAGATCCCTGCGATGGCCAGGAAGGCGAAGATGACGAACAGCATCGAATGCGCCACCTTCTGCGCCTTGATGAGCCCGTAGGATCCCGCAAGGGCCACCGTGGCGAAGACGAAGAAGACGGCCGTTTCGGCCGCGGCTCCGAGGTCCATGTCACGCCCCCTCCTCGGCCTTGGCCGCCTTGGCAGCGGCCTTCTCTCGCTTGGTGCGCTCCTTGGTCGCGCGCTTGGCGAGTTCCGCATCGACGGCTTCCTGGTGCACCGAAGGCAGCACGCGGGTGCGCGACGCGTCGAACCAGAGTTCCTGCCGGCTGAAGCCGGACATGCCGTCGTATTCGTTCGTCATGAAGAAGGACGTGAAGCCACACGCTTCCATGCAGAGACCGCAGAACATGCAGCGGCCGAGGTCAATGCGCCCGGACACGATCTGGTCGTCGGCCGTGCGCAGGCTGTCGCGCTCCACCGTCTCTTCGACGCCGGAATCGTTCCAGCGCACGGTGGCGGTGGTTCCGCTCAGGTCGAGCACTTCGCCGAAACGCCACGCCTCAGGAGCGGCGTCGTGGGCCGTGGCGAGGTTGAAGTTCGCTTGCTCCTCAAGCGCCTCCGTCTGCTCGATGGCCGCCCAGCCACCGACCTCAAGGTCGGCGCCAAGACCACCGTGCTCCCCGTCCGCACCGTCGAGCACGTCGACACGGAGTTCGGTCGTCATGTGCAGGCAATCGTTCGGGCAGGCGCTGACGCACAATTTGCAGGCGGTGCAGGTTTCCCAAATCACGCCAATCCGTCCGTTGTAGTTCCCCGGCACGAAGAGCCACGGCTCCATGTCCTCAAGGCGCTCGTACGGGTACAGGATGGTCTGAGGCCGCCAGACCGTCGGAACAAGGTCGCTCGCCTCACGGTCTGGAGCGTATTGGTCCGCGTGCTTGGCCACGTCGTTGTACACAAGCGACCCTTCGGCGCGTGCCTTGCTGGCCGCGTCCAGCACCTCTGGCGTGAGGGTGTTGTGGTAGTCCTCGCCCCCTCGACCGAGGCTGCCGAAGCGCTTCCCGATGACCGGGAAGGTCCTCAGCGCGGTGATGAGGGTCACCTTGAACGGGTACCAGAACAGGTTCCGGAAGTTGGGCTGGGCATGGGGGTGCATCGGCATGGTCTCACCTCACTCCGTACCGGGGATGTGCGTTCCCGCGGGCTCGAGGGTGCGGATGTGGAACATCCGCTCGGGCGTCGCCTCCTTGTTTTCGTCCCTCAAGAGGAACGCAAAGATGCCGAGGCTGGCACCGGTGACAAGCAGGGGCAGGGCCCACGCGAAGATGCCAAGCGACCACGCGCTGCCGAGGCCTTCCTCAACAACACCGCTGGCGTCAAACAGGAACAGACGGAAGACGACCGCGAGCACGAGGTTGAGCACCGCGAGGGGCAGCAGCATGCGCCAGCCAAACTCGAGGATTTGGTCGGTTCGGATGCGCAGCAAGGCGACGCGGGCCCAAACGAAGACCACGGCGAACACGAGCCAGGCCTTGAGGAGCACCCACAGGATGCTGGGGCTGGCCAGCCCAACGATGGGGAGGTCGCCCCACAGGCCGTGGAACGGCGCGTGCCATCCGCCGAGGAAGAAGTGAGCGAAGAGGATGCAGGCCGCGTAGGTCCGCATGTACTCCGCTGCAAAGAGCAGGCCGAAGCGCATGCCTCCGTATTCGGTCCACCACCCTTCGACGAGTTCGGCTTCGGCTTCCGGCATATCGAAGGGAATGCGCTCGACTTCCGCGAGCATCGAGATGAGGAAGAGGGCGCCTCCAAGAGGGAGCAGGAAGAGGTTCCACGCACCGGACTGTCCTTGGAAGGTGATGACCTCCACGAAGTTGAACGAGCCAGAAAGGATGCACACGGAGAGCACGGTGAGGAGCAGCGGGATCTCGTAGGACGTCAACTGCACCGCAGAACGGATGCCACCGATGAGGGTGTACTTGTTGTTGGAGGCCCAGCCGCCAAAGAACACGCCAATCGGAGCGATGCCAAAGACGGCCATCGCGAAGAGCACGCTGAGTTCTGGGTTGGGCCCGTACACGCCGCTCCCCATCGGGATGAGGCCGAGGATGAGCACCGTTGAGGAAATCACCAGGTACGGAGCGACTTCAAACACGAACTTGTCCGCACGCTCGGGCACCATGTGCTCCTTGATGAGGAACTTCATGCCGTCCGCGATGTTTTGGAAAAAGCCGGGGAAGATCGCGAAACCCATCCACGAGCGGTTGCCGACCCGGTCGACGGTCGGTCGGGAGGGGTCGTGGTTTCCGAAGGCGCTGTTGAGCCAGCGGTTCAGTGCACCGATGGGTCGTCCAATGAGCGGAACCATGGTCCACCACTCACCCGCCGTCGTGCCGTTTTCGCCGACCCACAGGGAGCGCAGCGAGGTCATGGCACCGCGGCGGTCCATCATGCGGCCGAGCTGTTTGCGTTCGATCCAGAGGATCATGAACATGGAGAGCATGATGGCAAGGAACCCCACAATGGACGTCAGGAGCGCACCGGTGAACGCGGCGATGGCTTCGGCTTGACCCTCAAGCGGGGTCCCGGCCAGAAGGTCAACGATCAGACCGGCAAGGTCCTCTTTCACGAGGGAGTTGATGGTGGGCAAACCCGTGCTTCCCGACATCACATCACCTCAACGGTCGGTCTCCCCGATGCAAGGGTCGAAACTTCCCATGATGGCAGGAATATCCGCCACCTTGTAGCCAATCATCGTCTCGGCCACGAACGGGATGGTGATGAACATCGGCGAGCGGATCGACAGCCGGTACGGATTCTTGCCACGCCCGTCGCCACCACCTTGGATGTAGAATTGGCTGGCACCGCGGGTGCACTCGTAGTTGCTGAAGCCCGTCGCACCTTCAGGGGCCCGGGTCGGTGCCTTCGCGAGGATCATCTCATCACCGTTCGCGTAGGTCGTGTTGCGTCCGCCGGGGATCTTCTCGATGGCGTCAAGGATGATGCGGCACGACATGCGCATCTCCTCCATTCGGACACGGTAGCGGTCGTAGCAGTCGCTGCCCTTGACGCTCGTCGGCTTCTCGACAGCGGGCTCCCAATCCAACTCGTCGTACACCGAGTAGGGGTGCGTCCAGCGAACGTCGTAGTTCACACCGGACGCGCGAACGTTTGGCCCGGAGACGCCGGCCTCGACCATGTCCTCCGCCGTGGCGTACCCGACGCCTTGCAGACGGACGAGGAAAATCGTGGATTCGTCGAGCAGCATTTCGTATTCATCGATCCGCTTTTCGAACAACTTGGTCTTGGCAATGAGGCGGTCCGACCAGCCAGGAGGGATGTCGCGCGTGACGCCGCCGACGCGGGGGTAGTTGTAGTGCATGCGGGACCCGCCAAGTTCCTGAAGCAGATCGAGGAACATCTCGCGTTCGCGCAGCGCCCACGTCATGATGGTCAGGTTACCGACGTCAGGCCCGTAGGCGCCGAGCCACATCAGGTGGCTTGCGATGCGCTGGCATTCGGCGGCGATGCAGCGGATGTATTCGGCGCGCTCGGGGACCTCGACCTCAAGCAGGTCCTCGGCCGCGTAGATGTACGAGGACGACCAGGTCATGGCCGACACGTAGCACAGCCGGTCGCAGTAGGGCGTGACTTGCGTGAAGTCGCGTGCTTCGGCGATCTTCTCGACGCCACGGTGAATGTAGCCGAGTTCGGCTTCGGCGTCCACCACCGTCTCGCCATCGACCTTCACGCGCAGCGTCCACAGGCCGTGCGTCATCGGGTGCTGGGGGCCCATCGTGATCCACATTTGTGCCATGGCGCTCCCTCCTCACTTGACCCGGCCCTCGTCGACCGGCTTGCGGACGAAGCCTTGGGCGTCGTCGTACATTTCGTTGAAATCGTGGTAGCGGATTTGGTGCTGCTTCTGGAGTGGGTGGAAGCCTTCCGGGCTGTCGTGAGGGTTGAGCACGCGGTGCATGTTCTCGTGCCCGTCGAACCGGATTCCAACGAGGTCCCAGGTTTCCTTCTCGTTCCAGTCTGCGCCCTTCCAGACGGATTGGACGCTGGGGACCGTCGGCTCGTCGCCGGCGGGCAAGGGGACGACGACCTCAATTTCGAGGGGGAGGTCCATGCCCTTGAGTTCCGAGGCCACGAGGACGTGCGCGGTGTTGGGCTCTGGATTGTGCACCGGCTGGCGCATCAGGTGGTACACGACTTCCCAGCCGCGCTCAGCACCGCCGTCGGGGAAGTGGGTCCCGGTGATCATCGAACAATAGTTGACGCCCATGTCGTGCTTGAGGCCCTTGGCCACCGTGACCACATGGGCCGGGGGGACCGTGAGTCGGAGGAAGGCGTAGCCGTGGCCACTGCTGTGCGCGACGGAACTGGCGGTCACGCCGAGGGCGCCCCACGCCGCGTCGGCCGCAGCCACGGCTTCGGCGGTGGCCGCTTCGTTTTGCTCTCGGCTGATGTGCATGCTCAGTCCTCCCCCACGATGACCGGCTTTCCTCGGGCGCCACCGGGGGCGCCACCGATTCGGATGATTTTCTCACGCAGCAACCCGAAGCCGTCGATGAGGGCCTCCGGGCGTGGTGGGCATCCGGGGATGTACACATCCACAGGAATGACCGTGTCCACGCCTTCGAGGATGTTGTACGACTGGAAGTACGGGCCACCGGAGATCGCGCATTCACCCATCGCGATGCAGTACTTTGGCTCCGGCATCTGTTCCCAGAGGCGGACCACGGGGTCGGCGAACTTCTTCGAAATCGGCCCGTTCACGAGCAGCACGTCGCTCTGGCGTGGCGACGAGCGGAAGATGACGCCGAAGCGCTCGGCGTCGAAACGCGGAATGGCGGAGGCGGCCATTTCGATGGCGCAGCACTTGATGCCGAGGTGAAGCGTGAACAGGGACTTTCGGCCCGCCCAGTTGAAGAAGCGGCCCGCAAGGACGGACAGGAACTGCTTGATGCGCGTGGCCTTGAGGGATTCGTCGGTGACATCACCCACAAAGTCGAGGAGGGCTGAGCTGTTGAACGCGGCGTAGTTCTGTCCTGGGTCGCTCATGCAATCACCTCAGATGTAAATGCGCCCGCGCTTGCGGAAGACGTGCCAGACGCCGAGCGTCATCACGAGGAAGAACCCGGTCAGGACGAGCAAGCGGTCGACGGCCACGGCCACCGCGTCCTCGTCAGCCCCAAGCGCGGTGGCGTCGTTGACGATGAAGCCGCCGAGCGCCATGAACATGAACGCAACGTCGAACACGAGGAAGATGAGGGCGTACCAGTAGTACTGGAAGTGGAACTGAATCATCGCGTCACCGACCGGTTCGGAGCCGCACTCGTAGGTCGAGAGCCGGCGCGGGTAGAGGCTGTGGTCCGCCTCGTAGCCTTCGAGGAGGTAGGACCGGGTCATGTGAGGGCGGGACGGGTCGTTTCGAGGCCGCACGAAGTAGGACGTGAGGAAGGCCCCGAACGGCACAAGGATGCCGATCAGGGTCATGAGGCCGACCGCGAGATAGGCGTCGGTGACGGTGGTCGCATCAGCCATTCAGAGACCCCACGGGAACGCATACGCTCCTTGGTCTCAGCCACCTGAGACCCCTCCATAAGCGTTCCCGATTCGCCGTCCGGCACAGGCTCGACGTCGCACGGTCGGTGGTGCGTGAGCCGTGGGCTCATGCGGTGCGCTTGCGGCCCATCAAGGCCTGAACGACAAGGCCGACCGCAAGCAAGCCAAGGACGCTGATCCCGATGGTGGTCACGGCTTCTGAAGAGAGGGACAGCAACCCCGTGGGGTTTGAACCATGCACGGTCAATTCGATGTTGCGCCTGTTGAAGACACCACCATCGGTTGGCTCAACCGAGATTGTGAACGTGAAGTCGTCGTCCACAGAAGCATCGAACGGTGGTCCAACAACCACGCTGAGCATCAACCGTTCTCCGGGTTCCATGGTGCAGAGCAGGTCGCCTTCTTCGGTGGTGCACGGCAGGTCATCGATGTCCGTGAACCGAACGCTCCATCCGCGTAGTTCGTCCGAAGTGAAGATGCGCGCTTCGCTCTCGATGTTTCCTTCGTTCACGATGGTGACGTCGAAGGTGGCCGTGTCCGGGAAGGAAATGTTGGCTTCCATCTCCATCCCACCAAGGTCGAAGGTCAAATCTTCAATCACGCGCACGTCGAGCACCAGGCTGACCAAACCGCTGCGGTTTGCGGTGTTGTTTTCGCTCAGCACGAGCAGATCGAGGGTCCCCCCGTCCCCGGTTTCGGCACCGGCGTTGACGCTGATCACGAGTTGGACCAGGACCTCGTACGGCCGGGCTTCGTAGTCCGCTTGCTTCTCCGCGAAGTCATCCAAGCCCACCATGAGTTGCTGTGCCCCAGACAGGGTGGGTGACGTCAACGCGGCCCCCGATGAGGCCCGCACAAATCCGTTGATGCTCGCGTCCCAGACGCCGTAGCCGACGGGCACAAGCAGGGTGTCGCCAAGCGGGATGCCGTACGCTGTCAGTTCCCGGGTCGCAATGCCTTCCAAGCCAGAGAGTTCGAACAAAGCCACGTCCGAGGACGCGTTGCCCGTGTTGCGGATCCAGAGGTCCAGGGTGGTGCTGCCACCGGGGGGCAGTTCGACCCGCTGGCTGTCGCCGGTCAGCCCCGCATCAAAGCGCACGTCCATCGCGTACAGTTTGTCCGACCGTGTGGCTGTGACAACGACTTCCTTTTGGTTGTCAGGTAAGCCATCACCGTCGTCGTCCACCGCCCCACTGTGGTCGGTGTTGATCACGCGGGCAACAATTTGCACGGTGTCCAGGTCTTCGGCTCCACGAACCAAGACCACCAGGTCCACCGTGAGGGCATCACGGGCGGGAACGTCAATCTCAACGAAGGTCACGCCGTCGCGGTCTTCGTAGTGCACCGGCCACTCGTCGGGGCTTTGGGACATCACCACGCATCGGAACGTGGCGTCAACGTTGCCGAGGTTCTCAATCGTGATCGGGAAGCGAAGTTCGGAATCGAGTCGCCCGCGCTGCCTCGACGCGCTCGCGGCGATGTCCATCCCGTGCGATTCGGCGACGCTCACGCTCAGGGTGACCTCGTCGTAGGCCTCGCCGCCCGAACCCGGCAGCACCGAGAGCGTGATCTCAACCTCTTCCGTGGCAAGGGCGCTGAGCGGAACGCTGACCTCCACCTGAACGTCGGCGCTGCGGTCGGAGGAGTGCTTTGAGCCAACGGAGACCGTGCTGACGTCGAAGGCGACGACCCAACCGCTTGGCGGAGCCGAAGCGCTCACGCGGAAACTGTCCATGCCGTTGCCGAGGTTCGTGACGCTGAAGGTCGTCGA
>Ga0181588_10001972_pt1 | contig 17967 bp, 12 predicted proteins | sample 071ome_26_FD_148607 | JGI IMG/M metagenome (GOLD analysis project Ga0181588, IMG submission 148607) | Coastal salt marsh microbial communities from the Groves Creek Marsh, Skidaway Island, Georgia - 071409BT metaG (spades assembly) | ecosystem: Environmental > Aquatic > Marine > Intertidal zone...
GGTCTCATGCGCAAGCAGAGCGATGACGAGATCATCGACGGGATCCTTGGGATGAAGGAAGAGACCCGGGTCCTCTTGTTGGCGCCGCTCGTCAAGGGGCGCAAGGGGCACTATCGCGAGCTCTTCGACCAGATCGGCAAGCAGGGTTTTCAGCGTGTCCGGGTGGACGGCGTCGTTCAGGAGATCGAGAAGGGAATGAAAGTCGACCGGTACAAGACCCACGATATCGAAGTCGTGGTGGACCGCCTCGTCATCAAACCCGGGATCCGCTCGCGCATCAGCCAGTCCGTGGAAACGGCGCTCGGCATGGGTGGCGGTACACTCATTGCCCAGATCGTGGCCGGGCCTGAGGAAAAGGGGGACCGCATCTTTTCCCGGCATCTATTCTGCCCGGAGGATGGCGTCTCCTACGACGACCCATCGCCCAATACCTTCTCCTTCAACTCGCCCTACGGCGCCTGTCCGGAGTGCAATGGGCTGGGGTCGAAGAAGGAGCTCGACCCGGACCTGATCATCCCGGACAAGACCAAGTCCATCAACGAGGGCGGCATTGCGCCCCTGGGCAAGCCGCGCGACATCTGGATCTTCAGCCAGGTCAAGGCGGTGGCCGAGCGCGAGGGCTTTGATTTCGATACGCCTCTCGGGAAGCTTACCGACACGCAGCGGTCGATCCTGCTCGAGGGTGCAGGCGATGACCAGTTCGACATTGTCTACCAGTACAAGGACCGCGAGGTCACCTACAAGCACCGCTACAGCGGCGTCTACCAGCACGTCTGGCACACCTACGAGAATACCTCTTCCAATACGTCGCGCAAGTGGGCTGAGGCTTACATGCGGCACATGGACTGCCAGGCCTGCAAGGGCGGCCGGCTCAAGCCGGAAAGCCTTTCCTTCAAATTCGGCGATCGTTCAATTTCGGAACTGACCCGGATGGACCTGGGGCAATTGCGCTCGTTCTTCGGCGGCGTGGAGCTGACCGAGCGCCAGCAGGTCATTGCCGGACCGATTGTGAAGGAGATTTCCGAGCGACTCGATTTCCTGATCAATGTAGGTGTCGGCTATCTGAACCTGGATCGCTCCGCGCGCACGTTATCCGGGGGCGAAAGTCAGCGCATCCGCCTGGCCACGCAGATCGGTACCCAGTTGACGGGTGTGCTCTATGTGCTGGATGAGCCCTCCATCGGGCTGCACGCCCGCGACAACAGTCGCCTGATCGAGTCCCTCAAGCAGCTGCGTGATTTGGAGAATTCAGTCCTGGTGGTCGAACACGACCGGGACATGATCGAAGCGGCGGATTTTGTGGTAGATCTGGGTCCCGGCGCCGGCGAATTGGGCGGCAAGGTGGTCGGCGCCTCCGTTCCTTCAGAGCTTCCCGTGGGCACCAACGGCTCGACCAGCCTGACGACGGCCTATCTGCGCGGCACGCGGATCATCCGCGTGCCGAAAACACGCCGCACGGGAAGCGGCAAGTCCCTGGTGCTTTCGGGCGCCCGCGGTCACAACCTCAAAGGCGATGTCTTCGAACTGCCGCTGGGCACGCTGACGTGCGTAACAGGCGTATCGGGTTCTGGGAAGTCAAGCCTGGTCAACCAGACGCTCTATCCCATCCTGGCAGCGCATTTCCATAATGCCAAGACCGTGCCGCTCAGGTACGACGCCATCGAGGGCCTGGAGCATGTGGATAAGGTCATCGACATCGACCAGAGCCCGATCGGCCGGACACCGCGTTCGAACCCGGCCACGTATGCAGGTCTCTTCGGACATATCCGGGACCTCTTTGCGCAGCTGCCTGAATCCAAGATCCGGGGCTACAAACCGGGTCGCTTCTCCTTCAACGTGAAGGGCGGTCGCTGCGAAACGTGCAAGGGCGCCGGGATCGTGAAGCTGGAGATGAACTTCCTGCCCAATGTATATGTCGAGTGTGAAACGTGCGCCTCACGCCGCTACAACCAGGAGACCCTGGAGGTGCGCTTCAAGGGCAAGAGCATTGCCGACGTGCTGGAACTGACGGTTGAGGATGCGCTGGACTTCTTCGAGAACGTGCCCCGCATCGAGCGCAAGCTGCGCACGCTGCACTCGGTGGGCCTGGGTTATATCCGGCTCGGGCAGCAGGCGACAACGCTTTCGGGTGGCGAGGCGCAGCGCGTGAAGCTGGCGAAGGAGCTTTCGCGACCCGGCACCGGCCGGACACTCTACATTCTGGATGAGCCCACGACGGGACTGCATTTCGAGGATATCCGTCACCTGCTGGCCGTGCTCCAGGCGCTCGTGCGCAAAGGGAATACGGTGCTGGTCATCGAGCACAACCTGGATGTAGTCAAGGTGGCCGACCACGTTGTGGACCTCGGACCCGACGGCGGGGAAGGTGGTGGACAGATCCTGTTCTCGGGAACGCCAGAGGACCTGGCCGAGGAGAAATCTCCTACCGGCATCTTTCTGGCCGAGGAATTCCAGCGCGTGGCAGAGGAGGATGAGGATGATGAGGAGCTCGACCTTGACGCCATGTCCTCGGATGACGATGACGATGCGGATGAGCCCGAGGACGAAGACGACGCGGACGACGACTCTGATTCTCACGACAAAGCGAAGTGACGAGACAGGCATGAAACCTGATTTCACCCCTAACTACCAGAAGCCCGATGCGCCCGGCGTGGCGATGAACTTCGACAACACGGTCTCGCTGTATCAGCGTGTAGGCCCGGAGACCACGTTCGATGAGGCGGCTCGCGAGGCCTTCCGGCTCGTCAAGGAAGCGCAGGACAAGTATCCGAACTGGCCGCGCGTGTTCTACCTGGACATCGAAGGGCATAAGGGCGATCAGCGCGGCTACGATGCCGACTTCTTCGAATTCCAGCAGGAGTTCTGGTTTGCCACCATCGCCCATTTTGTGACGGCCTTCGAGACGCCCTTGGTCGGAGCGCTCATGAATCCCGAGCTCCAGCGTAACGATATTCCGGACGAACTGTCCATCAACCTGCCCGATTCGGAGGATGACGCATGACGCGCTTTCTTGCTCTCGTAACCCTTTTGTTGGTACCTGCCGTAGATACGTTGGCGCAGGATGCCGAGGATCTTATCATCCTCTCCATGCGCGATCGTGCGGCGGTCATCGATCAGCTTCTGGAGGAGCGCTTCGAGACGGTCATACCCGAGCTGATGCGCCGGGAGGGATTTGATATGTGGATTATTGCGGCTCGCGAGTACAACGAGGACCCGATCATCCGGACGATGCTCCCCTCGACCTGGCTGGCCGCCCGTCGCCGCACCGTGCTCGTGTTCTACGACCGCGGTCCGGAGCAGGGCGTTGAGCGCCTGGCCGTAGCGCGTTACGCCATGGGCAATGCGTTCCCGAGCTCTTGGAATCCAGAGGAGCAGCCGGACCAATGGGCACGCCTGGCAGAGATCGTCGAGGAGCGCGATCCGCAGCGCATCGGCCTGAACATGTCAGAGATGTTTCCGACGGCTGATGGTCTGACCGCCACCGAGTATGAAGGCATGGTTGCAGCCTGGCCGCAAACCTACCGCGACCGGATTGCCGGCGCCGAGAACCTGGCTGTGGGGTGGCTCGAGACGCGCACCGAAAGTGAAATGGAGCTCTATCCGATGATCGTCAAGATCGCCCGCACCATCATTGCGGAAGGGTTGTCGGAGAAAGTCATCCAACCGGGCGTGACGACCACGGACGACGTGGAGTGGTGGTATCGGGATCGGATTCGGGAGCTCGGGCTCGTGACGTGGTTCCATCCATCGGTGGACTTCCAGCGCCCTCAAGCCACGGAGCGCGACAACGATTTCTCAGCGCGCGAGGAAGGCGGTGTCATCCACATGGGCGACCTGCTCCACATCGACTTCGGGATCACTTACTTGCGACTCAATACGGACACGCAGATGCTGGCCTATGTGCTCAGGCACGGCGAGTCGGACGCCCCGCAGTACCTGCACGATGCGCTGGCCGTGGGAAACCGGCTGCAGGACATTCTTACAGACGAATTTGCCACGGGTCGAACGGGCAACGAAATCCTGCTCTCGGCACTGGCGCAGGCCAAGAAAGAAGGCATTAATGCCACCATCTACACGCACCCCATCGGCTACCATGGGCACGGCGCGGGCCCCACGATCGGCCTGTGGGATCAGCAGGGGGGCGTTCCGGGCCGAGGGGATTATCCGCTCTACCCCATGACGGCGCACTCCATCGAGCTGAATGCGGCGGTCGAGATCCCCGAGTGGGGAGGGCAGACGGTACGCGTCATGCTGGAGGAGGATGCCATTTTTGATGGCGAAAAGGTGACCTATATCGATCCGCGCCAGGAGGCGCTGCTGCTTATTCCGCGGCAGTAGCCTCGGCCATCGCCACATCGAATGTGGCATAGTGCAGGTTCAGGGCGTGGTTCACCCGGAAGCCCACGATGCCGTCCGTGGGCAGGTCGCCTTTGGCCTGGCTGTGCACCACAGTGTCGTTGACCAGAAAGGAAATCGTGTCTCCTTCGGTCTGGACGCTGAGGGCGTTGGGTGTCGGGTCGTTGTCGGCCGACCAGGGCAGGATGGCATCGTTCGCCGTCCAACCCACGACACTCTCGGTCTGGTCTCCCCGGCGCAGCTTGACCAGGTACTCACCCGACTTGCGGATCAGAAAATAGAGGTATTCGTGCGCGTCGTCCGAGAGGTCCGATCCGCCCACGAAGAGTCCGAAGGCCTCGTTTCTCGGGCCCGGATCGAACTGGAAGATGGTGGCCGAAACGGTGTAATCCCCTTCGGCCGTACTGGCCGGATGCCAGTAGATAGCCGCAGGGCCCGATGTTACGTGCCACCCCGGCGCCATGTTAGTAAAGAAGATGTCCGGGTTGGCAACCGACGAGTCTCCGGCCACGACGTAGTCATCCGATGGGCGATCGAAGCGGATTTCCCAATCGGCAGGCCAGGCCATGTTGCCCGGCACAGGATTGTCTGCATCGGGACGGGGAGATGAGGGCAGGGCAGCGTCTTCCAGGACCGTCGATGTGTCCGAATCCGAAGAGGCGCAGCCGGCAAGAAGGATGGCCAGGAAGAGCGATGGAATGAAGGAGATGCGGGTCATGGTCGGTCGTGGGAAATGGTTCCAGAGGAGGGTAGTATACACCGCGTCATTCTTTGACGGTGGTCATTTCCTCGTATACCGTGGCAATATTGCCTTTGATGCCGTCCGCGCTACCGCCCACCATGTGGCTCTCAAACCCCTCGAGACCCGTCGCAGCCGTCTCCTCGGCCGATTTTCCGGCGTTGATCCCGGCTGCTGCCGCATCCCGTAAAGCCCCCAGGTAGTCGCGCATGACGAGGACATCCTCACGTCGACCCAGCACGCCGTTGGCCGGGTTGCCATGGCCGAAGATGAACACCGTATTGTCGCTGAACAGGTCGTGGGCGCGCTCCAGCACGGCCATCCAGTTGGCAGTGTCCGCTCCCGCGCCAAGGTCGATATAGGCCGGTCGGTAATTGAACACCAGATCGCCCATATGGACGACGTCAGCCTTCTCGAAGTGGATGATGGCATCGCCGGCCGTGTGGGCCGGGCCGAAGTGGTGCAGGCGAACGGTTTCGTCTCCGACTTCCTGGCTCCAGGACTCGGCAAATGTCGTATTCGCGTACGTCTGCGCATCCAGCGAACCTCGTTGCTCGGCCTGCATGCGCTGCAGCATGGGTACGTTCTCGTGCGCCACGATTTCGGCGTCCGCGCCCAGTACGCCGTTGCCACCGGTGTGGTCTCCGTGATGATGGGAGTTGATGAGGAGGTCCACGCTGCGGCCCGAGCGCTCCCCGAGCCCGTCGCGGCACGCCGTTGCAGACTCCGGAAACTGCGAGTCCACAACGACCAAGACATCATCATTGATCAGCCAGCCGATGGTACCGCCCCGGGACTCGAAGCGCCCCGTGCCGCGGCGGATCGGGGTGAACAGGCCAGCAGGTGACGTCACGGCAACCAGGGAAAGCGGAAGGGCAGAGGCAACGAAACCGGCGCCGAGGGTCGCAGCGCCATGGGTCAGGAATCGTCGTCTGTTCATGATCGTGAGTGATTTGATCGCAGATTGGGAGATTCGAAAGATGATACCCGAGGAACCGCCGTCGGGTTCGGCGCTTAATGGATGGCCTATGAAACGACCAAAATCCCTCATATCCCGCGCCCTCGTCGGGGTCCTCCTGTTGTCATGGGTCCAGGTGGCTCCCGCTCAGGATGTGAATCGCCTCATCGAGGAGGCCGAGATTACCGGTGCCGCGCTGGCCGTCATCGAGGACGGCGAGGTGGTTCGCATCGATGTGGCCGGCGTGCGCAGCACCGAAACCAATCCACCGCTGACAGAAGAGACGGTCTTCGAGGCCGAATCCCTGAGCAAACCCGTTGTGGCCTGGATCGCCCTGCGTCTTATTGAGGAAGATGTGCTGGATCTGGACCAACCGCTGGTCGAACTGGCTTCCTGGCCCGACGCGGAGGGCGATCCGCGGTATCGGCGTATCACGCCGCGGATGGTCCTTTCCCATACCTCAGGCTTTCCCAATTTTCGCGCTCCCGGTCAGGCGCTCGCTCCTCTGTATGAGCCTGGCACCTATTTCACCTACTCGGGCGAAGCCTTTCTTTTCCTGCAGCACGTCATGGAGGCCGTCACCTATTCGACGCTCGAGGATCTGGCCCGAAAGTACGTGTTTGACCCTTTTGGCATGACCTCGACCAGCTTCATCTGGCAGAGCGATTATGGGTCACGGATTGCCGTTGGTCACACCGACATGGGTGTTGCGCTCGACAAGTTCGTGCCGCAGTCGGCTAACGCAGCCGTGGGATTGCACACCACGGCCCGCGATTATGCGCGCTTTTTGATCGGCGTACTGGCAGCCGATGACCTGGGCCGTCGGTTGGAACGCGAGATGTCCCTGGCGCAGGTCGATGCCCTGGACGGCATCTTCTGGGGGCTGGGTTTCGGTATACAGCCCACCCTGGACGGCTCCGCGCTCTGGGAGTGGGGCGATAATGCTGGCTACAAGGCGTTCGCCTACATCGAGCCTGACGCCTCGAAAGGATTCGTCTATCTCTCGAACAGTGCCAATGGCATGCTCATCCTGCATGAGGTGTTCGAAGAAATAATCAGCGGACCCCAGACAGCGGTGCGCTGGCTCAACTATCAGCGCTATGACGATCCGGTCTACCAACTGGGACGTCGCTTGCATTACGCATTGCTCTCAGGCGGCATCGATGCGCTGCGAGCGGATTACGAGATGGCGAAAACCGACCTGCCGGGCGAGGCATTCGAAGAGGGTGCGCTCAACGCCCTGGGATACCGCCTGCTGCGTCAGGGTATGGTCGAAGCGGCCGTTGGTGTGTTCCGCTTCAACGTGGAGCTCTATCCCGAGTCGGGCAATCCACACGATTCACTCGGCGAGGCGTTGTTGGCTGCTGGAGACCTCGAAGGTGCCCTTACGAGCTACGAAACGAGCGTGCGCCTCGATCCTGGCAACGACAATGGCGTGGCCATGATTACCTATCTCGAGGCGCAAATCGAGGCCGCGGACGGGCAGTAATTCGTCTCCCGGCTTATCGTCCCGCCTGGGGACCTGCTCCCCGCTCGCGCACCTCGAAGCCCAGCATCATGCCCGCGTGCAAGTGCTCGGCAATGTGGCAGTGCGCCATCCATTTGCCCGGGTTCGTGACATCGACCAGGATGTCGATGGTCGACCCGACCGGAATGATGGTAGTGTCTTTCCAGCCCATATTACGGTTCTCGACTCCATCAATATGCGTGACGACGAAACGCTGTCCGTGCACATGGAACGGGTGGTTCATGGGATGGAAAGAGGAAGGGTCGTTGAAGACGCGGATCTTGACCACATCGCCGACTTCCCACTGCCAGTTGATGTCCATGCTCTTCTTGCCCGTGTCCTCATCAAGGAGTACCCAGCGGGCTTCGTCGCCCGTAGAGAGCCAGTTCATCATGGGCATCCCTTCGCTCCACTCGATGGGCGGGAAGTAGAGCGTGTCCACTTCCATCATGCGCATGGTCATCGGGTGGAGATCCTTCGTCTCGATGGTCAGGCGCAGGTTGTGGTCGGGCGCCTTGTCGAAGTAGCGACGGAAACCGTCGATGTCGGCAATCGTGTCCTCGTTCGTACGCGCCTCGGCAAACGCTTCGGCGTAATCTTCCGACGCCTTTCCGGAGGCCGTTACCGTTCCAAGCTGATGTGTTTCCGGGACGAAGATGCCGCGGAAGTGGTCAATGGCCTGGATGGCGTTGGTGATGGTGTAGGTTCGAGCCTCGTCGAAGTACACGTCCACGATGTAGCGCTCGGCCGGCGCGATGATGACGCTTGAGACGAACTGCTCGCGCTCGAGCTTGCTGACATCATCCGCAATGACCTTGATGCGGGCGCCATCGAAGGTCACGTTGAAGGTGCGCGTATTCGCCACGTTCGTCAGGTAGAAGCGCACCACGTCCCCGGCCTGGATGTCCAGATTGTAGTCCGTGATGCCGTTGACCAGCATGACATTGCCGAAGCGGCCCATCAGGGCGTGGGTCGGGGCTTCCTCGCCGTAGGGGAAAAGGCCGTTGGCATCGACCAGGATGTCATCGAGGATGAGGGGTACCTCGCGATTGACCGGGGCGTAGTAGCCTTCCTCGGTCGGATCGACCAGCATGTTGCCATAAAGCCCCAGGTCCTGCTGTACGTCTTCGCGCATGTGCGGGTGGTACCAGTACATGCCCGTGTCGGGGAATTTGAGCTCGTAGGTGAACGATTCTCCAGTTTCCACCGGATCCTGGGTCAATCCAGGGATGCCGTCAAAGGCATTGTCCAGGCGCAGGCCATGCCAGTGCACGGTCGTGGGCATGTCGATGTTGTTGGTGAACTCGACAATGACCTTGGAGCCGCGATCGGCCCGGATCAGGGGACCGGGGTACATGCCGCCGTAGGCCATCATGACATACTCGCGGCCGTCAATCGTGCGACGAACGAGCGAGGCGTCCATATGCAGCGTGTCCCCATCGGCCATGTCGATGATCTCGGAAGGCTTGGCCTCGGGATACATCGAGACGTCCATGCCAAAACCCGGCAGGAAGGCGCCCACGTCCGGAATATCGTCCATCATACCCGGCATCATGGGCATGGTCATGCCATCCATGGGGGCCATGCGCCAGACCAGACTGTCGCTCATGGGCATGGCATGATTGTGGTGCATGTGCATCGAGTGATCCATTTCCTGGGCCTGGATCTGGTGGGCCGGAAGAAGCAGCATGGCCATGACGAGCAGGCCAGCGAATCGGAGAGCGTTCATGCGATCGGGTGGGATGCTGTTCAGGGTGTGACGGGGTCTAGTAGCCGTAGACGGCGCAGGGCTCGGACTCGAACGGACCATGGCCGGCCATCGTGTGCATGAGGCCACTACGGGACATGCCACGCGATACGACGGGACCGGTCCACATGGCGCCCGGCTCCTTGCCTTTCGGTTCGAGCGTGATGACCAGGAGGAATTTGTTGAAGTCGGTCTGGCCGGTGACCCGCAGGTTCTCATCCAGCGAGCCGAGGGCCTTGATCTGGTCCAGCTGTGGGGTCGTGACCCAGGCTACGAGCTGTTTGTCCTCGTCCAGGCGGACATTGCTCATGGAGACATCAATATTGACCAGGTAGGAGCCTTCTTCTGACACCGAAATGCCGAAGGGAGAAGCGGCATAGGTTACTTCGCCTTTGCCCTTGGCCAGGCGGGCACCGGGCACCTTGCGCGTGGTGACCAGGTCGATTTCATAATAGTCGGGCGAAGAAACCTGGGCACACTCGGGCGTGGCTTCCGAAGGCGAACTGCCGGCCTCCACGATGGGGGAGACCAGCACGGCGAGCGCCAGCAGGGCGAGGGAACCGAGGTAGAGCGGAAATTTCCGTGTCATGGTGGATGCGGAGAGAGGCTGCGAATACGGGTGATGTATGCATCAGCCCGATCCGGGATCCGCCGCTGAACGCTTGCAGGGCACAAAAAAGGGCGGGGCGCCTGCCGGCGCCCCGCCCTCACACACCTGGATCAGATGCCTCAGCGCGTGCCCTCGCGGGACTCTTCATCCCAGTGCTGAACCGAGGACACATTCGGCACGCCCCACTCTTCGCCATTCCACCCGTTGAAGCCTTCCATGCGGAAGGTCCAGAAGCCCGTCGTCATATCGGAAATCACGATCAGACCGTCCTCGTTACGCACATCCACGCCGAAGGCGCCATTTGCCACGTTGCCGGCCATACCGCCGTTGTTGCGGCTGCCCGTGAATGTATCGAAGTAAGCTACCGTCCGCGGCTTCTTGGGATCCTCCATCGAGAACACTTGCAGCCCATCGTGATAGCCACTTACGAAGACGTACGGCCAGCGCACCTCATGATTATGCACCAGACCTTCCCAGTGCGGTGTCCATGCAGCAATGGGACTGTTGATGTTGGACACCTTCCCATCGAGTCCGGGCTGCAGATCGAAAATGCGAAGCGGGGCATACTTGTACTCCGTCTCGGCTACCGCATACCGACCGTTCGGTCCGGGCGTAAAGGTGTGTCCGCTCCGAACGCCATTGATGCCCGTCAGACTGACCAGCAATTCTGGGTTGTCGATATCCGTGAAGTCATATACGTAGTATCCGCCCGTACCGCCGCCATAGAACCGATCCGTACCGGTGTCCACATGGTAGCCGGCGTAGAAGTCATGGTAACCGCGGCGGCTTGACTCGGCCGGCGTGGGAATACGACCAACGAGCGCCTTTTCAACATCGCCTTCAACCACTTTTCCCAAGTCGTACACATTGGCGAACGCATCAGAAACCGTGCTGAGAAGCAGCACCCGTCCTGATGAGTGCTTGTAGACGAAGATGTTGTGGAAGCCACCCGGCGTGTCGGGCTCGTGGATGCGAGCCACTTCACGTACGGTCGAGGGGTCGGGCAAATCAGTTACATCGAGCACGACGGCGCCCAAATCGTGGTTTGGACCGCCAGCGCCGAACTGCAGGGACTGCACCACATAGTAGCGGTCCTTCCACTTGAAGTACTTCACGTCCATGCCACCCGTGCGCATGTGCAGGTCCTGATTCTCGATGCGCCATTTGTAGATGACCTTGGGGTTCGATGGGTCGGAGAGGTCGATGATGTCCGTGCCCTTTTCGCCCATCTCCGCATAATGCATGCGGGCCACATAGGCATAGGGTCGGCTGACTTCCTGCTCGAGGTCCATGTCGGCCACGCTCAGACGGGGACCCAATGGAATATGGCCGAGGACCTCAATGTTTTCACTGCCTGGATTGGTGGGCGTCCAGGGCGTGTCCTGGGCCTGGCCGTTCTGCGGGCCGAAAGCGAAGGCCATGATGAACAGGCCGGCAAGGATAAACGTGGTGCGTTTCATGATCGAATGAATGCTTGAGAGTAGGGATTGAACGCATCCTGAGAGGAGAGGCGTCAACATAATGATTCAAGGGCGGGATTGTCAGCGCGTGCCTTCCTTGGACTCCTCGTCCCACTCTTGAACTGAGGAGATATTGGGGACGCCCCAGTCCTGGCCGTTCCAGCCGCCAAAGCCATCCATGCGAAAGGACCAGAAGCCGGTGGAGCCGTCCGAGATGACGATCAGGCCATCTGCATTGCGGACATCCACGCCGAAAGCGCCGTCCATGACACCGCCCGTGGCGTTGATGATGGTGTCATAAAAGCCGACCGTCCTGGGGTTTTCAGGGTCTTCGAGGGAGAATACCTGCAACCCGTCCAGGTAGCCACTCACGAACACGTAGGGCCAGCGAACCTCGTGGTTGTGCACGAGGTTTTCCCAGTTGGCCGTCCACGCTGAAATGGGATAACTGATGTTTTGGCGCTCGCCGTCCAGGGCTGGCTGCAGGTCGAAGATGCGCAGAGGCGCATACTTGTACTCTGTTTCGGCAATGACATAGCGCCCATTCGGGCCTGGCGTGAAGGTATGGCCGTAGCTCACACCCGGGATGCCGGTCAGGGTGATGCGCAGCTCGGGGCTTTCCACATCAGAAATGTCATACACGTAGTAGCCGCCGAAGCCGCCTCCGTAGAAGCGATCCTCGCCCGTGTCCGGGTGGAAAGAGGCGAAGAAGTCGTGGTAGCCACGTCGTCCGCCTGTATCTCCCGGAATGGGGATGTTGCCGGCCAAGGCATCTTCGACATCACCCGAAACCACTTTGGACAGGTCATACACATTGGCGCCCGGTCCACGCACCGTGGTAATCAGGTAGGGCGTCCCATTGGAGTGCTTGTAGATGAAGATGTTGTGGAAGCCACCCGGCATGTTGGGCTCGCGGATGCGGGCCACTTCCACAACGGCGTCGGGATCGGGCAGGCCTGTCACGTCGAAGATGACGGCGCCCAGGTCGTAGTCGGGACCCTGACCGAACTGGGTGGCCAGGACGACATAGTAGTGGCCATCGTGTTTGAACTGCTTGATATCAAGCGCACCAACGCCCGTATTCAGGTCATCGTTGTCATTGACCCAGCGCTTGAGCAGCCGGGGCCGGGCGGGATCGGAGATATCGATGATATCCATGCCGCGCGCGTAGTTGTCCCGGTAACGCGCCTTGGCTACATAGGCATAGGGACGCTCCAACTCCTGCTCGAGCTCGATATCGGCAACGGACTCAGGCGCACCCAGCGGCAGGTGACCCTGAACGTGGATATTATCGCTACCCGGATTAGTAGGCGTTTGGGCCGAAGCACCGGCTACCCATCCGAGCAGGAGCGCAATGCAGATTAGCCTGCTCATCGGGTGCCCTCTTTGGATTGCTCATCCCAGTGCTGCACGGAAGAGATGTTGGGCATACCCCAATCTTCGCCGTTCCAGCCGTTGAAGCCTTCCATACGGAAGGTCCAGAAACCTGTAGACATGTCCGAGATGACGATCAGGCCATCCTCGTTGCGCACATCCACACCGAAGGCGCCGTTATACATACCGAACTCGCCTTCCATGAGTGTCGGACCCGTGTAGGTGTCGTAATAGGCCACTGTCGTAGGCGTGGAGGGATCCATCATCGAAAACACTTGCAGTCCGTCGAGATACCCAGAGACGAACACGTAGGGCCAACGCACTTCATGGTTGTGAACCAGGTGCTCCCAGTTGGCAGTCCAGGCGGAGATGGGGCGTCGAATATTTTCGACCTCACCGTCCATACCCGGTTTCAGGTCGAACATGCGCAAGGGCGCATATTGATATTCCGTTTCCGTAACGGCATAGCGTCCGTCCGGGCTGGGTGTGAAGGTGTGGCCCCATTGAACGCCCTGAATGCCAGTCATCTCAAACTCCATGGTCGGCTTTGCCACGTCAGTGACATTCCAGACGTAGTATCCCCCAGTACCTCCACCGTAGAACAGGTCAGCCTCCTTGTCAGGATTCCAGGCAACATAAAGATCATGATAGAAGAGAGGAGATGGCAGTATTTCCTCTGCGCCAGCCGGTCCTCCGACCGCTTCGGGTGGTACCGGAACGGCAGCTACCAAGGCATTTTCGACATCTCCCGAAACCACCTTTCCCATGTCATAGACACTGGCCTGTCCCGCGTTGACGGTCGTAAAGAGGTAAACGTTGCCGTCGGAGTGCTGGTAGAGAAAGATGTTGTGGAAGCCACCCGGCCAGCGGGATTCCGTGATGCGAGCGACCTCCACGACACTTTCCGCATCAGGCAGTCCGGTTACATCGAAAACGACTGCGCCGAGGTCATAGTTGGGACCTGGTCCGAACTGGAACGACTGCACAACATACGTGCGGCCCTGCCACTTGAAATACTTGACATCCATGCCGCCGAGGCCGGTATGCAGGTATTCGTTTTCGATACGCCATTCCATCAGAACCCGCGGAGAAGCTGGATCTGATAGGTCAATGATGTCCATGCCTTTGGCTACGTATTCTCCCAGATGCCCACGTGCCACGTAGGCATACGGGCGGTCCATATCCTGCTCCAGTTCCAAGTCCATGACACTGAGTACCCCTCCCAAGGGGATGTGACCCTCTACGGAAATATTGTCCGTACCCCGCTTTTCCACCGACTGCGCGGCAGCAGCAGCGGGCAACAGGAGCAGGGTCAGTACGAAGAGGAAATATGCCTGATGTTTCATGGTAGTACGGATTGATACGGAAAGTGACGACGTCTCCAGGCAGGATGGCTGGAGGTCAGCGTGTGCCTTCTTTGGACTCCTCGTCCCACTGCTGTACCGAAGAAATATTGGGCATACCCCAGTCTTCGCCATTCCAGCCGTTGAAGCCTTCCATGCGGAAGGTCCAGAAGCCAGTGGACATGTCGGAGATGACGATCAGGCCATCCTCGTTGCGCACGTCCACACCGAAGGCGCCGTTGCCGACCGCACCACCCATGGCGCCCACATCACGCGGGCCGGTGTACGTGTCGTAGTAGCCCACCGTGACCGGGTGCTCCGGATCCATCATGGAGAAAATCTGCAGCCCGTCGTGGTAGCCGCTCACAAAGACATACGGCCAGCGGACCTCGTGGTTGTGGACCAGGTTTTTCCAGTTGGCGGTCCAGGCCGAGATCGGGCGACGGATGTTTTCCGTTTCGCCGTCCATGGCCGGCTTCATGTCGAACATGCGCAGCGGAGCGTACTGATACTCCGTCTCTGTGATGGCGTAGCGGCCGTCAGGCGAGGGCGTGAACGTGTGACCCCAGTCGACGCCCGTGATGCCGGTCATCGTGAACTCGAGCTCCGGATTGGCCGGGTCTGAGATGTTGTAGACATAGTACCCGCCCTGGCCGCCGCCGTAGAACAGGTCAGCCTCCTTGTCCGGATTCCACGCGGCGTAGAGGTCGTGGTAGAACCCGTACTCATCGACCGCAATCGGCACGGTGCCCACGTACGCATCGTCGACATCGCCACTGACGGCTTTGCCCAGATCGTAGATGTTGGCACCCGGACCATTGATGGTGGTCAGAAGCAGGACGCGACCATCCGAGTGCTTGTAGATGAAGATGTTATGGAAGCCGCCCGGCAGGTCCGGCTCGTGGATGCGGGCCACTTCAAAGACCTTGGAAGCGTCCGGCAGACCGGTCACATCCAGGATGTAGGCGCCGAGGTCCTGGTTCGGTCCCTGACCGAACTGCGTGGACTGCACGACATAGTAGCGGCCATCATACTTGAAGTACTTGATGTCCATGCCGCCCAGACCGGTGTGCAGGTCCGGATTTTCCATGCGCCAGCGCAGAAGCACCTTGGGATTGGCCGGGTCGGCAATGTCGATGATGTCCGTACCCCGCTCGGAGTTCGGTCCGACCGTGCCGCGCGCCACGTAGGCGTACGGGCGGGACATTTCCTGCTCGACTTCCATGTCCATCGTATTCAGGATGCCACCCAGTGGAATATGTCCTTCTACCGTGATGTTGTCTGAGCCTGGCTCAAGCGTTGTCCAGGGCGTGTCATCCTGTGCCGAGGCCGAAGCCGCAAACAGCAGGGTCAGGGTCAGCAGTGGGATCAGTCGTTTCATGAGGTTGGCAGAAAGGTTGATTGCTCTGTAAATGATGGTTGGAGGCGCCAGGTCAGCGCGTTCCTTCTTTGGATTCTTCGTCCCACTTCTGGACGGAGGAAATGTCGGGCTGGCCCCAGTCTTCGCCGTTCCAGCCGTTGAAGCCTTCCATACGGAAGCTCCAGAAGCCGGTACTCATGTCGGAAATGACAATCAGGCCGTCCTCATTGCGGACATCGACGCCGAAGGCACCGTTGATGACAGGCGAGAAGCCCTCGGTATTCGTGCCCAGGTACGTGTCGTAGTAGCCCACCGTCTGCGGATTCTTGGGGTCCTCCAGAGAGAAGATCTGGAGGCCATCCAGGTAGCCACTCACGAAGACATATGGCCAGCGCACTTCATGGTTGTGGCTCAGGTTTTCCCAGTTGGCGGTCCAGGCCGAAATCGGCTGGTTGATGTTCAGTCGCTCGCCGTCGAGGGCCGGCTTGAGGTCGAATATCCGCAGCGGTGCGTACTGGTATTCCGCTTCGGCCACTACGTAGCGACCATCAGGCGATGGCGTGAAGGTGTGTCCCCACGTCACGCCCGACACGTTCTGCAGGGTGACTCGGATCTCTGGATTGTGGATGTCGGTGATGTCCCAGACGTAATATCCACCGCTGCCGCCGCCATAGAAGCGGTCTTCGCCCGAGTCGGGGTGATACGCTGCGTAGTGGTCATGGTAGGAGCGGCGCACGGTTTCCGGCTCGTAGGTCGGGATCGTGGCCACGTAGGAGTTCTCGATGTCGCCGGCCACGGCCTTGCGCAGATCGAAGGCCTGCACCATGTCACCACGCACGGTGGCCAGCAGATAGATGTTGCCGTCGGAGTGTTTGTAGATAAAGATGTTGTGCATGCCACCCGGATTCTCAGGCAGCACCCAGCGACCGACTTCCGTGAGTTTCTCCGGCAGGTCGGTCACATCGAAGAGCACCGCACCCAGTTCGTAGTGGGGGCCACCGCTGAATTCGAACGACTGCACGACATAGTAGCGTCCATCCGTCTTGAAGTACTTGACATCCATGCCGCCGCGGTTGGGCAACAGATCCTGGTACTCCAGGCGATAGCGGTGGATGACCTCGGGATTGGAGGGATCGGACAGGTCGATCACGTCCATGCCCTTCGGACCGCCATCCACGATGGAGGCGCGACCGACGTAGGCATAGGGTCGATCCAGCTCCTGCTCAAGCTCGATGTCCGTGACGCTCGAATGCTTGCCGAGTGGCACGTGACCGAGCACTTCCATGTTGTCGGATCCGGGTTTGAGCGGGGTCGCCTGTCCCAGCGCCATGGGCACGAGAAGACTGCTCGCCGCAAGAAAGGCGAACAGTCGGAAAGCCGGTTTGAGAGTCATGTCAGATATGCGGGTGGTTGAAAGAAAGGGTGGGTGATGTGCGGGGTTCATTCGTCGAGCATACCTTCCCAGTTCTGGGCGCTCGACACGTTGGGCATGCCCCAGTCTTCGCCGTTCCACCGATCAAAGCCTTCCATCGTGAAGGCCCAGAAACCGGTGGTCATGTCGCTGACCACGATCAAGCCGTCGGCATTGCGGACATCGACGCCCCAGGCGCCATCATAGACCTGCCACGTGTAGGGGCTGCCCATGCGTTCCATGGCCGCGCCGCGGTCGTTGTGGATGCCATTGAAGGTGTCGTAGTAGGCGACGGTGTAGGGATTTTCCGGGTCGACCATGTTGAAGACCCCGAGTCCCGTCTGGTAGCCGCTCACGAAGACATAGGGCCAGCGGACCTCATGGTTGTGGGCAATACTTTTCCAGTCGGCGTGCCAGGCGCCCACGGCGTGATCGATGTTCTTGTCGGGCAACGTCCCATCGAGGGCGGGACGCAGGTCGAAGATGCGCAGGGGCTGATACTGGAACTCCGTTTCACCGATCGCAAAGTTGCCGTCCGGCGTCGGGGTGAAGGTGTGCCCCCAGGCCACGCCCGGTACGCCGACCATGGTGGCCAGCACGTCGGGCTTGTCCAGATCGGTTACGTTATAGACGTAGTAGCCGCTGCCGCCACCCCCGTAGAAGCGGTCTTGGCCGCTTTCCGGGTGATACTGCACCATGAAGTCGTGGTAACCGCGGGACCACATGCCTTCGGTTTGGTGCACAGGCACGCGGGCCACGAGTTCGCGGTTGTCATCGCGCAGCACCGGGTCCATCTCGGTCTGATCGCCATCGACGAACAGGGCCATGTCGAAGACCTTGGCATACCCGGCCGAGGTGGCAAAGAGCAGCGGCTTACCCGAGCTGTGGCTATACATATAGATATTGTGGAAGCCGCCCGGGGATTCCGACTGGCGAACGCGGCCTACTTCGGTCATGCTTCCAGGAAGGTCCGTTACATCGAACACGATGGCTCCGACGTCCGAGTTGGGTCCGGACTGCCCCAGCTGCATGGACTGCACGTAGTAGTAGCGGCCATTGTGCTTGAAATACCGCCCATCCATGGCTCCGCCGGTGTGGAGCT
>Ga0181588_10001981_pt1 | contig 17930 bp, 15 predicted proteins | sample 071ome_26_FD_148607 | JGI IMG/M metagenome (GOLD analysis project Ga0181588, IMG submission 148607) | Coastal salt marsh microbial communities from the Groves Creek Marsh, Skidaway Island, Georgia - 071409BT metaG (spades assembly) | ecosystem: Environmental > Aquatic > Marine > Intertidal zone...
TTGAGCCCCCTCCCGCAGGAGTTGAGCCCCCTCCCGCAGGGGTAGAGCCCCCTCCCGCAGGAGTTGAGCCCCCCATCGGTGGACAAGTGATGAGCGTCATGCCTTGTGATGCTCCACTAGACGTGAACCGAGAAGGACAGCCTACAGGCTACCTCACCTGTGAGGGGGGAGAGGTGTTTAAGGTCGGCCCTGCGAGCTGTAGCCCGCCCAACCCTGTCCACCCTGACGGAGGTGAGGCCTGTGTGGGTGAGATTGAGGGGTCCTGCACATTTGACAGCGAGTGCGGAGCGCAAGCAAACGGGGTCTGCCGTCTGACAGGGTGGGATTTTGAGGGGGTCGGTCGATGCGGATGCCAGTACCACTGCCTCACAGACCAAGACTGTGGCGCAGGGCAAGTCTGCTTCTGCGCTGGGTCAGGAGCGGGCACCTGCGTCGACGCGGGCTGCACAGCTACGGACTCTTGTGACGTAGGCGCATGCAGACGCTCTCGGTGGACTGATGGTTGTGGCTTCTATGACTCTTTCCACTGCCCAAGCCCGGAAGACCTCTGCCAAGTGAATGAGGACTGCGTAGAGTGGGAGTCCTGCGCGGTGTCACCAGGGAGCTCAAGCTGGAGCTGTGACCCTGTTGACTGCGCGGTCGGGCGACCCACAATCGTTGAGGGTGAGCTCCTCAGCGCTCCGCTCACCGCTGGCGAAGGTTGGGTCACGCCAGGGCTCGACTTAAACGAAGCGCTTGATGAGCTCAGCACGCAAGAGCGTGAGGCGCTCCTTGGGCATTGGTCTCAGCTCGCCTCCCTCGAGCACAGCTCTGTGGCGAGCTTCGCGCGAGCGAGCTTAGCGCTGATGTCACTCGGCGCGCCCGCCCAGCTCTTACTTGAGACACAAGAGGCGGCGGCGGAGGAGGTGCGCCACGCTCAAGAGGTCTACAGCTGGCTGAGCGCCCTTCAAGGGGAAGCTGTACGACCAGGCCCGTTCCCTTCTACATCGCTCACTTTATGCGCAAACCGCCGAGAGATGATTTTCTCGCTGGTTCAAGAGGCCTGCTTAAGTGAGACCCTAGGGGTCGCTGAGGTCAGCTACGCGCGCTCACTTGCCTGTACGCTCCAGGGGCCTGCCCGTATCACAGCGCACCTCGCGCGCGTTGAGGAGGATGAGACCCGCCACGCCTCTCTCGCGTGGCGCACCCTCGCGTGGCTCTTAGAAGACGCGCCAGAGGCGCTCTTGGATGAGGTCGCGGAGCGTTTTGAGCTCGGCCTACACGAGCTATTAGAGATCCCAACACGCTCAACGTTCAGTACACATGAGCGCGCGCTCAACGCCTTTGGGGTCTTAAGCCCAAGTCAGACCCTCATGGCGCGACATGAGGGGGTCAAGCAGGTCTTAACCCCAGCTTTAGTCCACCTGCTTGGGGCGCCAAGAGCGATGCGCTGCGCTCGGCTCGTGAGCCGACGAGCCGCTTAATCAAGCGCACTCGCGCTCAAATCTCCCTCACTTTTGGCCTTCAGGCGCCTCTTGATGATCTCTGAGGGTCTTAGCGAGGACGAAGGCCGAGGAGATCACAAATAAAAACGAGGTGATCAGCTGGGCGCGATGCCAGTGCTCAAGCTCAACCGTCTGGATACAGTACGTCGTACACCGCATTGGGATGACGAAGGGACCCCAAGACACCATCCGGGAGGCGGGGGTGTCTATCTCCTGATCTTGATTACCTCTGATCATCTTCTGGAGGCTGATCGCCGCCGACTCACTTCTGTAGAGTCAAGTGAATCTAGGTCGTCACCTGCTTAAGCTCACTCTTGTACCCTAATGAAGCCAAAGTAGAGCTCAGTAGCAATGAGCCTCGCGAACATTACAGAGCCCGTAACATATAAAATTAACGTGAGCCAGGAGCTTGGCAAACCGGTTATAAGCAAAGCGAAGACGAGGTACAGTTGACACGAAATGGTACCCCACAGGAGCACCCATGGCTTTGGGTAGCCGAACCTGACCTCTTTAAGCAGAAATCGAAGCACAGGGCTGACTGGATTTTTTTCCCTATGTGGCACCGGGATTTCACTCAGCTCTTCGATAGGGTCATGAACACGCTGATGATATTTTATTGCAAAGCGGGAGACACTGATAAACTCAATAAAATTAATAAGCAAGATCAGCTCGAGATCATCTGGCGAATACCAGATGAGGGCCATCGTAAATAAGGCATATATTAAAGTGATTATGAGCATCTTCATAAAGTTTTCTCTTCTGGCTTTTATAAACTTAGATGACATTAGAATGTCGTCATTTATATAATAAAGTGCGCCTCTCTCGCGCTCGATTTACTCACTCATCAACCTTAGGATACCACATTGAATAGAGCTCCTTGCCGATGAGTCTCGCGAGGATGGTTGCGCCCACAACATGTAAGAAAAAAATGGGCACGTTCTTGGGGAGGCCGGCTATAGCTGTTGTCATCATAAGAGCAAAGAATTGAAGAATTAAAATAATCGACAAGAATATCCCAGGTCTAGGGGAGGTTTGGGAGACCTCACCTAACAGGAACAGTATTAAAGTACGTGCTTGTACCTGGCCTTGATGTTGACCCCACTCATAAGGAGATGGTGTCGGAGAGTTGACACGTTTATAATACTCAATCGTCCAAGAAGCGATAAATAACTGCTCTACAAATGCTGTCAACAGCGTTAGAAAAAAATCATCTGGTGAGCACGCGATCATACCGGCTGTAAACAACACCGTAATGACGACAAACCTCAACAATTGATTAAAGTTTTTCATTCTATGCTCCGCTCCAAATGAGGTGCTGTCTCACGTGCCATGATGAGCCCTTTAACATGTGAGCTTGAGGTTGCTCGGGACACATCTCGCTTAGAGCGAAGCTAACACATCACGCTCGAGACTACGATTTAGGCTCGCTGATACAGCTCAACCAGCGCAGGCAACGCCAGCTCAGATGGCTCACGGAGCCACAAGGTCCCAGGTGGGCTCTCCTCCTCGATTGGGCTTGGGTCGATCGCCCACATCGGGGCCCGACGCTGGAGCGCGAGCTGCTCAATGAAGTACGTGATCCCTACGGAGAACGAGGTGCCAATGAACAGGACGAGGTCGGCCTCGGTCGCTGCTCGGATCGCGTGATCGATCCCGTAGGCCTCATGCTCGTTGTAGGACTCATCAAACCACAGGACGTGTGGCCTGAGCAGGGCGCCACACGCCGAGCAGGTTGGCAGGTCGCCCTTGGTCCCAGTCTCCTCAAAGCGCTCAAAGCTCACGGAGCTTCGCGGTACGAGCCCCCTTGGAGCAGCGTTATGGCAATCGCCTTCCTCAACACAGCGGAGCATGTCGGCTCGGCCATGGACCTCAATCGTCTCTGAGCCGGCCGCTCGGTGGAGGCCATCTATGTTCTGAGTGATGATCGTCATCTGTTGCCCGTCCGACTCTAACAGCTCACCTAACACGCGGAGCGCGTGGTGGGCTGGGTTCGGCTGGACCTGAGCGAGGTTGGCGAAGCGAGACAGATACCAGCGCCATGAGCCCTCAGGCGAGGATCGAAAGTAGCGGTTCGTGGCGAGCTCTGTCACGTCACGCTCCCAGTGGGCGTCCTCGCTTTTTCGAAACGGGCTGATCCCGCTCGCCACGCTGATGCCAGCCCCCGTCACAACCAAGAGGCGCTTGCTTTGCTTGAGCGAGCTGATGAAGGCTCGCCTCGCCTCCAGCTCTGGAGAGGTGTGGTCTGATCTGTCTTGGCTCATAGTTGCTCCTTATGAAGAGGTGTGAAGAGGACAGCACATCAGGTCAATGTTCACGTCACGTTGAAGGGTGAGGCAGGACCTGATGATGACAACACATGAGGCTCCAGATTTATGTCAAAATAAAACATGAACAAATGTTCATCTCTAAAATTATAATTTATATCAATATGGCATTGATATGCATACCTTAAATCAAGTCTAAGTAGAACAACTTTTATTACACTTAAAGATTAAAGATTAACACTAAACCAAAATGATCAATAATAAATATACTAACCATCGATAATAAAGAGTTACCGAAGGTTAGCTTATATTCATCATCTAGCCGTTCGCTGTGAAGTACATCACGCGCTCCGAGGCCTGTAGCGCCCACCTTGGGCTCAAGCTCACTCCTCAAGTGAGCTACCTAGAGAGTGATCTAGAGACTTAAGTGATAAGGCGGAGTCAGCCGATCTAAGCTGAAAGGGTCTAGTGAGCGATAGAGTGGAGGTGAGGTCATCCCTCACCCGACCTCAGAGGTAGCCATTAAGCCAGTGACCCTAATGAGGGGTCATCGCTCCGCTCGATGAGGGGTGCTCGCTCGAGTCGCTCAGCCGAGCCCCATCCCCTTAATCTGAGCGAAGAGCTGAGCTCGCTCTGCCTCGCTCATCCCCGCGAGCTGCTCAGTCACCATCGACCGGGTCTGCTCAAGCTCCTCCTCGCTCATGTTCTGCATCATCGCCTGAGCGCGCGCGAGGAAGTCTGAGTCCACTCCAGAGAGGTCAGGCATCGTCGCCTTCACAGGGCTAAAGATGATCTTCTCGTTCGTCTTCTTGTGGTCCACACCCTGAGCCTTGAGCTCATCGAGCACCTTGTTGAGCGACAGCCCCTTGTTGTCGGCTGCCTCATAGAGCGCCTCCAGGCCAAAGGAGACTTTCTTGTCTGGGTAGCCGTTCTTGCTTAGGTTCTTTTGCATCAGCGCGATAAAGTCGTCCATGCTATTTTCTCGTATCACATCATGGTTCATGCCCACCCCTTAACCTCATGCTTACGTTCGGTCAAGTTATGTCATATTTTAAAAATGACTTGGGAGCTATGAAGCTTTAGCCTTCAATGTAAAAATTCAAGGAGGATATACACTTGAATCACTTATATTGTATTATCATATTAATATGTGTACTAATCTTATCTTTTTCTTCCTCATATTCATACCCAACACTAGTCAATCAAATACCAAATAATACAGCTTCATGCGCCATGTGTCATATGAGTTCATCTGGAGGTGGCTCACGAAATTTATTTGGACAATCCGTGCAAGCCTTTTTAATTTCAAATAATGTAGATTGGTCTGGATTGTGCCCAATTGATTCAGACTCAGATAATTATAGCAATGGGGAGGAGCTTGGTGATCCTAATTGTATTTGGCGAAATGGTGACCCTAATCCATGCAAACCCCATTAGCCTCCCCTATGATCCAAACTCTGTTCCTCTACCTCCTGTTACGGGAGGTGAGCCAGCTCCGGGAGGTGAGCCCGCTCCGGGAGGTGAGCCCGCTCCGGGAGGTGAGCCCGCTCCGGGAGGTGAGCCCGCTCCGGGAGGGGGATCAGAGCCTACTTGTCTCTCATCTGGTCGGGAGCTTTGTAATGGGGTGGATGACGACTGTGATGGAGAGATAGATGAGGCGCTCTCGACCCCGCTCAGCGTTCGACAAGCAGGGGTCTGCGCTGGGCTTACCCTCACCTGTTCAGGGCGTGAAGGCTGGCAAGATCCTGATCGAGCAGCGCTAGAGGGCTATGAGTCACCTGAGATGAGCTGTGATGAGCTCGATAATGACTGTGATGGTCGGGTGGATGAAGAGGAGGCCTGTGGCGCGCTTGACACGGGAGGTCAAATGGCGAGTAAGAGCGTCAAATCTGAGCAGGGCTGCACAGCACGCCCATCTCGCTCAGCGCTCCCTTCACTCATGTGGCTGGTTGTCATATGGGGGGTGACCAGAGCTCTTAGACCTCAAAGAGGAGCCGTATAAGTTATCATGAAAAGACACACTTCAGGCTTAACCCTGACAACCCTCTATGCGCTGATTAACCTCAGCGGGTGCCTTAAGACGAGCGCTGATGTACGGGGTAAGGGTAACGACTCACAAGCGGGGGAGATGAGCGTGGTGATCACCGAACACACAGAGTGGTGTCGCTCAGATGACTGCGCTCAGCTCCAGTGGTCACCTTTAGCTGCGGGGAGCTTCTTGATGGGGGAGCGAGGCGATGACCTAAACCGATCCCCGCTTGAGACGGTAGACGTGTACCCATTTGACCTCTTAACCTCTGAGGTCACCGTAGGCCAGTATCGCGCCTGCGTGTCACTTGGGGTCTGTGATGCCCCCTCTGGTTGTGATGAGGGCGAGGGGACCTGGACAGAGGAGCTTGCGCTAAGCGAAGGGCTACCTGTCTCCTGCGTGACCTTTGAAGAGGCGCAGACCTTCGCGAGCTGGGCTGGGGGACGGCTCCCAACGGAAGCTGAGTGGGAGTACGCTAGCCGGAGCGAGGGGATTGAGGGGCTCTACCCTTGGGGTGAGCGCCCTCCGACGTGCAGAGATTCGAACTATTTAAGCTGTATTCAGGCGCCTTCCCCCATCTGTCAGCTCCCAGACGGTCACAGCTACCAAGGGGCCTGTGACTTGACCGGCAACCTGCTAGAGTGGGTCGTAACCCTTGAAGAGCGCAAGCCAACGGGTCTTGAAGATTTTGAGGTAGGTAAAGGAGGGAGCTGGGCGCACCCTGTAGATGCGCTCAGCGCATCCTTTCGCCTCTATCTCCCGCCTGAGGCTAGGCTACCGTATGTTGGCTTTCGGGTCGTCAGGTGATGACGCTCGACTGACCCGCTGACCCTTCGCCGACAGATAGCGAGCCCACGCCTTATGGTAGGCGGTGATTACCTTCACCTCTGAGGCCTCAGCCTTAGCGTAGGCGAGCTCACGCAGGTTGAGCACGATCAGGTCGCTCGCCCCCTCCTCGAGCTTCAGCTGTTCACCCTCGACCAACTTTCGGGCGACCTGCACTTGCCGATGGGCGAGCCCCGCCTGCTCGTAGTCGGCCATCAGCTCAACCCTCGCCTGGCGGATTGTCGCCATCAGCGCGTCTCTTAGACCCCCGAGCTCAGCCTCTAAGGTGGCCCGCTTAGCGAAGGCCTCCGCCCGCTTACCGCTGGCCTTGTTTAAGCCAATCGGGAGCTCAAAGGTGAGCCCCACGCCCAGCTCGACCTTGGCGAGCTTAGAGGCTGATTCACCCGCCACACCTTCGATGTCGCGCGCGACGAAGCTGCTGACATTTAAGCTTGGCGCGAGGAGCGCGTCAGCCAGCTCAAGGTCTACCCCTGCGACCTCAAGCTCCTTGCGCTGAGCTCGCAAGAGCGGGTGGCGCTCGATCAGCTCAACCTCATCCTCCTCGACCGAGGGGAGCTGAGGGCGCTGAGGACGCGTGAGTGTCGCAGGGGCGAGCCCCGCGTCGGGATAGATTGGGCTGAGGTCGTCGTGTGAGCGGTAGAATAAGGAGAGCTTATAGGCCGCCTCGCTCAGCGCTCGCCTCGCGCTCACCACCTCCGCTGAGCGCTCTAAGATCAAACGCTCGTTGTCCACCAAGGTGATTGGGGGCTTGCTCCCATGCTCAACTTGCGCTTTGAGCCCCTCCGCTCGGCCCTGAGCCATCGTGAACAGCTCCTGCTGAATCTTCAGGAGCTGACTGGCCTTGATCCACTCCCAATAGGCCTCAGTCGCGTAGCGTTCAGCCTCAATGAGCCCAAGGCGGAGCCGCTCATCCGCGACCCCCTCACGCGCCGCGCTCCTGATCAGCTCAGCGCGCGCAGGGTCAGTCGAGCGCCCCGCGAGCAGAGGGAGCTCTAACCCAGCGCGGAGCTCCCCACCGCTGAGGGTCTCATAGTCACCTTTGTAGGTAGGGAAGGCCCCTAAGCCTAAGCGGTACCCAGCGTAGAGCTCCGCACCCCACAGCGGGGTCGCTTGTCGGAGCTCCGCTAAGGCGACCTCCACACGCTCGCCCTTCAAGACGCTCGACGCCCCCTTAAGCTTCAGCTTCGGATCCCAGAGCCCTCGGGCGCTCCGCTGTTGAGCGCGCGCGGCGCTCCGTTTCTCACGGAGCGCGATCAGCTTTGGGTAGCTCTGCTGAACCCCACTTAAGACGTCATCAAGGCTCAACGTAGTGTGTGGACTCACCTCACAATGAGCGCTAGGGTTGGGGTAGGAGATGAGGGCGACCACAGCGAGCAGGAAGCGATGAGGGAAGTGGCTCACTTCTTCCCTCCTTTAGGCGCCTTGATCTCTGAAGAGGGGCTGTCTTTGAGTGAGGGAGGGAAGCCATTAAACTGTCGCCAGAGCTCAAAGCCTACGCTCACCTGGTTGAGTAAGATCCACCCGTTTGCCCTCACCCCTTGCTTAAGGTAGCGCTGTGTGGGCCACGCCTCACCCTCTTTAGGGGTGATCACGACCCTAAAGCGACCTTGGTCATCTCCGTGCGCGTCCACTAGGCTCACGACCCCTCCAAAGGTGCCGATGGCGACCGAGGGCCACCCCACGAACTGAACAGCAGGCCAGCCCTCAAACTGGAGTCTCACTTCACGCCCTAGCTCAACGAGGGGCGCGTCATTGCCGTCGACATAGACCTCAACCGCCCGCGCGGCCGTGTCTGGGACGAGGGTCACGAGCGGGTCACCCCCCTTCACCATCTCCGCGCCTTGCTGAGCGAGCAGATGTAAGATTGTGCCCGCGCGAGGCGCAAAGACCTTCATTTGACTTTGACGGGCGAGCTTCACCTCAACCTTGGCTAGCTCTGCCTCAGCCTTAGCTTTGTCGGCCTTGAGCTTCTCAAGTGATGAGCGGGTTGAGTCAATGCTGGCGCGTGTTGAAGAGCTGACCTTGTCTCGGTCCGCCGCGCTCGCGGAGACCGCCGATCGAGCGGCCCTCAAGCTCGCTTTGGAGCGCGCGAGGTCATTCTTAGCCTTACGCTCACTGAGCTCAGCGAGCTCGAGGTCTCGCTGTGAAGAGAGCCCCTTCTTTTGAAGCTTTTTAACGCGAGCGAGCTGTAACCGAGCGGTCTTGAGCGTCGCCTCGGCTGCGTCTACCGAGCGCTCAGAGGCGCTGAGGCGCTCTCGAGACATGTTCAGCTTGAGCTTAGCGGTTGAGACCGATGAGCCCCGCGCTGACTCCTCGGACTCTATCCGCGCCTCCGTCAGCTTAATGGATAAGGTCGCTGCGTCAACTTGAGCTTGAGCAGCGGTGCGCTCGCGCGCCAGCCTCGCGAGGATCTCAGGGTCGTTATCCGAGAGCTCAGCGATCGGGTCACCCTCTTGCACCACGCTCCCCTCACGTACAAACCAGCGAATGACTCGACCCTCAATCGGGGCCTCGATCGCCTGTTGTCGCTCAAGGGGCGCGTAGGCGATCACTCGACCGCTCCCGGTGATCGACTGTTGCCATGGGGTGAAGAAGATCCCGATCAGGCTGAGCAGCGCCCCCACGCTCAAGACCCTCACCGCGAGGTTGAGCTTGGCCGTTGAGCCCGATGAGCTCAAGGCGCTCGAGGGAAACTCTAGGTTCACGGGCCGTGGCTTGTGTGGGAGGTCGATCAGCTTCCCGAGCTTATCTACGCTCGCCGCGAGGTCATAGCTGCTCTCGAGTAGGGGCCCAAGCTTAACAAAGCTCGCCCCAAGCGAGCCGACGACGAGCTCGGCCGCGACCAGCTGCCCAAGGGTCAGCTCTCCTTTCATCACAAGCCAACCACCGAGCCCCAACAAGCTCACTAATGTGATCACCTGGAGCGCGACCCCACCGAGCTGTTGCCTAAACAGCCTTCGGTAATGGAGCCTCCTCGCGCTTAAGTATCCACGTGTGAGGACATCTGCTCTCCGGATATGCGCTACGGGGTCCTCTGACGACTGAGCGCGCGCCGCTCCGTGACGAGCGATCTGATCCACCCAACCGGCGACCTCATACTTCGCAGCTGACTCCATCAGCGAGGTGGGGGTCGCGCCCCGCCCAAGCGCAAACACAAAGCCGACCCCTACGAGCAAGGCGAGGTCGAAGGCTAAGAGCGCTGGGTGATAGAAGCCGAGCAACAGGAGCCCAATCGAGGTCTGGAGGAGCAGGCTCAGGCCATCAACGAGGAGCTTACTGAGGGATTTTTGAAGTGAGATCACCTCAAAAAAACGGTTAGAGAGACCTTGGGAGGCGACGGTCTCGCTCGCCTCACCCTCAAGCAGACTCAAGCGCCTCGCGAGGTCCTCTGATACCCGCACGAAGAGTCTACGTTGTAAGAGCTCTACTGTGTACATCTCCATGAGCTTCACACCGCCAGAGAGCACCAGCACCCCAAGCAAGACCAAGGAGAGGATCACGAGGGGCTGTAAAAGCGAGCCGAAGGCGATCGTGTTCACGAGGACCTGTACGGCGATCGGGACCGCGAGCGAGAGCCCGCCAAGGATCACCGCGAAGATCATCAAGGCGTTGATCATCGGTCGCTCAAGTGAGACGAGTCGCCACATCCTGCGCCACGGGCCCTGTCCCGCCCGTTGCGCGCTCAACCCCTCAAGGTTGAGGTGAGGCTCAAGGTTAATCGCGAGGAGCTCTCGCTCACCTGTAATCGAGCGGAGCGCGCGCGCGCTCACCTTAAAGCGACGCTCGCTGTGCGGGGTCACAAAGACGCCCCGCTTTCGATAGAGAGAGACCCAACCTAACCGAGTAGGGATCAGGAAGCGCGCCCCATCCCGTGAGGCGAGAGAGGCGTCACGCACAGTCAACAGCCTCACTCGCGCGTTCACGTTCACCTCTGAGCTCAACCATGTAGAGACCTCCTCAAGTGAGCTCATCTGTGTAGGAGACGCGCCCCCAGCCTCATCCACCTCAGGGAGCCCCTCGAGCGTAAGCTCAACGGCACGCATGAGCGCCCCTGGCTCTGTGAGGACGCTCTCTAATGCTTGATTAAACAGCTCAGCGTTGTGCTGAGCCTCACGTCCGCTGAGCCCAGCTCCCTCTTCACCTGACCTCTCCATGTGTCGCTCCTAAAGTCTAGCTTGTATACCAATCATAAACACCATGGACACTCTTTCAGTTCTGTCAAACCAAACATGAAACAAAGATCGTTCTTTATTTAAAAACAATTTGCCCATTTATGGCAGGCAATACCTACATAAGATTCAAACCTCTGTAAGCAGTCGCCACTCCATAAAAAATTAAATATGTATCGACATGTAGAGATCGGGTGACATCACGCTCGTCACGAAGGCCTCAGTCGAGTGACCAGCTCACCTCAGCTTGCCCATGAGCCACCAAGGCCTCGTTCGTCTTAGAGTATGGAGCGCTCTCAAAGAAGCCATTGCGCGCTGATAAGGGAGAGGGGTGAGCGCTCATCAGCGCTGTGTGCTTCTCTGTATCGATCAGCTTAAGTTTCTGTTGGGCAGGCTTCCCCCACAGGATAAACACGACGTGCTCCTTCTCGGCGCTAAGTAGCCGGATCACCTCATCTGTGAAGCGCTCCCAACCCCGCCTGCGGTGCGAGTTAGCCTCAGAGGCCCGCACCGTGAGCACCGTGTTTAAGAGCAAGACCCCCTGCGTCGCCCATGGCCGGAGGTCACCGTTCGTCTTTGGGTCTACCCGCGCCACCCCAAGGTCACGCTCAAGCTCCTTGTACATGTTCCTGAGTGAGGGGGGCACCTTCACCCCAGGCTTCACCGAGAAACTCAAGCCGTGCGCTTGGCCCTCACCATGGTACGGGTCCTGCCCTAAGATCACGACCTTAACCGCCTCAAAGCTCGTCAGGTGAAAGGCGGTAAATACCTCCTCTTCAGGAGGGTAGACGACGTGCGACGCGCGCTCTGCGCTGAGCCATGATTGAAGCGCTTGGTAGCTTGGGTCGCTCAGAGCCTTATGAAGGCGCGCTGACCAGTCGGGGGGGAGTAGGGAAGCGGTCATAGAGAAGCCTATTGGTGATCAAAGCATAGGCTAGGATAGCTCGCGCAAGTTGACTGCGCTAGCGCGCTCAGGTCGGTTATGCTTTCCTGTATAGGATGATCAAGCGACTGATAAGGATCACCGTGTCTCACCCTCCCTCCGCTCCCCTGTTCAGCTTTGGCTTAATCAGCGACATTCAGTACGCCGACATCAACCCCGCGAGCAACTTTGGGGGGGGAGAGCACCGTGAGTATCGAGCCTCTGTTAGCGCAGCAGAGGAGGTGGTGGCTCATTGGAGCGCAGGTGAGCGCCCCTTGAGCTTCATCGCTCAGCTTGGCGACCTCATCGATGGGCAGAACGCGGGTGGCTATGGACAAGGGCTGGAGATGGACACCCCACAGAGCGAGGAGGCTGTGGAGCGGGTGCTCTCGATCTGGGATCAATGCCCCACACCTGTCTACCACGCGGTCGGCAATCACGAGCTCTATAACTTCACATGGGAGGGGCTCAGGGCGCGCTTCAACCAACGTCGAGGGGTCTGCAAACACCAGATCGCGACCGATGAGTTTTATTTCAGCTTCTCCCCCTCGCCCGGCTGGCGAGTGGTGTTCCTCAACAGCTATGAGGAGAACGTGATCTGCCCGACCTCTGAGGAGAGCTTCGCCCGTGTGGATCAGCTCCTCCGTGAGATGAACCCGAACTACGGTAAACAGGCGCCCTTTAACTTCTTCGAGGGGCTCAGCCGTGAGCGCTACAGGTTTGTACCCTTCAACGGGGGCTTTGGCGCCCGCCAGCTCTCGTGGCTCGAGGCCGAGCTCACCGAAGCTCAAGCGCGTGGAGAGCGGGCGTTGATCGCCTCACACTTGCCGATCTTTGGGGACGCCGCGTCGGTGCGTAACGTCGCCTTCGACGCTGACGAGGCCCTAGAGATCACCGCCCGCTTCGCCCCACATGTAGCGCTGTATATGGCGGGGCACCGCCATGGGGGTGGCTACGCTCAACACGCCTCGGGAGTCCATCACCTCACCGTCCAAGCTCCGCTCACCCATGGCGTGTGTGGCGCGACGGTTGAGGTCTATGAAGGGCGCCTGATGATTCATGGTCTAGGGGCTCACAAGAGCCACCATCTCGAGCTCCCCTGATCGAGCTGAGGCTAGAGCTCCTCAGGCTAAGGACACTCGTAGGTCTGAGTTGTGTTGGCGGTGACGGTCATGCTCATGATGTTCATCGTGAGTAGCTGACCATAGTCATTATAGGTTGAGACCCGTTGGAAGCCTTGCTGGGTCTCAGGCTCCACACAGGTCTGAGTGTTATCCACCCAAGTACAGGTCGCGTGCGTCGTGCTCAGGTTACCGTTCGTCCCTGAGGTAGAGGTGGTGTCGAGGAGCTTACACCATGGCCCTGAGCAGTCGTAGGTCATCTCTACTCGAGAAGTGTACGCCCCTGACTCAAGCTCGATCAAGGTCGCGCTCCCGCGCTCATTGTATGTAGTCACGGTAGGCACGCCTTGCGCGTTCAGACAGGTCTGAACAAGCTCGTCCCACCTGCAGGTCGTCGTCTGGGTGTTCGCGCTCGTAGCGATTGCAGTTGAGAGCATCTGACACCAGCCAAGCGCACAGTCGTAGGTGTAGGTCGTGACCTGGGTGGCGCCGTTGGAGGTGCTCTCAGTACGGAGCGCGTACCCTTGAGGGTTATATGTCGTTACGTTCGTCGTGTAGCCCCCTACGTCGCAGGTCTGAGTGAGCTCCTCCCATGTACAGGTCGTGACCGAGTTGACAGGCGTCCCCGAGCTGACAGAGCTCGTCTCAGAGCTGAACAGCTTACACCAAGGCAACCCTTCGAGCTCTGGGACCTCTGCTCCTGCCATGACCTCTTCACCCGCCATGACCTCAGCGCCCGCAGGGGGAAGCTCAGCGCCCGCCTCAGCGCCTGCAGGGGGAGGCTCAGCGCCCGCAGGTGGAGGCTCAGCTCCTGCCATGACCTCAGCGCCCGCAGGGGGAGGCTCAGCGCCCGCCGGGGGAGGCTCAGCGCCCGCAGGGTGAAGCTCAGCGCCCGCGGGGGGAAGCTCAGCGCCTGCAGGGGGGGGCTCCGCACCTGCTGTGACCATAGCGCCCGCCACAGCGCCCGCAAAAGGAGGCTCAGCGCCCGCAGGGCTCAGCGCGCCGGCGTCCTCAACCGGGGGGGTAGGGTCGTCACCATCACAGCCAAAGAGCGTGAGGCTCAGCGCGCTATAGCAGGCCACGTTCAAGGTTAGGTTGGCTCGTGTACGCCTCATGGCAAACCCCTTTATATTCTGTTGGTTAAGGCATCAAAGTGGTACCACTCAGCTCGAAGGTCAACAGCTATGCCTTTGACCCACCAAAGAGTGAGCCAAGGCGACTCAAGAGGCTGGGGGGTGGGTTGACGTGCTGGTTAATCCACTTCGCATAGGCCTGCGCTGGGCGCGCCCCGATCACCGCGTCGAGCACCCGCGCGCCGCCGTCCTCTTTGTTGGGCTTAAGCATCAACACGGTAGGGACTGAGCGGAGCTTAAACGCCTCCATCAGCGCGGGGTTCTCCTCGACGTTCACCTTGTAAAAATCAAGCTGACCCTCGAGCTCCTCGGCGAGCGCCTCAAGGGTGGGGGTCACCGCGCGACAAGGGCCACACCAAGGCGCCCAGAAATCCACGAGCACGAGGCCCTCTGCGTCCATTAAGGCTTGATCAAAGTTACTGACATCTAACGCTCTCATATGACCCTCCTGTTTATGGTCTTATGGGCGTCACCTTAAGCACTGCGTGAGCGATGGCAAGCGGGCGCGCTCGCCTTCAACACCCTAAGCGCTCTTTAGTCGACCTGAATGAAGAACCCGCCGTTCTCCTCTGCGATCGCGCGCATGAAGGCCGTCGCTTGGCCGGAGCCGATCCCCACGGTGCTCACCTTGAACTTACCTTGGTTACGCGCCATGAGCAGGTCACGGATCGCTTGAGGAGAGGAGGAGGTCGGCATCCCGTCCCCTAAGATGATCATGTGGGTGGGCTCCATCTTGAGCGCGTCGAGGATCCCGCCCTTCATGTCCGTCCCCCCGCCCGCCTCGAGCTTAGACACAAAGTGTGAGATCGCGGCCTTAGTGCCGACGTTGCTCGGCATCGGGATTGGGGAGAGGCGCTCAGCGCTCTGGCGGAACAAGACGACGTTGAAGGTGCTCTGGTCGCTGAGCCCCATCACGGCGGCGATCAGCTGTGTCTTAGCGACCTCGATGCGCTTCTCAAACATCTCTCGCGCTGACATGACGAGCGACTTTGCGCTGTTACCCAGCAGGGAGCCAACTGCTGAGGTAGCGGTGTCACGTACCATTCCCCCTGTGGAAGAGACGTCTGAGGCGTCCATGCTCCCCGAGATGTCGAGCACAAAGATCACCCGCTCGTCTTGCGCGACGTCAATCCCGTAGAACTGCCCCCCTTTAACGGTCATGATCTTTGATGATCCACAGGCCGAGAGCGTCAGCGCGAGGCTGAGCGTAGCCATGAAGACAAGCAATGGGCGTAACAGAGATTGAGACATTCGGCGCTCCTGCGTAGAGGTTGAGGGCCATACAATACGGCCTAAGTACGCAGACAGAAGGGCAAAGGTGTCGCCAGATGTCAAGTGAGCGAGGTCACCCGCTCACCGAGATCACTTACTGCAGGCGGTTACCTGAGCGATCGAAGGTCCGGCCACCTACCGGCTGACCCTGATTGTAGTCGAGCTCTGCGTACCAGACCTGAGGCCCTAGCCCTGCGGGGAACTCCTCGGGGCTTGGGGCGTCGCTACGGACGTACTTCTCCGTCCCATGGAGGTGACCTTGCACAAAGGTCCCCTCACGCGCGACCTCACCTGTTGGGTGGAGGCGCCTAAAGCTCCCATGCGGTGTCCCTTGATAGAACTGAGTGACACAGCACAGCGTGCCATCAACGCGCCACCAGTGAACGTCGCCATGCATCTGACCCGAGGCGTCTACCGGCGCGAGCTTCCACTCGTTGGTTGACGCGTCCCAGACCGCACCAGCGGGGACAGATGCTGGCCGGCCATCACCGCTCGCTTGCATGGGTGGGGGGGTCACAGGTGATGAGGCAGGTGAAGCGACCACAGACTGAGCTGGTGGAACGGGCTGTGCAGGCTGAGCGCTCTGCATCGCGCTTGAGACCCGTGAGGAGAGCTGATCTAAGCTCGGGGCCTTAATCCCCACTCGATTCATGAGGCGCTTAGCGCGCTTCATCTTACGAATATAAGGCCCGATCACAGGGAATGAGCTAAGCAAATCCAAGATGTTCTGGAGTGGGCTTGACTCCTCAGCAGGCGCCTCAATCAGCTCACCTCCTTGGCTTGACTGAGCGCCCCCTACGCTGTGAGCGCTTGAGCCCATCGAACCGCGCATTGGGCCACCCATCGACTCCTCACTAGGCTCCTCGTAATCCCACTCCTCGAGGGCCTCTTTAAGGTCCTCAACGAGCTGTTGGTAATCTCCAACCAAGGACTGGAGCGCCATGCTCTTCATCTCATCACGGACCCCTTGAGCGGCCTCATACACGCGGTGTCCACGGCCCTGGGCTCGGCTCAAGGCCTGACGGACAGCCTCTTGGGCGGCGTCGTTCTGTGCTGGGCTCATAAACTCAGCCGACGCGAGGTCCTTCAGCGCGCCACAGGCCATGTCTGTGGTGCCGTGCTGCTCATCCTCTTGGTTGTGCATCGTTGACCACGCGTGGATGTCCATCGCGTCGACGTGCTGGGTGAGCGAAGCGTAGCCAGGCTTGTCATTCCCAGCGCCGTGGATCGCGACCTGGAGCGCGATGTCAAAGGCCTGCTGGGTGAGCGGGCGCATGTGTCCACGCATGTCCTCTTGGAGCTCCCACATCCGGACCATCTCGTTGACGCCTCGCACCTTCACTCTCAGGTTAGCGTGGCTGAAGAACTGAGGCGCGTTGTCGAGGGTGAGCGCCATGTTCATCCCATCCGCTCGACCCTCTCGCTCCGCCGCCTCACGGAGGTGCTGCTCGGTTGAGGCCTCCATCGACGCTTGATGGTTAGGCGCCCACTTCTGATAGAGCTGGCCATACTGCAGGATCAGCGGGTCTGTAGGGCTCAGGGTCGAGAGCTTTTGACCCCACGCGGATTGCGCGCGTTGCCACTGATCCATGCTCAACCCTGCGCCCGCGACGAGCCCCTCAACCGAGGCGCCCGTCTGGCTCTGTGCAGAGATCTTGGCGTACATCTCGAGCGACAGGCCCTCCAGCGCGAACCCTGAGACGTCCTGCTGACCTGCGGTGAGCTGTTGTGTGTGGTAGTTAGCCATGAAGGTGTGGAACTTCGCCGCCAGGTTTGGGTCGGCCTGCATCTGCGCGTGCCAGTGGTTATACGACTGCATCCAGCCCGCCTCAGTCCACCCTCGTGAGCGTAAGAACTGTAAGAATGGCTCATGATAACTGTGCTCTCCATGTTGAGTCTTCAGGCGTGACATCATCGACATGATCTCAGCGTTATTGGCGAGCGTAAAGCCATATACAGGTTGATCGAGTGGATCCATTGGGCAGCCCTCAATGTCTATTTTATGTGACGAGCACTCTCACACTCCCCTTACCCAAGGTCAATTTAAATAGATACTTACCTCAGGTTCACTCTCCAGAGCTCTCGTTGCTCATTCCCGATCAAGGCCTCCCCTCGCGTCGCTCTGAGCCAGGTGAGCGCCTCTACTTGCTTAGCGACCTTCCTAGGAAAGCGCACCACTCGCTCCGGCGTCGCGGTCCCCTCGCTGAACAGGAGTGGCCACGGGTAGAGCCCAACCCCGAAGTAGCTCAGCACCGCGAGCCTCTGCTGTTCGGGCAGATAATCCGCAGCCGTTACGCGCCACCCGAAGGGGGGGACCCTCTGACCTTGCTCAAGGTCACCAACCCACTCAAGCGTGAGCTCAATCGTTCTCAGTTGACGCGCTGAGCTGAGCTCTAAATCGGCTTGATTTGGCGGTGCGTTTATCTGTGTGCTGAGCGTCGCGAGGCGGTCAAGCTCCTCGCTCGGGATCGGGAGTCGATAGAGCGGAGCCCGCCCACCCCAGAAGCACTTCGAGATGAGATAGAGCGCACCCTCGGCCCAAAAAAGCGCCTCGGCGTCTCGGCAACGAGCGTCTAAGGTCAGCGGGGGGCGAAGGCCTTGATCAGGGAAGCGATACCGATACCGCCCAAGTGGCCTCACCGCTTGATTTGCTCCCGGCGAAGGCTCCCTCAGCACATAGACGCTCAGGT
>Ga0181588_10001988_pt1 | contig 17893 bp, 16 predicted proteins | sample 071ome_26_FD_148607 | JGI IMG/M metagenome (GOLD analysis project Ga0181588, IMG submission 148607) | Coastal salt marsh microbial communities from the Groves Creek Marsh, Skidaway Island, Georgia - 071409BT metaG (spades assembly) | ecosystem: Environmental > Aquatic > Marine > Intertidal zone...
GGGCGCGCCTCCGAGACCATGGCGATCCTGCCGCTGCGGGGCAAGGTGGTCAATGCGGCCAAGGCCAGCCAGAAGCAGGTACTCGACAATGCCGAGGCCCAGGCCCTGTTCACGTCCGTCGGCGCCGGTGCCGGCCGCGACTTCAACCTCGACGACAGCCGTTACGGCCGCATCGTGATCCTGTGTGATGCCGATGTCGACGGCAGCCACATCCGTTGTCTGCTGCTCACCTTGATCCACGAGTACATGAGGCCGATGCTCGAAGCGGGCAACGTGTACGCCGCGCAGCCACCGCTCTACACCACCAAGGTCGGCGATCAGATCTACCGGGTGTACACCGACGAAGAGCGCGAGGCCGTCACCGACGACCTCTGCAAGGGCAACCGCAAGCGCGAGAACATCAAGTGGCAGCGCTTCAAGGGGCTCGGCGAGATGAACGTCGACGAACTCCGCCACTGTGCACTCGATCCCGCCACCCGCACCCTGAAACGCCTCACGATGGACGACGCCAAGCAGGCCAAAGAGGCGGCGAAGATGTTCGATGTCCTGATGGGCAACGATGTCGGTGTGCGGCGCGATTTCCTCGTGAAGAATTCAGCGCTGGTCGATACCTCGACCCTCGACGTCTGAGCGTCAGCGGCGGGTGAAGGTCCCGCCGAGATCGGCCCCCTCGAAGCCCTCCGGAGCCTGACCTCGGGTGGCGTAGAGATAGAGCGCGGCCTTGAAGATGCCGCCGAGCGCGCTGACCACGGTGAGGACGAGCGCAATCCACACGGCGGCGATGATGAAGGCGACCACGAGGAACGCCGTGACGTTCAGCGCGGCGGCGATCGCAATCAGCACGATCGCCGGGATCACGGCGACGAAGCCGACCAGGCCGAACCCGACCTGCGAGGCGAGGTTCTCGCCCCAGGTCTGACGGAGGAGGCCGGCCGACGACTTGAAGCCGTCGATCGGCCCCTTGTTGTCGATGACGATCGCCGGGATGGTGAGGAACGATGCCACGTTCCAGGCGAGATCGATACCGCCGAGGATGAAGTGGCCGACGGCACCGGCTCGCTCGCGCAGCGCCTGGATGATCATGCCGACGGTGGCGGTGAGCAGCGCCCAGGGCACGAGGCCGGGAATCCGCTGCGTGGCCCGGCCGATGGCGCTGCCGACGGTCGGGTCGCCGCCGCTCATGCGCTCGTGGGCGCCGGCGACGAGGGCGCCGGTGAAGAACACGCTGACGACCGTGGCGGCGAGCGAGCCGAGCACGAACAGGATCAGCGACAGGGCGGGAAGGGCTTGTTCCTCGCCCGCAGCCGCCGAACCGGAGGTCTCCTCGGGGAGTGCCAGGACGCCGGGGATGACGAAGATGGCGAGCACGAGTGCCGCGCCGAGGAAGCTGAGGACGGGGAGGACGACCAGTTCACGATCCTTCTGGAGCACGCCCCAGGAGGTCTTGGCCAGTTCGATGGTGTTTCGGATGCGACCCATGGTGGGCAGGGTAGTCGCCGATGTCCGCTCCGCTGCCGGCTACAGGGAGAAGTCGATGAGGCCGCGAATGATCTCGCCGTCGTGGAGTGCCCGGTAGCCCTCGTTGATGTCCTCGAGGGCGTACTTCTGCGTGACGAGTTCGTCGAGCTTGAGCTTTCCCTGGTCGTAGAGACGCAGGAGCTTCGGGATGTCGGCGCGTGGGTTGCAGTAGCCGTAGATCGAGCCGTGGAGGTGTTTGCCGCTCATGGCGAAATCGACGGTGTTGAGGCTGATGTCGTTCTGCATCATGTTGCTCAGCGAGGTGAGGGTCAGGCTGCCGCCCTTGCCCACCATGCCCATCGCCGGGGCGAAGAGATCGGAGGTGGCATCGCCGACCGTGATGATGACCTGATTGGCGCCGCGCCCCCAGGACAGTTCCTGCACAAGTGGCGTGGCCTCCTCGATCGAGGCGACGGCGTGGGTGGCTCCCATCGTCTGCGCGAATTCACGCTTCATCTCGATTGGGTCGACGGCGATGACGTTGGCCGCCCCGGCCATCGCCGCGCCCTGGACGGCGTTGACGCCGATACCGCCGGTGCCGACCACGACCACGGTGTCGCCGGCGGAGACATCGGCGACGTTGACGGCCGACCCCCAGCCCGTGGCGACACCGCACGAGCACAGCGAGACCGCTTCGAGGGGGTACCAGTCGCCGACAGGGACGACAGAATTTTCGTGGACGACGGCGTATTCGGAGAAGGTGCCGATGCCCGACATGGCCTTCACCGGGCCGCGTTCGCCGAAGAACTTGTCGCTGCCGGCCATGATCTCCGCGCCGTTGTCGCAGAGGTACTGCATGCCGCCTGCGCAGGACGGGCAGCGGCCACACGACGGGATGAACGAGGCGGCGACATGATCACCGGGTTTGAAGCCTCGCACGCGGTCGCCGACCGCCTCAACGACTCCGGCTCCCTCGTGACCGCACACCATCGGCAGGGCTGCGTCGGTGAAGTCGCCCATTCGGATGTGCTCGTCGGAGTGGCACAGCCCGGCGAAACTCATCTTGATGAGCATCTCCTCGGGGCCGGGGTCGTTGATCTCGAACTCCTCGACCTGCCATGGGGCGTTGACTTCGTAGGCGACGGCGGCACGTGTCTTCATGGCGCAGACGGTAGGTGGGGAAGCGTGCCCGTGTCACACCCGTGCGGTAGAACGACGGCATGGACCCGATGAGCGACAGTTCCGAGCGGGCGGTGCCAACTCCGCCACGGCGCCTGTCGCCGTCGGGCGCCGGCACCTTTGAGCAGTGCCCCCGCCGCTGGCGTATGCGCTATGTCGAGCGCCTCCCGGATCCGCCGGGCGAGGCTGCGCTTGCAGGCTCGTTCGCCCATCGCGTGCTTGAGTTGCTCATGCAGCGCGATCCTCATGAGCGAACGGTCGAGGTCGCCAAGGCCATCGCCCGAACCGAGTGGCCCGGTGTCGAGGCCGATCCTGATTTTCGGGCCCTCGGCTTCGATGAGGCCGGGGGCAAGCACTTCCGTTGGAAGGCCTGGCAGGCCATCGAGGGTCTTTGGGCGCTCGAGGATCCAAAGGATGTCGAGGTCCGGGCCACGGAGCACGACGTCGAGGCCGACTTGGGTGGTGTCCCGTTCCGCGGCATCGTCGATCGCCTCGATGAGGAGGGTGACGGGCTGGTCGTCACCGACTACAAGTCCGGGAAGGCCCCGTCGGCCCGGTTCCGTCGTGGCCGCCTCGATCAGGTACTGCTCTACGCCGCTGCGGTCGAGCAGGCCACGGGAGAGATGCCGGTGCATGCCCGGCTGCTGTATCTCGGTCAGCGGCCCGTCGGCATCAAGGTCACCCGCGAAGAGATCGACAGTGTTGTCGACAAACTCGCCGGCACCTGGGCGGCGATCAACACGGCCTGCGCCACCGACGAGTTCGAACCCCGCACCGGGCCGTTGTGTGGCTGGTGCCCCTACGTCGACCGGTGCCCCGAAGGCACCAAGGAGGTCGCGAAGCGGCAGGCCAAGAAGGACGCCGACGCTGCCGCGATGCACGGCGGCGACGAATGGATGGTCAGCTGATCACTCAGCGACGGTCGAGCGGCGGTGGCGCTTCCACAACCACCGCAGCGTCACCAGCCCAATGATCGCTCCGACCGCTGCCCCCATACTCGTGCTGAGCACCCACGAGTCCGGCACGGGATCGGCCGGTGTCGGCGTGACGCCAGGGCCCGGTGGAGGGTCCTCGACGGTTGGCGCGACGGCAGGTCCCGTCGGTTCGTCGCCGAGCAGGACATCGATGGGAGCCGGGTCCTTTTCGGTGGGCTTGGGTCGGCGGCGATTCGCCTGGGGGTCATAGGCCATGGCGTGGTCAGTCTAGATCGGCTCGACGATCGGCGATGTCGGGCACGACCGCCGCGAAGAGTGTGTCGATCTCGGCGGAGGCCTCTGCGGCGCCAGGCCGCAGCCCCAGCGTGTGGATCGGCAGCGAGGCCGCCGATGCCTCGGGAATCGCAGCGCGAAGGTGCACCGGCGGCAGCACGAGGTCGCCGTGTTCGTCGCGCAGTTGCTGGTCCCAGTATTTGGCGTCGCGTGTTCGGCCGAGTCGGTTCACGGCGATGCCGGCGAGTCGGAGCCCGTCGGTGCCTCGCCGGACAGCGATGCGGTCGACCGTGCGCATGATCTGGCCGACACCGTCGGAGGACCACGCGCTCGGTTCGGTGACGATGAGTGCCCGGTCGGCGGCAAAGAGGCCGTTGACGGTGAGGAGCCCCAGCGAGGGCGGACAGTCGATGATGATCAACTCGTGAGACACCCCCTGGAGGGCCACCGCCAAGCGGTCGTTCGCGCCGATCGGATCCATGAGGAGCTGGGATTCGCGCAAGGCGAGCGCCGGTGTGGCGGCGACAACCGACGGTGGTCGGACGGAATCGGGCTCGGTGGGCCAGCCGCTGGTCAGTCGGAGTCCGGCGATCGAGCCGGCCCGCTCCTCAGCGAGGGCGTGGTCGACGGAGAACGGTGGTTCCCAGACTCCCAACCCGGTGGTGGCGTTGCCCTGGGGGTCAAGGTCGATCACGAGGGTGTCGACACCGCGCGACCAGGCGCTGGCCGCGAGTCCGAGCGCGATCGTGGTCTTGCCGACCCCACCTTTTTGGTTGACGACCGCAACGACTGGCACGGCGGCCACGGTAGCGGCCGGTTGTCGTGCATGTGGAGGCCGCGTCCAGGCGACCGTCGTGACTCAGGCGGCTTGGGAGCGCGTCGCGACCCGCACGATGTCATCGAGCGCGTCGACGAGGTGGGGATTGGCGTCGAACAGCGCCCGGGCCTCCGGGCATGCCCATGGCTCGCAGAGACCTTCCTCGGGGAGCCCGGCCCGAACCCATGCCGTGGCGATGCGGCGGATGGCCCCATCGACGTTGGGGTCTGCTGCGGCGACGCTCATGCCGGCCATGGTCTCGATGTCCCAGTCGGTGATGTTCACGAGAGGACCGCGCACGAGGTCGAGCCGGTAGCGCAGTGCTTCGGCAGCGATCCTCGCGTGGTTCACCTCGTCGCCCCTCCCCGAGCTTCGTGGATCACGCCGGGGAGGAGCACCGTGGTGCCGAAGCATCCATCGGAAACGCCCGCCCGTGGCGTGGGCCAGATGGTACGAAATGCCGTGCGAGGGGTGGTGGATTCTCGCGCGAAGCGCGCGATATATCGCGCGAAGCGCGCGTTTCGTTCGGCGAACCGTGCGATCAGAGCGGCCGGCCGGGAGGGCCGTCGGGCCGGCCAGCAGGCCGCACTGGGGCGGGGCAGCAGTCGACTCGGCAGACGTCGGGGCGAACCTCGAGCGTTCCGAGCGCCGCTCGAGTCGGTGAGCCGCCTCGTTCGGCCTCGATGCGTTCGCGCACGAGGTCGACCCACATCGCAACAAAGGCATCCACCGGTTCGGTTCCGGGTGCCACGGCGCGAGCGAACGAGATACCCGCGTCGGCAGCGGTGGCCGCCGCCTCTTCATCGAGATCCCACATCACCTCAATGTGGTCGCTGACGAACCCGACCGGCACGATCACGATCGACTCGACCCCGGTGTCTGCGAGCCGACGGATCTCGTCGTTGACGTCGGGCTCAAGCCAGGGAACCTGGGGCGGACCTGATCGGCTCTGCCACACGAGTGTGTACGGCGGCGCCGGATCAGCGACCCGCTCCGCGACGAGGCGGGCCGCTTCGGCGAGCTGGGCCTCGTAGTCGGACGTCGACGCCATCGACATCGGGATCGAGTGAGCGGTGAACACCAGTGTCGGTTCGGCATCCTCGCCGAGCTTGGCGACGGCAGCGCGAGTTGCCTCGGCGAATGGCTCGATGAAACCCGGATGGTCGTAGTAGGCCCGAACCTTGTCGATCTCGGGGATCGTCAGCTCGGGTCGACGCTTCGCAACCTCGTCGCGGGCCGCGATGATGTTCTCGCGGTACTGACGACAGCCCGAGTAGGACGAATACGCGGACGTAAAGACGGCCAGTGCGCGAGTCACGCCGTCCTCAGCCATCCGCTCGATTTCGTCGCTGAGGTAGGGATCCCAGTTGCGATTGCCCCAGTAGACGGGGAGCTCCATGCCGGCGTCGGCGAGGGCGCTCTCGAGGCCGCCCCGCTGGCGTCGACACTGTTCGTTGATGGGGCTCACCCCTCCGAAGTGGGCGTAGTGCTCACCCACCAGGGCGAGCCGTTCGCGAGGGATGCCGCGACCGCTGGTGACATTCTCCAGGAAGGGGATTACGTCGTCGGGTCCTTCGGGTCCACCGAAGCTCACGAGGAGGATGGCGTCATAGGGGAAATCGCCCATGCTCGGACTGTAGGTCCGTCGTGCGCCTTTTGAATCCTCCGGCGTCTGGCTAGATTGCCCGACCGACGGGTGGAGGGCCCTCTGACGCGCTTGCGTCGGCAGCCGCATGCGCCACTCGCCATGGGTTTCCCGACCGCCGAAGATGACCGAACTCACCACCTCAGCAGCGGACACTCGATCCGACCGTGCGGTCGGATCGGCGCGCGCAGCGGACCTCACCTTGCCGTCAGGTGCCGCCCGCCTGCGACGCTTGCTCGCCCTCGTCGCAGTGCTCGCCGTGGTGGCTGCGACACAGGCACTCGGTGCCTCTGCCCAGTCCGTCGACGATCTGCGCGGCGAGATCCCCACGGGGGACGAGTTACGGGCCGAACAAGCCGAGGTCGCCGAGATACGGGCCGTTGTTCTCGCCGAGAGGGCATCGGCGGAGGGTGAATTGTTCGAGGTGATGTCCCGTCGTGACGAACTCGATGACACCCAGCGTCGGTTGGCTGCGGAGATTGAGGCCACCACCGCGAACCTGCGTCGTGTCGCAGTCGAGGCCTTCATCACGGGCGGCGAGGTTGGCACGCTTGAGTTTCTTGCCGTCGTAGGGGACGCGAGTGACTTCTCATGGCGCCAGTACCTCCTGCGTTCTCACGCTCGCTCGTCGCGGGTTGCCGTGGATCGGCTTCGCACGCTGCGAGAGCAAGCCGACGACGAGGTGCTTGAGAGCATCGCCCTTGCCGACGCACTCCGCAGTGAAATCACCGTGCTCGAAACCGAACTGGCACTCCTTGAGAACCGCATTGATGCAGTCGCCAAGATCATGCCTCTTGCCGAGGCATGGGATCGGGCGGCCATCGCCATTGCGGAGGGTGCCTGGGGCATCGCCCCGAACGACAAATGGGAGCGGCTTCGCTTCTGCGAGTCAACCAACAACTACCAGGCGATCTCTCCGAGCGGCACCTATCGAGGGGCCTATCAGTTCGACTTTGCGACCTGGCAGACCGTCGGTGGCACCGGCGACCCCGCGGCGGCACCGCCGGAGGAGCAGGATGCTCGCGCCCGCGAACTGTATGCCCGGCGCGGCCCACAGCCGTGGCCGGAGTGCGGTCGTTTCCTCGAGTAGGAGCAGTGGGCGGTTTCGTACCGGCGATCAGTCACTGAGGAGTCGGCGGGCCACCTGACCGAGACGACTTGGTTGCGGGGGTTCCCAGTCCTCGGGAACGAGGTGCGGGGCCTTCGACGAGAGCACCGTGATGACCTCGTCGGCGCTCGGGTTCACCATGCCGATGCCGCCGACGACGATGGTCGGGACTGTCTCGTTGCCGTTGGCGAGGGAACGCACGACCGCTGCGTCGGCCGGGTCCTCCCAGATGTTGTGTTTCGCCATCGGGACGCCGGCGTGCTCGAGCGCGCGGTCGAGTCGAGCACAGAAGCCGCAGCCGGGGCGCCAGTAGAACTCGATGGCGTTGATCGTGGATCCAGACACAGCGCACTCCAGAGCAGGCGGGGGATGAGATCGAGTGTAGGGATGCCAACCCACCAGGCCTCTCAACGATTCCCAAACGCCACGTTTCCGTTCGCCGCTAGGTTGGCCGCCATGAGCACCCCCCATGCTGCAGCTGTGAAGACCGAAGGCCTCCGCCGCACCTTCGGCGACTTCACGGCGGTCGACGGCATCGATCTCGAGGTTCGGCCTGGCGAGATCTACGGCTTCCTTGGCCCCAATGGCGCCGGGAAATCCACAGTGGTCCGGATGCTCACGACCCTGCTCGAACCCACCGGGGGGCGAGCGTGGGTGGGTGGACTCGACGTGGTGGCCGAAGCCGATGATGTCCGGTTCTCGATCGGCGTTGCGCTGCAAGAGGCGGGTCTCGACGAGAACATGACCGGACGCGAGATCCTCGCAACCCAGGGACGACTGTTTGGTCTCAGCCGCTCCGAGATCGCCGACCGCATCGAGCAACTGGCGCCGATCCTCGAAATGCGGGCGCTCGATCAACTGGTTTCGTCCTATTCGGGCGGCATGGCACGACGCCTCGACCTCGCCGCCGCGCTGATGCACAACCCGTCGGTGCTCTTCCTCGACGAACCGACCACCGGACTCGATCCCCCGAGTCGCCTCCGCGTCTGGGAAGAGGTCCGTCGACTCAACCGCGAATTCGGTCTCACCTTGTTCCTCACTACCCAGTACCTCGAGGAAGCTGACGAGCTTGCCGACCGGGTCGGCATCATCAACGCAGGACGGATCGTCGCCGAGGGGACCCCCGGCGAACTCAAGCGAGCGATCGGTACCGACGTCGTCACCGTCGTCGTCGACGACGGAGACGCCGACGCCGCCAAGTCGGTTCTGGAAGGTATCGACGGCCTTGATGGTGTCGATGTCTTTGGTGACGAGGTCCGGGTTGGTACCGAGAACGGCAGCCAGGCCCTGAGTCCGGTGGCGATCGCGCTCGGGAGTGCCGGCATCGCGGTGCGTGAGCTCAGCCTGCGCACCCCGACCCTCGACGATGTCTTCCTCGATGTCACCGGCACGCACCTCGATGCCGGATCCTCGGCCGAAGGGAGTTCGACATGACCGCCACCAGCACCACGCCCCGCACCGAGATCCGGCCGCGTCGGACGGGATTCGTCCACGACACCGTGTCGATCGCCCGCCGCGCCATCCGGCAGCTCCCTCGTGACATCGCGTTCATCGGGCCCACCTTGTTCATCCCGCTGTTCTTCCTCGTGATCAACGTGGCCTCGCTGTCAGAGGCCGCCGCGTTCGTTGATCTCGGCATCACCTACGAGGAGTTCCAACTGCCCGTCGCCATCGTGTTCGCGGTCACGGGTGTGACGCGCGCCGGCGCGATGGTGCTCGACATCCAGAACGGCTACTTCGACCGCTTGATGACGACCCCCGTCTCGCGGCGGGCGCTGCTGCTCGGCCACATGGTGGCTGACTTCGTGCTGGTGGTCGCCCTGAGCGTGCCGGTGATGATCCTCGGATTCTTCATGGGCGCTCGCTTCGACACCGGTCTGCTCGGGGTGCTCGTGTTCGTGCTGATCGGTGCGTTGTGGGGACTCGGCTACACCGGCATCCCGTATGCGATCGCCCTCAAGACAGGGAACCCGGGAGCGGTGAACTCGTCGTTCATCATCTTCTTCCCGTTCGCCTTCTTGACCACCGCCTACCTTCCGGCCGAGAACCTCAGCGGATGGCTGTCGACCGTGTCGACGTACAACCCGGTGACCTACGTCCTCGGGGGTCTTCGCTCACTGTTCACCGGCTGGGATGCAGCCGAGTTGGGCAAGGCGCTGCTTGCGACACTCGCCCTCGCTGCGTTCACCCAGACGCTCTCGTTGCTCGCACTTCGGGGTCGGACGTCGCCGAAGTGAGCGTGCCGCGCTGCGGAACCCGATCCGGGTCAATGTCCATGGGCGTTGCGAAGGCGCGCACCCACGCGTCGTAGCCACGGTCATTGGGGTGGTAGCGATCGGCCGATAACCCCCGATGGGGTGGGAGCAGGTGAGCTCCCAGTTCGGCCACGAGATGTCCGTGCTCGGCGGCTGCGCGCCGCACGGCACGGTTGACGTACCTGGCGGTGGGGCTAAACGACGGTGCGGGCAGCGTGCACAGGATCGAACCCTGAGGCGCGGCCTCGGCCAGACGCGCAAGGCGACGAGCCAGCCGAGGCGCGTACGGGTTCGCCACCAGGTCGTTGGCGCCGACACAGACGGTCACGATCGATGCGGCGTACGGCAGATGGTCGAGCAGCGGAAGCTGTTCATCGATCACGTGGGTGCTGCGAGCCCCGCTGCGGCTCAGGTTGATGAGTGCATGGGGCCGCCCGGCGTCGCCAAGCGCAGCATGAAGGCGCGGCACCCAGCCATGGTCGATGCTGGAAGCTCCGATGCCCTGTGCCGTCGAGTCGCCCAAGACGACCCACAGCGGAAGACGGTTGCCGCCGTCGGTCGCGCCGAGACTCTGGGCGACGAGCTCATGCCAACGCCGTTCGGTCGGGTCGATGGTCGCCGATACCGAGCGAATCGTTCCGCTGAAACGGGTCAACGCTCGCGTGAGCGGGGCGGGTTCCCACGGCGGCCGGGCGGCGAGCGCATCGACGATCGGGTGGCGTCCGCTCATCGGTACCTTTTCTCGAGGGAGGTCGGGGGGTAGGTCGTAGTCTGCGCCACGTGATCCTCGTCGACGTCGAACGTGTCAGCATGAGCCGCCCGTTGCGGCCGCTGTTCTCCGATGTCTCCGTCACGGTAGCCAGCGGCGACCGGTTAGGCGTGGTCGGCATCAACGGCACCGGCAAGTCGACCCTGCTGTCAGTCATCGCCGGCACGCGCGAGCCGGAGGCTGGCACGGTGCGTCGAGGCCGTGGTGTCACCATCGCTGCTGTCGATCAGGTCACCACCCTTCCGCCCGGCAGTGTGCGCGACGCAGTCGGAGGCGGCTGGCGGGGTGAGGCGGCACTGCATCGCCTCGGCCTGGCGGACGTGATCGAGCGGCCGGTGGACCAGCTCTCGGGTGGTCAGGAAAAGCGGGTCTCGTTGGCCAAGGCGTTGGTCGCCGATGCCGACCTTCTCGTGCTCGACGAGCCGACCAACCATCTCGACGTCGATGCGATCGAGTGGCTGGAGCACGAACTCGAGCACTTCAAGGGCGGGCTCGTGATCGTCACCCACGATCGCTACGTGCTCGACCGGATCGCCACCCGTGTGCTCGAGCTCGATCGAGGGTCGAGTCATGTTCACGAGGGGGGCTACGACGGGTATCTCGAAGGGCGAGCGGCGCGCGAGGAGCGAGCTGCGGCAGCGGAGAACACCCGCCAGAATCTGGCTCGCCGGGAACTCGCCTGGCTCCGTACCGGAGCGAAGGCCCGCACTCGAAAGAGCAAGGCTCGTATTGAGCGGGCCACCACCCTGATCAACACCCGAGCCCAGGCCGCCGCTCGCGATGGTGACCTCGATCTCGATTCGATGCACACGGGCACGCCGAGGCTTGGCGATCAGGTCGTAGAGCTCCACGACGTGACGATCGGCTACGACCACAAGACGCCGCTGGTCGCGGGACTTGATCTTCTGCTCGGCCGCCGTGAGCGTCTCGGCATCGTCGGCGCCAACGGCTCGGGGAAGTCGACCCTGCTCGATGTGATCGCCGGCCGACGTGAGCCACTCGCCGGGCAGCGGATCCAGGGCCCGACGGTGCAGGTCGGGCTGCACGACCAGCGAGGCCGCGACCTCGACCCACAACTCCGGGTGCGGCAGGCGGTTGCCGGTGAGGGCGCCGAACCCGACTGGTGGGATACACAGTTGCTCGAACGCTTCTGGTTCGACAGTGACGTACAGAAGTCACCGATTGAGCTGCTGTCGGGCGGCGAGCGCCGTCGCCTTCAGCTGGTACTCACGTTGTCGGCCAAACCGAACGTGTTGCTCCTCGATGAGCCCACCAACGACCTCGATCTCGACACCCTCCGTGCGTTGGAAGAGTTCCTCGATGTCTGGCGCGGTGCAGTGGTGATCATCAGCCATGACCGGGCCTTCTTGGACCGCACGGTCGACGACGTGCTCGTCATCGACGACGGGCGTGCTCGGCGTTGGCCGGGCGGCTACGCCGGCTGGCTCGCCGACCGGGAGGGCTCGTCGAACGTGCGGACCCTTGACACCTCGGGGACGGGAAAGGGGAGTGCGGCGCCACGGGCGCGGGCCGACGTGGCGCATCGCAGTCGAAGCACGGTGCGTCACGAGCTCAAGACCGCTGAGAAGGCCGTCGCAAAGCTCGAGACCGTGGTCGTTGCGCTCCGTGCCGAGCTCGAGGTTGCCGGAACCGATCATGAGGCGATTGCCCGGGTCGGAACCGAGCTCGCTGCGCAGGAGCAGGCCCTCGCCGCCGCCGAGGAGGCCTGGCTCGAACGTTCGGCCGAACTCGAGGAGATCGACGGCGTCGGCTGACGATGTGATCCCCGGAGGGCGGGGTAACCGGATGTGGTGGATTGTCGGTTTGTCGCGGGAATGCGCAGCGGCTGGCCGGCGTTAGCCTGATCACCATGACCGACACCGCCCCGACTGATGCCGCCGAGGAGATCATGATCGTCACCGACGCCGCTCGTGCGACGGTGCTCGACATCCGGTCCAACGAGGACGACGCCGAGCTCTTGGGTCTGCGAGTCGAGGTCACCGGTGCCAACGGTGCCGACTACACCTACGACCTCTCGCTCGAACCGGTGGCCGAGGCCGCCGACGATGATTTCGTGCACACCAACGACGGCTTGTCGGTCATCATTCCGGCGAACAGCGTCGACGCAATGCGCGGCGCCACGCTCGACTTGCCGTCGGTTGCCGGCCAGGGCGGTCTCGTGATCCGCAACCCCAATCGGCCCAATCCGCTGGGTGATCTGGGCCAGCTCGAACTTGTCGGCGATGCCGCCGACAAGGTTCGGACCTTGTTGACGGAACGCATCAACCCCGCGCTGGCCGCCCATGGTGGCTATGCCGAACTCGTCGGGGTCGAGGGAGAGAAGGCGTTCGTGACGATGGGTGGTGGCTGCCAGGGATGCTCGATGAGCGCAGCGACCCTGCAGGAGGGCATTCAGCGGGCGATTCTCGAGGCGGTGCCGGAGATCACCGAAGTGGTCGATACCACCGATCACGAGCAGGGTGAGAACCCCTACTACACCTGAGTCCGCCCGCCTGCCGGGTGAGAACGGTCAGAGCAGGGCGCGCACGCTGGCGGCGATGCCCTCGCCGTCGAGCCCGAACCGGGCGTGAATGACGTCGGGGTCGTCGTGCGGGATGTATTCGGTGGGCACGCCGAGCACTCGGACTCGGCACGAGGCGCCGCGTTCGCCGAGCGCGTCTCTCACCTCGGCACCTGCGCCGCCCATGCGGAGGCCGTCCTCAACCGAGACGACACAGTCGTGACCGGCGATGTCGTCGATCATGGCTGGGTCGAGCGGAAGTACGACCCGCGGGTCGTAAATGGTGGCGTCGATGCCTTCGGTGGCGAGGATCGCCGCTGCCTTCTCGGCTGCGGGAAGCATCTGGCCGAAGCCGAGCAGTGCGACGCGGCCATCGCCGGCTCGGATCTTGCGAGCGGACAGCCCTGACCCGACGTCGCCGTGCTCGGCGTGGGCGGCCGCTCCGCGCGACCAGCGGATCGCGACCGGGCCGGTCGTGATGTCCATGGCGTCCTCGAGCATCTGCTGGAGTTCCTGGTAGCTCGACGGGGCGAACACCGTCATGCCCGGGACCTTCGTGAGGAGCACGAGATCGAGCACGCCGTGATGGCTCGCACCGTCGGGGCCGGTGATGCCGGCGCGGTCGAGGCAGAAGATCACCGGGAGGCCGTGAAGGCCGACATCGAGGTTGACCTGGTCGATCGCCCGGGTGAGGAAGGTCGAGTAGACGGCGACGAGCGGGCGGAGGCCACCCATCGCCATTCCGGCTGCCGCCGTGACGGCGTGCTGCTCGGCGATGCCGACATCGATGCACCGGTCAGGGAAGCGGTCGCGGAAAGGCAACAGGCCGGTGGAGTCGGGCATGGCGGCGGTGATCGCCACAAGCTCGGGGTGCTGGTCGCCGAGCTTCACGAGGGTCTCGGAGAACGCTGCGGTGTAAGAGCCGGTCTTGGCGGCACCGCCGTTGTCGGCGAGACCAGGCTTGGCATCGTGCATCGCCTTGATCTCGTCCTGTTCGGCGGGAGCGAATCCCTTGCCCTTCTGGGTGAGCACATGGACGACGGCGGGCCCGTCGAACTCGGCGGCGTTCTCGAACGCCTCTTCCATCGAGGCGATGTCGTGGCCGTCGAAGGGGCCCATGTAGCGAACACCGAGATCCTCGAAGAACGCCGATGGCTCCCACATCTCGCGCACCGCGGCTTTCGACATGCGAACGCCCCTGCCGATCTGCTCGCCGACCCAGGGGATGCGCTCGGCGATCTCCTCGATTTTGGCCTGGCGACGCATATAGATCGGGTTGTTGCGGATCTTCACCAGGCTCTCGGACAGCCGGGAGACGGTGGGGGCGTAGGAGCGCCCGTTGTCGTTGAGAACGATCGTGACGTCGCTGCCGGCGTGGCCGAGGTTGTTGAGGCCCTCGAAGGCCATGCCGCCGGTCATGGCGCCGTCGCCGATCACCGCCACGATGCGTCGACGGGTATCGGCGGCCTCGAAGGCGGTGGCGAGCCCGTGGGCATAGCTCAAGACGGTGGACGCATGGGAGTTCTCGATCCAATCGTGTTCGGACTCGCTGCGGTTCGGGTAGCCGGACAGGCCGCCGCCCTCGCGCAGGTTGGTGAAGTCGCGGGCCCGGCCCGTGAGGATCTTGTGCACGTACGCCTGGTGCCCGGTATCCCAGAGGATGAGGTCATGGGGCGAGCGGAAGACCCGGTGCAGGGCAATCGAGAGTTCGACGGCACCGAGATTCGATCCGAGATGACCGCCGTGGTCGTTGACCGAGTCGATGATCAGCTCGCGGATCTGGTCGGCGAGATCATCGAGCTCCTCGAGGGAGCGGCCACGAAGGTCGTCAGGCCCGCTGAGGGCGTCGAGCAACATCACCCGGAAGGGTACCGCTCGGACCCGGCAAGAGCCGGGTCAGGCGGGGTGCAACCTTCAGGCCGACACCGAGGGCGATCACGCCGCCGACGGCATCAAGCCAGAAGTGGTTCGCCGTGACGACGATCGCGAACATGGTCGCGACCGGGTACGCCACGATCAGCGCCTTGGCCCAACGCCGACGCAGCACCGGGTACAGCGCCACAGTGCACCAAATCGCCCAGGCGATATGGAGACTCGGCATCGCTGCGTATTGGTTGCTGATGGATTCCATGGTGCCGGACTCGAAGGACCATAGGCCGCCGGGATCGACCAGGGTGTCGGTGTAGTCGAAACCGTCCTGACACGCCCCGAACTGAGACGCGCAATTTCCGAGCAGACGGGGCGGCATCAGTGGGAAGAACGCGAAGCCGAGGAGCGCGACCCCCGTGGTGGCCGCAAGGGTCGACCGCATGAACGTGTACCGCTCGGGATGGCGGGCGAACAGCAACACCATTGCACCGATGGTGACCGCGAAGTGGAACGTGCCGTAGAAGACGTTCCAGAAGACGATGAACCAATCCCACGCAAGGAAGGCGTTGTGGATCCACTCCTCGACATAGAGGCCCATTGCCTGCTCGATGTCGATGATGCGTTCGGCGTTGCGGAACGACGCATCCCGCACCGAGTCGCCGAGTGCGGAGCCGAACTGGTTCCGGATCGCCGAGTACACGACGTAAAACGCAACCGTCATCCCGATCTCGACCCACCAGCGAAGGGGGGCGGCGTCGTCAGTGGTGTCGTCGCCGGCTTCGGACATGGGCGGAGAGCGTAACCCAGAGGGGCTGGCCCGACGGGCGAGTAGGGCCGAGCTCGGGGATAGTCTGACGGTCCCTATCCGCTCTTCTCCGGAGGCGCCGTGCTCGACCACGAGCTCATCAACCGCACCTTGTCCACTGCGATGCGAACCGGCGGCGAATTCGCCGAAGTGTTTGTCGAGGACAAGCGCTCCTCGTCGGCGGTGCTCGACGACGGCCGGGTCGAGGAATTGACCAGCGGACGCGACCGTGGCGCCGGTATCCGGGTTGTCGTCGGCGACACCACAGGCTTCGCTCACACTGCTGACCTCTCCGAGGCGGGGCTTTCGGCCGCCGCCGAGGCCGCTGCTGCTGCTGCTCGTGGTGGCGGGGGCGGGGCGAAGGTCGTCGCCGTCTCGCCGATCGATGTCGAGCGAGCAGCCCCAGCGCGGATCCCGCCCGAGGACGTCGCCAAAGCCACCAAGGTCGGCTTGCTCACCCTCGCCAACGAGGCCGCTCGGGCCCAGGGCAGCGCAATCTCCCAGGTGTCGGCCCGCTATGGCGACTCCCGTCGGCGCATCCTGGTCGCCAACTCCGATGGTGTGCTCGCCGAGGACGACCAGGTCCGCACCCTTTTCTCGGTGTCGTGTGTCGCGAGCGGCGACACCGGTCTGCAGACCGGGCGCGAGTCGACCGGTCGCACCGTCGGCTTCGAGTTGTTCGATGAGGCGGATGTCGAGGAGATGGGGCGACGCGCCGCCGAGCGAGCCATCACAAAGCTTTCCGCCCGCCCGGCTCCGTCTGGCGCGGTTCCCGTTGTGGTCGGCCCTGGTGGCGGGGGCGTGCTGTTCCACGAGGCGTGTGGTCACGGCCTCGAAGCCGACCTGGTCGGCAAGGGGGCGTCGGTCTTCGCCAATCGTGTCGGAGAGCAGGTCGCTTCCCCGCTGGTCACGCTCATCGACGACGGCACCATGGCCGGCGAGTGGGGCTACTTCGCCATTGACGACGAGGGCCGTCCTGCCGGTCACAACGTCTTGATTCAGGACGGGGTGCTCACCGACTACATGTGGGATCAGCTCCGGGCCCGCAAGGAGGGTCGTCTGTCCTCGGGCAACGGCCGCCGCCAGAGCTACCAGCACCTCCCGATGGTGCGGATGACCAACACCTACATCACCGCCGGCCACGACGACCCCGAGGCGATCATCGCTGACACCGACTCCGGTGTGTACGTGGCGCAGCTCGGCGGAGGGCAAGTCAACACCGCCACCGGCGATTTCGTCTTCGGCATGACCGAGGCCTACCTCATCGAAAACGGCGAGATCACCGACCCGATCCGTGAGGGCAATCTGATCGGTAACGGCCCGGAGGTGCTCACTCGCATCGACCGGCTCGGCCACGACTTCGCAATGGGGTCACCCGGCACGTGCGGCAAGGACGGCCAGGGTGTTCCGGTCGGCGACGGCACCCCGACGCTTCGGGTCACGTCGCTCACCGTCGGCGGTACGGCTGCCTGATCGATGTCGGAACTCCTTGACATCGCTACCCGGGTTGCCGGGTGGGCCAACGAGGGCGAGCAGGTCGAAGCGTTCGTCGTCCACGAGACCGAGACCGAGGTTCGCGCCTACGAAGGCGAGGTCGAGTCCTTCACCCGAGCGGAGTCTCAGGGGGTCGGTGTCCGGGTCATCATTGACGGCAAGCAGGGCTACGCCTATGCCGGCACCCTCGACGACACTGCGCTGCAGGAAACCCTCCGCGAGGCCCGCGACAACGCCTCGTTCGCCGAACCCGACGAGTTCAACGGTCTCGCCGTGCCTGACGGTGTCGAACCAGCGTCGCTCGAACTGTGGAGCGACACCGTGGGGGTGTTCCCGACCGAGGACAAGATCGCCCTTGCGATCGAGCTCGAGCGGGCGGCACTCGCGGCCGACACCCGGATCTCGGGCATCGAGTCGGCCGAATACATCGACACTGCGTACGAGTCGGCGGTTGCCACCTCGACGGGTATCGCCGCTGCGGCCCGCGAGACCGGTTGCTACGTGTCCGTGTACACGCTCGCCGAAGCCGATGGCGAGACCCAGACCGGGTTCGGGTTCTCGATCGGCCGCGACCCGAGCGAGCTCGACCCGGCCATCGCCGCCGCCGATGCGGCTGATCGGGCCACTCGGCTTCTTGGGGCATCGAAGCCGGGGAGCGAACGGCTCACCGTCGTGTTCGACCCATGGGTGACCGCCCAGTTCCTCGGCATCGTCGGTCACACCCTCACCGGTGAAGCGGTGTTGAAGGGCCGCTCGATGTTCGCC
>Ga0181588_10001993_pt1 | contig 17865 bp, 12 predicted proteins | sample 071ome_26_FD_148607 | JGI IMG/M metagenome (GOLD analysis project Ga0181588, IMG submission 148607) | Coastal salt marsh microbial communities from the Groves Creek Marsh, Skidaway Island, Georgia - 071409BT metaG (spades assembly) | ecosystem: Environmental > Aquatic > Marine > Intertidal zone...
CCTGGTGGGACCGCACCGTCATCGTGTCCGAACGGCCACCGGCGATCACTCAAAGTCCACTTTCTGGTTGACCGACCTTCATCTGCCGTCCAGACTGTCCCGATTAGCGTCGGCCCGCGGCGCTGTCGGGGTTGGGGAGGGTGTGCGTGAAGTATCACCTTCCGCTTACCCACCCCCTGTTGCAGACCGTCGACGTCAGTGTCGCGTTCGGGGGCCTGCAAATCCTCGATGAAGTCAGCATCGGGATTCCCGAGGGCTCGGTCACCGGCCTCATCGGTCCCAACGGGGCCGGTAAGACCACGGTCTTCAACGTTATGACGGGTTTCGTCAAGCCCGATTCGGGCAAGGTCAAGTTCGAAGGCAAACGCCTTCGACACATCAAGACCCATCACCTCACCAAGATGGGCATATCGCGAACACTCCAGGGCGTCGGGCTCTTTCCATCTCTCACGGCGTTGGAGAACGTGATGCTCGGCGCGTCAGGCCACGTCCGATCGGGCATCGTCGCGGACGCCCTCGCCATGCCGTGGACCGACGCTGAGCAACGGCGCGTTCGGGAGAAGTCCGAAGCCGCAATGGCCGAACTTGGAGTGCTCGAAGAGGCCCACCGCCTGCCCGGCGAGATGCCCTACCCGGTGCAGAAGCGAGTCGCCCTCGCTAGAGCCCTGGTCAGCGATCCCAAAGTTCTCCTGCTCGATGAGCCCGCCGGCGGTATCGGAGCTGCGGACATGCACGAACTCGGACGCCTCATCCGCAGTTGGGTCCCGGAGCGAACCGTTCTGTTGGTCGAACATCACATGGAACTCGTCATGGAGGTCTGTGATCTCATTTGGGTCCTCGACGCTGGCAAGGTCATCGCTGCCGGCACGCCCGATGAGGTGCGCAACGATCCTGCCGTTCTCGCGGCTTATCTCGGTGAAGACGAGGAAGAGTCGGTGCACTGATGCTGCGCATCGAAGGGCTCTCGGTGAGTTACGGCGCTGTTGAAGCGCTCAAGGATGTATCCCTGGAAGTTCCGCCGGGTCGAGTCACCGCGGTCATCGGCGCGAACGGAGCGGGGAAGTCGACGCTGATGCGGACTCTGGCTGGCCTGGAGAAGCCGAAGTCGGGTCGAGTTCTCTTCAACGACGAAGACATCACCGGTGGAAAGCCCGAAGACATCGTTCGCAAGGGCATTGCCCTCGTTCCCGAAGGACGCTCCACGATTCCCGATCTCACCGTTGAGGAGAACCTCAAGTTGGGAGGCATGTGGCGCACCCACGCGCAACGGGGCACGTCGTTGACGCGGGTGTATTCACTGTTCCCGGTTCTGGGTGAACGACGCCACCTCGGCGCGGACACCCTCAGCGGCGGTGAGCGTCAGCAGCTGGCCATTGGTCGCGCTTTGATGACCGGACCGCAGGCCTTGCTTCTCGATGAGCCATCGCTTGGACTCGCACCACTGATCGTCACTCAGATTCTCGAGCTGGTCAGCCAGATGGCGAAGGATTCGGGTCTTGCGGTTCTGCTCGTGGAGCAGAACGCAGCTACCGCGCTACGGGTCGCCAAGACCGGGATCGTGTTGAACCTGGGGCAGATAGTCAAAAGCGGGCCCGCACACGACATCGCGCAAGACGAGGAGTTGCGACATGCGTACCTCGGCTATTGACCCCTGGTTTGCGGCAAGGGGGGTCGCTCCGTGATCGATTTCATCGACTATCTGCTGGGTGGAGTCTCGTCCGGCGCCATCATCGCCCTGATGGCGCTCGCGCTGGTCCTCGTCTGGCGTTCCACCCGAGTCGTCAACTTCGCCCAGATTGGGCAGGCGATGTTTACGACGTACGTCGCTTTGACCATTCGGGAATTGACGGGCTCGTGGTTCCTCGCGCTGATTGTCGCGATGGCTGCCGGACTTGTCCTGGGAGTTCTCGTTCACTTCCTAGTCATTCGCCCCGTGAAACGTCTCGACACTTCTGGCGCAATCATCGCGACCTTCGGTGTGCTTATCGCTCTTGAAGCGCTGGCAGCCATGGTGTGGGGAGGGGATCCCGAAGCATTTCCTCCGCCCATTGAAAACGCTGGCTACGAACTCTTTGGTCGAATTTGGCCATTCTCTCCGTACGACCTACTCGTACTCGTTTCGGTTGTGATCTTGGTACTTGCATTGAGCATCGTTTTCACCCGAACAAACGTTGGGTTGGCCATGCGGGCATCGGCATTTAACCCAGAGGTCGCTCGACTCTCTGGTGTTCGCGTGAATCGCATGCTCGTACTGGGGTGGGCCATCGCCGGTCTGGTTGGGGCCGTCGCTGGTGTTCTCGTTGCACCGCTGTCGACCCTGTCGCCAACAAGTTTCGATATCTTCTTGGTATTCGCTTTCACCGCTGCTGTGATCGGTGGGCTGGACAGTCTCGTTGGGGCGGTCGCTTTTGGTATCGGCACCGGCTTGGTAATTGCGCTCGTGTCCGGGTACAGCGATTCGAGCAACGCGCCGCTGGTCGCGTTGGCACTGCTGATTTTGAATCTGCTCTTCAAGCCCGAGGGTGTTTTCTCCCATCACAAGGCGCGGGCGGTTTAGCGCATGGACTCGATATTGCAGCGATTCTCTGGAGCTCGTCTGGGAGTGAATGCGGCGACGGCCCTGGTGATCTGGGGTCTGCTGACATGGCTCAACCAGGTCATCGATCCACTGATGAGCTATTACCTGGCGACAACCGCCATGTATGCCACAGCCATGTTTGGAATGACGATCTTGCTCGGGTTGTCAGGCCAGGTATCCCTCGGTAACGGGGCCTTGATGGCCATCGGCGGCTACATATTTGCCGTCACGTCGATGAACTGGCAGACGGTCCCGCTCCTTGGCACGCCGTGGAACGCAGTGTGGTCGATGGTGTTTGCCGGCGTCGGTGGAGTTATCTTCGGTGCTGCGATCGGTGGTATCGCTGCTCGGCTTCGTGGCCCGTATCTGGCCGGACTCACGTTGGGCATAGCCGTGGGCGTCCCAGCCATCGCGAATCGATTCCCTGGACTCCTGGGGGGCGAGAACGGTCTCATGCTGCAGGTTCCCTACCCCGAGGGCGGATACGCAAGCCAGGACGTGGGAAGTGAAGAGGAGACTGAGGAATCGAGTGACATCGGGGTTGGCGACGAGCCTGTTTATGAGGAGCTGCCGGACGAGTTCGCTGATCAGGGCGAGTTGAGCGGCGGTGATGACATGCTCACCGAGGACGACTTCCTGTCCGAAGATGACATGCTCACCGAGGACGACTTCGTGTCCGAAGATGACATGCTTACCGAGGACGACTTCCTCAGTGATGAAGATTTCTCAACGGATGAAGGTTTCGACACAGAACTCGTTGAAGACGACCTGCTGACTGACGACGACTTCCTAAGCGAGGAGGATTTCACTACCGACGAGGGGTTTGAAGCCAGTGTCGACGTCGGCGCCGATAGCCCGAATGATGGAGATGCCGGCGGTGGAAGCGAATTCGTAGGGGGCTCGGACCCGGCCGCCGAGCTTGACCTTGCTGGGCTTGACTCCGACTTCGTCATTGAGCAATGGCAGGCGTCGGTGGCAATCGCCGTTGCCTGTGTTGTCGGCTTTGTTGCCCTAAATCTCGTTCGCGGGCGCCAAGGGCGGGTGTGGAAAGCCGTGCGCGACGACCCGATTGCTGCGGCGGTCTCGGGAATTTCTCCTGCAGGTTCGAAGATCAGCGCTTTCGTCGTGAGCAGCCTGTTTGCCGCCCTTGCGGGGGCAGTCTTCGCCCAGATCTTGAGTTATGTGGGTCCTGGAGCGTTCACGCTTGGACTGTCGTTGTCGTTGCTTGTTGGCGTCGTGCTTGGGGGCAGGAACTCATTCATCGGAGCGATCATCGGTGCGGTGATCTTGGTGTGGCTGCCGGAGTTCGTCCTTGGGCTGTCTGCTGACCGAGGTTGGCAGGATCAGATAACCAACAACGCTCCGAACTTCATCTATGGCCTCCTTGTGGTCCTCGTGGTCCTGGTTGCCCCAGGGGGAATCGTTGGAGGAATACAGGGCCTGGTGGGTCGCTTCCGATCTGGCTCAAGGGCGGGCTAGCGCGTCTTTGCGGGAACCGATTGCCCTTCGGGGGATATGTGACTAGCCTCACGGCAACGCTTGTTCACCTACCGTTCACGTCGCACCGGCGGCGTCAGGGTGATGCGCTCCATTGGGAGGGATTTACGTGGGTAAGGCTTTCGCTACGCGAGCAATCGCCATCGCCTCAATCACGGCGTTGGGTATTGCGGGTTCGATCAGTCCGGCTTCTGCAGCAGATCCGGGTGTGACCAATTCCAAGATCACCATTGGAATGACGACGCCCCTGACCGGCCCGGCAGCGCCCGGATACAAGGACATTGCTCCCGCGGCCGCGGCGTACTTCGATTACGTCAACGCGAATGGCGGAATAAATGGCCGCAAGGTCGACCTCAAGGTCTACGACGACGCGTACAACCCTGCAAAGACCAAGGTTGGTACCAACCAACTGATCAATCGCGACAAGATCTTCGCGATGTACGGAGCGCTCGGAACGCCTACTCACTCCGCAGTGGTTCAAGACCTGAACCGTCGCGGTATCCCCGACGTTTTCGTCAACACCGGTGGGGCGGCCTTCGACAACCCTCGCCGGTATCCGATGACCTTCCCGTACTTCCCGTCCTACATCGTGGAAGCCAAGGCGATGGGGTACTACATCAATGCAACGTCCTCGCTGAAGGGCAAGCGGGCCTGTCTGATGTATCAGGACGGCGAGTTCGGTGAGAACGCCAAGACGGGTTTCAAGGCAGCTGGAATCAACTTTGCAGCCGAGACCTCGTACTACTCCGGGCAGCAGCTGGCTGGCTTTGCCTCACAGGTGACGACCCTTGCCCGTGCCCAGTGTGAACTCGTGGTGTTCTTCGGTGTCACGTCGGCAACAGCCGTCTTGCTTGGTACGGCCGCCAAGGCTGGCTTTAAGCCAACATGGATGGTCACCTCCGTCGGTTCGGACCCGGACATCATCGGAGCGCTGGCAGGCACCAAAGCCCTGCTCAATGACGTGTACGTTCCCAGCTGGATCGAGCCGATCCAGAACACGAAGAACGCCTACGTGCGGCAGATGAAGGTCATCGCGGACCGAGCAAAGCTGCCGTGGAACTTCTACACCTACTACGGCATCAACACCGCCTACGTCCTCGCTCAGGCCCTGGAGTCTGCGGGACCGAACCTCACTCGCAAGGGCTTCGTTAAGGCGCTAGAAAAGAACGCGAGTTCATTCCGCTCGGCTGCTGTTGTGCCAATGCGTTACAGCAGTTCCTCGCACCAAGGTCTGACGGGCTTCTACATGGGCCAGTACGACGCCGCGGGGAATGTTGATCGTTTGACGAACTACATCATGGTCGCAACGAGTTCAAGTTCTGGCAAAGCCAAGAAGGCTTCGTTCCGACCTGCCGGCCCGACCAAGAAGCTGTTGCCGTAACAGGCGCATAGCGGAAGAAAGGATTGCAATGAGAATCTCTTTGTCCCGCCGCGTCACCGCGGTGGTTGCTGCCTTCGGGCTTGCACTTGTCGCTGTCCCGGCTACGGCGCCGGCGGCCAATGCTGACGACCACGCATGTGGTCTCGGAGAAGTTTGCACTGGTGCCCTCACCGGTGCGCTAGGTGACAGCCCCTACCAGATCGTCATGCCACCCAAGTTCAATGGCACCGTGCTGCTCTATTCGCACGGGTACCGGATCGCGCAGCCAGTTCCTGCGGCGATCGGCACGGCGCTGGGCATGGATAAGGCGCCCTACTACTCCGCAACGACGGTGCCTGGAGTAGGAGCAGCGTTCGTTGGAAATGACATCGCCCAAGTTGCTCCGAGTGCGGAGGTCGCAGCTGGCCTTCTCGGTCAGGGCTATGCATTGGCCGGTGCGGGATACGCACAGCAAGGTTGGGCTGTTGCTGAGGGTGTCGAGGCAGGTGAAAACCTGATCAAGTACATCAACGGCGGCGGGATCAAGGGCGCCAAGAAGATCCTTGCCTGGGGCGATTCGATGGGTTCGGTCGTGACGCAAGCGCTGGTTCAGCGCAACCCCGGCAAGATTGCTGGCACGAATCCACGATGTGGTGCATTGGCGGGCCCTGAAGCTGCCTTTGACACTGCCCAAACGGTCCTCTACACGTGGAAGACCCTGATTGATCCCACGCTGAAGGGGTCGAATTACTCGGCGGGAGCGGCTGGCTATGCGGAAGCCGTTGGAGATCTCGCGAAGATCTTCGGCACCATCAACGCGGTAGCCACCGGGCAAGCAACCGTCTCGTCGGCCGGCTACCCGATCGCGTTGGCGAACCTTCTTTCGGGGCTCCTGGCAGGACTTCCGACCGTTTCCTCGACGTACGACGGCGTGACGGTGAATCCTGCCGTGGCCACGCTCGGAACTGCGGGCGCGCTGGCTGGCGGCTACTCGCCGTTGTCCTCCGGGCAGAGCGCAGCAGCGGCGATGCTTCAGAATGTCGCAGGTGCGGCTGCCCTCGGAATCATGGGGCAATACGAACTCGAGCAACGGGTTCGCGTCATCGGTGGCCTGGCGCCGACGGACAGCGCCAACTTCACAAGCAATGTTGGTGTGAATTACAGCGAGCTCCTCTCGCCGGAACAGCGCGGCGAGTTCGGTGACACCTTCGCGACCGCTGGCCCGGGAGTCTTGGACGCCATGCTTGCTGCTCTCGCAGCAGGCGAGCGGACTCCTGCAAACCCGGTTGCCGTGAAGATCGTCCAGGGACTGCCGAGTGCTGAGGCTGTCTACGGCAAGCCCATGGTTCTGCTCACAGATACCTACGACCCTGTCACTCCGGCAGGGAACGCCGGTGGGTTCTTCGACGGTGTACGGGACTCCAAGAAGGGCAAGCAGGCTGCCAAGAAGGGTGACCTGAAGGCTGTTTCGTACTACGCGATTCCGCCTGCCGACGGCTGGACGAGATTCGAAGAGGGAGCTAAGTCACCGAGTGGCGCTCTCTCCGCTGCTGCCCTTGGCGGCTCGGGTGTTGGCCACTGTGCCTTCACCACGGACCAGTCAGTCGGCTCGATTGCTGCGCTCGAGGCTCTGCTCAAGGCCAGTAGCGCTAAGCAGATTGCTGCTGCCAAGCGCGTGGGCTACCAGGTTGGCGGAATCAACAAGGATCGGCTGTACCAGCCGCCAGCCTTGAAGAATCCGGCTGCCACTGTCGGCTAGCCAACAGATCGATGAACGAAGGGCCGGCCCCATGGGGCCGGCCCTTCGTCCGTGCACGGAGCCTGACGTGCACCCCGATCCAGCCGGGCTAATCGGGATGCCGTACCCTTCGGTTCGCCGAAGACCGTAGGTCGCTCGATCACCCGATCGAGTCGAAGGCCCCGCAGCGGCGGGCGGCCCACGCAGGTGAGTGTTAGCGAAGTTTGCTGCGCCCCTGTGTGCGCGATGCCCCTCCTGAGGATCCCTCGTTCGGTCCGTACAAGGAGGGAGACCCGATGGCCCGGCCAGACAAAGTCGCGACCGTCGCCGAGATCACCGATCGGTTCCGGTCCTCTGCTGCTGCCGTTCTGACTGACTACCGTGGACTATCCGTAGCCCAGATGAAGGAACTTCGTCGTTCCCTGGGTGCTGCGGTGACGTTCTCGGTCGTGAAGAACACGCTCACTAAGCGCGCGGCCGCCGAGGCTGGCATCGAAGGAATCGACGAGCTGCTCGTTGGCCCCAGCGCCATCGCGTTCGTCGATGGAGATCCCGTGGACGCCGCGAAGGGCATCCGCAACTTCGCCAAGGACAACCCCGATCTAGTCGTCAAGGGCGGCTACATGGATGGCGCCATCCTCACCCCTGAGGATTTCGCCAAACTCGCCGATCTGGAGTCCCGTGAGGTTCTGCTGTCCAAGCTCGCCGGTGCAATGAAGGCCAAGCAGTCCCAGGCTGCCGCGCTCTTCGCAGCACCCCTCGCCCAGGCCGCACGTGCGTTCGGCGCACTGCAGACCAAGGTCGAGGCAGACCCGTCCGCTGCAACCGCAGCGGCAGAGGCTCCGGCGGCGGAGGAAGCACCCGAAGCCGCTGAAGCTGCACCTGCTGACGACGCTGGTGAGGCATCCGCCGAAGCAGCAACCGAAGCCCCCACCTCCGAGGATTCGGAGATCACTGAAACTTCCGACGCACCGGAGTCCGGCGATGAGCCGGCCGCCGAGGCGGAGGAGACCACCGAGGGCTGATGCCCACCCGGCCCTCGGCCGGAATGACCCGAAAGGACGCCACCATGGCGAAGATGAGCACCGACGAACTGCTTGATGCGTTCAAGGAAATGTCCCTGCTGGAACTCAGCGAGTTCGTGAAGGCCTTCGAGGAGACCTTCGACGTCACCGCTGCTGCCCCCGTCGCCGTTGCGGCTGCTGCCCCGGCTGCCGGTGGCGGAGACGCCGGCGGCGCTGCCGAGGAGAAGGACGAGTTCGACGTCATTCTCGAGGCCGACGGCGGCAACAAGATTGCCGTCATCAAGGAGGTGCGCGGACTCACCAGCCTGGGCCTGAAGGAGGCCAAGGAGCTGGTCGAGGGTGCACCCAAGCCGATCCTGGAGAAGGTGAAGAAGGACAAGGCAGAGGAAGCCAAGGCTGCCCTCGAGGGCGCTGGCGCCACCGTCACGCTCAAGTAGTAATCGATCGTTTGAGAGGGGGCCGACCGGTGGTCGGCCCCCTCTCGCATGCCGCAGTGGTCCATGCCCGGACCCCGCGGTTCGGTCACGGCCAGGACACGAATCGTCGAATTCCGCCTGTGTCCGCTTGACGTTTCGGCCCCGGCCAGTAACCATCTACCCACGCACACACCCGATGCGGATCCGTCAGGACGAGGATCGAACCAGGTGAGGCAGGGGATCGGTTCGCTGTCACCCCCCGCCGCCAGGTCCGATCGAGGGACTGTCGAGAGCACCCCCGGGTTAGACAGCGGCGTGCCCCCCGGGTATGCTGCCGCTTTGCGCTGCCCTCAACCACGCTTCTCACCCGAGCGGTCGTCTGTGCCTTGGTGCGGACTTGACAGTTCGGTGCGAGCGAGTGTGCCCCGGGTCGGTGCGGATGTCGCAGATGCGCCCTGGAAGGAACCGTCTTGGTAGCAAAGACTTCGGTCAGCACCCCCCTGTCCCCGGGCTTGGCCCGCCACTCCTTCGCGAAGATCCGTGAACCCCTTGCGGTCCCCGATCTGCTCGCGCTCCAAAAGGCCAGTTTCGACTGGCTGCTCGGTCGTGAGGACTGGCGAGCCAAGGTTGCTTCGGAGATAGCCGCAGGCAATACCGAGATCCCGCAGATCTCCGGCCTGAGCGAGATCTTCGAAGAGATTAGCCCCATTGAGGACCTCGCTGGAATGATGTCGCTTTCCTTCCGCGACCATCGCTTCGAGCCCCCGAAGTACACAGTGGAGCAGTGCAAGGAGAAGGACTTCACCTATTCCGCGCCTTTGTTCGTGACCGCCGAGTTCATGAACAACGAGACCGGTGAGATCAAGTCCCAGACCGTCTTCATGGGCGATTTCCCGCTGATGACCGACAAGGGAACCTTCGTCATCAATGGCACCGAGCGCGTGGTCGTCTCCCAGCTCGTCCGTTCGCCGGGTGCGTACTTCGAGCGTTCTATCGACAAGGCGACCGACAAGGACGTCTTCACCGCCAAGATCATCCCGAGCCGTGGTGCATGGCTCGAGTTCGAGATCGATAAGAAGGATCTCGTCGCCGTTCGAGTCGACCGCAAGCGCAAGCAGCCGGTTTCAGTACTGCTCAAGGCCTTGGGTATGACCACCGAAGAGATCCGCGAGCGCTTCGGTCAGTACGAGATCTTCATGGCCACCCTCGAAAAGGACACCATCGAGAGCCAGGACGATGCCCTGCTGGACATCTACCGCAAGCTGCGTCCGGGTGAGCCGCCCACACTCGAGAACGCCCGCAATCTGATCGACAACTTCTACTTCAACCCCAAGCGTTACGACCTTGCCAAGGTCGGCCGTTACAAGGTCAACCGCAAGTTGGGAACTGACCTGCCGCTTGATCAGAGTGTTCTCACCCTCGAGGACGTCCTCGCGACGATCGAGTACCTGGTTCGCCTGCACTCGGATCTGCCCACGATGGAGGGTCCGCGAGGCGAGGTCGTCGTAGAGACCGACGACATCGATCACTTCGGCAACCGCCGCCTTCGTACCGTAGGCGAGTTGATCCAGAACCAGATCCGCACCGGTCTTTCGCGCATGGAGCGGGTTGTCCGCGAGCGCATGACCACCCAGGACGTCGAGGCCATCACGCCGCAGACGCTGATCAACATCCGGCCGGTTGTCGCCGCGATCAAGGAGTTCTTCGGCACCAGCCAGCTCTCGCAGTTCATGGACCAGACGAACCCGCTCGCGGGTCTTACGCACAAGCGTCGTCTCTCCGCGCTTGGCCCCGGTGGTCTATCGCGTGAGCGCGCGGGCTTCGAGGTTCGTGACGTGCACCCCTCGCACTACGGCCGCATGTGCCCGATCGAAACGCCGGAAGGTCCGAACATCGGCCTCATCGGCTCACTGGCCACCTACGGACGTATCAACGCGTTCGGCTTCGTGGAGACCCCGTACCGCAAGGTGGTCGGCGGCAAGGTCACCGACCAGGTCGATTACCTCACGGCCGACGAAGAAGACCGCTTCACCATCGCACAGGCCAATACCCCGTTGAAGGACAACGGTGCGATGGCCGAGGACCGCGTGCTGGTCCGCCGCAAGGGTGGTGAGGTCGAGTACGTCACTCCGAACGAGGTCGACTACATGGACGTCTCACCGCGTCAGCTGTGGTCCGTCGCCACGGCGATGATCCCGTTCCTCGAGCACGACGATGCCAACCGCGCTCTCATGGGCTCGAACATGCAGCGCCAGGCGGTCCCGTTGCTGCGGGCCGAGGCGCCGCTGGTTGGTACCGGCATGGAGTTCCGCGCCGCGTACGACGCCGGCGACATGGTCCTGGCTGCGAAGGCTGGCGTCGTGACGGAGGTTTCTTCGGACCTGATCACGATCGCCGAAGACGATGGCGACTACACCACCTATGCACTGGATAAGTTCACGCGCTCCAACCAGGGCACGTCGATCAACCAGCGCCCGATCGTTGCGGAAGGTCAGCGCATCGTCGAAGGCCAAGTGCTCGCGGACGGTCCGTCCACCGATCAAGGTGAGCTTGCCCTCGGCAAGAACCTGCTGGTCGCCTTCATGTCCTGGGAAGGGCACAACTACGAAGACGCCATCATCCTGTCGCAGCGTTTGGTGCAGGACGATGTTCTTTCCAGCATCCACATCGAAGAGCATGAGATCGACGCGCGTGACACCAAGCTCGGCCCCGAGGAGATCACGCGAGACATTCCGAACGTCTCCGAGGAAGTGCTCGCCGATCTCGATGAGCGCGGCATCATCCGCATCGGTGCTGACGTTGTCCCAGGCGACATCCTGGTCGGCAAGGTCACGCCGAAGGGTGAGACCGAACTGACGCCGGAAGAGCGTCTGCTCCGCGCAATCTTCGGTGAGAAGGCGCGAGAGGTTCGTGACACTTCGCTCAAGGTTCCGCACGGTGAATCCGGAAAGATCATCGGCGTTCGCGTGTTCGACATCGATGAGGGTGACGAACTTCCTCCGGGTGTCAACCGCCTCGTGCGCGTCTACATCGCGCAGAAGCGAAAGATCACCGAGGGTGACAAGCTCGCCGGCCGTCACGGAAACAAGGGCGTTATCGCCAAGATCCTGCCGGTCGAGGACATGCCGTTCCTCACCGACGGAACTCCCGTCGACATCGTGCTCAACCCGCTCGGTGTTCCCGGCCGCATGAATGTTGGCCAGGTCCTCGAGACGCACCTCGGTTGGGCCGCAGCCGCCGGCTGGGAAGTCGATGTCGCCGACCCGCGTGTGGTGAATCTCCCCGAGGAAGTGCAGTCGGTGCAGCCGCGTTCACGCGTGGCCACGCCGGTGTTCGATGGTGCTCGCGAGGAAGAACTCGCAACGATTCTCGAGAGCACACGTCCCACCGCCGACGGCATCCACCTGGTGAACGCCAACGGTAAGGCCAAGTTGTTCGACGGTCGTAGCGGCGAGCCGATCCCCGGAGAGATCTCGGTCGGCTACATCTACATCCTGAAGTTGCTCCACTTGGTCGACGACAAGATCCACGCTCGCTCCACCGGCCCGTACTCGATGATCACCCAGCAGCCGCTGGGCGGTAAAGCGCAGTTCGGTGGCCAGCGCTTCGGCGAGATGGAGGTGTGGGCCCTGGAGGCGTACGGCGCTGCCTACGCACTGCAGGAGTTGCTCACCATCAAGTCCGACGACGTCCTCGGCCGCGTGAAGGTCTACGAGGCCATCGTCAAGGGCGAGAACATCCCCGAGCCGGGTATCCCGGAGTCGTTCAAGGTTCTGGTCAAGGAAATGCAGTCCCTGTGCCTGAACGTCGAGGTCCTCTCGAGCGACGGTGTCGCTATCGAGATGAAGGACAGCGACGACGACGTCTTCCGCGCCGCGGAAGAGCTCGGCATCGACTTGTCACGGCGTGAGCCCAGCAGCGTCGAAGAACTATAGACGCGACCACCACGAATTGAAGACCGGAACTAACGAAGGAAACCCACGTGCTTGACGTCAACTTCTTCGATGATCTGCGCATCGGCCTGGCCACTGCGGACGACATCCGTACCTGGTCCTACGGCGAGGTCAAGAAGCCGGAGACCATCAACTACCGGACCCTGAAGCCGGAGAAGGATGGCCTCTTCTGCGAGAAGATCTTCGGACCGACTCGCGACTGGGAGTGCTACTGCGGCAAGTACAAGCGGGTGCGCTTCAAGGGCATCATCTGCGAGCGCTGTGGTGTCGAGGTGACTCGTGCCAAGGTGCGTCGTGAGCGCATGGGCCACATCGAGCTTGCGGCGCCGGTCACCCACATCTGGTACTTCAAGGGTGTGCCCAGCCGACTGGGCTACCTGCTTGACCTCGCACCGAAGGACCTCGAGAAGGTCATCTACTTCGCGGCCTACATGATCACGTGGGTCGACGAAGAAGGTCGCCACGAGGCTCTGCCCAACCTCGAGAAGCAGCTCGGTGTCGAGAAGAAGCAGATCGCGGGTCGCCGCGATGCCGATATCGAGTCGCGTCAGCAGAAGCTCGAGGCAGACCTCGCCGAACTCGAGGCCGAGGGTGCCAAGTCCGACGTCCGCCGCAAGGTACGCGAATCCGGTGAGCGTGAGATGGCGGCCATCCGTCGTCGCGCCGATCAAGAGATCGATCGCCTCGATCGCATCTTCGATCGTTTCCGCACCCTGAAGGTTCAAGACCTCGAGGGTGACGAAATGTTGTTCCGCGAAATGCGCGACCGTTACGGCCGTTGGTTCGACGGCGGCATGGGTGCCGAGGCGATCCAGAAGCGCCTGGAGTCCTTCGACCTCGATGCCGAGGCTGCCGCGCTCAAGGAAATCGTCGCGACCGGAAAGGGTCAGAAGAAGACCCGCGCCCTGAAGCGCTTGAAGGTTGTCGCCGCGTTCATGAACACCACCAACTCGCCGAAGGGCATGGTGCTCGACGCAGTGCCGGTCATCCCACCGGATCTGCGTCCGATGGTGCAGCTCGACGGTGGCCGGTTCGCAACGTCGGACCTCAACGATCTTTACCGCCGAGTGATCAACCGCAACAACCGGTTGAAGCGTCTCCTCGACCTCGGTGCCCCCGAGATCATCGTCAACAACGAGAAGCGCATGCTGCAGGAGTCCGTCGATGCGTTGTTCGACAACGGCCGTCGCGGACGCCCGGTCACCGGCCCCGGCAACCGGGCGCTGAAGTCCCTGTCGGACATGCTGAAGGGCAAGCAGGGTCGGTTCCGTCAGAACCTGCTCGGCAAGCGCGTGGACTATTCCGGCCGGTCGGTCATCGTGGTGGGTCCGCAATTGAAACTGCATCAGTGCGGTCTGCCCAAGCAGATGGCTCTGGAGTTGTTCAAGCCGTTCGTGATGAAGCGTCTGGTCGATCTCAACCATGCACAAAACATCAAGAGCGCCAAGCGCATGGTCGAGCGTTCGCGCCCGGTTGTGTGGGATGTCCTCGAAGAGGTGATTGCGGAGCACCCGGTGCTGCTGAACCGCGCTCCCACGCTGCACCGACTCGGCATTCAGGCCTTCGAGCCGCAACTAATCGAGGGTAAGGCCATCCAGATTCATCCGTTGGTCTGCACGGCGTTCAACGCCGACTTCGACGGCGACCAGATGGCCGTGCACCTTCCGCTGTCCGCAGAGGCGCAGGCTGAGGCACGCATCCTGATGCTCTCGACCAACAACATCCTGTCCCCAGCCAACGGGCGCCCCATCGCGACGCCCACGCAGGACATGGTGCTTGGTATCTACTTCCTTACGACCGAGAACGGCAAGAACGCCAAGGTCAAGGACGAGGAGCTTCCGTCCTACGCGAGTGTGGCCGAAGCGCTGATGGCCTTCGACACCGGTGTTCTGGAACTCCAGGAGCGGATCAAGATTCGGATCGAGGGAACCGAGCCGCCGCACGGTTGGGTCGTCCCCGAGGGATGGGAACCGGGTGCACCGTTCACTTTGATCACAACCCTCGGCCGCGCCTTGTTCAACGAGGCGCTTCCGTCGGACTACCCCTATGTGAACAGTCAGGTGGACAAGAAGGTTCTCGGTGCGACGGTCAACCGTCTTGCCGAGCGCTACTCCAAGGTCGAGGTCGCTGAGACCCTGGACCAGCTCAAGTCGCTTGGCTTCCACTGGGCCACCCGATCGGGCGTCACCATCTCCTTCTCGGACGTCGTCGCGCCACCGGCCAAGGCCGAGTTGCTCGCGTCCGCAGAAGAGAAGGCCATCAAGGTCCAGCAGCAGTACGAGCGCGGTTTGATCACCGACTCCGAGCGCCGTCAGGAGCTCATCGAGATCTGGACCCGCGCTACGGATGAAGTTGCCCGCGCCATGCAGGACAACTTCCCGGAGACCAACCCGGTCCACATGATGGTCGATTCCGGTGCCCGCGGTAACTACATGCAGGTCCGTCAGATCGCCGGCATGCGCGGACTGGTGGCCAACCCGAAGGGCGAGATCATCCCTCGTCCGATCAAGTCGAACTTCCGTGAGGGTCTGTCGGTGCTGGAGTACTTCATCTCTACCCACGGCGCTCGCAAGGGTCTGGCCGATACGGCGCTTCGTACTGCGGACTCCGGCTACCTCACCCGTCGTCTCGTGGACGTCTCCCAAGACGTCATCGTTCGCGAGGTCGACTGCGGAACCGAACGCGGTAGCGAGATCGTCATCGGAGAGCTTGTCGACGGCGTCATGCGCCCGGTGGACAACCTGGATACCTCGGCGGCAACTCGGGTGCTCGCCCGCGATGTCGAGGTTGACGGCACCGTTGTCGGCACCGCAGGCGAGGAACTCGACGTTCCCCGCCTCGAGGCTCTGGTTGCTGCCGGCGCCGACAAGATCCGGGTTCGCACCGTTCTCAACTGCGAGAGCCCGGTGGGCACGTGCGCGATGTGCTACGGCCGCTCGATGGCTACCGGCAAGTTGGTGGACGTTGGCGAAGCCGTCGGCATCATTGCCGCACAGTCCATTGGTGAGCCTGGTACCCAGCTCACGATGCGTACCTTCCATACCGGCGGTGTCGCGGGTGAGGACATCACCCACGGTTTGCCGCGTGTGGTCGAGCTCTTCGAGGCTCGTACTCCCAAGGGCGTCGCACCGATCGCCGAGGTGAGCGGTCGGGTTCGCATCGAGGACACAGAGAAGGCCCGCAAGATCATCGTTGTTCCTGATGATGGTGCTGAAGAGGTCGACCACCAGGTGAGCAAGCGTTCACGCCTGCTGGTCGAGGACGGTGCGCATGTCGAGGTGGGCGAGCAGCTCACCGTCGGTGCGGTTGACCCCAAGCAGGTGCTCCGAATCCTTGGTCCGCGCCAGGTGCAGTTGCACCTCGTCGACCAGGTGCAGGAGGTGTACCGCTCGCAGGGTGTGTCCATCCACGACAAGCACATCGAGGTCATCGTGCGTCAGATGCTCAAGCGCATCACGATCATCGACTCTGCGGACGCTCCGTTCCTAGCCGGTGAGCTTGTCGAGCGCAGCATCTTCGAGGCGCAGAACCGCCGCGTCGTCGCTGAAGGTGGGATGCCCGCCTCGGGACGTCCTGAACTGATGGGCATCACGAAGGCGAGCCTCGCCACGGAGTCGTGGCTCTCGGCGGCCTCTTTCCAGGAGACCACCAGGGTGCTCACCGACGCCGCTATCCACGCCAAGTCCGATCCGCTGCTCGGCCTGAAGGAGAACGTCATCCTGGGCAAGCTGATCCCGGCCGGTACCGGCATGCCGCAGTACCGAAACATCCGGGTGGAGCCGACCGAGGAAGCCAAGGCGGCCATGTACGCCTCCTTCACCGGCTACGACGAAATGGACTACGCCGCATTCGGAACCACCGGAGGCGCTGCCGTTCCGCTGGAGGAGTTCGACTACCGCGGGTACTAGGCCGGCGAAGGATCTACTGGTTCTCGACAGAGCCGAACGGGAAGGGGAACCCCATGGGTTCCCCTTCGTCGTTTTTCTTTCGCGTGAGCATCAGCCACAGGTGGAGACCAGCTATGTCCCGAACCGGCAGGTCGCCTTGCGCGCCGCGCACTCCCACCGTTTGCATCCCGGCGTTGCGTCCGGATTCGATCCCGACACTTGTGTCCTCGACGACTATGCACTCTGCACTGTCTACGCCAAGCAGAGCAGCCGCGCGAAGGTAGCCATCGGGGGCTGGCTTCCCGCGTTCGATCTGGTCCCGAGTTACCAACACCGGCGGTGCGATGCCGACCGCACTGAGGCGTACGGTGGCAAGGCGCGTGTCGGCGCTGGTATGCACCGCCCACGGGATCTTCGAATGGTTCAAGAATGCGAGTAGTTCGAGCACTCCGTCGATCGGTTCTATTCCGGTGACGTCGTCGTATTGAAGTGCGAGTTGCTCGGCAGCGCCTTCAGCGATCTGGTCGGCAGACGCATCAGGCAACCATCGCGCCACCGTGACGTCCGCCGGTAGCCCGTGGGCGTTTTCGAGTAGTGCGTTCGCGTCGATACCGCGGCGCACGGCCCAGGTGGTCCAGGCCCGCTCAACGCTGTCGTGGGATTCCACCAGTGTCCCGTCCATGTCGAACAGCACGGCGCCGGGCCACGGATTCATGACCACATGATGTCTTGTCGCAGGGGCCGAAGATGCCGATTGTCGTGTGTCGAGCATGAGAGGGTGGTGCCATGTCCGAGCCGACCGATCCGAACCAACCGAATCACGAGCCTGCTCCCGAGGGGGCAGCGTCCGATCCCGGGGAGTCCACCGAGAACGTTCCGGCGGTGACTCCGCAGGCAACCCCGCAGTGGCCGTCTGCACCAGGTCCGGTCACCGGTGGCGCCTTCGACCCTCAGCAAGGATTGCCGGCCCCGCCTCCACCCCTGCCGACATACGGGCCGACCCCCCAGACGTCCAACAGTGCGGTGGCTGCGCTGGTCCTGGCGATCGTTTCCTGGGTCTTCTGCCCGGTTATTCCGGCGATCATCGCCCTCGTCTTCGCGAATAAAGCCGAGAAAGAGATCGCGATCAGCAATGGATGGGTGACCGGTGGGGGACTGGTGACCGCATCGAAAATCGTGGCGTGGATCAATATCGGCCTATACGCGGCGTTGATCGCCATCGGCATTTTGATCTTCCTCATTGCGGCGATTTCAGGGGCATTGGGCTCGGTCTAGGCACTAATCTTCGAGCGCACGGGTTCCCTCGGTCGGTTGAGGGGACCCCGGTTTTGACGCGTTAGAGGGCTGCGGGTACTGTTTCTCCTCGTGCCCGGCCCCGGGCACATCCTGCGGCGCACGGCTTCCCCTCGAA
>Ga0181588_10001995_pt1 | contig 17854 bp, 19 predicted proteins | sample 071ome_26_FD_148607 | JGI IMG/M metagenome (GOLD analysis project Ga0181588, IMG submission 148607) | Coastal salt marsh microbial communities from the Groves Creek Marsh, Skidaway Island, Georgia - 071409BT metaG (spades assembly) | ecosystem: Environmental > Aquatic > Marine > Intertidal zone...
CCCCCCGGAACTGGCAGCAGATATCGCGGAGTCAGGCATTGTGCTAACTGGCGGAGGTGCGTTGCTGACGGATCTCGACAAGCGGATCTCTAAAGAGACGGGCTTGCCGGTGCTGGTGGCCGACGACCCATTGACCTGCGTCGCAAGGGGTGGCGGTAAGGCGCTGGAGTTAATGGACCGCCATGTGCTGGACTTGCTCTCGACAGAGTAGCGTTCAGGCCTTCGGAGTAGCGTCATAAAACCGCTTTTCCTTAAACAAAATCCGATCAGTGCGCGGTTTGTTGTGCTGGCCGTAGTGTGCCTCAGTGGACTCTTTTTCTTTCGTGAGCACCCTCGTGTTATCGCGGCCCAGGCGAGCGTGGTCGACACCGTCGCGTTCACTTCGGATTTGATACTCACCCCCGTCGATGCTTGGCATCGCATGGTGGCCGGGCTGAAGTCGCGTCGGGAGTTGCAGGAAGAAGTGCTCAGACTGCAGCAGGAAAACCGAGTACTGAAGGGGCAGAGCCAGCGACTGGCTTCGCTGTTGTCTGAAAACGCGCGCTACAAGGCGTTGCTGAAGTCAGCGCGCGAGATTGAAGACGATCTGATTGCTGCCCAGATTACGGCACTGTCGCCCGATCCGGCGCGGCACATTGTAACCATTGATAAGGGTGCGGCTGACGGCGTGACCGAGGGCCAGCCCGTATTGGGGGAGGAGGGGCTGGTTGGCCAGGTCATTCTCGCCGGCGATTACAACAGCCGGGCTGTGCTAATCACTGATAGTGCGCATGCTCTACCGGTGCAGGTCAATCGGTCGGGTTTGCGAGCGATTGCAGAAGGTAGTGGGTCCGTTGATCGACTCGTGATTCGCCACCTGCCGGCGACCACTGATATCCGCGTGGGAGACTTGCTGGTCACCTCGGGTCTGGGAGGGCGATTTCCGCACGGCTATCCTGTGGCGCGTGTGACAGCAGTGGATATTAGTGAGGGCGACGCCTTTGCCTTGGTGTCGGCGGCCCCTTCGTCTTTGCTGGATCGCGGCCGGTACGTGCTGATTGTGCAGCGGGTCCTGACTGATTCGATGAGTATCCGCTAGTGCAGCGCGCTCGCGGTCTCTGGGTGATCTATGTATCGCTCGCCATCGCCATGACCACCATGCTGCTGCCACTGCAACTCGAGTGGCGTTTTTTGCGGCCTGACATTGTCGCGCTGACCTTATTCTATTGGGCGCTTGCGCTACCTCATCGGGTGGGCGTGGCGACCGCTTTCACTGTCGGTCTCGCCCAAGACTTGATCGAAGGCGCTCCTCTGGGATTGTCTTCGTTGGGGCTTATGATCGCGACGCTGCTGCTCTTGCTTAATTATCAGCGCATCAGGCAGTTCGATGCATTGCAGCAATCCTTGATGATGCTGTTCCTGATGATGCTGAGCTCTGCGATCGAGATGTGGCTTCGAAGCGCAATCAATTTCCCAGTGCAATCGTGGTCCGTGATGTTGGGACTCGTTTTATCTGTCGCGCTCTGGGTACCGCTTCGGCATCTCTTGCGAAGTGTCAGGCGTTACTACGAGGTGTATTGATGCGCCTCCTACTGGCTTCCTCGAGCCCTCGCAGACGAGAGCTGCTGTCGCTGTTGGTCGCGGAATTTACGATTGAGAGTCCCGATATTGACGAATCTGTCAGCGCTGACGAGACGCCAATAGACTATGTGGCGAGATTAGCGGCAGAGAAAGCATCGGCGTGCTTGCGGACCGAGACAGCCGTCTTGGGTGCCGACACGGTGGTGGTGGTCGGATCGCAGATTCTGGGTAAACCCGACGACGTGTCGGGTGCGCGGCAAATGTTGACGGCGTTGTCCGGTCGCACCCACCAGGTACATACGGCGGTTGCGGTGAGCATCGAGGAAAGCACCCGAGTGCTTGTATCCTCGACTGCGGTGACGTTTGCCTCTTTGCCAGAGCAAACCATCGATAATTATCTTCGCAGTGAAGTTGTCGCCGATAAAGCGGGTGCTTACGCAATTCAGGGGTATGCGGGCGCATTCGTCACTCGATTAGAGGGGAGTTATAGCGGGGTGGTCGGCTTGCCACTGGCTGAGACGCGGACCTTACTCATAGAAGCTGGAGTGAGCCTTCGCCATGGTTAGAGCGGTTCCCTTGCGATTAGGGCAGATCGTATGGCCGTCGATGGTGGGGGTGCTGGTCTTAATGGCAATTTACGTCAGCGGTGGTCGCGTATTAATGGGCGCCCTGCCTACGCTTAGCTCCGATATCACCGCATTGCTATCGCGGCAAATCGCGGGCGACGTCTTGATCGGGGAAATTCGCGGCGGCATGGAAGGTTTTTCGCCCCGCATCGAGATTAAGGCGCTGAGCGTCCGTTACGCCGCAGACGATGACTGGCTTTTCCTCCCAGATGCCAGCGTTCGCTTGAACCCGTGGGAGAGTTTACTGAGTCTCGCGCCTCGCTTCGACGAAGTGACGCTGCTGGGACCAAGATTTCACACAGCTGACAGCGGTACTGATACAAGTTCGTCGGCAGTGCGCGATTTTTTCTGGGGTTTATTCAGTGGATTTCAACGCGTGCAAATCCGGAACGCAAAGCTGTCGACTGAGTCTGATGACTCGCTGGTTGCGGCGCTGGGGGGCGTGACGTTCGATTTAGATATTGAGCGGCAGCGGAGCCGGCGAACGATCAGTATTGCTGCTGACGCTGGAGGCATACCACTGTTGTCCGCTCAGGGAGAGGCAACCGGCGATGTACTCGATTTGAGTCAGTTTTCTGGGGAACTGCACGGTGTGATTAGCGCACAGGGTCTTGCCTACCTCAGCGGGTTTTGGGATATAGGTCTAGAAGCGGAGGGTGCGGTTAATTTCTGGTACGACCTGTCGCGTGGTCGGCACAGCGGCGTATTACAAGCCGACCTCGAGGGCATCAAAGTCGCCAACGCACCTGCTTTGGCTTTGGACGCCGTCGCGGTGGAAGCCGGGATTTCTGGGTCTCTGGAGGAGCCCACGTTGCTGATTCAGAACGCCATGATCGCTGCTGGGCGTGACACTGTTGACTTGCCCCGTTTGCAAATCGATCGATTGGGTGAGGGCATCCGTGTACTGGCCGAACAGTTCGATATTTCACCCGTCGTCGGGGTGATGTTGGCGGGCGGTGTCTTTTCTGAACGGCCAGCAGAAATCCTGACGACACTGGCTCCGCGGGGGAGTGTCGAGTCTCTCGCCTTGGAGATTGCGGCCGCAAACGACCCCTTGCGTCAATGGGACGCTACCTTGGTCGTCGCCGATGCCACGACTGATCCCTTCCGCAAGGTGCCGGGATTACGGGGTATTGATGCCGCAATAGCCGCGAGCGAGTCGGGGGCTAAAGCCTGGATTGACACCCGGGACTTTGAACTCGAGCTCCCCGAGGTATACCACGCACCCATAGCGCTGAATCGCGTTGTCGGCGTCTTGTCAGGCCGGTGGCAGCGGGATGCGCTCTTCCTCGAAGATGGTCTCTTGCTCGCCCGGGCTTCACAGCACGATGCCAGCGTGCTGTTTGAAATCGATATCCCCCTGCAAAGACCCGCCTCGGTGGAGCTGCATATGCGGCTGGCAGCCGCCGTGGCAGAAGCCCCCCTAGCTATCCGCAATCACTATATTCCCCATCGCATGCCGGTGCCCGCGTATCAGTGGCTCCAGTCTGCACTGCTCGAGGGGTTGATTAACCAAGCGACGTTCCTGTGGCACGGCGGATTTCAGCCCTACGGTGATGCGGGGCAGACGCTGCAGCTGGCAGCGGATTTGTCAGATGTGCGGCTCGACTATCTGTCTGGGTGGCCGACAGTGAGTTTGCCTGTCAGTCAGCTGCGAATCGATGACACCAACATCGCCATTTGGGCGGCCGAAGGCGAGATGGCGGCGATTGCGTTTGACGATATCAGCGCTGGTCTGCGTTTAAGCACCGGAGGCTCGCAATTGAGTATTTCGGGGCAATCGAACAGTAACGCCAGCGTCATCGCGGCGGGTTTGTCGCAACTGCCCGCCCTAATGGTAGCCCAGCCAGTCTTGTCGGATCTGTCCATCAACGGCGCGACGCAGAGCACCTTGGAGCTAGCCTTCGACTTGCAGCGTGTCGCCGATACGCTGGCGCTGGAGGTTGCCGCCACCGTGACGGATGCCACAGTGAGCTCGGCGCTATTGAACCTGAGCGCTGCAGATATTTCTGGGACGATTAGCTTTAGTATCGAGAGGGGATTCGAGAGCTCTGGATTAACAGCGACAATGTGGCGTCATCCGGTCGATATTGAGTTGGGGCCGCATCTGGCTGCCGCTCCCGATGCGTTGCTTGCCGCTAGGATAAGTGGCGACATTCCGGTATCAGATTTGCTGGCCTGGCAGTCGCTGCCGATGTTATCGGTTATTGACGGGGTTGCGCCAATGACCATTAAGGCAGAAGTCGCGCAAACGGTTTCCGTCTCGGTAAGCTCTGATCTCGCCGGCGTCAGCGTCGGATTACCCGCGCCCTGGGGGAAATCCGCTGAGTCTCGGGCTCCAATAGACATTAACTGGGCCAATCGGGAGTGGGCAGCGTGGGATATTTTTTGGTTCGGCAGGTTATCTGCCGTCGCTGATTTCCCGCCTGGGAGGGAACCCGCAGTCGTAATCGACCTCACGCCGAGAACCCGCCGGCCGGCCGCGCCGCTGGTCGCTCCCCAGTCGGGGGTGCGTGTGGTGGGCCACATACCCTCGATGGATGTGGCAGAGTGGCGCGATCTGCCAACCGGCAATTTTGGCGATGGCGCTGGGGAATGGCCGTCCCTGTCGGTAGAGAATCTGACGATTGAGCGACTCCTGTGGCAAGGCCAGGAGCTCGGCACGCTTGCGCTGAACGCGAGTGCGCTATCACCCGCTCTGGACGTTCAGTTTTCGTTGCCGTGGATGCAAGGTTCGCTATCGCGACAACTCATCCCGCCATTGTCGGAAGCTGCGGCCAATTTGAGCGGCGATCTCGACCGAAACCTGATAATCGATTATGTCGACCTCGCGACGCTCCCTGAAACGGAGGAAGGGGGGTATCCCGACCCCGAGGACATCGTGGCCGCTTGGATGCCGCTTTCTGTTGAACTGAAAGGGGTGCACCGGGCCGATACCGCACTCGGCTCCGCCTCGCTGATTATGGATTACGATGCCGAAGGAGGGTGGCGATTTAGCGATATCAGCGGTGATTTACTCGGGGTGCGTTGGCAGCCGACGACGCACATCATCTGGCAACAACAAGAGGCGAGCGAGCTGACAACCGTGCGGCTCGAGGCGGAACTGGATGATTTGGCGACGTCGCTTGAGCTCCTCGGTGTCGCGCCACTGATGGAGACACGCTCTGGCGCTGTCACCGCCGACTTGCAATGGCCTGGCGGGCCGACCGATTTTGAGTTGCTCGCTGCGACGGGGATGATGGATGTCACAATGGCATCAGGGTCATTTCCCTCTGCCAGAGCGGAGACCGCGGGGGCGATACGCTTGTTGAGTTTGATGAATTTGGCGGGCCTTTTCCGACGAGCCAATATGAATCAGCTATTTGATCCTGGCGTGACATTTGACAAAGCGGGAGGCCAATTTGAATTTGCATCGGGGAAGGTTCGCATTCCCGATTTTTCGATCGAGGGCTCCGGGGGTTACTTCAGCTTTGAAAGCGACGTTGATCTGATCTCAGAGACGCTGGATGGGGAACTGGTGGTGACGCTACCGCTGGCAGAAAATATTCCGTGGGTAGCGGCGCTTGCCGGCGGACTGCCTGTTGCCGCCGGCGCTTATTTGGTGGGAAAAATCTTTGAGGACCAGGTGAATCAGCTGTCCAGCGGTGTCTATTCCGTCAGCGGGGATCTCGACAGTCCCAAGGTCGTCTTCAAGCGCGTTTTTGACGCCGGATCGCGGGTTTCTAATGAGCCGGATCAGGGGTCCTCGTCCGAGGCGCGCGGTAGCGAAGCAAGATAGCGGAACAGTTTCTTCGCGTGCTGTTTTTCCCGACCGCGATCGACTTCCGAAAGATATTGTCGGTGCCACTGCCTGATGAGCGCGGGCTCTGCGGTCGGCCATATGGCCATGATGTGCCCGAGCGCGTTGTCACCCTCGGTTAATAACCTGTCACGAGCCGCCTCTAGTTGGTGAAAGGCCGCCGTCTTCGCAGCGTGTCTCTCGTCCAGCGACGCCAGTGCGGCTTCGATCGGTGCTGAGTCCACTGAGCGCATGAGCTTGCCGATAAACTGAAGCTGCCGCTTTAGGCCGCCTCTGGCAGTGATCCGCCTCGCTTGCGCGATGGCGTCTTCAAGTCTTGCATCCTCAATGGGGATCCGGTCCAGATCGTTTTGCGGCAGGGCGACCAGGCGTTCACCGATCTCCTGGAGGGCATGCATTCGCCGTTTCAGCTCGCTTTTGCTGGGCCTGTCTTCTGCATCGGCGGGGTCACTCAGCTCGGTCATGGCTTAAGCGTAATAGAGTGTCGCCAGTCCCAGAAATGCGAGAAAGCCGATAACGTCAGTCACTGTCGTCACCAGTACGCCGCCTGCTAACGCGGGGTCTATCTTCAGCTTGCGCAGCAGTACTGGCAGCCCCGCACCCGTCAAGCCCGCCGTGATCAGATTGATCAGCATGGCAGCGGCGATGATTATGCCCAGTGTGGTGTCGCCAAACCATAACGACGCAGTGACGGCGATGACCGCAGCCCAAATAATGCCGTTTACCAAGCCCACCATCGACTCACGCGCAACCAGCCAAAGCTGATTTCGGTCATTGATATGACCCATCGCCATCGCGCGAATAAGTATGGTCAGACTTTGCGTACCCGCGATGCCCCCCATGGAGGCAACGATCGGCATTAATACGGCGAGCGCGACCACTTTTTCGATCGTGTCCTGAAAAAGATTGATGACTGAAGACGCGAGTAGCGCGGTGGCCAGATTGATACCCAGCCAGACGGCGCGCCGCGGCGCCGATTGCCATACGGTCGCAAAGGTATCCTCTTCACCCAGGCCGGCGAGCGAGGTCAGCGAGTGATCGGCTTCCTCGCGGATGACATCCACCACATCATCGATCGTGATTCTGCCCAGCAATATCCCTTCGTCGTTGACGACCGGTGCAGATACCCAGTCATTGCGCTCAAAGCGCCGAGCCACCTCGGTAGCGGGGGTGTCCGCATTGATGGCTTCCTGATCGGTGATCATCATTTCGCGGACTGAAACCGCGGGGTCAGAGACTAGAACCGTGCCGAGGGGTAACAGCCCAACGAATCGATCCGCCCGGTTCACGACGATCAAGTTATCGGTGTTGGGCGGGATTTCAATGTGGCGGCGCAAATAGCGAAGAACGACGTCCAGCGTCAGGTCCGCGCGAATAGTAATCGTGTCGGTGCTCATCAAGCCACCGGCGACATCGTCGGAAAAGCTGAGTACTGTCTGCAATCGCTGGCGATATTGCTCATCCATGATTGCCAGAACGCGACCGGTCACCTCTTCGGGGAGTTCCTGCAGGATGTCGGCGACGTCATCGTCATCGAGTTGTTCGATGATCTCCGCAAGCGCCTCTGGCTCCCGATCAATAAGCGCCGCGCTGCGTAACTCATCGGGCAGCTCATTGACTACCAGCGCTTCCTGTTCAGACTCGAGTAAACCCAGCAGTACCGCACGATTATCCGGGGGTGAGGCGCTAATCAGATAGGCAACGTCACCCGGGGACATTTCCGCCAATATTCCCGCCACATCGCCAAGTGTCCCGGCCCGCAGGGCGCGATCCAGACGCTCGGTTTTGGTTGGCAAGTTAATCGGCGAATTCACTGCGATAGCCTCCGTGGAAGCCGCCATTATCCGCGTGCTTGATCAGCAAGGTCTAGGCAAGGACAGAGGTTTGTGACTTATTCCAATTCACCAAACCCGGAAGCGAACAGCTGCTGCAGTGCCTCTTCCGCTCTTTGTTCGTCGTGGCCACTGATACTGGCATTGATTTGGGCGCCATAGGGAGCGGCGAGCATCAGCACCGACATGATACTTTTTGCGTCGATCTCTTTGCCGTCATAAATCAGTGTGATGTCGCTACTGAAACTCGCGCAGCAATCGACCAGCTTGGCGGCGGGCCGGGCGTGTAATCCCAGTGGATTAACGATGGTCAGCAGTGTTTCTATCATGCCCGGCCCCCGCCGAGGTGTCGGTGGCGCAGTTGCAGATTCTGGTGCAGAGGCTTGAGATCTTCAAAAAGCTTGCTGGCAAGAAAGACCGACCGGTGTTGGCCGCCTGTGCAGCCGATGGCGATGGTCAGGTAGGTACGGTCCGTTGAGTTGAAGTCATTCACGGTCTCGACCAGAAAATCGCGTAGCCTCTGGTAGAACGCGAGGCAGCGGGCGTCGGTTTCGAGGAACTGACGCACCGGCGCGTCTAAGCCCGTGAGCTCCCGCAAATGCTCCTGCCAATAGGGGTTGGGGAGCGCACGGGCATCGAACACAAAATCGGCATCAGTCGGCACGCCACGCTTGAATGCAAATGACTCAATCATGACTGCAAGCCCGTCGCGGTGCTCGATGATTCTCGCCGCTAACGTATCGCGGAGCTCGCGTGGTGACAGATTAGTGGTATCGATAAATACGTCTGCCTCTGCGGCGATAAATTCCAAGTACTGCCGCTCTCGCGCGATCGCCTCAGGAAGCGAGTTGTCGGGCCCGGCTAGCGGATGTCTTCGACGTGTTTCGCTGAACCGCTTAAGCAGAATATGGGGTTGAGCATCAAGGAAGAGAATGAGTCGATCAGGAGCCTCAAGGAGTTGCCGCAAGGATTCGGGGTCCCCACCGGGACCCCCCTTAATTGTTCTCGCATCGATACAAACAGCGATGCCGTGGAAACGGTCGTAGTCGGGGTGTCTGAGAACTTCGTTAGTAAACTCCGGCAATAACCGTGGGGGTAAATTGTCGACGCAGTAGTAGCCCTCATCCTCAAGCAAACTCAAGGCGCTACTTTTTCCAGCGCCGGAACTACCACTGATGATAATAAGCCGCGGCATTATGCTACGCCGATATCCGCTAGACATGCCTCGAGTTCGGCGGCGGTTGTGGCGTTACGCAGTCGCTCGCGGGTCGCGGCATCGGAAAATCGGGTCGCCAGTGCTGCAAGCAGATCCAGGTGTTGTTGCGTTGCTGCTTCGGGCACCAATAGCACGAAAACAATGTCGACCCCGACGCCATCAATCGCCGCGAAATCCACGGGTTCCGATAGGGTCATCAGGCAACCGACAGGGCTTTCGCAACCGGCGATGCGGCTATGCGGTATGGCCACCCCCTCGCCAACTCCCGTACTGCCTAACTTTTCCCGCGCGAGCAATTCACGATAAATCGTCTCGCCGGACAGACCGGTATGGCCCTCGATCTCTTCGGCAGCGCGTTCAAACAGCCGCTTTTGGCTGTGCAGAGGCTCCCGACAAAGCGCCGAAAAATGCATTAATTCGAGGGCAGGCATGCTCGCTGTCACCTAGTGGCCCCGGTGCTTTTCCTTGTATTTGATGACCTGTCGATCGAGTTTTTCTGCGAGCGCGTCGATAGCGGCATACATGTCGTCAGACTCCGAGGAGGCGAACAGGTCGGCCCCGGCGACATGGAGATTAGCTTCAGCTTTATGTTGATGTTTTTCGACGATCAATGTCACCTCGATGCGGGTAATGTGATCACCGTGACGTTGGATTGCTTCAAGCTTGCCCTCAACATGTTCGCGAATAGCGGGCGTAACATCGAGATGATGTCCACTGATAGTTAAATTCATAAGGCACTCCTGTGTCAGTATCGGTTTAGTTTAGACGTTTGCGTTCGTTAGAGGGAGGGATCGACAACTGCTCCCGATATTTGGCGACCGTTCTTCGCGCAACCGCCATGCCACGGTCTTTCAGCAGTCCGCACAACTTAGCGTCGCTCAATGGTTTGTTTGGACTTTCCTCGTTCACGAGCGAGCGGATTGCAGCTTTGATCGCGGTCGATGAGGCGTCTTCTCCCTCGGCACTGGCGATCCGGCTCGAGAAGAAATATTTCAGTTCAAAGGTTCCTCTCGGTGTATGCATATACTTTTTTGTCGTCGCGCGGGACACGGTTGATTCGTGAAGATCTACTTCCGAGGCGATGTCAGCCAATATCAGAGGCTTCATGCCGATTTCCCCTTGCTCCAGGAAAGAGCGCTGGTGTTCGACGATCTTGCTGGCGACTTTTAAGAGCGTCTCATTGCGGCTTTGCAGGCTCTTCATAAACCATTTTGCTTCCTGCAGGTGTTCTTTGATATACCCGCGATCTGTCGCCGAACCGCCGCTAAGAAGCGCCACGTACTGGTCGTTTACCCGCAGTTTAGGTGCGATATCAGGGTTAAGTTCGACGACCCAGCGCCCGCCAGATTGCCGAACAAAAACGTCTGGGGTGACGTATTCCGTTTGCTCAGCACCCAGAGAGGCCCCGGGGGTCGGGTCCAGTGATCGGATCAGCTGAATGGCGTTTTGCAGTTCTTCTTCACTGGTCTTGAGTTTCCGCGCCAATTGTCGTGCGGGTGCCGTTGGTAGCTGGTTTAGATGCCGACTGACCAGGGCGCCGGCGACATCTCTGTGGGGAGTGTCCGGTGGCAATTGTCTGAGTTGCAGCAGCAGGCATTCGCGGAGATCAACGGCAAATACGCCTGAGGGCTCAAAGTGTTGTAGGCGATGCAGTACTGCCAAGACCTCATCAAGGTCGAGTTCGTCGACCGCCAGATCGGCATGGATCTCCTCGGGGCTTAGGGTCAGGCGTCCGTCGGGATCGACGGCGTCAATCAATGCGATGGCAATGGCGCGATCGATATCAGAGAAGCGGGTGAGATTGAGTTGCCAGAGCAAGTGGTCCCTGAGCGAGAGCGCCTCCGGGTCGCGATCCGAAAAGTCAGTATCGCTGGCGGGGATATTCTGTGGTGCGGAGGAGGGCATGACCTCCTCCCAGACCGTATCCACCTCTAGGTCGTTTGAGTGGTCTTCGTTGTCTGTGGATTCTGAAAAATCGAGATCTGCAGATTCTGTTGGGCTGTCACCTTCTCGCTCGAGTAGCGCATTGGACTCCAGTGTTTCTTCGATGATCTGCTGCAGGTCTACGGTGCTGAGTTGTAATAGCTTGATCGCCTGCTGAAGTTGCGGCGTCAGCGCAAGTTGCTGTCCCAGTTTTAGCTGTAGCGCCTGTTTCATATTGCCTAATGGGGCTCGATGGGAACCCAGTGTATCGCCGCAGGCGCCCGATGAAAACAAAGTGGCAAGGATATTGCTTTGGGCGCAGATACGCAGTGGCTGAAGGCTCGGGTGGCCGGGAGGATCGTCGACGCTGAGTGCGCGCTGTTTATCGATCAGGCGGGGGAAAGGGCCTCAGAGGGCGAAGTGTTCTCCGAGATAGGTGGATCTGACTTTTTCATTGGCAAGGACTTCTGACGGAGCACCGGAGGCAATCACATGCCCTTCGCCCACGATGTAGGCGCGCTCGCAGATGTCGAGCGTCTCTCGCACGTTGTGGTCCGTAATCAACACCCCGATGCCGCGCTGTTTTAAGTGGGTGATGATGTCCTTAATGTCTGAAATCGAGATGGGGTCCACGCCCGCGAACGGTTCATCGAGCAAAATAACCGCGGGCTCCGTGGCGAGCGCTCTGGCAATTTCCACGCGCCTCCGCTCTCCTCCCGACAGGGACTGCCCAAGCGTCTCTGCCAGATGTCCCACGTTGAATTCAGCCAGCAGTGCATCCGCCATTTCGCGACGGGCTGCCCTCGTTAGGTCAGCGCGCGTCTCGAGAATGGCGAGCAGATTGTCGTGGACGGAAAGCTGTCGGAAGATCGAGGCCTCCTGCGGCAGGTAGCCAATCCCAGCGCGGGCTCGCAGGTGCATCGGCATTGTCATCAACGAGCGATCATCGAGCCGTATGTCACCCGCGTCCGCCTCGACCAAACCGACAATCATGTAGAAGCAAGTGGTTTTTCCCGCTCCGTTCGGCCCCAGCAGACCCACGATTTCGCCGGTGCTCACTTGCAGAGAGACGTCCTTCACGATCGGTCTTCCGGAATAGGCCTTGGCGAGATGATGCGCGCTGAGTGTCCTAGTCATCGGCGGTTGGCCTGCGAAGATTTTCCGGTGGAATGACGACCTCGACTCGGCCTGAGCCCTCGGGGCTTGAGTTGCCGGCGGCGCGCACGCGACGCTCGTTGACCAGATAATCAATTTGGTCGCCCGAGAGTATCGATCCGTTCTGTGCGATGCGCGCCTCGTCAATAAGTTTAACGAGGTCCTGCGATCGAATGTATTCAATGCGATTGGCCGACGCATCGACCGGCGCTTGATCGGGCGCCGGCGTTTGCACCAACGTGGCGGGTGCGCCCGTTGCGATAATTTCCTCTGCAGCGGTGGCGTCATGCTGGATCGAAATCAGGTCAGCCGTGATGCGGAGCGAGCCCTGCGTCAGGATCACATTGCCTTGGTAGCGTGTTTCACCAGCGCCCTCGTCTCGAACAGCAAGATCAGCCACGATTTGGATGGGCTGATCACGATCCGATTCAAGTCCCAAAGCGCCTTGCGTCAGTAGCAGGGCGGTCGCCAGGATCCACGGACAAGCATAACCGGGCCCATCACTCATAATCAGTCCTGACATTGCCCTTGAGAATGGCGGTATTGGCAGCGAGATCGAGTTCGAATCCGTCTCCCCGCGTGCGGCTGCCCCTGCCGGTGACGATGACCTCGCGATCACCAATCGCTCGTTGTTGGGCCATAAACAGGTGCATGGATTCGGTGGCCATCTCTGCGCCCTGTGTTTCTTCGATAATCGTCACGCCATTCTCTAACACTAGCTCGTTGGGCGACTCATACAGTCGACCCGCGGCGGCAACGATGTGCCATTGCACACCATCATCGCCATCGCCGCGGTACTCGATGTCTTGTAGTTGAGTCAGGTCGCTACCCACCATGCGCTCAGCGCTGGCAATAGAAACTGCGTTTATCGGCTCTCCGCCAATGGCGGAGAACTGGGTTCGGGTGCCGCCGCGCAAGTAATTCTCGCGTAATGCGATCGTATCGGTCTCTATGGCCACGTCCGTCGAGACCGAGGGGGTCAATGACTGCCAGAGGCCTATGCCAGCCAAAAGGGTGAACATCGCGGCGGCCATCAGTCTCATTCAAACGCCTCGTAAAGTCGTTCGAGCTTGCCTTGCGCCTGCAATATAAACTCGCTTAATTCTCGGACAGCCCCTGTGCCTCCCGCGCGGCTCGCCACCCAGTCAGCCTCGCGGAGAACGCGTGCCGCAGCATCACTCGGGCAGGTCGCTAGACCCGCCAGCCGGAGTGCGCTCAGATCGGGCAGATCATCACCCATATACGCGACATGGGCCGCTGACAGCGAACGTTGTGCCAGCAGCTCGCGCAGTGCGTCACCCTTGTCTTCTCGGCCTTCAACGAGCATAGAGATTCCTAGCTCTGCGGCCCGCCGTTTGACCGCGTCCGAAACCCTGCCCGTGATAATGGCAACGTCAATACCGCTTTGCTGCAGGAGTTTGATGCCGAGTCCATCTTTGATGTTGAAAGATTTGGTCTCTTCTCGTTCTCCACCGCCGTAGGTCACCGCACCGTCGGTGAGTACGCCATCCACATCTAATACAACCAGCGTTATGGCTTCGGCGAGCTGTGCCGCGCGACCCGTCACGAGATTCCAGCCTTGAGCAGAGCGAGCAGGGTTACGACGCCGCGCACGATGAGCGCCTCGTCCACTACGACTAGCGCGCTTATTTTGTGGCGTTCCATCAAACCAACCGCCTCAGCCGCCAATACATCCTCCGTGACCGTTTGCGCTCCGGTAGTCATCACCGCTTCTAGCGGAGTGGTGGTCAGGTCTATTTGGTGTTCAACTGCTCTGCGTAAATCGCCGTCGGTGAATACACCCAATAATGTCTGGTCTTCGGAAACCACCGTGGTCATGCCGAGGCCTTTGCGCGTGATCTCGTCGAGCGCATCGATCAGGGGCGAATTTGGCATCACGCAGGGTATTTCGTCGCCGTTAGCCATGACATCTGCCACTCGCAGCAGCAGTTTTCGGCCCAGCGCGCCACCCGGATGGGAGAACGCGAATTCTTCAGCGGTAAACCCGCGCGCCTCCAAGGTTGCAATCGCCAGCGCGTCCCCCATGACCAGCGATGCTGTGGTACTTGAGGTCGGTGCGAGATTCAGTGGGCAGGCTTCTGTTTCCACCGCAGCAAGCAGGTGCGTGTCTGAGGCCAGGGCGAGCTCGGATTCGGGTTGCCCCGTGATACTGATCAGTGGAACGCCCAGGCGCTTGATAAGGGGAAGCAGCGTCAGTATTTCGGCTGTGGTCCCGCTGTTTGAGAGCGCCAGAACACAGTCTTGGCGCGTGATCATGCCCATGTCACCGTGCGAAGCCTCGCCCGGGTGCACGAAAAAAGCGGGCGTTCCGGTGCTAGCCAGTGTGGCTGCAATTTTTCCCGCAATGTGGCCGCTTTTGCCCATACCGGTGACGACAACACGGCCCTCGGTAGCGAGTAAGGTCTTGCATGCCTCCGCGAATGCTGGGCCGATATCGTCTCCAAGTGCAGACACGGCAGCGCTCTCCAGCGAGATGGTGCGTCGCGCAGAGTCGATAAAAAATGATGCGGGGTGAGCAGCCATAAATTAGGGAGTGATGAATAACCATGCGTAGTAAGCAACGTAGAGTAGCAGTAATGCCACTCCAGTACCGCGCTTGAGGGTTGCGATGCCTTGTGCGCCATTCCACCGCCACAGCGCGGCTAGGGCAAGCGCCAACGATGTGAGAAATACCGCGACCAGATCCCGAGTCAGTACCTCGGTCTGCAGTGAAAGCTCACTCCAAAGGCCGGGAATCGCCAGAACGAGCAGGATATTAAACATGTTGGAACCGACGATGGCGCCGATCGCCATGTCGGCGTGTCCTTTGAGGGCGCTCATTACGGCGGCCGCAAGTTCGGGCAAGCTGGTTCCCACCGCGACAATGGTTAGGCCGATAATCAGCTCAGAAACACCCAGCGCCGCAGCGACATTGGAGGCTGCCCAGACGAGTAAACGGGAAGACGCGATCAACAAGACGAGCCCACCGACGAAGGCCAGATTTGCCTGAATCAGTGATAGATCGGGTATCGCCCGAGTTTCGCTGTTGATGTCCGGATGCCGGGCATGTTGAGCGATGCGGATGAAAAAGAGCCCTAGCGTTGCCAGCAATACCAAGCTGTCCGTGGGAGAGAGCACGAGATCTTTCATTAACCAACCCGCGAGGATGACCACGCCGAGTAGCAGCGGCAAGTCAACCCACGCGGTGGGCCTGCCGATGGCTATCGGTGCAACCAGCAAGGTGACGCCCAACACCAAGCCAATGTTGGCGATGTTTGAGCCCAGCGCGTTCCCGACGGCAAGTTCGCCAGCGCCCGATAGCACTGACATGACCGAAATGAGGATTTCGGGCGCAGATGTTCCCACCGAAACGATGGTCAGTCCGATCAACATCGGGGTGAGCCCGGCCCTGCGCGCGATGGCCGAGGCGCCGTCGACGAACCGGTCTGCGCTCCACACCAGCGCAACAAAGCCCACAGCGATTGACGCCGCATACAAAAACATCATCTGGTTCCTTTTTGCGTCCGCAGTGCGAGCGGGTAGTAGGAGTAGTGATCAGGTATCATATCGGGTCCGGAGTGCCGCGCCGCTGAAAATTCAGCTAGCCTCGGGCGCTGGTGTTCAGTTTACCCCACTCCTGCTAGCGGGGTGGCGAGGGTAGGGAATCGCCAAGGGATTGAGGCAGGCAAGTTGGGTCAGCTGAAGGCCCGCTAATAAAACGACGGAGGACGTCTTGGAGCACACTATCGTGTCATTGAGGGCTGTATTGCTGGCGGGTGTTGTTGCCTTGTCGCCGTTAGTGGGGCTCGCTCAGGAAGGTAACGGTGGCGAGTCGGGCCCGGCTGAGGTGGTCAGCCGTGTCACCGGGCAAGTCATGACGATTGTCGCTGAGGCAAATACGTATTTCGATGAGGACCCCGATCGATATTTTGCGGCGATCGACGGCGCGCTGTCCGAACTGGTGGATTGGCGGGGTTTCGCCACCGCTGTTATGGGCGATTACTGGAGCCGCGGCCGCACTATGGATGCCGCCGGCCGGGAAATACTGAAGTCGCAGCGAGATCGCTTTGCGGTGACCTTAAGAGAGGGCTTGATACAAAGCTACGCCAAGGGGCTGCTGGCTTTTGGTGGCGCGCAGATGGAAGTTCAGGGCGTAGAGGCGTCGCCGCAAAGCACTCGTATCGCTTCGGTAACCCAGCTGGTTTACGGTGAAGCGGACCGCGTGTACACGATTCGCTATCAGATGGGGCAGTATAAGGATGGGACCTGGCGACTACGCAACCTGATTATCGAAACGATCAATCTGGGTGAGATTTACAGGAACCAGTTCGCTGCGCTGGCGGGTGAAGCAAACGACGACTTGGATCAGGTAATCGATGCCTGGAATATCACTATCGCCGAGCAAGCAGAGGAGTTGAATCGTGACTGAGCAAGACTTGCAGTCGCTCTTGCTGGCCGCTTTTCCGGGTGCGGAGGTATCGGTCTCTCTCAACGGCGGTCACGTGGATATTGCGGTGGTGAGCGCGGATTTTGAGGGGTTGCGTCCGGTAGCGCGGCAGCAGCGGGTGTATGCGCCACTGGCGGCGTTGATTGCCGACGGCACCTTGCATGCAGTCAATATCAAAGCGCTGACGCCGGTCGGTAACAGCTGACAGAGGCGCCAGTGTGGACAGTCTGATGATTCGAGGCGGCGTCCGTCTTGACGGCACGCTCAATGCCTCTGGCGCAAAGAACGCGGCGTTACCTATTTTGGCGGCCACATTGTTGTGTGAGGATCCCTGCGACCTCCAGCGCATGCCCGAGCTCAGAGACATCACCACTATGCTTACGCTCCTCTCGAGTTTGGGGGCCGAGGTTAAGCGTACATCCGCGGGAGCGCTCCGCGTTAACGCCGGGTTAGTCGATCAGTTAAAGGCACCCTACGAGCTCGTCAAAACCATGCGCGCCTCTATCCTGGTGCTCGGTCCATTGTTGGCGCGTTTTCGCAAGGCCGAAGTGTCTTTCCCCGGTGGTTGTGCGATCGGTAGCCGCCCGGTCGACCTCCATGTGCTCGCGCTCGAGGCCATGGGCGCCGATATATCGGTGCGCGACGGTTATCTGGTGGCCGAGGCGAAAGCGGGTTTGCGGGGCGCTGAATTTTGTTTCGATACCGTCACGGTTGGCGGCACGGAGAACGCCGTGATGGCCGCCACGCTCGCAAGGGGACAAACTATTCTGCATAACGTGGCGCGTGAGCCTGAAATCGTGGATTTGGTGAGATTTCTCCGTGCGATGGGCGCGGAGATTGAAGGTGAGGGCACTGACACACTAATCATTAACGGTATGGCCAAGTTGAAGGGCTGCGCCTACACCGTGATGCCGGATCGGATAGAGGCGGGTACTTATCTGGTCGCCGCGGCGGCAACCCGGGGCCGGGTGAGGATCGAGGGTATCCAGCCAGATATTTTGGGCGTCATTATCGACAAGCTCCGTGAAGCCGGTGCGCAGATCCAGCAGGGGCAAGATTGGATAGCATTGGACATGAAAGGGCAGCGCCCCCAGTCGGTCGATGTGGTCACCGCCCCTTACCCGGGTTTCCCCACCGATATGCAGGCGCAATTTACTGCACTGAATGCGGTAGCAGAGGGGCAAGCCCGAGTAACGGAGACGGTCTTCGAGAATCGGTTGATGCAGGCGCATGAGATGAAACGAATGGGTGCGGACATCACGGTGACCGGCGATGAGGCGGTCATTAGGGGGCGCG
>Ga0181588_10002009_pt1 | contig 17787 bp, 8 predicted proteins | sample 071ome_26_FD_148607 | JGI IMG/M metagenome (GOLD analysis project Ga0181588, IMG submission 148607) | Coastal salt marsh microbial communities from the Groves Creek Marsh, Skidaway Island, Georgia - 071409BT metaG (spades assembly) | ecosystem: Environmental > Aquatic > Marine > Intertidal zone...
GGAATCGCCGCGGCCTCGCAATCCGCGGCGATCGGTTGATGCGGGGGGATGTGGGATCCGCCGCGCAAGGCGATCTCGGCAAACACCCGCTCACTCACGCCCCGCAGCCCGGGCTGCCGCGGTCAACAGATGTGCGCGCCCTTCGTCTCGACGTAGACGGAATAGACCGACTGGCTGGCCGTCATGAACAGTCGATTGCGCTTGGTTCCCCCAAAGCAAACGTTGGAACAGATCTCCGGCAGCAGGATCTGGCCGATGAGATCGCCATCCGGCGCGTAGATGAAGACGCCGTCGACCCCATGCCCCGTCCAACCGGCGCTGGACCAGAGGTTGCCGTCGACATCGCAGCGGATGCCGTCGCCGCCGCCCACCAGTTTGTCCGGTCGCGGATCCTTGAAACCCGGGAGTCGCTGAACGCCTTCTGATCCGACTTCAATGCGACTGAACTCCTTGCCGTTTCTCAGCTTCTTTCCATCGACCACATCCCAGACCCAGGTCGGTTTCGGGGCGTCGACGCCGGTGTCGGCAACGTAGAGCTTCTTGTAGTCGGGGGAGAAACAAAGGCCGTTGGGTTTGACGAGCTCATCGGTCACCTTGGAAACCTTGAGCGTCTTGTGATCGATGCGATAGACAGCCTCCTTGAGATGCAACGGCCCCTTGTTGCCCTCATAGTTCATCATGCTGCCGTAGCCGGGGTCCGTGAACCAGATGTCACCATTCGGGTGAACGACCGCGTCATTGGGGGCATTGAAGGGTTTCCCTTCAAACTCGCTGGCGAGCACGGTGACGCCGCCGTCATACTCGTATCGCACGACGCGACGATGGCCATGTTCGCAGGAGATCTGCCTCCCCTGCCAATCAAAGGTATTGCCGTTGCTGTTGCCCGACGGGTGACGAAAGGTCGTCACATGCCCGTCCTCCTCCAGATAGCGCAGTTGGACGTTGTTCGGGATGTCGCTCCAGACCAGGTATCTGCCCACGCCATTCCAGGCCGGACCTTCCGCCCACAACGTGCCGGTGTGGATCCGCTGGATCGGCGTGTTGCCCAGCTTGTATTTGCCGAAACGCTTGTCGTGGACGATGACATCGGGATCCGGATAGCGCACCGGCGTCTTGCCAGACCAATCGCGTCCCGACGCCCCCAGGGGGCTCAGCAACGCTCCCGCAGCGGCGGCCGCGCCGCCCAGGAACGAACGGCGGTTCAGCGACTTGGATTCGGGGTCGACGGCGGAATCAACAACGGGGGACAAATCCTTTTTCATGGCTGGAGGAGACGAAAGCAGTTCTTCGATGATGTTCCCCGAGATTTGACAGGGAGCGGGGCGAATTCAAGGAAAACGTCACGCCGTCCGCCTCCCCGCGCAAGCCGCCTCAACGCGAAACAATAGAGCCGGCGCTTCCCATGGACGCGCCGGCTCTTGAAAGCGGCTTTCAACAAGCGCGCCGAAGACGGCGCCGCTCAGTTGAAGAACGTGAGTTCGTTGGTCAGCAGGAGCACCTGCGCAAATTTCTCCCATGCCGCCAAAGGCCTCGCTTCAACCGTCTTGCGCGGCCCGCTGAACATCTGTTGCGAAGCCCAGGTGGTGGAACTGCCGGGAGGAAGCTGCTTCTCGTCGTTGACCACCGTCATGGTCACCACCGGGGCCCAGTTGAACTGGTCGGCGCCCGGAACCTTGAAGCCATCGACGATGAAATCCAGGGTGTCGCCCTTGCGGACAGGCAACCGATTGACATTCATCGCCTTGGCGCTGTTCTTGACGTTCTGCGGCGCGCCCAGGATGCCCGCGCGGCTCGACACCATGTAGCCCCGCACGCCGTCGCCAATCTCCTCGGTGTGCCGCAACGTTCCGGTGACCTGAATGATGCCGTCAGCCTGTGCGGTCCAGCGACGGATGATCCCGATGCCGGGCAGTCCGGCATGGCCGCCCTGCGCGTTCAGGTAGGCGTACTTCAATTGGGTGCCTCCATGCCACGCCTCCTGATCCTCATGGAACAGGGGCATTTTCTGGAAACCCACAACCTTGCGCGACCGCGCGTCATAGCGCCCCACACCATACTTCCACGGGTCTTCAAAGGCGGCCTGCATTTCCAGCGTGCCCTGGGTCGAAAGATACCGCTTGGCCAACGATAGCTCCTGCGCGCTCGGATAACGCTGGTAGATCAGCTTGTAGAGCAGACGGATCCGCTCATCGTCATTCACGCGCCCGCGAAAATCGCCGCGAGCCGTCAGATTGCGGGCCTGCTCCACCACCAGGGGATTATTCATCAGGAACAACGCCTGCTGCGGCACCGTCGTCTGGTAACGCTGCGCCGTGCTCAAGTCCGGGTTGGCGAAATCGAAGGTGTTGAAAATCGACTGCAGGCTCCGACGATCCACCATCCCGTAGACCGTGCGGCGGGTCGGGAACGGGTCGGCCATCAGATTGACCGGCTTGCCCCCGATTTCGAGGTCAATCTTGCCGCCGATGGCCAACAGCGTGTCGCGCATGCCCTCAAACCCGAGGCGGCGAACATTGTAGCGGTAGAGCAGTTTGTTTGCGGGATCGACCTGCCCCTTGCGCGGATCCTCCTCGCTGGTCAACTGGTAGACCGAGGACATCATGATCAGCTTGTGCAGCTTCTTGATCGACCAGCCGTTGTCCATGAACCAGGTCGCCAACCAATCCAGCATCTCCGGATGCGACGGCGGTTCACAGCGCGTGCCGAAATCGCTCGGCGTCCGGACAATCCCCTCGCCAAAATGATGCATCCAGATGCGGTTCACGATGACCCGCGCAGTCAGCGGATTGTCGCGTGAGGCAATGGCATTGGCCAGGTCCCAACGACCGCTGCCAGTCTTGAAGGGCTTCGGCTCGTCGTCCGACAAGGCCTCCAAAAAGCGCCGCGGCACTTCATCGCCCTGATTGCGCGCGTCCCCACGGATGAAGATGCGGGAATTCCGGCCATTGCCGTTGTCCTTGACGATCATGGCCCGCCCGGGAGCGCCTTCATGGGACATCTTGAGCGCGACCATGCGTCCCTTGATGCGCTGCAGGCGCCCCTGAAATCCTTGCGAAAACAGGCCAAAACTGGCGTTCGTATCCGGATTGCAGGGGGTCAGGCGATCCTCGCCATACAAGGCCTCCCGAATCTGCTCGCGACTTTCCTCCAATGGCCGCGGCTTGCGACCTCTGCTGCCCTGGCGCGCCAACGCGTTCTGCCACTGGGTGTTCACTTCCGCCAGCAACCGACTGTAGATCGCCCCCACATCCCGCATGCTTCGGGGCGGACTGGTGCGCAGGGCGCGGGCAATCAGGGTGTTGATCGGCTTCTCCGCCTCCGTATCCGCATATTTCTCGCTCAATTCGCCGGCTTTGCCCGCCTTCCAATCCTCCGGCTTCAGCGCGGCGTAGGCCTTCCACGGACCCCAGACCGGATCGTCTCCCTTGCGGGTCTGCAGAAAACGCCGCCAACGATCGAAGAAACCGTTGTGCAACCGACGTTCCTGTCCAACGAAGATGAAGCGGTTCAGGGTATTGGTCGGCTGCGCCACCTCCCAGGTGGCGTAGAGGTAGACGCCCGCCTTCTCCCGGGCCTCTTTCCGAAGCCGCTCTTCCTCCTTGAAGCGCGTCTCGCCGTATTCCTTGTGCAATTGATTCAATTGATACACAAACTCGCGATATTCCGGCGTGACCTTGACCGGCTCCAACAGCGGCAGATCCGTGTCCTCGAAATTGTCGCGAATGCTGTTGAAGACGCCATGCCACGCGTAGTAGTCAGCCGTGGGAATGGGATCAAACTTGTGATCGTGGCAGCGCGCGCAAACCACGGTCAAACCGAGGAACCCTTTGCTGACCACATCAATGCGGTCGTCGATGATCTCATTGCGCTGGCCGCCGAAACGCTTGCCGACCGTGAGGAAGCCCAACGCTGCCAAGTCGTTCGTCTGGACCTGCCCTCGCTCAAGCATGATGTCAGCCGCCAACTGCTCGCGGATGAATTGATCGAACGGCTTGTCCTCGTTGAAGGAGCGGATCACATAATCGCGATAGGTCCAGGCGTAGGGATACCGGAAGTCTTCAACCCGGCCATTGACATCGCCCTTGGTGTCCGAGTAACGCGCCACGTCCAACCAATGCCGTCCCCAACGCTCCCCGTAGTGCGGCGATTTGAGAAGGCGATCGACGACCTTCTCCCAGGCATTCGGCGAGGTGTCGGACATGAAGGAGTCGAACTCGCTCGGCGAGGGCGGCAGTCCGGTCAGATCATAGGAGGCGCGACGCATCAAGGTGCGCTTGTCGGCTTTCTCCGAAGGCGCGATGCCGGCCTGCTTCAACCCCTGGCTGATAAAGCGATCAATCTCCGTTTGTTCCCAGGCCGGGTTGACCGGCGCGGGCGCGGGCTGCCGCTTGACGGGTTGGAAGGCCCAGTGCTTCTTCGCGACCTCGCGGGGATCGGCCACCACCAGCTTGCCATCGCGCGGATCCGGCGCGCCCATGCGAACCCAGGCTTCCAGGTCGGCAATCTGGGACGAGGACAATTTGTTCTTGGGAGGCATCTGCATGTCCTCGTCGTCCCAGCGCACGGCCTTGATCAGCAGGCTCTTGTCGAGATCGCCCGGCACGACGGCGGGCCCGAGGTCGCCGCCCTTAAGTGTGCCTTCCCGCGTGTCGAGCGTGAGCGCGCCGCGGCTCTTGCCTTCGGCAACACTGTGGCAGCGGTAGCAGTGCTCCGCCAACACCGGGCGGATCTTCTTCTCGAAAAACTCAAGTTGCTCGCGATCGGCGGCGGCGCGCGCAGCGGCTGGAAGGAGGAGAGACGCAGCGAGCGCCGCGGACATAAGCGCTGGAGTGGCGGTGAATTTCATGGGCAATCCTGTTTGATTCATACCAGCAGACAAAGAGGCGGCCGAACGCAATCGAACGCGCCCGGCCGCCGAAAGAAGAGCTTCCGTCAGGCAATCACATCCCGGACAACGTTCCCGTAGACATCGGTCAACCGGAAGTCGCGGCCGTTGTAACGATACGTCAGCTTCTCGTGATCGAAACCGAGCAGGGCCAGCACCGTCGCGTGGAGATCGTGGATGTGCACCTTGTCCGAAACGGCGCGATAGCCGAACTCGTCGGTGGCTCCGTAACGCTGACCGCCCTTGACGCCGCCGCCGGCCATCCAGGCCGAGAAGCCTCGGTGGTTGTGATTGCGTCCGGGAACTTCGAAGTTGTTGTTGCCGTTCGGCAACTGACGGGTCGGAGTTCGGCCAAACTCACCGCTCCAGATGATGAGCGTCTCCTCAAACATGCCGCGATTCTTCAAGTCCTGAATGAAGGCGGCGATCGGCTTGTCGATCTCGCCGGCCTTGTTCCGGATGGCGGTGTCGAGATTGGAGTGGTGATCCCAGCCGCCATGCCACGCCTGGACGAAGCGGACGCCCTTCTCCAGCAGACGACGCGCGATGAGCATCTGACGCCCTTGGGCGCTGTCGCCATACATGTCCCGGACGCTCTGCGGTTCCTTGCTGATGTCAAAGACCTCGGTCGCTTCCGTCTGCATCTTGAAAGCCAGTTCAAAGGCCTGGATCCGGGCTTCAAGCTGCTCTTCCTTCTTGAGGTTGAGGCTGTGCACCGCGTTCAACTGGTGCAGGAGGTCCAGTTGCTGACGCTGCTCGGGCAGCGTGATGTAGTTGTTCTTGATGTTCTCGATCAGCCGTTCGACACGCGGCTCGCGGGTGTTGATGTGGGTGCCCTGGTAAGAGCCGGGCAAGAAGGCCGAACGCCAGTTCTCGGACCCTCCGGGAGGACCTCCGCCCGGAGTCAGCGAGATGAAGCCCGGCAGATTCTGGTTCTCGCTGCCGAGGCCGTAGGTCACCCAGGACCCCATGCTGGGCTTCACCAGGCGGCCGGAGCCCGTGTTCATCATCACGCTGGCAAACTCGTGCGCGGGAATGTCCGTGTGCATCGAGTTGATGACGGCAATGTCATCAATGTGCTGCCCCAGCTCCGGCCAGATCTCAGCTACGGGAACACCGCTCTGCCCGCGCCGCATGTAGTCAACCGGCGAGGCAAAGGCGACGCCGCCAATGTCCGGCAAAGGCTTGCCATTCATGTCGCCGCCGCGGGCCGCGTCATAACGAACCAGGTCCGGCTTGTAGTCCCAGGTGTCCACCTGCGAAGGCGCGCCTTGCGCAAAAATGTGGATGACGCGCTTGGCGCGGGCTTGGAAATGCGGCTTCTTGACCGCCAGCGGTGAAAAATTCTGGGCGGCGCCGGCGTTGGGGTTGATCAGGTCCGGCTCCAGCAGACTGGCCAAGCCCAGCAACCCGAAACCCGTGCCGTAGCGGCTCAGGAACTGACGGCGCGTTTGAAAGTAGTCCTGCGCCTGCGGCGCATGGTGATCTGGACGAAACTTGTTCATAATCAATGGTTTTTGCTGTTCGCGCCGCAGCCAAACAAGGTCCCAACCAACCCCGCAACCACGACTTCAACTCTATCATACGTCACCTTATCAAACGCCGCGATCCCGGACAACCCGGGAATCACAAGCCATCCAAAACCGACGTCATACGATTCTTTGACGCTCCGGGCAAACTAATCTGGACATCACTTTTGACAAAATAGGGGAAATGCCATTCAAACTGGGATCTGACAAACCCACTTTATTCCAGCATTGTCTGGTTCCTTTTGAGCCGTCATCTTGCCAAAGATTGATCGAATACCGAATGCCGCCCCACCCGGGGCCGTCCTAGTTGGTTTGACATGATCGCACGACAAATTGAAAAGCTGACCAGAGTCGCCGCGCGCATTGCGTGCCTGAGCGCCCTGCTGGCGGTCAGCTCCTCAGATGAGGCAGCCGCCTCCGACGCCGCGGCCAACATGCGTTTCTTCGAACAAAAGATCCGCCCCTTGCTCGCCAAGCATTGCTACGAATGCCACGGCTCGGAAAAACAGAAGGGCGACTTGCGCCTCGACTCCCGGGCCGGCCTGCTGATCGGCGGCGGCAACGGTCCGGCAGTCACGCCCGGAAACCCGCAGGATTCCCTCCTCATGCTCGCCGTTTCGCACGCGGACGAAGACTTGAAGATGCCGCCCAAACAAGCGCTGCCCGAACGCGACATCAAACTGCTCGAAAAATGGATCGCCCAGGGCGCGCCCTGGCCCGGATCCGCAGCCAAACCCGGAAACCTTTCCAAGGTCACCGAGGAGGATCGGCAGTGGTGGTCCTTCCAACCCATCGCCAAACCCCAGCCCCCGACCATCCAGAACGACAACTGGAGCCGCAACGAGATCGATCGCTTCCTCCTCGCCAAACTCAAGTCAGAGGGCCTTTCTCCCGCTCCGCCCGCCGCCCGCCGACAACTCATTCGCCGACTCTACTTCGACCTGACCGGACTGCCGCCCTCGCCCGCCGACATCGCGACCTTCCTGGCAGACAAATCCACGAACGCCTACTCCAACCTCGTCGAACGCCTGCTGGACAGCCCGCAATACGGCGAACGCTGGGGCCGCCATTGGCTGGACGTCGTGCGCTACGCCGAGTCCGACGGATACCGCGCGGACGATTATCGCCCGCATGCCTGGCGCTATCGCGACTATGTCGTCCGGAGCTTCAACGAGGACAAACCTTTCGATCGATTCATCAAGGAACAGATCGCCGGCGATGAGATTGCCCCGGACGATCCCGATGCCGTCATCGGCACGGGATTTCTCCGCCACGGCATCTATGAATGGAACCAACGCGACGCCGAAACCCAACGGGAGGAGATCATGGCCGAAATGACCGACGTCACCGGTGAGGTCTTTCTCGCCATGAGCGTCGGGTGCGCGCGTTGCCACGACCACAAGTTCGACCCCATGCCGCGCTCGGACTACTACAGCCTCCAGGCCTTCCTGGCTCCCGCCATCTGGACCATCGACGAACCCGTCGGAACCCCGCAACAAAAGGCGCGACACGCGAACGACTTGAAGGCGTGGAAGGCCAAGGCGAAACCCATTCTCGACCAGATTGCCGCCATCGAGAAGAAGCACCGGGACGCGGCCCGGGAATCGGCCACGAAGATTTTCCCCGAGGAAGTGCAGAAAAGCGTCCGCAAGTCCTACGAGGAACAGAACACCTATGACCGTCAGCTGAACTACCTGGTCCATCGCCAGGTCCTCAAGGCGTGGGAAAGGATCTCCAGCCGCATCAAGGGCGACGAGAAAAAGAAATGGGACGCATTGCAGAAACAGTTGAAGGAACTGGAGAAGACCAAGCCAAAGCCGCTTCCGGTCGCCATGACCGTCCGCGACGCGTCCTTCCAGCCGCCCGTCGTCAAGATTCGCGGGTCCCGAAGCAAGCAGAGCTTCGAACCGCGCGTATTCGAGGTCCTCGGCGGCGCAAAGCCCAAGATCGAACCGATCCCCAATATCAAGTCCACCGGCCGCCGCACCGCCCTGGCCAACTGGATCGCCAGCCCCGACAACCCGCTCACCGCACGCGTCATCGTCAACCGCATTTGGCAGCAGCGCTTCGGCCGCGGCATCGCCGCCTCGGCCAACGACTTCGGCAAACTCGGCGAGAAACCCACCCACCCCCAACTGCTCGACTGGCTGGCATCGACCTTCATCGAAAAGGGCTGGAGCATCAAGGAACTGGACCGCCTCATCCTGCATTCGGCCGCCTATCGTCAGACCGCCCTGCGCGAAGCTCCCGGGATCGCCCGCATGAAGGACCCTTCCAACCGCTGGCTTTGGCGCATGAACACGAGCCGCCTCGAAGCCGAGCAGATCCGCGACGCCATGCTGGCCGCCTCCGGTGAACTCGATCTCAAGCTCGGCGGCGCCAGCGTCTCCGGGGACGCCAAACGACGCTCGCTCTACGTCAAGGTCTACCGCAACAAGCCCGACAAGATGCTCGGCGCCTTCGACCTGACCGACGGCCTTTCCAGCTCCCCGAAACGCAACGTCACCACCACCGCCACCCAATCCCTGCTGATGATCAACGGCGACTGGGCAATGAAACGCGCGACCGCCATGGCCAAACGCCTGGAAAAGGAACACACGAATCCCGCCCGGCGCGTCGAGGCCGCCTACGAGCTGGCTTTCGGACGCCCGGTCACAGAGGCCGAACGCGACGCCGCCCTCGCCTTCATCAGCGCGCAGTCGGACAGCATCGTCAGCGCCCAGCCCGAGCCGGCCAAGGCCGCGCGCACCACCAAGATCGACAAGGTGGATGGAACCGCAGCCCTGCTGAAACCCGGCAGCTCGCAGTCCATCCTCGAAGTCCCCCACAGCGCCTCCCTGCCCACCGGCGACTTCACCGTCGAGGCAATTATCCAACTGGACTCCATGTATCCCGACGCGACCGTGCGAACGATCGTTTCCCAATGGAACGCCAACTCCAAGAGCCGCGGTTGGTCCCTCGGCGTCACCAGCGCCAAGTCCGGCTACCAACCGCGCAACCTCATCCTCCAGCTCATCGGCGACAAGGCGAAGGGCGACCACGGCTATGAGGTCATCGCCTCGAACCTGCGGCCCGAACTGAACAAGCCTTACTACGTCGCCGTGTCCGTGGATCTCGACGACCTGTCCGACGGCGGCACGACCTTCTATCTCAAGGACCTTTCCGATCCGAAGGCCAGGCTCACCGCCGCCTTCGTCCCGCACGCGAAGAACCAACACTACGCCAGCAAGCTCCCCCTCTGGATCGGCGGTCGCGCCGGCTCGCAGACGCACCGCTGGGACGGCGCCATCGCCGAGGTCCGCCTCTCCAACCGCGCGCTCAATCGCGCCGCCCTCACGCTCTGCAAGGACGCCCCCAGAATGGACACCGTCGGCTATTGGAAGCTCGAGGACGGCCAGGACTTCTACGCCGACGCCTCCAGCGCCGGCAACCACATCAAGCCCCCCGTCCCACCCAAACCCAGCCTGGCCCAGGCCAAACAATCAGCCCTCGTCGACTTCTGCCACGTGCTCCTGAATTCGAACGAGTTCTTGTATGTGGATTGAGACACATCATGGAAGAAAACGCTGAACCGGGACTACATCGAGAGAATCTGTGGGTAACCAACAGCCCTGCTTCCGGATTCGGCGCCGCACTCTGCTTCGCCATCTTTGCAGTCCGGCACATCAATCTGAATTATATCGGAGTAGACATACTCCCAATTGCGATGTTTTTCCTGATGTCGGTTACTGTTGCATCCATCGTGGGTTATTGCATGAGAAGAAAGTCCCTTACAATCTCACTAGTGATGGGTGTGGTCTCCGGGATGCTCGGCGGATTGCTTTCGGAGACTCATTTCTTGGGATTAGTGCCTCTGCCGATCAATCCCGCCGGCCCGCAGGAAATTATCGTGCCTGCACGACATCCGAAGGAAGCGAAAAAGCCGGTGGGGCGAGAGTCTCTCGAGCCCATATCGAAGCTCCGAAGGAGCGCCAGAAGCTTCCGAACGCCCTGCGCCTCCGGCATTCCCCATACCCTGCGTTACAACCGCAGCCCAGCCGCTCCCACGCGCCGCTTTCATCCCTCCGGGATTTCAGTTTGGGCTCGAGGGACTCTCGCCCCACCGGCTATACACTTCCTCCTGACAACCAACGCATTGTCCCCTTTTCAAATCTCTTGAACCCAACGGCCTGACGCCATGAAACCATCCCCCGGCCTTCTCCAATCCCGCGGCCTTCCGCATCACGAGCTGCCGACCACGCGGCGCGATTTCCTGACCCGCGCGGGCGGCGGCTTCGGCTCCGTCGCGCTGGCCCACATGCTGGGACAGGACAACGCCCTCGGCGCCCTGCCCTCCGACGCCGCCGTGCTCAAGTCGCCGACCGCCGCCAAGAACCTCGACTTCGCCGCCAAGGCGAAGAACGTGATCTTCCTGTTCATGGAGGGCGGCCCGAGTCATCTGGATTTGTTCGACCGCAAGCCGCTGCTCAACAAGCTGGCCGGACAACCGCTCCCGGACGGCTTTGGCAAGGTTGTCACCGCCATGGGCGAATACAACGCCCCGTTGCTGGCTTCGCAACGCACTTGGAAGCGCTATGGCCAGTCCGGCCTGGAGATTTCCGATTGGCTCCCTTTGACGGCGCAGCACGCGGACGACCTGGCGGTGATCCGCTCCTGCTGGGGCACGGGCATCAATCACGCCGGCGGCGTCTGCCTGATGAACACCGGCTCCCCGCTGGCGGGCCGGCCATCGCTCGGCAGCTGGGTCACCTACGGCCTCGGCACGGAGAACTACAACCTCCCCGCCTTCGTGGTCATGACCGACACCTCGACCACGCCGGTCAACGGGCCGCGCAACTGGGGAACCGCCTTCATGCCCGCGCTCTACCAGGGCGTGCGCTTCAGCTCCGGCTCCGCCCCAATCTCGGACCTGAACAATCCCAAGGGCATCACCCACCAGCGTCAGAACAACAAGCTCGATTTCCTGAATCAACTGAACCGCCAACACGCAAGCCAGCGCGAACAATCCGAACTCGAGGCGCGCATCCGCAGCTACGAACTCGCCTTCCGCATGCAGGCGCAGGCGCCCGAGGCCGTCGATATTTCCAAGGAATCACAGGCCACGCGCAAGCTCTACGGACTCGACGACAAGATGAGCGGCAAGTTCGGACGCAACTGCCTCCTCGCTCGACGGCTGGTGGAACGCGGCGTGCGCTTCGTGCAGCTCTACCACGGGGCCGGCAGCAAGTGGGACTCCCATTCCAAGATGGAGACGAACCACACGCGCCTTTGCCGTGAATCGGACCTCCCCATCGCCGGTCTCCTAACCGACCTCAAGCAGCGCGGCCTGTTCGAGGAAACCCTGGTCATCTGGGGCGGCGAGTTCGGCCGCACGCCCATGTCCGAGAAGGGCGACGGCCGCGACCACAATCCCACCGGCTTCACCATGTGGATGGCCGGCGGCGGTGTGAAGGGCGGCCAGATCATCGGCTCAACCGACGACCTCGGTCTACACGCCGTCGAGGACAGGATGCACGTCCACGACATTCACTCCTCCATCCTGCGCATCCTCGGGGTCGATCACACGAAGCTGGTCTACCCGCACAAGGGGCGCCCCGAGCGCATTGACATCCAGGACGGCCACGCGAACCTCGCGTTGCTGGGCGAAGCGTAAGTCCGGGATCCGAACAACTCCAGAACCGACCCCTGGCTAGCTTAGCTAGGCCATTCCTTTCCAGCGGCGAAGGCCCCATTCGGCCACGAAACAACCGAGCGCGAAGAGAAAAACGATGGGCGTGTGCCACAAGGGAAAAGACCAGTTCTCGGTGACCGGGGCCTTGCGGTTGGGCAACGTTTCGACAAAGGACTTCAACTCCCGCGAATTCACCACCTCGCCGCCCGTCTGCCGCGCAAGCGTTTCCAACAGGGCCCGGTTGGGCTTGAGGGACCGAAACTCATCGGCGGCGAAATCAACCGTCCAGCCGACCTCCGCCCGACCGGCCTCAACGCCTTTTTCATCCGCAACGATCGCCTGCGCCTTAAATCCCCCGGTCTGTCTGGGCACGTAACGGTCCTCATACAGCCCCGCCTCGTTCAATGAGGGCTCCGGCGCCAGTTTGACAAGATTGGTATTGGCGATCCCGCCCGCGTCTTCCGGCGCGCCGGAACCGCCGATGACAACCGGCTCCACGCTGAGTTTCACGCTGCCGTTGTCCAACGGCTCGAACTTCTTGTCGCGCGCGCGGGTCAGCAGATCAAAAGCGTGATTGGGATCCCCGGCCCGGGCCTTGGATTCCAACTCAATGCGGCGCGGAATGTCCGACACCAGCCAGCGAATCGTCTGCCGCCACATCTTGCCAAGGTCGTCGGGATCGCCCTCTTCGCGATGCATGGTCCAACGCCACAAGTCTCCCAGCATGACCGCGCCGGCCCGCCCGCGACCAAAACGCTGCACGACCAAGGCCGGATACTTCTCGTTGTCCTGGTCCAACGCCTCGGCGATCACGCTGGCTCCCGGTTTCACGTCGCGAACGCGATTGATGACGCGAAACCGAGGCATGCGCTGCAACCGGTCGCGCTCGTCGGCTTCCGTTTCGTAAAGTCGCGCCCAGGGCTGCAGCCAGCCTTCCCGCGTCAGCGCAAACTCGAGCCGGTCAAGCGGACTGGTGTCCTTGATGAAATCGAGGTAAACCGGCAACAGGTCCCCGACCGGGGTGTTCGCATACTTGCCCTGCTGAAAGCATTCCTGCCCGCCCAGCATCAGGAACCCGCCCCCGCGCTCGGAGACGAAATCCTTGAGCAGGCTCATCTGGTCGTAGGTGAAAAACTCCGCCTCAAGATCGTCGATGATGACGGCGTCGAAGGCGAACAACTCCTCGCGTGTGTCGGGAAACCCATCCCGCAACTCGGTCTCGTCGCGGACGTTCAAGCGGATCAACACGGGCTGGTCGTAGCGCTCCGTCTCTTCGCCGGTCCTGTCGAAGCCCTTGAACAACGGGTTGACGCTCTCTCCGGCCCTCCCCTTGAACTCGAACTTCGGCTCTCTCCGCGCGACGCGCTGCAGCGCGACCATCTCAATCTGATCGTCCTCCATCACCGAGCGGTTGAGAAACTTGAACTCCCAGTTGGGACGCCCACAAACGTAGAGCACGCGGTAAGGCCCCCGATCACGCTCCACCACAATCACGCGGCTGTTGTTCGCCAGCGTCGCCTCGGAGGATTTTTCCGGCTCGCCAAAGAACTCATCCTCGCCCTCCACCAACACCTGCACCCGATAGAAGGCGAGTTGCGAGGTCTTGGGTCGCATGCGAAAACGAAACATCGCCGAGCGCCCATCCTCCGGCGCAGGTTGAACCTCCTCCCGGACCGTCGCGCCCGCCTGGTCGATCAGGCGGGCGACGATGTTGGTCTCGGCGTAACCAGCCGCTTCGACTTCGAACTGAATGGTGACGGGCGCGTCCTCGAAGGATGTCTGCGTCACCGCCACATTCTGAATGGAGATGTCCCGAATCGCCTCGTCCCGACCGATCACGACCGGGTAAATCGGCGGCAACCCCTCGAAATCGAACGCGCCGTCGCCGAAGTCCGTGGCGTTACCGTCAGTGAACAAAAGCGCGCCCGCCATGGGCTGCCCCTGGTAGCGCTCCCTGATGGTGTTCAACGCGGAACCGAGCGAAGACGCGCGTCCGTCAAAAACCAGTTCCGAAAGATCACGCGACGACTGCAGCCGGGAATCGAACAGGTAACGCCGCACCTGGAAATCCTCGTTCAGTCGCGTCTGCCAGGAAACCATGTCCGAGGTGAGCAGATCGCGCATGCGCTCCCCCCGGCTCTCGCTGGCATTGGCGTCCTTGACCGTCATGCCGCGGCTGTTGTCGGCCAAGACAACGAAGATGTTGGCGCCCTGCTTCGCGCGCTGCCCCGTCCAGAGCGGCTCCAGCAACACAAACCCCAGCGCGACCAACCCGAGCAGCTTCAATGAAAAGCAGGCCGCACGAATGTTGCGGTCTGCGGGCGCCAGACGATACCCCCAAACCAGAACCACCGCAGCCACCGCAACCAGAAGCGCGGCGGGAAGCAGCCATTCCTTGCCGGAGAACACGAGCGTCCCAAGTAACATGACGTCGGAGTGTCGGGCTTGAACGACGCAACCGCAACTGATTTCACAAAGCGGCTCCAACCGCCGGAACCGCGGTTGACACCGCGTCCCAGACGCCTAGCATGCGCACCGTTGACCACCGTAGCCACATCGCGGGGCGTTGATGCGTCCCGGCGGCTCGCCGCGCTCGTCCTCAGCCTGATTCTCGGCGGCCCCACGGTCGCGCTCGCAGGAGCGCCGCCGCTTCACCAACGCATCGACGCCGCTCTCGCTTCGGTCCGCAGCGCGCCGAAACCGCCCCTGACGGATGACGCCTCATTTCTGCGCCGCGCGAGCCTCGACCTGACCGGGCGCATCCCGTCCTCCGATGCCGCGCGCGCCTTCCTGGCCGACCCGGATCCGGACAAGCGGGCCCTGCTGATCGACCGGCTGCTCGCCAGCCCCGAACACGCCCGGCACATGGCGATTACATTCGACGTGATCTGGGTGGAACGAAGGGCGGACCCGCACGTGAAGGCCGACGCCTGGCGGGATTGCCTGCACTCCCACTTTGCGACGAACGCTCCCTACACCACGCTGGCGGCGGAGGTCATCGCCGCCGAGGGCGCGGATCCCAAGCGAAACGGGCCCGCCAAGTTCCTGCTCGCCCGCGAGGTCGAACCCAACGCCCTGACCCGCGATGTCAGCCGCATGTTCCTGGGGCGGGACCTCCAGTGCGCCCAATGCCACGACCACCCGCGCATCGACGACTACACCATGCGCGAATACTACGGCGTCAACGCCTTCCTCAACCGCAGCTACCTCTTCCGCCCCGACAAGAAGAAGCCCGGCGTGGTCGCCGAGAACCCAACCGGCGAGGCCGACTACAAGTCTGTCTTCACCCAGGCCGAGGGGCGCTCCAAGCCGCGCCTGCCGGGAGATCCCGAAATCAAGGAACCCGTCATTGCAGAAGGCTCGGAATACAAGGTCAAACCCGACAAGAAGAACAAGAATGCGCGCCCCATCCCCGCCTACAGCCGCCGCGCGGAATTGGCGAAGCTCTTCGCCCGCGGCGACAACCGGCAATTCCGCCGCAACATCGCCAACCGCCTTTGGGCCCACATGATGGGCCGCGGCATCGTGGAACCGGTGGATTTTCATCATTCCGACAATCCTCCGACCCACCCCGAACTGCTCGAGACCCTGGCCGAGGAATTCGCCGCTCTGAGATTCGACATGCGGGCATTCCTCCGCGAACTCGCGTTGAGCCAAACTTACCAGCGCGGCTTCGACCTGCCGCCGTTTCCCGATGCCGCAACCGCCTCCGCAACAAAGCAACTCGCCAGCCTGGCAACCGAATACGAACGCGCGGCCGGCGCGGCGTCCAAGGCCATCAAGGCCTTCGAGCAATTCAAGGCGTCGATTGGGGCGAAACGATCCGAAATCGACGCCGCAACCCAATCGATTACCGAGCAGGAAAAACGGGTAAAGGAGGCAACCCAGGCGCGGGATGCAGCCAAAAAGGCCGCCGAAGCCGCTGCCAGGCCAATCCAGAAGCGGAACGCCAGACTGGCCTCTCTGACCGACGCCGCAAAGAAGGCCGCCCAGGTCGCAAAGGAGGCCAAAGACGATCCGGAACTCGCCAAGGCGGCCGGCGTCTTCGAGACGCGCCGACGGCAGCTCGCCGAGGAAGTGGCCAATCTCGAGGCCGCCCTCGACGCCAGGACCGCCGCGCTCAACACGACGGAGAAAAACGTGAAGACCGCAACCGCGGATCTGCAGGCGACCCGGAAACGCATTGAGGGAATGGGAGCGCAATTGCAGACGCTTCAGGCCCGCTTCGATGACGAAGACCGGAAACGCATCGAAGCGAAGCAATCCGCCAGCTTCGCGAAACAGAGACGCGACGCGGCGCGCGAGATGATTGAGTTCGCTCGCCTGCAAGCGAAGGCCGAAGAGACGGCAGGGCAGGCCCAGTTGCTGGAGGTCGCGCTGCGTGAGTGCGAGCAAAAAATCGCCAAGGCGACCAAGGAGGCTCCCAAACTGGCGGCGAAGCTCCCCCCGGCGCAAGCCGCCTTGAATCAAGCGCTGCGGCAGAAACACGAAAACGAGGAAGCCATCCGGCTCGCCGCCAGCGGCTTGGCGAACATCGCAACCGCGTTGAACAGGGCCGATATCGGCCAACCTGAGAATGGCTCCGACCGCGCAACCGCCCTGCTCGCCAAGCAGCGCCAACACGAAACCTCACTGGCCAAACTCCGCGCGCAAGCCACGGAATTGCGCGGCCATTTCCTCAAAGCCGCCACCACGCTGGTCGCCGCCAAGAATGCCGTTTCCCGCAACGCCGAGGAACTCGCCGCCGAACGCCTGAGAAACAGGGATTTGTCCGCCCAACTGAAGGAGTCGCGACCCGCGCGGGACGCGGCGTTGGCAAAACGGGACGCCGCCAGGATGAACTACACGGACTCCCTCAGCGCGCGCTTCGAACTCGCCGGCCTGACGCCGCTCACCCCCGAGCAGCTTTGTTGGAGCATGCTGCAGGCAACCGGCGAAACCGCCAAGCAGACCTGGGCCGGCGCCGCCGAATTCGACAAGCAGAACCCGCTCAAGAAAGACGAGCGCGCCAAGTTCATCGAGGAATACGTCTACGGAAAACTGAAGGCCCGGGAACGCAACTTTGTTTCGCTCTTTGGCAGCGCCGCAGGTTCGCCGCAGAACGCCTTTTTCGCCACGCCGGACCAGGCCCTGTTCTTTGCCAACGGCGGCGATGTCCGGGGTTGGCTGAATCCTTCCGGCGGCAATCTCACCGACCGCCTGGCCAAACTCGAGGACCCCGCCGCGTTCGCGGAGGAGCTTTACCTCGCCATCCTGACCCGCAAGCCAACCGCGCCCGAGGTCGCCGATGTGACGGCGCAACTCGCCGCCCAGGGCGCGGATCGCAAGACCGCGGCGCAGGAACTCGCCTGGGCCCTGCTCACCTCCATCGAATTCCGCTTCCGCTTCTGAACACGCCATGAACATCAACTACGCCTGCGGCACAGACGAGCACACGATGGCTCGCCGAAACTTTCTGGGAACCGTGGCGACCGGAGCCAGCGCGATGGTCGGCGGACTCGGCGCCTTCGCCAGCCCCGGCATCGCCGAACAACTCAAACGCGATCAGAAGCGCATGATCGTGATCGAGCTGCATGGCGGCGTCAGCCAACTCGAAAGCTGGGACCCCAAGCCCGGCACGGACACCGGCGGCCCTTTCCGCGCAATCCCCACCAGCGTGCCCGGCGTCCACATCAGCGAACTGCTGCCCCACACCGCCAAGC
>Ga0181588_10002012_pt1 | contig 17777 bp, 16 predicted proteins | sample 071ome_26_FD_148607 | JGI IMG/M metagenome (GOLD analysis project Ga0181588, IMG submission 148607) | Coastal salt marsh microbial communities from the Groves Creek Marsh, Skidaway Island, Georgia - 071409BT metaG (spades assembly) | ecosystem: Environmental > Aquatic > Marine > Intertidal zone...
CGCAGAAACTGTCTAAATAAACGGCGAATAGACACTCTATTATTTTCGTATATGGGAAAAGGTTAATGAGTGAACAGGTGAGTTCCGCAGATTTGTTGAAATTGACTGCCGACATTGTTGCCGCGCATGTCTCGAACAACAAACTGTCAGCTGCCGAACTTCCGCATCTGATTGCGCAGGTGCATGCGAGTCTCAGCGATACCGGCGGTATGGCTAGCGCCGCGCCGCGCCCGTCCCCGGCGGTGCCGATCAAGAAGTCGGTGATGCCGGACCACATCGTGTGTCTTGAGGACGGCAAGAAGCTGAAAATGCTCAAGCGTCACCTCAAGACGTCCTATGACATGACGCCCGAGCAGTATCGTGAGCGCTGGGGCCTGCCGGCGGATTATCCGATGGTGGCGCCGAACTACGCCAAGAAGCGCAGTCAGCTGGCCAAGAAAATCGGCCTGGGCAAGCGCGGCAGGGCCTGACGCGCCCCAGTGTTCGGTAAGGCCGGGGATGGTCGCCCCGGCGCCGAATCTGTCCTATATTGTGTCCGTTGAATCGGGCAGGCGGTGACATCCGCCGTTAACGGGGAGGCCGGCTTGGCATCGCAGGCGCCATCTCGCATTGAGCAGTTATGCATCGACAATGGTCTGAAAATGACGGACCAGCGCCGTACGATTGCGCGTGTGCTCTCGGAATCCGACGACCACCCCGATGTGGATCAGGTCTATCGCCGTGCGACCCAGCTCGACTCACGGATTTCCATCGCCACCGTCTATCGCACCGTGCGCCTGTTCGAGGAGGCCAACATCCTCGAGAAGCACGATTTCGGAGACGGGCGCGCGCGCTATGAGGAAGTTCAGGACGATCACCACGATCACCTGATCGACATCAAATCCGGCAAAGTGATCGAATTCTTCAACAAGGAAATGGAGGCGATGAAAGAGCGAATCGCCAAGGAACTCGGATATGAATTGATCGATCACCGCCTTGAACTGTTCGGCAAGCCGATCAGGTCGTCCGATGAAGGCGGCGCCGAGTAGCGGCACCGGAGCAACGCGCGATAGCGGGCTGAATGACCGAAATCCCCGACGCTGATAAACCGTCCGGAAACGGGCGCGATCTGGATACCGCGCTGGCGGAATTGGGTTCGGGGACGCTCGGGGCGCGGCTGGCGCGCGATGCGGCGGACATCGCCGCGGCCCAGGCGCTGCGCTACCGAGTCTTCTACGATGAAATGATGGCCGTGCCAGACGCCGAGACGAAGGCTGCACGGCGCGATGTCGATCCCTTCGACGAGGTGTGCGAACACCTGCTTGTCTTCGACACAGAGCGCGGCGAGGGTCCGGACGGTATCGTGGCCACCTACCGGCTGCTGCGCGGTTCGCGCGCGCGTGAGAAAGGCCACCGTTTCTACACCGCCGGCGAATACGACATCTCGATGCTGGAGAACCAGCCGGGCGAGGTTCTGGAACTGGGGAGAAGTTGCGTCGATGCGAATTACCGTGGTCGCCCGACGATGCAGCTGCTCTGGGGCGCGATCGCGCAGTTCGTGTTCCACCACAATGTCGGCCTGATGTTCGGCTGTGCCAGCCTGCACGGCGTCGATCCTGAGGCGCTGGCCCTGCCGCTGAGCTACCTGCACCACTTCCACCAGGCGCCCGAAGGCCTGTGCCCGCGCGCGCTGCCGGACCTGTTCGTCGATATGGATTTCATGCCGGCGGACGAGATCGACCGGAAAGCGGCGCTCGCCGCCCTGCCGCCGCTGGTGAAGGGGTATCTGCGCCTGGGCGGTTTCGTGGGCGACGGCGCGGTAGTGGACCGGCAGTTCAACACCACGGATGTCTGCATCGTCGTGAAGACCGACGAGGTCAACGACCGGTACTACAAACACTACGGTCGTGATGCGCCCGAAGACTGGACCGAGCGCAAGCGCGGCCACAGCCGGGAGGAACGGGCATCTTGACCGAGCCGACGGTCTATCACTCGCCGGTCACCGCCATCAGCCGCGCGGCGGTGTATGCCACGTTCACCCTGCTGATGATACCGGTGCAGGCGGTGGCACTGCTTCTGCGCCTGCCGCTGTCGAAGCGGATTCCGCTCTGGTATCACCGCATCTGCTGCCGGCTGCTGGGCATCCGCCTGGAGGTGTTCGGGCGGCGATCCAAGGCGCGGCCGACGCTGTTCGTCGCCAACCACACCTCCTATCTGGACATCCCGATTTACGGCGCGCTGATCCCCGGCTCCTTCGTCGCCAAGTCCGAGGTCGGCGAGTGGCCCTTCTTCGGGCTGCTGGCGAAGCTGCAGCGCTCCGTCTTCGTGGACCGTCGCGTGCGGACCTCGCACCTGCAGGCCACGGCGCTGGGCCAGCGTCTGGAAGCGGGCGACAGCATGATCCTGTTCCCCGAGGGGACCAGCGATGACGGCAATCGCATCCTGCCCTTCAAGAGCGCGCTTCTGTCGGTGGCAGAGTTCCGGGTCAAGGGCGAGCCGCTGACTGTCCAGCCGGTCTCGCTGACCTATTCACGGGTCGATGGGGTTCCCATCGGCCGTCACATGCGTCCCTTCTATGCGTGGTATGGCGACATGGACCTGGTCGGCCATGCGGGTGAACTGATCGGGCTGGGCCGGCTAACCGTCACGGTCTCGTTCCACGAGCCGGTGACCATCGAGCAGTTCTCTTCGCGCAAGGAGCTGACCGAGTACTGTCAGGAACGGATCGTCGCCGGGCATTCCGATGCGCTCGCCGGGCGCATCCAGCCGATGGCCGGAACCGCCGGACGGTGGGACTGGATCCGCTGGCGGCTGCGCCCGCGCCTGCGCGACCTGAAGGGTCTGCGGCGGTCCAAGAAGGGCTTCGCCAGCCCGCGCGAAAAGCGCGCCGAACGCCGGGTTGACTCCAGCAGGGCAAAAGCTTAGGTGTGCGATTGTTTCGCGATAACAACGTGTTGGCTGTAGGCGAGCCCGGAAATCCGGGGCTTCGGGCCACACCGGCATGACGGACGGTTCCAGGCCCTTGGCCAGAAAACTCTTCATCAAAACCTATGGCTGCCAGATGAACGTCTATGACTCCGCGCGTATGGCGGAGGTCCTGGCGCCGCTCGGCTATGCGCCGGGGGACAGCCCGGAGGATGCCGACATGGTGATCCTCAACACCTGTCACATCCGCGAGAAGGCGAGCGAGAAAGTCTATTCCGAACTGGGGCGCATGCGCGTCATCAAGGAAACGCGCGCCGAGGAAGGCGGGCGCATGGTCATCGCCGTGGCGGGCTGCGTCGCCCAGGCCGAGGGCGAGGAGATGCTTCGCCGCGCGCCCTTTGTCGATATGGTCCTCGGACCCCAGACCTATCACCGCCTGCCGGAGATGGTGGCGCGCGTGCACCGCGCGGGCCATGAGGGCGGCGTGCTGGACACCGACTTCCCGGTCGAGAGCAAGTTCGACCACATGCCCGCCGCGCGCAACGAAAGCGCGGTCTCTGCCTTCCTGTCGATCCAGGAGGGCTGCGACAAGTTCTGCACCTTCTGCGTGGTGCCCTACACCCGCGGCGCAGAGTATTCGCGCCCCGTGGCGCAGGTGATGGACGAGGCCCGCTCGCTGGTTGATGGCGGCGTGCGCGAACTCACACTGCTGGGCCAGAACGTCAACGCCTATCACGGCCTCGACACGGACGGGAGCGAGATCGGGCTGGGTGCGCTGGCCCGCCGGCTGGCGGAGATCGATGGCCTGGCGCGCATCCGATACACGACCAGCCATCCGCGCGATGTGGACGCCGAACTGATTGCCGCCCATGGCGAGGTGCGCGAACTGATGCCCTACCTGCACCTGCCGGTGCAGTCGGGCAGCGACCGGATTCTGGAAGCCATGAACCGCGGCCACGACGCGGCGCGCTACCTGCGCATCGTTGAGGGTCTGCGCGCCGCACGCCCGGATCTCGCGCTGAGCTGCGACTTCATCGTCGGCTTCCCGGGTGAGACCGAGGCCGATTTCGAAGCCACGCTCGACCTCGTGCGCGCCGTCGGTTACGCGCACTCCTATACATTCAAGTACAGCGCGCGGCCGGGAACGCCCGCCGCCGCCCTGCCGGGACAGGTCGCCGAAGAGGTGAAGGACGAACGCCTCGCGCGGCTGCAGGACCTCATCAACGAACAGCAGGCCGCGTTCAATGCCGCGAGTGTCGGAAAATCCTGCGAGGTCCTGTTCGAGCGTGCGGGCCGTCATCCCGGCCAGCTCGTCGGGCGCAGCCCGCACAATCAGGCCGTGCATGTCGATGCGCCGCGGCATACGATCGGGGATATCGCGGTTGTCATGATCGAGGCATGCAAACCGCACAGTCTGGAGGGACGTTTGTTGGACCGCGACGGGGGCAAGGCCGTCGCCGCAGAAGAGGAGAGGTTGAGCGCTTGACCGCGACCGATACGACGCCGGGCGACCCGGTTCAGATCCAGTTCGATGACAACGCCCTGCTGCCGGCCCTGTTCGGCCATCACGACGAACATCTGGTGCAGATCGAGCGCCTTCTCGATGTGACGCTGCGCTACCGCGGCAACCAGCTAGAAATCCAGGGCCCCGATGCCTCACGCGCCATTGCGGACCGCGCCATCGGCAGCCTCTATTCCCGCCTCAAGGACGGCCAGGAGGTCGCACCCGCCGATGTCCAGGCCGCCGTGCGTATGGCCGCCAGCGACGATCTGAGCGGAGAGCGCATGCTGATCCGCACACGCAAGCGCAACGTCTCGCCGCGTTCGCCGGTGCAGGCGCGCTACCTCGAGGCACTGTCGCACGCCGAACTCACCTTCGGGCTCGGCCCGGCGGGTACGGGCAAGACCTACCTCGCCGTTGCCCAGGCTGTCTCCGATCTCATCCAGGGCAAGGTGGACCGGCTGGTGCTGTCGCGCCCGGCGGTGGAGGCTGGCGAACGCCTCGGCTTCCTGCCCGGCGACCTGCAGGACAAGATCGATCCGTATCTGCGCCCGCTCTATGACGCGCTCTACGACATGATGCCGGGCGACCAGGTCGCCAAGCGTCTGGAGAGTGGCGAGATCGAGGTCGCCCCGCTGGCCTTCATGCGCGGGCGGACCCTGGCGCGTTCCTTCATCATCCTGGACGAGGCGCAGAACACCTCGGCCATGCAGATGAAGATGTTTCTGACGCGCCTGGGCGAAGGCTCGCGCATGGCGATCACCGGCGACATGAGCCAGATCGACCTGCCGCGCGGCACCCGCTCGGGGCTGGCCGACGCGCTGGATGTGCTGGAGCGCGTCGATGGTGTGCGCATCATCCGCTTCGGCGAGGGTGATGTGGTCCGCCACGCGATGGTGACGCGCATCGTCACCGCCTACAACGCACGCGACCGGCAGCGCGCCGCCGTGAGCGGCGAGGACATGGGCGGCTCGGCCCGGGACCAGGATTGATGGGCGCTGCGGACACAGACATAGCCGCCGACATTTCGGTCGATATCGCCGACGCGCGCTGGAACGATGCCGTGCCCGGCGGTGTCGAGCCTCTCGTGCTGGACGCCGTACGCGCGGCGCTGGCCGCTCACGGTCCCGACGCGCCGGTCGAGATCGGCCTGCGGCTGACCGATGACGAGGAGATCCACGCCCTCAACCGCGACTGGCGCGGTATGGACAAGCCGACCAATGTCCTGTCCTTCGCGCTCGACGAAGAGGTGAATGCGCCCGGCGCGCCGGTGCCGCTGGGCGACGTGGTGGTCGCCTACGACACATGCGCGCGCGAGGCTTCGGACGAGGACAAGACGCTGGCCGATCACCTGCGCCACCTCGTCGTGCACGGGACGCTTCACCTGCTCGGCTTCGACCACGAGGACGCGGGCGAGGCGGATATCATGGAAGATGCCGAACGGCGCATCCTCGCGGGGTTGGGCGTCTCCGATCCCTATGCGGACAGCGTCGCGGCCTGATTGAACAATGACCGATTTCCCCCAGAACAGCACGAGCCCCCTGTCCGCCGGCGAACCCGCGGGCGATCATCGCGGCGGATTCTGGCGCCGGCTGCGCGGCATGCTTCGCCTGCGCGGCAACGAAAGCTCCGTCCGCGAGGTCATCGAGGAACTGATCGAGGAGCCGGGCACCGAGGACGAGGCAATCGGCGCCGATGAGGGCGTGCTTATCACCAACATCCTCAAGCTGCACGACCTCACGGCCGAGGATGTGATGATTCCCCGTGCGGATATCGTCGCGGTCGAACAATCCGAGGAGCTCCACGCGGTCGCGGACCTGATCGCGCGCGAGGCTCATTCGCGCCTGCCGCTCTACCACGAGCAGCTCGACCAGGTGGTCGGCTTCGTCCACATCAAGGATGTGCTGGCGGCGCTGCGCTCCAGCCCGCGCCAGAAGGTGCGCGATCTCAGCCGTGACATCCTGTTTGCCGCGCCCTCGATCCGCGTACTCGACCTGCTGCTGGAGATGCGCGCCCAGCGCACACACATGGCCATCGTCATCGACGAGTTCGGCGGGGTGGACGGTCTCGTCACCATCGAGGACCTGGTCGAGGAGATCGTCGGCGAGATCGAGGACGAGCACGACGAGGCGGGACCCGTCATCACGGTCGATCCCGGTGGTTCGATCCTGGCCGATGCCCGGGTCGAGGTCGGTGAGCTGGAAGAGCGCATCGGGGCGTTCCTGACGGAAGAGGAACGCGAGGAAAATGACACGCTGGGCGGCGTCGTCTTCTCGCTGGTGGACCGGGTGCCGCGCCGCAGTGAGGTTGTGACTCATGAATCGGGTGTCGAGTTCGAGGTCGTCGATGCGGATGCACGTCGCATCAAGCGGCTGCGGGTGCGCGATCTGCGCGACAGCGAGGACGGCGAGACGAACCCGTCATCGGAAAAATGATATCCGGGAATGCCGCCGGTGACCGGGCCTAGCCTGCTTCGGCTTGCGGCACAGGTGCGCGCCCTGTCGGGCTGGCGGCGCGTGTTGTGCGCAGCCCTGCTCGGCGGCCTCGCGGCGCTTGCCTTGCCGCCGTTCCATTTCATTCCGCTGCTGATCCCGGCCTTCACCGGGCTGGTCTGGCTGCTCGAGGGTACTGCGTCGGCGCCGCGCGTGCGGCGGCGGGCTTTCGGCGCGGGCTTCTGGTTCGGCTTCGGACATTTCTTTGTGGGTCTGCACTGGATCATCGAGCCGATGCTGGTCGCGCCCGAGCGGACGGCCTGGATGATCCCGTTCGCCTGGCCCGGCCTGGCCGCCGTGCTGGCCATATTCCCGGCGCTTGTCTGCTGGACGCTGTCCTTCGTGCGCGCCGGGGATGCGGCGATGGTACGGGTGCTCGCGCTCGCGGCGCTGTGGACACTCGTCGAACTGGTGCGCGGTTATGTGTTCACCGGCTTCCCGTGGAACCTGATCGGATATTCCTGGTCGGCGGTCCTGCCGGTGATGCAGGTCGCCGCTGTGATCGGCGTGCTGGGGCTGGGCCTCGTGACCATCGTCATGGCGGCGATGCCGGCGGTGCTGGGCAACGGCGGAATGTCACCGCGTTCAAGATGGATCGCGGCGCTTGCGGCGGCGCTGGTGCTGCCTGCGCTGCTGTGGGCGGGCGGCACGGCACGGCTGGTGGGAGGCGAAGCCGGTTTTGTGCCGGATGTCCGCCTGCGGCTGGTTCAGGCGAACATCGCCCAGCGGGACAAGTGGAACCGGGATTTGCGCAGCGCGCATCTCGCCCGTCATATCGCGATGAGCCGCGAGGCCGCGCGCGACGGTGCTCCGGTGCCGACCCTCGTGATCTGGCCGGAGACCGCCGTCCCCTTTCTGCTGGCCAACGACACGCTGGTGCGCATCCAGGCATCAAAGGCGGTGCCGGTGGGCGGCGCACTGGTGACGGGCAGCGTGCGCAGCGCCTTTGGCGCGCGCGGGCGGCAGCTCTTCAACTCCCTGCTGGCAATCGACGGGCGTGCCGACATCCGCCAGGTCTATGACAAGACGCATCTCGTCCCCTTCGGGGAGTACATCCCGTTCCGCGGCATCCTGCCGGTGGAAAAGATCGTCCCGGGCCAGGGTGACTTCACGCCGGGCGAGAATTTTTCCCTGTTCCGGATCGACGGCGTGCCGCCCGCCAGCCCACTCATCTGCTATGAGGCGATCTTTCCCGGCCGCGTCACACCGGCGGGCGAGCGCCCGGGCTGGCTTCTCAACATCACCAATGACGCGTGGTTCGGCGATTTTGCCGGCCCACGGCAGCACTTCGCCATCGCAGCGGCGCGCGCGGTGGAGGAAGGGTTGCCGCTGGTACGCGCCGCGAACACGGGAATTTCCGCCGTTGTCGATCCCTACGGACGGGTTCTCTCGCGACTCGATTTCGGGGTGGTGGGCATACTGGACAGTGGGCTTCCCCGTGGGCTTTCGCCCACCCTCTACGCGCGTTTCGGAGACCTCATTCCGGTGGGATTTTCCCTCGTGCTTCTGGTGCTGGCGGTTGTTTGGAGCCGCCGCCGGGATACGTCTTGACGCGACCGACCCGCTTCCTGCACAACCGGTGCGCCTGCTCGGTGGGTATGGGCGGGCGGTCATGCTCTAAAATTTTTCAAAACGTAACCGATCGGTTGCATGCGGTCGGGGGAACGACCTCAGGGAGGCAGCTCCAGTGTCCACAGGAAATTATCTCTTTACCAGCGAGTCCGTGTCCGAAGGCCATCCGGACAAGGTCTGCGACCGTATCTCTGACGGCGTCGTCGATGCCTTTCTGGCGGCCGACCCGCAGGCGCGCGTTGCGTGCGAAACCCTGACGACCACCAACCGCATTGTGCTGGCCGGCGAAGTTCGCGGTCCCGAGCCGCTCGTGGACAGCAACGGCCATATCGATGCCGCGCGCATCGAGGAAATCGCCCGCACCGCCGTCAAGGAAATCGGCTACGAGCAGGACGGCTTCCACTGGCGCGACGCGGACGTGTCCGTCTATCTGCATGCCCAGTCGAGCGACATCGCCCAGGGCGTGGACGCCGCGGGCAACAAGGACGAGGGCGCGGGCGACCAGGGCCTGATGTTCGGTTACGCCTGCCGCGAGACCGATGTGCTGATGCCGGCGCCGATCCAGTATTCCCACGAGATCCTGAAGTCGATGGCCGATGCGCGTCATTCGGGTGCGGACTCCGGCCTCGGTCCGGACTCCAAGAGCCAGGTCACCCTTCGCTATGTGAACGGCAAGCCGGTCGGCGCGACCTCGGTCGTGGTCTCGACCCAGCATGACGAGGCACTGAGCCAGGACGATGTGCGCGAGATCGTGCGCCCGCACGTCCTCAAGGTCTTGCCGGACGGCTGGATGTGCCCGGAAGACGAGTTCTATGTGAATCCGACCGGCCGCTTCGTGATCGGCGGTCCGGACGGCGACGCGGGTCTGACCGGCCGCAAGATCATCGTCGATACCTATGGCGGCGCTGCGCCCCATGGCGGCGGTGCGTTCTCCGGCAAGGACCCGACGAAGGTGGACCGTTCGGCGGCCTATGCCACGCGTTATGTCGCCAAGAATGTGGTCGCCGCCGAACTGGCCGAGCGCTGCACCATCCAGGTGGCCTACGCCATCGGCGTGTCGAAGCCGCTGTCGGTCTATGTCGAGACCTACGGCACCGGCAAGGTCGATGACGAGAAGATCGCCGAAGCGGTCCAGAAGGCGATGGACCTGAGTCCGCGCGGTATCCGCGAGCATCTCGGCCTCAACAAGCCGATCTATGCCCGCACCGCGGCCTACGGCCATTTCGGCCGCACGCCCGATGCCGATGGCGGCTTCTCCTGGGAGAAGACCGACCTCGTGGACGCCATCCACAACGCACTCTAGCCGCCTGACAAGGGCGGCACCCGCGGCGCCCGCATGAAAGACTCCCCGGACGACGACGACCGGCGCTTTCATGGCCGACGCCGCGGGCGCAAGCTGCGCCCCGGCCTCGAACGCCTGCTGGAAACAGCATTGCCGGACGTCGCGGTCCGTCTGCCCGAGGGCAACGGACCGGTCGATCCGCGTTCGCTGTTCGATCGCGACGTCAGTGACGTCTGGCTGGAGATCGGCTTCGGCGCGGGTGAACATCTTGCCTGGCAGGCCGCGCTCCATCCCCATATCGGCCTGATCGGGGCCGAACCCTATCTGAACGGCGTGGCCCGCCTGCTCGCCGCGATGGAGCGGGACGGGCTGGGCAATATCCGCATCCTGCCCGACGATGTGCGCCCGCTGCTGGACCGGCTGGCGGGTGCCAGCCTGGGCCGTGTCTTCATCCTGTTCCCCGATCCCTGGCCCAAGCGGCGGCACAACCGCCGGCGCATCGTCAACCCGGCGATCCTCGATGTGCTGGCGCGGGTGATGGCGGACGGCTCGGAGCTGCGTCTGGCCACCGACGATCAGGACTATCTGGTCTGGATGTTGCGCCACATGTCCGCCCACCCGGCCTTCGAATGGCTGGCCGAGCGCGCCGACGACTGGCGGGTCCGCCCGGACGACTGGCCGGACACGCGCTACGAGGGCAAGAACCGCTCAGGCGGGCCCGGCTCGACGTTTCTGCGCTACCGCCGGCGTCCGCGCGGCGGCAAATAGGGGTCGCCTGAATTGCTTGCGTTTTCTTCATTTTCCCCTATATTCCGCCGCAACTAAGGCCCAACGGTCCTGATAAGGACAGTTAAGGGGTGGCCCGGGTGAAAACCGGCGCCGCCTTTTTTGTTACCCGCAGCCCGCCTGTGCGGGCCGGAAAACGTGAGGACGAGCGAGCGTTGAACCTCGTGAGTGAAAATGCGCGTACCGACCAGGTCGTCTCGATCATCGAGCCGTCGCTGGCCGATCTCGGCTATGAGCTCGTGCGCGTGCATTTCGGTGGCAACGGGCGTCCGCTCCTGCAGATCATGCTGGACCGCGCCGATGGCGAAGAAATCACCATCGACGACTGCACGCTGGCCAGCCGCACGATTTCCGCGTTGCTCGACGTGGCCGACCCCATCCCGGAAGCCTATGAGCTGGAAGTCGGCTCGGCGGGGATCGACAGGCCGCTCACGCGGGAGAAGGATTTCGACAGCTTCGCCGGGTTTGAGGCGAAGGTCGAACTGAAGCAGGCCCGGGACGGGCGCCGGCGGTTTCGCGGGCGGCTGCTGGGTTTGAACAACGGCATGGTGCGCCTGGAGGTCGAGGACGGGGAGGACGACACGGTCGAGCTTCCGTTCGCCGACGTGTCCCGGGCGAAGCTCGTGCTGACCGATGAACTGATTGACGCGGCCCAGAAGGGCCGGCTGAACGAAGGATAGAGATCATGGAGTCTGGTGGTCCCAGCCGTATTGAGATGCTTGCCGTCGCCGACGCTGTCGCGCGCGAGAAGGGCATCGAACGCGAGGAAGTCATCACTGCGATGGAGCAGGCCATCCAGAAGGCCGGCCGCAACAAGTACGGCCCGGAGCATGACATCCGCGCCATCATCGACCGCGACGGTGGCCACATCTCGCTGGCCCGCTACCGTGAGGTCGTCGAGGAGGTCGAGGACGAGCACACCCAGCTCACCCTCGCGCAGGCCCAGGCCGAGAAGCCCGACGCGCAGATCGGTGAGTTCCTGATCGACGAGCTGCCGCCGATCGACTTCGGCCGTATCGCCGCCCAGACGGCCAAACAGGTGATTGTCCAGCGTGTGCGCGACGCCGAGCGCGAGCGTCAGTTCGAGGAATACAAGGACCGCGTGGGCGAGGTCGTGAACGGCCTGGTCAAGCGCGTGGAGTACGGCAACGTGACTGTCGATCTGGGCCGCGCCGAGGGTGTGATGCGCCGCGACGAGTCCCTGCCGCGCGAGAACCACCGCCCCGGTGACCGTATCCGCGCCTTTATCTATGACGTGCGCCGCGAGCAGCGCGGCCCGCAGATCTTCCTGACCCGCGCCAAGCCGGAGTTCATGAAGTCGCTCTTCGCGCAGGAAGTGCCGGAAATCTATGACGGCATCATTGAGATCCGCGCCGCCGCGCGCGATCCGGGAAGCCGCGCGAAGATCGCCGTGATCTCCAACGATTCCGGCATCGATCCGGTCGGCGCCTGCGTCGGCATGCGCGGCAGCCGCGTCCAGGCGGTCGTCGGCGAGCTGCAGGGCGAGAAGATCGACATCATCCCGTGGTCGCCCGATCCCGCGACCTTCGTGGTGAACGCGCTGGCCCCGGCCGAGGTGACCAAGGTCGTCCTCGACGAGGACGCCAACAAGATCGAGGTGGTCGTGCCCGATGAGCAGCTTTCGCTCGCCATCGGCCGCCGTGGCCAGAATGTGCGCCTCGCCTCGATGCTGTCGGGCTGGGACATCGACATCCTCACCGAGGAAGAAGAGTCGCAGCGCCGCCAGGACGAGTTCAACTCGCGCTCCGAGGCGTTCATTGAGGCGCTGGACGTCGAGGACGTCATCGCCCATCTGCTGGTGACCGAAGGCTTCGCCACGGTCGAGGAAGTTGCCTTCGTGCCGCTCGACGACCTGACCGTGATCGAGGGCTTTGACGAGGACATCGCCGAGGAACTCCAGGCCCGCGCCCAGAACTGGCTGGAAGAGCGTGACGCGAAGCTGGATATCGAGCGCAAGAAGCTCGGCGTCGAGGACAACATGCTCGAGGTCGAGGGCGTGACGCTGGAGAAGGCGGTGCGTCTGGGTCAGAACGGCGTGCGCAGCGCCGAGGATCTGGCGGGCCTGTTGCCGGACGAGTACCGCTTCATCTTCATGGACGTGGAGACCGAGGTGAAGCTCGACGACCTGTTCGACATGGCCGACCACGAGATCGGACGTCTGGTGCGCCAGAGCCCGGTCACGGCGGACGAGGCGAACCAGGTCATCATGGCCGCGCGCGTCGCGGTTTATGGCGAGGACGTGATCGCGCCGGAGCCGGAGGTCGAGGAGACCGAAGAGGAAGCGGCGCCGACCCCCGCCGATGCGCGTTCGGCCGGCCTGGCGGAAGCCGAGGCCGTGTTCGCGCCGCAGCCGACCCCCGCGGATGCGGGCGAGTAGGCGGCGGAATTCGAAGGAGACACCGCGGACGTGATGAGCGTCGAGGCACAGAACCGGCCGGACAACCGGCCCCGGACAAAGGCCGCGCCGGAACGGCGCTGCCTGGTGACGGGTGAGGTGCATCCGCGCGATGACCTGATGCGGTTCGTGGTGGGCCCCGACGATCTGGTCGTCCCCGATCTCGATGCGCGGCTCCCGGGGCGCGGATTGTGGTTGCTGGGACGCCGCGATATAGTCGCGGCGGCCTGTGAAAAGCGGGCATTTGCGCGCGGTGCCCGACGGAACGTGACGCCGATGACGGGGCCCGGCGGCGAAAGCCTCGCGGACTTTGTCGAGGGACAGCTCCACGATCGCGCGATCAACGCGCTGGCGCTGGCCCGCAAGTCCGGCGACTTTCTGTCTGGGTTCGAAAAGGTCCGCGGTGCGCTGTCAGACCTGCTCTCCGCGCCGTCTGGTGCTTCCGGCGCGGTTCTGTTGTGCGCCAGCGATGCGGGCGCCGACGGACGGGAAAAGATCGCGCGGCTGGCAGGCCACGCGGAGAATGTTGTGCGGCTCGATCTGTTCGATGCCGCGACGCTGGGACGCGTGGCGGGGCGTGATCACGCCGTGCACGCGTTTGTGGTTCCCGGCGGTCCGGCCCGCCAGGTGCGCGACGCCGCGCTCCGGCTGATGGCCTATCGCGGTGACGATGCGCAGATGCATGCCGACACCGGTTTTGACGTGATGGAATGATGAAGATGGCGAATACGACCGAGAACGACGACAAGAAGAAGAAAAAGCCGCTGACGCTGTCGAAGCCGGGCAAGCTCGAGCTCAAGAAGACCGTCGAGGGCGGACAGGTGCGCCAGAGCTTCAGCCATGGCCGGTCCAAGACCGTGGCGGTCGAGGTCAAGAAGAAGCGGACCTTCCAGGCCGGTCAGTCGGGCCGCATGACCGAGGTCAAGGACGCCTCGGCCGAAGAGGTTCAGGAGCAGCAGGCGCCCGCGCCAGTCGAGACCCCGGCGGAACCGGCACGCGCCCGCACGCTGACCGACGCCGAGCAGGCGGCCCGCGCCCGCGCCCTTGAGGAAGCCCGCAAGGCGGCCGAGGACGCCGCGCGCGAAAGCGCCGCCGCGCAGGCCGCGCTGGAAGAGGCCCGCAAGAAGGGCGAGGAAGAGGCCGCGGCCAAGGCGCGTGAGGCGGAACAGAAAGCTGCCGAGGCTGAAGAGGCCAAGGAGAAGGTCGAGGAGGCGAAGGCCCAGGCGGAAGCAGCGTCGGCGCCGGAACCCGAGCGCAAGACGCGCCGCCAGATTGAGGAAGAGGCCCGCCGCGCGGCGGAGGCCGAGGCCCAGCGTATGGCCGACGAGGCCGCCCAGCGTGCGGCCGCGGCCGAGCGCAAGCGCGTGGAGCTGGAAGAGGAAATCAGCGACGACGGCGGCGAGCGCCGCCGCGGTGGTCGTGGTGGCGGCGGTGCTGCCGGCGGTGCTGCCGCGGGCGGGGACGCCCAGCAGGCCCGCGCACCGGGCCGTTCGCGCGGTGAGCGCAAGCGGCGCAGCGGCAAGTTGACCATTTCCGAGGCGCTGGATGACGAGAGTGGCGCGCGGCAGCGTTCCGTGGCGGCCTTCCGTCGCAAGCAGGAACGTGAGCGTCAGCAGCGTTCGCGCGACGGCGGCGGTGCCGGCGGTTCGGCCAAGGTTGTCCGTGAGGTTTCGATCCCCGACGCGATCACCGTCAGCGAGTTGGCCAACCGTATGGCCGAGCGCGGCGCGGAGGTCATCAAGGCGCTGATGAAGCTTGGCGTGATGGCGACCATCAACCAGACCATCGACCAAGAGACGGCCCAGCTCGTCGTCGAGGAATTCGGCCACACACCGAAGCTCACCTCGGCCGCGGACGTGGAGCTCAACCTGGGCGCCGGCATCGAGGACGACGCGGGCGACCGCAAGCCGCGGCCGCCGGTCGTCACGGTCATGGGCCATGTCGATCACGGCAAGACCTCGCTGCTGGATGCGCTGCGTTCCACCGACGTGGTGCGCGGCGAGGCCGGCGGCATCACCCAGCATATCGGTGCCTATCAGGTCGAACTCGAGGGCGGTCAGAAGATCAGCTTCATCGACACGCCGGGCCATGCGGCCTTCACCTCGATGCGCCAGCGCGGCGCCAACGTCACCGATATCGTGATCCTGGTTGTTGCGGCGGATGACGGCGTGCAGCCGCAGACCATCGAGGCGATCAACCACGCCAAGGCGGCCGAAGTGCCGATCATCGTGGCGATCAACAAGATGGACGTACCGGGCGCCGAACCGTCACGGGTGAAGACCGAACTGCTTTCCCACGAAATCGTGGCAGAGGAGATGGGCGGCGACACCCAGGTGATCGAGATTTCCGCGCTGAAGAAGGAAGGCCTCGACACGCTGACCGAGGCGATCCTGTTGCAGGCCGAGCTTCTGGAGCTGACGGCGAACCCCGACCGCAACGCCTTTGGCGCGGTGATCGAGGCACAGCTCGAGGCCGGGCGCGGCGCGGTCGCGACCGTGCTGATCCAGGGCGGCACGCTCAAGGTCGGCGACATCTTCGTCGCCGGCGCCGAGTGGGGCCGTGTGCGTGCGCTGGTCAACGAGCGTGGCGAGAACCTGAACGAGGCAGGCCCATCCCAGCCGGTCGAGGTGCTTGGCCTCAACGGCGCGCCGCAGGCCGGTGACGAGTTCGCGGTGGTCGAGAACGAGGCGCGTGCGCGCGAGATCGTCGAGTACCGCCAGAGCCTGATCCGCGAACAGCGCGCGGCGGCCGGTGCGCGCGGCTCGCTCGACGAGATGTTCATGCAGATCAAGGCGGGCGAGGCGGCCCAGGTCCCGGTCGTCATCAAGGGCGACGTGCAGGGCTCGGTCGAGGCCATCGTCGGCGCGCTTGAGAACATGTCCACCGACGAGGTCAAGGTGCAGGTGCTGCATGCCGGTGTCGGCGGCATCACCGAATCCGACGTCTCGCTGGCCAGCGTCAACGGTGGTCTGGTGATCGGCTTCAATGTCCGCGCGATCCCGCAGGCACGCGACCAGGCCAAGCGCGACCAGGTGGAGATCCGCTACTACAGCGTCATCTACAACGTGGTCGATGACGTGCGCACGATGCTGGAAGGCGAGCTCGCCCCGAACATCGAGGAGAACGTGCTCGGCCAGGCCCAGATCCGTGAGGTCTTCTCGGTCTCGCGCGTCGGCAAGGTCGCCGGTTGCATGGTCACCGAAGGCCTCATCCGCCGCGATTCGAAGGTCCGCCTGATGCGCGACAATGTCGTGATTCACACCGGCGATCTCGGCACGCTGCGCCGCTTCAAGGACGATGTCCGCGAGGTGCAGAACGGCTACGAATGCGGCATCGCGCTCGAGAACTACAACGACATCCAGGTCGGTGACGTGATCGAGTGCTTCGAGGTCCAGGAGGTCGCCCGCAAGCTGGACGCCTAGCGGCCAGTTACCGGGCCTCATCCTTCGTCAGGCTCAGGATGAGGTAAAAGTTTGTCCTCACACTGAGCTTGTCGAAGTGCGGGGACAAACCGGCCGATTGTGAAACGACGGGATTGCCGTCCAAAAAACATGGCAAGACACAAGCAAAATCCCCGTGGCGGCAAGGCGCCGTCGCAGCGCCAGCTTCGCGTTGGCGAGGAAATCCGCCATGCGCTGTCGGAAATCCTGCGGCGTGCGGAGTTCCGCGACCCGGATCTGGTCGGTCAGTCCATCACCGTGACCGAGGTGCGCGTCAGCCCCGACCTGCGCAACGCGACCGCGTTCGTGCTGCCGCTGGGCACCGAGGCCGCGCCCGTGGTCAAGGCGCTCAACCGCGCCTCGGCCTTCCTGCGCGGCCAGCTCTCCTCGGCGATTCATCTGCGCTACATGCCGTCGGTGAATTTCGTCTATGACGAGAGCTTTGACGAGGCGAACAAGATCGACGCGATCATTCATCGGTCCTCCGTCGCGCGCGATCTCGTTCGCGACCAATCGGAAGACTCCGCACGCGATCTGGTGCATGAGGCGGAAGACGTCGGTGAGGCTGATAACGACGAGGACGAGGACTGATGGGCCGTCGGCGCAAGGGTTTGCCGATCAACGGCTGGATCAACCTCGACAAGCCGGCGGGGATGACCTCCTCCGACTGCGTCAATGCCGTACGTCGCATCACCGGTGCAGCCAAGCTGGGTCATGCGGGCACGCTGGACCCGTCCGCGACCGGAATTCTGCCGATTGCGCTGGGCGAGGCCACCAAGACCATGCCGTACGTGACCGACAGCACGAAGCAGTACGCGTTCACTGTGCACTGGGGTGTACGTACATCGACAGACGACGCCGAGGGCGAGGTGGTCGAGACCAGCGACGTGCGCCCGGACGAGGCGGCGATTCGCGCCGCGCTGCCGCAATTCGTCGGCGCAATTTCCCAGGTGCCGCCCGCCTATTCGGCCATCAAGGTGGCCGGTGAGCGCGCCTATGCGAAGGCGCGCGCGGGCGAGGAGTTCGAACTGGCCGCACGCATCATCGACATCCATGCCTTCGAGCTGCTGGAAATTCTGGATTCGAGCGCGGCGCGCTTCGCCGTGACCTCGGGCAAGGGCGCCTATATGCGCGCGCTGGCCCGTGATCTGGCCGCCGCGCTGGGCACCTGCGGGCACCTGTCCGGACTGCGCCGCACGGCGGTCGGACCCTTTGCCGAGGGGGCTGCGATTTCGCTGGAAATGCTGCAGGAACTTGGCCATAGTGCCGCCGCCTCACCCCATATGTTACCGGTTGAGACCGCGCTGGACGGCATCCCGGCGCTGGCCCTATCGGATCGCGAGGCCGAAAGACTTCGCAATGGGCAGGCAGTTCCCGTTCTGCG
>Ga0181588_10002014_pt1 | contig 17776 bp, 17 predicted proteins | sample 071ome_26_FD_148607 | JGI IMG/M metagenome (GOLD analysis project Ga0181588, IMG submission 148607) | Coastal salt marsh microbial communities from the Groves Creek Marsh, Skidaway Island, Georgia - 071409BT metaG (spades assembly) | ecosystem: Environmental > Aquatic > Marine > Intertidal zone...
GCGAAGTTATCTTGGCGACCAGCGCCACTGTTGATGGGCAAACCACTGCACACTACGTCGTGGACCGCCTGGCGGACTGCGACGTGACGGTGACCCGACTCGCTCACGGTGTGCCGGTGGGTGGCGAACTCGACTACCTGGATGAGGGAACGCTCAACACGGCGCTCAAGGCGCGCCGCCCGCTCGACCAGGCATGAAGGAACGCATTCTCCTGAGTTGGAGCAGCGGCAAGGACAGCGCTTGGGCGTTGCATCAATTGCGATTGGCGGATGATGTCCAGGTCGCTGGCCTCCTGACCACGGTGACGGAGGCTTTTGATCGAGTCTCGATGCACGGGGTGCGAAGGGCCATTCTACAAGCTCAAGCTGCTGCCGCAGGCCTTCCACTCCACGAAGTGACGATCCCGTCACCTTGCCCGAATGAAATTTACGAAGCGCGCATGACGTCCGCGATGAATGCGGCGCGCGAGGACGGCATTCGAACGGTGGCGTTTGGCGACCTCTTCCTGGAGGACATTCGAAGCTACCGGGAGGCCAACCTCGCCAAGGTCGGTATGTCGGCGATGTTTCCGCTATGGCAATGCCCAACGCCGGACCTTGCGCGGCAAATGGTCGCCGGGGGGCTTCGTGCCGCCGTGGTGTGCGTCGACCCGCGCCGGCTGGATGCCTCGTTCGCCGGTCGTTTATACGACGAGGGTTTTCTCAGCGACTTACCGGACGATGTCGATCCGTGCGGGGAGAACGGCGAGTTTCACACGGTGGTGTTCGGCGGCCCGATGTTCGGACGTGACTTGCCCGTCACGGTCGGCGAGACGGTGCAACGGGACGGCTTCGTGTTCGCCGATGTCGTGCTTGATCGTTAGCGAGTTGGCCCAAGAGACCCCGAAATTTGGCTGACGTTTGAGGCCGGTTTCGCCTCGGCCGACTCGCTCGGGCCTGGTGGCGAGAACGGCAACTCGTTCGTGCCGTCCTTTTCGGCTTCAGGGTCTTTGGCTTCAAGCTGCAGTTCGCCGATCCGTTCGCCGCGACGCATGACCTTGTCGGTCGAGATTCTGATCTTGCGGACATCGTCGACGGTTTGGCCGAAGTGTCGTTCCAGTGCACTAACCCGGTCGTCGAGCCGTGTCGCGTCCTGTAGCAACAAACCAACCTCGGCCTGGATGACGTCGGCTTGCTCGCGCATTTGCACGTCTTTCAGAACGGCGCGGACCGTGTTGAGCAGGGCCCACATCGTCGTGGGCGAGACGATCCAGACCCGCAGACGGTGCGATTCATCGACGACTTCGGTCAGTGATCCGTGGATCTCCGCATAAACCGCTTCGGACGGGATGAACATGATCGCCGACTCTGCGGTTTCTCCTGGGACGATGTAGCGACCCGCGATGTCGCGGATGTGCTTTTGCATATCGGCCTTGAATTTACGTGCCGCGATTAGACGGTCTGCGTCGTTCTCTGCCTTGCGCAGCGCCTGATAGCTCTCCAGCGGAAACTTAGCGTCGACGGCGATCGATCCCGGCGGGTTGGGGAGGCGAAGCAAGCAATCGGGCCGGGTGCCGTTGCCGAGAGTCTTTTGGAGGTCGAATGCCGAGGGCGGCAGCATGTTGCGCACGATGTCGTTGAGCTGCACTTCGCCGAAAGCGCCCCGCGCCTGTTTGTTGGCTAGGAGATCTTGCAGGTTGACGACTTGGCCGGACAATTCCGTGATGTTGCGTTGCGCCTCGTCGATTTTGCTCAAGTGTTTGCGGAGCTCGCCCAAGCTTTCGGCCGTCTTCACCGCAGATGTTTGCAAGGACTGTTGCATCTGCCCTGAAACCGCATCGAGCCGCTCGTTCAACGTGCCGGTCATCGCGGACTGGAGCGTCGCCGTGGCTTCGGCCATCGCTTTGATTTGTCCGAGGACCTCGGCTTGGGCTTGCGTCAGTCCCGAGGTTGACACCGCGAGTTCGGCCAACCGGCGTTCCGCGGCCTGCGACTGACGGCGGTTCCGGCCCATGAGGATGAGGGCAACCAGCGCCACCAGCCCGATCGCGACGGCAACCGGGAGCCACGGCCAATCCTGAATTAACTGATCGAATGACATGGTGGGACGATAGCACCAAATTCTCCGTTGCGGCCCATCTTGACCGGCGCAAGTCGGACGCATAGGTAGGGCACTGGAGACGAAATGGCCCTACGACAGATCATAACCGCCCCCGACCCGCGCCTCCGCGAGACCTCGCGGCCGGTCGAAGACATCGACGATGACATCCGCACGCTAATGGATGACATGCTGGAAACGATGTACGCGGCGCCCGGCGTGGGCCTCTCGGCCATCCAAGTGGGGGTGGCCCAGCGCATCGTCGTGATCGATACCGCCAAGGACCCTGCCCCCCCCGAACCCCTGCGCCTGATCAACCCGGAGATCATCTGGCAGGCGGAGCAAACCGGGCCTTTTGAAGAAGGCTGCTTGTCCTTTCCCGATCAGTACGAGGAGGTAGAGCGTCCCGGCGCGGTCCATGTCCAATACTTGGACGAGAACGGTGAGCGCCGCGTGATTGAGGCCGAGGGGCTACAAGCCATCGCGCTTCAGCACGAGATCGATCATCTCGACGGGGTCTTGCTCGTCGACCACATCTCGACCATCAAGCGCAACATCATCATGCGGCGCATGAAAAAGCTGCGGCGCTTGCAGGCCGCAGAATAGGCAGGAAGCCTGTGAGGGTCGTCTTCATGGGCACGCCCGACTTTGCGGTTCCCATCCTGCGGGCGGTGATCCCCGGCAACGATGTCGTCGCGGTCTATAGCCAGCCGCCGCGTCCTGCCGGACGCGGCCATCGGACCACGCCCTCACCGGTCCATAGCTTTGCCGAGGAACGCGGCATCCCGGTTCATACGCCGAAATCGCTCAAAAAACCGGACGCCCAAGAGCAATTTCGTTCGCTCGAGGCCGATGTTGCCGTCGTGGCCGCCTACGGCATGATCCTGCCCCAAGCGATCCTGGACGCGCCGAAAAAGGGCTGCGTCAATATCCATGCATCGTTGCTGCCGCGTTGGCGCGGTGCCGCACCGATCCAGCGCGCCATTCTGGCGGGCGATACCGAGACCGGTGTGTGCTTGATGCAGATGGACGAAGGCCTCGATACCGGGCCCGTATTCACCTGCCAATCGACGCCGATCGACGAGACCACGACGGCCGGCGTGCTCCATGACCGCTTGGCTGAAATAGGCAGCACCTTGATCGGTGCATGGTTGCCCAAGATCGCAGAAGGCTCGGCAAAAGCGACGCCCCAGAGGGCGGACGGCGTGACCTACGCCGAAAAGATCGACCGTAGCGAGACCCGAATCGTTTGGGAGGAACCGGCGGGCCAAGTTGTCCGTCGAATCAACGCCTTTGCGCCGGCGCCCGGCGCGTGGACGGAGTTGGCCGGCGCGCGGGTCAAAGTGTTGGCGGCGCGTCAATGCAAGGGGTCGGGGGCGCCTGGTGTCGCGGTTTCGGACGGGTTGGTCGTGGCCTGCGGCGACGGCGCGATTGAAGTCACGCGTCTGCAGGTCGCGGGTCGTCAGGCGATGGATGCTCGAGCGTTTTTGGCCGGCCATGCCGTACCGGCAGGCACGCGCTTCGTCTGATGCCGCGCTACAAGTTGACGATCGAATATGATGGCGGGCCTTTTGTCGGTTGGCAGCGGCAGAAGAACGGACCTTCGGTCCAAGAGGCCATCGAACGCGCCCTCCTCTCATTTTCCGGCGCGGCGGTGACGTTGCATGGGGCGGGCCGAACCGATGCCGGCGTGCACGCGTCGGGGCAGGTCGCGCACGTCGATCTTGCCAAGGACTACCCCACCGATACGGTCCGTGACGCGCTGAACTACCACCTCAAACCACAACCGATTGCGGTGATGTCGGTCGATGTCGTCGACGAGGCATTCCATGCCCGTTTTTCGGCGATCGAACGGACCTACGAGTACCGCATTCTTGCGCGCCGACCGCCGCCGACGGTCGATCAGGGGCGGGTCTGGCATGTGCCGGTGCCGCTCGATGCCGCCGCCATGCAGTTGGCAGCGGACCGATTGGTCGGCGAGCACGATTTCACATCGTTTCGGGCGGCGTTTTGTCAGGCGAAATCGCCGATCAAGACCTTGGATGCGCTAGACGTCCGGCGCCAAGGCGAGATCATCAGCGTCACAGCGCGCGCACGGTCGTTTCTGCGCAGCCAGGTGCGCGCTTTCGTTGGCTCCCTCAAGTTGGTCGGTGAAGGGCGCTGGTCGCCCCAAGACGTGGCGGATGCACTGGAAAAGCGCGATCGTGCCGCCGCGGGGCCGACCGCGCCGCCCGACGGCCTCTATCTTCGTTCGGTGCGCTACCCGGACGGCTAGGGGGGGTCGGCAAAGTACCGGTTGATGATGTCTTCGTAGATATCGCTTAAGGCAACGATATCTTCGACCGCGACATGTTCATCGACCTTGTGCATGGTGCTACCGATCAGGCCGAATTCGGCGACCGGCGCGTAATCCTTGATGAAGCGTGCGTCCGAGGTACCGCCGGTTGTCGATAGTTCCGGTTCGACGCCCAATCGGTCTTTCACCGCCTCAGCGACCAAGGTGCTCAAAGGCCCCGGCGGCGTCAGAAAAGCCTCGCCTGTGACGTGGACCTTCAGCGTGTAGGTGCCGCCGAAGGAATCGAACGTCTCGGTCATCCATTTCTTCAATCCATCCGAAGTTTGCAGATCGTTGAAGCGAATATTGATCCGTGCCCGCGCTTCGGCGGGGATCACGTTGCTGACCGGATTGCCGACATCGATGGTCGTCACCTCGAGGTTCGACGCCTGGAAGTGATCCGTCCCGGCATCCAGCGGCTCGGCGGTGACCGCGGCCAGCATCTTGATCAAGCGCCCGACGGGATTATCGGCAAGATGAGGGTAGGCCACATGCCCCTGCGTGCCTTGCACGACCAGGTCGGCGGTCATCGATCCCCGCCGGCCGATCTTGATCATTTCGCCTAACTGCAAGGGATTGGTTGGTTCTCCGACGAGACAGGCATCGATCGTTTCGCCGTTGTCGGCCATCCATTCGAGAACCTTTTTGGTGCCGTTGATGGCGGGGCCTTCTTCGTCGCCGGTGATCAAGAGGCTGATCGAACCGGCCGGCGGTGCCACCGCCAGCCGCCGCGAACAGGCCGCGACGAACGCCGCCACCGCGCTTTTCATGTCCGAGGCGCCGCGACCGTAGAGCTTACCGTCGTCGACGCGGCCGCCGAACGGGTCGGTGGTCCAGGCGGCGGTATCGCCGACCGGCACCACATCGGTGTGTCCGGCAAAGCAGAAATTGGGTTGGCCGGTACCCCATCGCGCATAAAGGTTCTGAACCTCATCGGTGCCGTCACCACCGAAGGTCAGCCGATGGCAGGTGAACCCAAGGCTTTCGAGGGCGGCCTGAAGAAGGTCCAACGTGCCGCCGTCGGCCGGCGTCACGCTGTTGCAGCGGATCATGTCCTGCGAAAGCGTGACCGGATCGATCGGGGTGTTCATGGGATCGTCAGACCGAAGTCAGTCCCGCAGCAGATCGTTGACCGATGTCTTCGCGCGGGTCTGTTCGTCAACGCGCTTCACGATCACCGCGCAATAGAGCGAGGGGCCGGGGGTACCGTCAGGCAGCGGCTTGCCGGGCAACGTGCCGGGGACCACGACCGAGTACGCGGGTACGCGGCCGACAATGATTTCTCCCGTCGCGCGATCGACGATCTTCGTGCTGGCCCCGATATAGACCCCCATCGACAGCACCGCGCCTTCTTCGACCAAAACGCCTTCGGCCACTTCCGATCGCGCACCGATAAAACAATTGTCCTCGATCACCACCGGGTTGGCTTGCAAGGGTTCCAGAACACCGCCGATGCCGGCGCCGCCCGAGATGTGACAGTTCTTTCCGATCTGCGCGCAACTACCCACGGTCGCCCAGGTATCGACCATGGTGCCGTCATCGACGTAGGCCCCGAGATTGACGAAGGAGGGCATCAACACAACGCCCTTCCCGATATAGGCCGAACGCCGCACGACGCAGTTGGGCACCGCGCGAAACCCTGCGTCGGCAAAACGCTGGCCGTCCCATCCATCGAACTTCGACGCCACCTTGTCATACCAGGTGCCGTTGCGCCCCGGCCCGCCTTCGATCGGCGCCATGTCGTTCAATCGAAACGACAGTAGAACGGCTTTCTTAAGCCATTGATTGACGTGCCACGCTCCGTCCTTCTTCTCGGCGACCCGCATATCGCCGCGATCGAGCTTGTCCAGGGCCTCGTCGACGGCCTGGCGGATGGCGCCTTGGGTTGACGCGCCGATATCGTCGCGGGCCTCCCAGGCGTCGTTAATGATCTGTTCTAGTGACTGGTTCATGGCGTTTCCCGTCTAGGTGCGCGGCGAAAATAGCTGGGTAGCAACCGGAGTCAACTGAGCGCCGTCGCAGCGTCTCTCAACCAGCTTGCGAGGTCGTTCGTGACGTGATCAGCCTCGGCGGCGGCCGTATTCGGGTCGGTCGTCACCAGGACGGTCGTCATGCCGAGAGCCCGTGCGGGCGCGAGATTGCGGGCCATATCTTCAACGAAAACCGACTCGGAAACATCCAGATCGAAATCCCGCACGATCCGCTCATAGGGTGCCGGGTTTGGTTTCGGGACATAGTCGGCGCGGGCGATATCGAAAATATCCTCAAACAGGTCTTCCATCCCGAGACGATTGAGGACGTTCTTCGCGTGCTCGGTTGACCCGTTGGTAAAGATGATCCGGCGCCCGGTTAGCTTTGCCAACGCATCGGCAAGCCGTGGATTGGGGTTGATAACGCCGTAATCGACATCGTGAACAAAAGAAAGAAACGGTTCGGGTTCGGCAAGGTCCTCGGCCATGAGCCCGGCGAGACTGGAGCCGTATTGGTCGCGGTAGCGCCGCTGAGTTGACTCGATGTCGTGTGTCTGCACGCCACAGTGGAGGGTCATGTATTCGCCGATCCGCGCCCGCACCTGGTCGAACAGGCCAGATCCAAACGGGTAGAGCGTGTTATCCAGATCGAACAACCAGTTACGCATGTCGCTGCAATTCACCGCAGAATTTAGCTAAAATCCTCGTTCAGGATTGATCTTGCCGGGCCCGGCGATTCGGGGCAACGTGCAGGTAATATGGGCCAAGACGCCGCGACATTTCCTGCATCCCAGCACATCGACCTCCAGTCGGTCTTAGGAACCTTTCCTGGCCCCGCGCTCCTCTTGTCAGCCGAGGGTCAAGTGATTGCCGCCAATGGGGCGGGTGGACCCGCGGCAGAAGAGGTTCGCACGGGTGCGGATCCCCAGATTGTCGTCGCGGCCCAACAGGCCGCGCGCGACGGCGTCGTCGGCACCAGTTCCCTGTTGGTGTCCATCCGCGGTAACGACGAAGCGATCGACTTCTTTTTGATGCCGGTGCGCGACGACAGTGGTGCGTCATCCCATGTGTTGGCGCTCGGCAAAAAAGCGGCCCTCGAACAGAGTTTGGTCGGGGCGCTGGTTGCCTCACGCCAGATGTACCGAGATCTGGTCGAGTGCTCCTCCGATTTCGCATGGGAGACCAAAGCAGACGGAACCTTCTCCTACGTCTCCTCTCATGGCGTGCTTGGGTATGCCGCCGATGACCTCGTCGGAGCGCCAGTCGACAAGGTGCTGCATCCCGAGGAGCGCGACCACGACCTACCGTTTCTCAGTCAAGATCCGGTCGAGTCCGAGGAGATTTGGCTGATCGATGCGGAAGGCGCGCCGGTCTGCGTGGTCGTCTCGGCACGACCGGTTTTCGACAACGACCGGCACTGGGTCGGCACGCGAGGCGTTTGCAAAGACGTCACGGCGGAGAAGGAACAACAGGAGGCGCTCGACACGGCCGAACTTCGCCAGCGTCTTATTGCCGACGTTGTCGATGCCATGCGGAACGAAGTCGAACCGCAGCACATGCTGGGCGCCGCGGCGCGGGCCACGATCAATGTTCTCGGTGCGCGGTATTGCTGGATCGTGCGCGCCCGAAAGGACGGATCGTTCACCGGCGCGGTTCAATTTGCGGGTCCGGAGGGACCGCCGCCGCGCCCGGTCGTGGAGGCCGTTCGCCTTCAGATGCAAGACGACGATGAAGAGCTTTTCGTCAAGACGGACGAAGCGACTCTCCACGTGTTGGTTCACGTCAGTCGATATCGAAACCGGGTAAACGGCGCGATTTGCGTGGCCCGAAATGATGACGATTATTGGACCGAGTCGGATCGAACCTTGCTGTCGGGCGTGGCCAATCATCTCGGCATCGCCTTCGCCCAAATCGAAAACGGCGAACTTCTCGAGGAACTGTCGCGGACCGACGAACTGACTCAGTTGTTCAATCGTCGGGCCTTTACCGAAGAAGTTGGCCTGCGTCTGCGCGCGTTGCGGCGTGCGTCGCGCAAGGCGTCACTGCTGTTTATCGACTTGGACAATTTCAAGCGGGTCAACGACGTGCACGGCCACAAGAGGGGGGACGATGCGCTGATCTATGTGGCCCAGCTTCTCACATCGACAAGCCGGGTTGGCGATATCGTGGCGCGTCTCGGCGGTGACGAGTTTGCCATGTGGTTGGAGGACACCGACGAAGCCGGTGCCGCGGCCAAAGCCGAATCCCTGTTGGACGAAGCGCGGCGACTCAAGCAATTCTCCGGTGACGCGGATCATCCGCTAGGGGTCTCGATCGGCGTCGCTGTGACCGACCCGAGCACGGCGGAACCGCTGGAAGATCTTGTCACGCGGGCCGACGAAGCGATGTACCGCGCCAAGCGCGCCGGAAAAGGGCGCTTCGCGATTTCGGGCGCCCCGGACGAGGATGTGGCCGAAGGCGGGGTATGCTAGATCGGCTTTTCGGTTGGTCCGAGGGCAAGGACAAGCCGGCGATCACTTACGAGCAGGAAAAAGAAGTCGCCCGCCACCCCGACGCGGGCGTTCGCAAAGACCTCGCCGGACGACCCGATGCCCGACCCGAAATCCTCTACTTCTTGGCCGCCGATACCTCGTCGGATGTTCGCCGTGCCGTCGCCGAGAACCCGACCTCGCCGCGTCAGGCCGAACAACTCCTCGCAACCGACTCCGATGACGAAGTCAGATTGGTCTTGGCGCATAAGATCGGCCGTCTCATCCCGGACATCGATTCCGGCGAGGCAAGCCACCTCCAAGAATTGACGATCGACATTCTCAACACGCTTGCCCAAGACCAACTGCCCAAGGTGCGCCAAGTCATTGCCGAAGAGATCAAGAACGCGACCCAGGTGCCGAAGGATATCGTTGCGCGCTTGGCACGCGATGTCGAAGCAGTGGTCAGCGCGCCGGTGCTACAATATTCCGTCTTGCTCAGTGACGACGACCTCCTGGAAGTCGTTGCCGGTGCCCAGCAACCGGCCGTCTTGGCTTCCGTCGCACAGCGAGCGCAACTCAGTCCCGCAGTGTGCGATGCCATTGTTGCGACCGGTGACGAGAGCTCCATCGCGTCACTCTTGGCGAACCACGGTGCGCAAATTCGCGAAGACACGCTTGATCGCGTGATCGATGCGGCGCCCTCGCGCCGGCCGTGGCATCAACCACTTGTCCGGCGTCCGAGCCTTTCCGCAGCGGCGGTGCGCCGTATCGCGGGGTTCGTGGCTGCGGCGCTCTTGGACGAGCTCGCTGCGCGCGCCGATCTTGACCCCGAGACCGAACGATACGTTCGACAACGGGTACGAGAACGGCTCAAAGAGACCGGCGAGACCTCCGCCGAGGACGAGGCTGCGGCGCGGGCACGGGCGGATGCGGCTTTTGCTGCCGGCAAGCTCGACGACGAAATGATGTTGGCTGCGGTGCACGAAGATGATCGACCGTTCGTCGCGCAGGCCCTTTCGCTCAAGTCTGGCGATGCGGCCGATACGGTGCGGGAGATTCTCGCCTCCCATTCGCCGCGGGCCCTTGTCGCGTTGTGCTGGAAGGCCAAGCTCGCGATGCGCACCGCCGTCGGCATGCAACGCACGTTGTTTGGCCTCAAAGGGGCGGCGGTCGTGAATCCTCGTGGCGGAACCGACTATCCGATGACGGAGGAAGAAATGATCTGGTTCGTCGGGTACTTCGCGAGGGCCGCATAATCTAGTCGTCGGCCTGGATCATGGTGCCGACGCCATGCTCCGTGAAAACCTCAAGCAGCAGCACGTGTTTGATCCGACCGTCCAGAATATGAACGGCGTTGGTGCCGCCGCGAACGGCCTCAAGGCAGGTCTCGACCTTGGGGATCATGCCGCCGGTGATGACCCCGTCCTTCATCAAACCAAGGGCCTGGGATTTAGTCAGCGTCGGCAATAGCTCTTTGTTGGCATCCAGCACACCGGCGATGTCGGTCAGCATCAACAGTTTTGACGCCCCCAGGGCACCCGCGATTGCGCCGGCGGCGGTATCGGCATTGATGTTGTAGGTCTCGCCGCGGGGGCCGACACCGATCGGCGCGACGATGGGAATGATGTCTGATTTGTTCAGAACGTCGAGCGCCTTGGTGTTGATGTTCATCGGCTCGCCGACGAACCCGAGATCAAGAATTTTCTCGATGTTGGAATCCGGATCGCGCGTGGTCCGCCGCAACTGCCGCGCTTCGATCAGTCGACCGTCCTTGCCCGAAAGGCCGATTGCCGTGCCGCCGGCCCGGTGAATGCTATCGACAATCTGTTTGTTGATCGAACCGGACAACACCATCTCGACGATATCGACCGTCTTTCGGTCGGTGACCCGCAACCCGTCGATAAAGTCGCTTTCGATGTTCAACCGCTCGAGCATCTCGCCGATCTGAGGTCCACCGCCGTGCACGACAACCGGGTGAATACCGACCTGACGCAGCATGACAATGTCCTCGGCGAAGGACATCGCCAAATCGTCGTCACCCATGGCATGGCCGCCGAATTTGACGACGAACGTTTGGCCGCTGAACTGCCGCATGAACGGCAGCGCTTCAGCGAGCGTGTCCGAAATCTCAGCAAGCTTTGCCGGGTCGATTCGCGTGGTCTTTGACATGGGGGGCTTATAGCCGAATCGCGTCTAGGCGGCCAGTTCGGCCAATGACGCCCTAAGTTCCGTTATGCCCGTCGCGCGACGGGCGCTGGTTGCCAATACCAAAGGAAAGGCGGCGGCGCGCTGGCCGATCTCTTTCGCAATGGCCTCGACAAGCGGCGGCACTTTCGCCGCTGCGAGCGCGTCGGCTTTGGTGAGGACGATTTGATAAACGACCGCCATCTCTTCGAGGTCGGCCATCGTTTGACGATCTGCGGCCATCAGCCCACGGCGGGCGTCGATCAAGAGCGCGACGCGGCGCACGGTCGTTCGGTGGCGCAGAAAACCGTAGACGAGCCGGCGCCAAGAATCGGCCGTCGCTTTGGGGGCCTTGGCAAATCCGTAACCCGGTAGATCGACGAGACGGAGCGCGCCGGCATACTCGAAAAAGTTAATGGCTTGGGTGCGGCCCGGCTGATTGGAGGCCCGCGCCAAGCCGCGTTGCCCGGTCAGCGCGTTGATTAGGCTCGACTTGCCGGCGTTGGAGCGGCCGGCAAAGGCAACCTCGGGCAGGCTCTCTTCAGGACAAGACTCGCGCCCGACGGCGGTGGTCAGGAACTCGCAATGCCGGGCGAAAAGCTTGCGTCCAACCTCGTTGGCGTCGTGTGCGGAAGCGTCCGGCATTCGAATCCCATGGCTAGTCGACGGCGGCGGGGTTTTTGATCCCGGCTTGCCGCATGATGAACCATTGCTGTGCGATCGAGAGAATGTTGTTCCAGGTCCAGTAGATCACCAATCCGGCCGGGAACGGCGCCAAGATGAACGTGAAGACGATCGGCAGCAGCATGAAGATGCGCTGTTGCATCTTGTCCATGGGCTGCGGGTTCAGGCGTTGCTGCAGCCACATGCTTAGGCCCATCAGAAGCGGCCAAATGCCGATTACCGGAATGAACTCGGGCAACGAAATGGGGATCAGGCCGAAGCCGGTAAATAGATTGAGCGGATCAGGCGCGGAGAGATCTTGAATCCAACCGAAGAACGGGGTGTGCCGCATCTCGATCGTGACAAACAAGACCTTGTACAGCGCAAAGAACACCGGGATCTGAACGAAGATCGGCAAACAGCCCGAGACCGGATTCGCGCCCTCCTTCTTGTAGAGCGCCATCATTTCTTGCTGCTGCCGTTGTCGGTCGTCTTTGAAGCGTTCCCGAATCTTGGCCATTTCCGGGCCCAGCTTCTTCATCTTGCTCATCGCACGGTAAGACCGGTTGGCAAGTGGGAAGAAGATCAGCTTCACGATCACCGTGACCAGAAGAATGGCGATGCCGAAATTGCCGATGGTCTCGCTCAAGAATCGCAACACGATGAACATGGGCTTGGTCAGAAAGAACAACAGGCCGAAATCGACCGCACGGTCGAAGCCGGGCACGCCCAGGCTGTTCTTGTAACCGTCTAGCAGACGCACGACCTTTGCGCCGGCAAAGATACGGTTGGAAATCGATCCCGAGTCTCCTGCGGCGATGGTTAGGCCGTCTATCCGTCGGAAATCGACCTGAAAGTTGTCGCGGGCGGCGTCTTGCCAGTGGTTGTACCTGAAGGTCGCTTTCGTTTGTTGATCGGGGATCAGGGCGGTCAGCCAATATTTGTCGGTGATCCCGATCCAACCGCCGGCGGTTTCTGGCTTCTCCTCGATCTGCCCACCTTCGGCATCGACGATGTCGTCATAGTCCTGCTGGTCGAGGACTTCATCGAAGACGCCTAACGCCCCTTCGTGCAGGATGAAGAAGTTGACGGTTTCGGGCTCGCCTTTGCGAACGATGGCACCAAACGGGAAAAGCGTGACGGGCGCGGTGCCGTAGTTCTCGATACGGTCCGATACCTCGAACATGTAATTCGCATCGATCGAGATCGTGCGGAAGAACCGCAAACCGGCGCCGTTGTCCCAAGTCAGCGTGACAGGGCGGTTGGGCGACAGAACGGTGTCGGTGGTTTGCCACACCGTGGAGTCGTCGGGTAGCGGAATCTCGTCCACGCTGGTCCACCCGACTTTGGCGTAATAGGGGTTGGCCGTTTCGCCCGGCGACAGGAACGTTACCGGCGGGCTCTCAGGATCGATATCCTCGCGATACCGCTTCAAGGTGATGTCGTCGATGAGCGCGCCCCGCAACGACAGCGACCCGAAAACCGCGGGTGTCTCGATCGCGATCCGTGGCACATCGGTCAATACCTCGCCGCGATCCCGAATCGTCGGCGCGGGTGCGGGGCCGGGCACGCCTGGTGCGGCGGGGACGCGATCGCCTTGTACGGTCTCGCCGTTTTGCTGGGTTTGCTGTGCGACGGGATCTTGGGGCACCGGTTGCGGCAGAAAGAAGAACTGCCAAATCACCAGAATGCCCACCGAAAAGACGATGGCGACGATCAGATTGCGTTGTTCAAACATCGTGATACCGATTGTGAGGTGCGCGCTCCGGGACCGGATCGTGGCCGAAACCACCCCAGGGGTGGCACCGGGAAATTCGCTTTACCGCGAGAAAAGAGCCTCGAAGCGCGCCAAACCGTTTGATTGATTCTTGGGCGTAGGCCGAACAGGTCGGATCGAACCGGCAATTGGCGCCCAGCACCGGCGAAACGAAGAGCTGGTATCCACGGATCGTTGCTGCGAGCACGATCGCGGGGAGGCGAACGATGAATCCGGTGAGGGTCATGCCGAAGCCTCGGGGTCGAGCACACCTAGTTCGATGCAGGCACGCCGTACGTCGTTCAGCAGGGCGTCCCAAGGCCGGGTTAGCGTCGCCTTGCGGCCCACCAGGACGATATCGCGCCTGGGCTGCGGGTTTTGGATGATCGCTGCAGCGGCGGCGCGCAACCGGCGTTTGGCTCTGTTTCGCTGCACCGCACCGCCCACTTTCTTAGACACCGTGAAGCCAACGCGGCATACGTCGGTGTCGCGGTCCGGTCGCTCGATGGCCTGCAGCACAACGCCAGACATCGCGCGACGCGCCCCTTTTCGGGTTAGCCGCTGAAAGTCGGCTCTTCGGGTTAGACGTATCACGGGCGCCGCCATGGGCGCTTGCTCACGCCGAGAGGCGTTTTCGACCCTTCGCGCGACGCCGGGCCAGGACCTTGCGGCCGTTGGCAGTCTTCATGCGGGCACGAAAGCCATGACGCCGCTTGCGCACGATGACGCTGGGCTGAAACGTTCTTTTCACGGCTGATCTCCAAGGATTCGCGGGCCCCAGGCCCTCGAAATAAGGCCCGGTGTATACGTTCTGCGGCGGACCCTGTCAACGACGGCCGGTGGGGCTCAAACGGCCCCCTCTCAGGCCATCACGGTTCGGTGACAGACGTTGAAAAAAGGCGCCAAGAGCCGCTAATCGAGCGCCGTGGGCGGTCTCTGGGTTCCTCGTGTAAGGTGCCGGCGCCCGCCATATTCGTTACCCGCCGTTGCCTGGATCCGGGCCCGGCAAGGCTTGAGGGCCCTGTGACAGACAAAAAAACCACCGAAAACCGCGGTCGCACAGGCCTCAAGAGACTGGTTCCGCTCGCCGTCCTGATCATCGGATTGGCAGCTTTCTTCGCGTTCGACCTTGATCGATTTGTGACCCTCGAAGCGCTACGGGAGAACCGTGCGGTGCTGGGCGACTTTGTCGACCGGCATGGCGTTCTCGCGGCGCTGGCGTTCATCGCGACCTATGCCGTCGTGGTGGCCTTTTCGCTGCCCATCGCGACCTTGTTGTCGATTTTGGGTGGGTTCTTCTTCGGCACGGCGATCGGCACGTTCTGTGTCGTGGTTGGCGCCACCGCTGGCGCCGCCGTGCTCTTCCTCATCGCGCGGTCGACCTTGGGGGCGTTTCTGCACGAACGCGCGGGGCCAGCGCTGAAAAAGATGGAGGCCGGGTTTCAGCAAAACGAGTTCAGCTATCTGTTGATCCTGCGGTTGATCCCGCTCTTCCCGTTCTTCGTGGTCAACATCGTGCCGGCGCTTCTTGGCGTGAGCTTGCGCAACTACGTCTTGGCGACGGCGCTCGGGATCATCCCGGGTGCCTTCGTCTATGTCGGTGTAGGTGCCGGAACCGGTTCGGTGATCGACAGTGGCGAGGTGCCGGGTCTCGACGTGTTCCTGCGTGCCGATGTCCTGTTGCCGATGGTCGGGCTCGCCGTGCTGGCGCTCTTGCCGATCGCCTACAAATACGTCCAGCGCCGCCGCACGCAGGGAGCATCCTGATGGCAGACCTGACGCCCGATATTTGCGTCATTGGCGCCGGCGCCGGCGGCCTCGTGGTGGCCGGGGTCGGTGCGTTGATGGGGGCCTCGATCGTGTTGGTGGAACGCGGCGCGATGGGGGGCGATTGCCTCAACTACGGCTGCGTACCGTCCAAGGCGTTGCTGGCGGCTGGGGAGGCCGCGACCTTCGGCAAGCGCGCAAAACCGTTCGGCATCGGCTACGACGCACCGAACGTCGATTTTGCCAAGGCATTGGAGCGCGTCCGTACCGTCATCGACGGCATTGCGCCGACCGATTCCGAAGAACGGTTCCGCGGCATGGGGATCGAGGTGATCAAGGCGGCCGGCAAGTTCACGGCGCCGAACACGTTGGTGGCCGGCGACCATGTCATTCGGGCCAGACGTTTTGTCATCGCAACCGGCTCCTCGCCGATGGTGCCGCCGATCTCCGGTCTCGACTCGGTGCACTATTTCACCAATGAAACGATTTTCGACAACCGGGTGCGCCCCGAACATCTCTTGATCGTCGGCGGCGGCCCGATCGGCCTCGAGCTCGCACAAGCCCATCGTCGTCTCGGCGCCCGCGTGACGGTGCTCGAGATGATGCGCTTCATGCCGCGCGACGACCAGGAACTTGCCCGGATCGTGACCGACCGGTTACGCGCCGAAGGCATCGAATTGCTTTCGGGCGCTCAGGTCCAGGCCGTTTCGAAGTCTGGCGACGCCGTTCAGGTCGATGCCGAGATCGATGGCGAAGTGCGACAGATCACCGGATCGCATCTGCTGATCGCGGCAGGCCGCGTCCCCAACATCGACCTCGATCTTGATGCGGCGGGGGTCGCTCATACCCGCCGCGGGGTGACCGTGGATTCGCGCCTACGTACGACCAACAAGAAGATTTATGCCGTGGGCGACGTCGCTGGTGGACTGCAGTTCACCCATGTTGCGTCGTATCACGCGGGCATCGCGCTACGGAACATTCTGTTCCGCATTCCGGCACGTACGACCAAGCAAGTTGTACCGTGGGTGACCTATACCGATCCCGAACTTGCCCATGTCGGTATGCTCGAAGACGAGGCTCGGGAGAAGTTCGGCAAAATCTCGGTGGTTCGTTGGCCGCTTGCAGAGAACGATCGCGCCGAAGCGCAGAACGAGCTTGAGGGCGTCATCAAAATCGTCAGCACGATCAAGGGGCGCATTCTGGGTGTCCAGATCGTGGCGCGAAATGCCGGCGACCTCATCTTGCCGTGGGTGATGGCGGTTGGACGTCGCGAGAAGCTCGGCACGATGGCGAGTTTGATCGCGCCCTATCCGACCTACTCGGAAATCGGCAAACGCGCGGCGGGCAGCTATTTTGCTCCGGCGCTATCTAGCCCACGGGTCAAGAGCATCGTCCGTTTCCTGGCGCGATTTGGCTGAATTCTGCCGCTTTCTGTGATACACGGAGGGCATGAAGCTATCTAACGCGGCGCGCTTCGTGCCCTGGCGGCGCAGTCTGTCCGGGCGCCTTTTGGTGCTGACTTTGTTTTTCGTCATGGTCAGCGAAGTGCTGATCTACGTGCCGTCGATCGCGGGCTTTCGGCAAACCTATCTCGAGGACCGGATTGCGGTGGCGCAGCTCGCCTCCTTCGCGTTGACCGAAGACGCCGACCGATCGGTGACGCCGCAGCTCGAACAAGACCTTCTCGATCGGGCGGAAATCAAAGCGATCGTCCTGAAGCGCAAAGAAGCGCGCACCCTAATCCTGGGTGAGAATGTCGGCCTCACTCAGGAGATCAGCGCTTCATTCGATCTCAGGGACCAGACGACATGGTCGTCGATCGTCGACGCGTTTGCCGCCATGTTTAGTCCCGGGCGCACGATCCGGGTGGTGGCCCCGGCTCTCGAAGACCCGCAAACACTCGTCGATATCGTCATCGATGAAGATCCCCTGCGAAGCGAAATGTTTAGCTTTTCGGCCCGCGTCCTTGGTCTGTCGCTTCTTATCTCTGCGATCACTGCGGGCATGGTCTATCTCGCCCTTCATATTCTCATCGTTCGTCCGGTGCGGCGTCTGACGCAAAACATGGTGGAATTTCGAAACGACCCCGAAGGGGTCGGCCCAAGTCACGCCCCCGATGCGCGCAGCGACGAAATCGGGCTCGCCCAGCGCGAATTTGCTGCGATGCAGGGCGACCTCCGTTTGGCACTGCGGCAGAAAACGCGCCTTGCCGAGCTCGGTGCAGCGGTCAGTAAAATCAACCACGACCTGCGCAATATTCTCGCAACGGCTCAACTGGTTTCCGACCGCCTCGCGGTGAGCGGCGATCCCGAGACACGTCGCGCAACGCCCGTTCTACTGCGCGCGATCGATCGCGCGATTCAGCTTTGCACGCAAACGCTGCAATTCGGCAAGGCCCATGAGCAAAAGCCGCGCCGGACGATGTTCTCCTTGCGCGACCTCGTCACCGATGTCGGTGTTGCGCTTGGCCTCGGGAAGGAATCGTCCGTCGTCTGGGACAACAATGTCCCGAACGGACTCGGCATCAGCGCTGATCACGAGCAGCTGTTCCGTG
>Ga0181588_10002032_pt1 | contig 17720 bp, 9 predicted proteins | sample 071ome_26_FD_148607 | JGI IMG/M metagenome (GOLD analysis project Ga0181588, IMG submission 148607) | Coastal salt marsh microbial communities from the Groves Creek Marsh, Skidaway Island, Georgia - 071409BT metaG (spades assembly) | ecosystem: Environmental > Aquatic > Marine > Intertidal zone...
CCGCATGCTCGGTGTCAGGACCGGTATAGATGACACACTGTGCGTCGTGCGAGTATCCGGTGCCGGCGCGACCCGTTCCCTCGTGACCAAAGCAACCCGCAAATGTCGGGTTCAGTGGGTCATTGATATCGATCATGTGCAAGCCACCACCACAGGTCTCGCCACCCGAGTTGACACCCACTGCATAGGCAAAACCGGTGTCCTCGTTAATGACGATGTTGTGTGCCGAGCCGATCTCACCGTAAAAGGCATCCGACTCAAACGTCTGCGGTTCGCTGACATCAAGGAGATGATTCAGATCGAATACCTGCATCCCGTGCTGTCCAGAACCGTCAGCCACGATATAAGCGTAGTTCTTGAACACTTTCATGTCGCGCCAGGACGCTGCATTGGCCCCTTCTGTCATGGGAAGGTCGCCCAGGTATACTGGATTTTCCGGATCGGTCACTTCCACGAACGACGTTCCATTGGTGCGCCCGGCCAAGGCGAACTCACGCCCCGACTCAGCATCTGTCCAGCCCCAGACGTCGTTCATGCGGATGCCTTTGCCACCGCCCAGATCTCCAAGGGCAACAAACGAAAGCAGATCGACTTCAGAACAGGCGAAGCCTTCGACATCGCCATCGGCACAATCCACGCGACCGCCGGAAATACTCGGGTAAAGGTCCATGTAGGCCGTTTCGACGACCTGGACCAATTCCCAGCCGTCTTCACCGCGCTCAAGAATGGAAGCCGAGTCGTTTCCGCCCTGCCCCACGACAGCTACGTCACCAGAGATGGAGAAGGCGGTTGCGCCGCTCACATCCCCACCCAGAAGCTGCTGGGCGCCCGTGATCTGCTGATCGATGTTCATGTACTCGTAGACGGGGCCCTGCGAACCCATCCAGATATCATTGCCGGCGAAAGCGATCGGGGAGCCTGAGTTGGGCGCCTGCGGCGCATAGGGAAGCATGATCCCGGCGAAGTTCCACACATTCCCACTGTTCATGTACAGCACGGCACCACCCAGCATGCCACCCAGTCCGGGCGCTGCGATGGCAGCCATGGGACCCTGCATGGCGATGCTGAGCCCGAGGTTGGCCTCGTCGAGAAGACCGGGGAACTTGGTCAGGGCAGTACCGCCACGCCACTCATTGGCATCGGCATCGTATGCGTAGGCATATACGTCACCGGAAGCACCGGACTCCTCCGTCTGACCCGTGTAGGGAGCTGCAACAAGCAGGTTGGTCCCTTCCATGGCTACTTCGAGCCCGAAGAAACCTCCTTCGCCCTCGTACGGGCTTTCGAGCGTCGAGTGCAAGGTCCACTGACCATCTTCGCCACGGTGGTAGACAAAGACACCACCCTTCTGACCATTGAATCCAGCCGCTCCGATGGCAACAAAATCGCCGGAAAAAGCAATGGATCGACCGAAGGAATCCTCCTCACCAACGACATCGGGTAGGAGCTTGGCAGTCTCCATCCAGTTCCCATCGGCATCCCGCTGGAACACCCAGACGCCTCCCGTGGAATTGTCAGCCAGTGTCGCACCAACGAACAGGGTGTTTTCGTCGGCCGCAAGTGCTCGACCGAAGCGATCGTCGTTGCCATCGTTGTCGGAACGGACAAGCTGGGTGACTTCTGCCCACTGCCCGTCGTCACCCTTCCGATAGACGTAGACAGAGGAGTTGGTAGCGTTTTGACCGGACATGCCGACAATGACATCGCCACCGGCCTGGGCAACAGAGCCACCAAACTGCTGTGCTTGGGCCGTGATGCTCATGGCTGCAAGCAGCATGATGGACAGAAAGGTCCAAGTAATCTTCTTCATAGCTGGGATCTGATTGGAAAGAATTGCTGGAAAACCCGGGCGGGGCACTGCAAGGCGCACTACACCCGCCCTATCTCACGATCGGTACAGCAAAATGTTACGCTCCGCAGCACTGGTCCGTTGTCACCGGGATGACAGGCCAGCCCGCGGCGGCATGAGACCATCCAAATGAACGCGCACGTGCACAGGTTCCCCGAAACACGTCAGAATCGGACATGCACGGCATGTGACGAGATGGACCTGAATACCTTGCCTCCCCCGTTCGGCAGTCCAATCAACGGCACTGCATCTCGTCGTGCGCCACGAAGTAGGATCTGAAGGCTGGGTTATCCGGACGCATGCACCCTTCGAGAGAGAGCAGTTCAATGTCCTTGAACTGGACTGGGTGACTTTCACTCTGCAGGGAAAGATAGCCTGCGGTCAGTGGTTGCCCATCCTGAATCACGGAGGGATCATGACCCGAGACGCTGCCGCCTCCGGCCTGCGGGTGTGTGTAGGAAAGGACGACCTGCCCACCTACGGTGTGCTCGATCAGCGAGTCTGCCAGTACCAGGAGTTCCGCCTCGACCCACTCATCGCCGTGAAAGGTCGGCGAGGTCGAGGAGATACAATGACGCGTTTCGAGTGCCCCATCCATGACCACATGGGTTCCGGGGGTACACAGGTTGGCCGTAGAGCGTTCGTCCGTCCCGTTTCCTCCAAGCAGTTGTACTTCGATAGAGACCGGAAAGTCCTGATCCAGTCCCATGACGGAAGCGGGCGGAGAGTGAACCATGACGCCTGAATTTCGCCAGGCCCAACCCGGACCACCGCTCATCTGATCTCCGAAGAAGCGGTACGACAGGCGAAGCCGGTAGTAGGCGTAGGGCGTGTCATGGAACAGGTGCCCGAAGTCTTCATCGAACGCGTCGTAGCCGTCGTAAGAAACCGTAATGGCGCCATCCTCCACCCGGAACGTATTGCGCGCGTCCTGGCCTGCCGCTTCTCCGCGGATCTTGGGCGTCCAACCATCGAGCGTCTGCCCATCGAAGAGTGACACCCAATCCTCCACGGAGGCGTTCGATACGGATTGCTCCCCCGACCCCGTGCATGAGGAAGCAAGAACAGCCACGACCATGATGGCGAAGCACAGGGAATCAGTCAGGAATCGGAAGGTCATAGCGCTTTTTCAAGATGGACATGTGATGTTCGCAATGTCCGGCCAGGATCCATCCCTGTGCACGCACAGTCACAGGAAAACCACTGGCCGTTCCCTGCCAGGTCAGTACGTCGGGACGCAAGCTGTCCATGAGGATGGTAACGGCGGTGCGAAGTCCGGACAATTCAGCCATGATACCGGCCAGTGACCGGTCCTCAACGTAGGAGTGCGCCATGAACACCTCATGGTCCATGCCGGGCAGGGGGGCGCCATCTCCCCGCGCCATGCGCAAAAGACGCGACCCGAAAACCCATTCCGTGTCCAGGATGTGGCCCATGACCTGACGGACGGTCCATTTATTCTCGGCGTACGAGAGCTCGGCTACCCGTTCCCCTTCGCCTGCCATGAACTGCTGCAGACGGCGTAGTTGATGGCTCAGGAATACAACCAGGTCGCCATCCGGTACGGAGTCCACATACCGGCCATAGAACACATTGTACTCGGCAGGATCCGGTCGGATGGACCACGATGATTGGTCGGAGGCGGACATGGCGGGACGGATGGGCAGATGGAGCTCAGAGACGGCACCTATCAGACACGATGGGGCTTAGACACGATGGGTATCTGCGCGCCAGTCCTGAATAGCTTCTTTGATTTGTTTTTCCGTCAGGCCTTCCGCAACGGCACGCTCGGCCAACGCAGGCCATTCAGCATCGGAAGCAAAGCGAAGACCAATGATCTGCCTCACGCTCAGGCGGGCATCAAGGTCGCTGCCCGTCAATGCTTGGGCACGCAGACGTTCCTCGAGCCGAATGACCCGATCCTGCGCCTTGAGGGCGAATGAACGCGCGTAGAATGCAACGCCTACGAGCGCCAGATTGGTGGCAGAAAGGAGCGCTGCCGCATATTGCGTCTGGGTACCCCATGCCTGTACCAGATGATACACCGACCCGATCAACGTCAGGAAGGCAATAGGCATGATGACAAAATGAAATCCGGGCTCGTAGCGTGCGTGGTTTTTGTAGTGCTGATCAGACATGGGCGTTCCAACTAAAGAAAAGGGGAAACGGGAGTAGAATGCCGTACAATACGAACCAGGAGACAATCCAGCCCTATCGCCCCTTCACAACCGCTCTTCTGTGAACGCTGCCATCCTCCTCAACCTGCAGCATGTACAGGCCAGGTGCCAGGTGGGTCGTGTCAAGTACCCAGGTCGAGACCCCGGATTCACTGCCCGCTTTTGTCTCCCGCAAGACCGTTCTCCCAAGCAGGTCGAACAGCGTGATCGTTCGTTCAGTCGGCGCGCCTCCCTCCACGGCAATGCGAAGTCGGGATGCGAACGGATTTGGATAGGCCTCGATCAGCAAGGTTTCGGACGGCATTTCCGGGCGATTCTCCCGATCTACACCCGATCTGATCTGCCGATAGATGGCTATGCCGGGCTGAGGGGGCGCCCCCATGTCCCTTCCCAGGATGATGACGCGGCCCTCGTCCTCCGTCAGGTACGACCACTGCGACTGCTCACCCGGTCCCTGAGCTACTCCCGACGGCTCTGCGCTCGAAAGGATCTGACCGCTGATGGCATGTACGGAAACGGAGCGGTCCGCCGAGACGAAATAGGAACCATCAGCCAGAAAATGCTTGGTTGCCAAGAGGGACAATCCGTGGACTTCAGCCGTTTCAGCATCGTATATCTGCGGTCCGAAACTGCCCACCCACTGCCCGGCAGGGTCGGCGTAGGCATCCAGGTTCTGGGTCTCCCGCTGCCACATGATCTGGCCGTCCGAATCTCGCAGCTTCGTCAGGTTCTTGGACTTCGTTCCCGTGTAGATGAATCCTCCCTGGGGATCGAATCCCATGACAAAAGGCCATCCTCCAATGAACGCTTTCCATTCAATGAAGCCATCCTCCACCCGGAGTTTGCGCAGATAATTGTCCCCGGTGCCGACGTAGAGATGATCGCCTGAGAACACCAGCTTCCGGATCTGCCCCCAGCCCTGTCCCTGCGGAACCGTCCAAAGCAGCGATCGGGACTGGATATCGAAAAGACCTACCTGGCCTCCAACGGTCCCCCCAACCGCAATGAATCGTCCATCCTCCGATACAGCCAGCTCCAACGACTCCAAGAGCCTGCCCGCAGGAGTACTGAGCGGCTCTTCAACGCTCCAGACAGGCTCTCCCGTCCAGCCATCCAGAACAACCATCGTGTAGGTCGAAGGACGACGGAACCACCAGTGGGTCGGGTTGATCACGTAGGCAACCCACCTGCCGTCACTCGACATATCACCACCCCAGATTTCCCAGCCTGGCGTATGCTCCCAGAGCAATGTCCCGTCGAACGCATATTTCTGGACCTTGCCCGAGGCCATGAGGGTCGAATCCGTGTCGGCGTCGCCCGTGCGTACCCAGTTTTCCTGTCCTGGAAAGGCAACGAAGGTACCCTCGGACTCAGATACCGCTCCTCTCCAAAACCCAGTGGGCGTTTCGATGACCTTCTCCAGCTCGAAACGAGGGATGGCTTGCGGCAGGGGCTCCAACACGATGTCCAGTCCCTCGGTCGCACCTTTCTGCAGCGGCAGAACCTGTCGCAGCCGATCGTCGGACTCGACAATCAACAACCAGTCATCGCGATCCCGGACAGAGACCTCAAACGAAACGGCACCACCGCCAGTTGACTGCACGGGAACGATGTAGGGATCCGAGAAAGCAGTCCTGAGCTCCATTCGGACCATCCCCGTTCCGTTGCGTACTGTCCCCTCCACCCGCATCGGGCCGGACATGGCCTCTGAAGGGGTTGGTCGACCTAGGTTCTCGAACGTGACCCGCTTGGCCAATGGGAACTCATCCTGCCCCTCGGCACCCCTGTCGACCAGGAAACGGAAAATGATATCGCGTTCAAAGAATCCCTGCGGAGCACCCGCCTCGTAGACGCCAGACGACCACGCCTGCACCCACGTCGTTTCAGCGGGCGCCAACGCGATGTATCCTCCGTTCGGAAAGGTGGCGAATCCGCCACCGGGATTGGGGTAGTCGGGCGATTCGAACTGGAAGGAAAACCGCTCCGGGGATGGTTGACTGCCTTGGTTCACCACGCGCACCATGAAATTGGGCTTCCCATCCAGTGGATATACCAACGTGTCCGGGCTGACCCAGGTCAACTCATGGTCATGGAATGAACCGGTCTGTGCGTGGATTTCGGCCTGAGGCAGAAGAGCTGCCACAAGGAGAAGAGCGCCGAGGGCGCGATAAGCGGTGTGCATGAAAGGGTGTATATTGGGGGAGCGCCTTGGTACGGATGTTAAAACCATGTACGATCGTCCGCAACGTCTGGATGTGCCGGCTCCTGCAGAGCCAACCCCACCGGCGAAGACTGCCGGTGACAGTCAGGTCAGCACCCATTACTGGGACTGGTGTCCTCGCTGTTCCAATCGATTGGAGTCCGTCAAGTGCAAATACGTATGCCGGCGCTGCGGCTACTTCATGTCCTGTGCGGATTTCGATTGATCTGAGTGATCAGTAATCACTTGTACACGTCAAACAGATACGCATATTTGACGGTCAGTCCTTTCACGACGGGCTCACCCGGAAACGTGTCATTCATGGTCAGACTGTCCAATCGGTTGACTGAGTTGTAGACGACGAACAACCCAGTGTTAGCTGCCTGAAGCCATCCGAAGCGAATGTTCATCGACCATTCTTGGGACTGGTCATTGTACTGCCCGAGAGCCTGCACGTAGATCCGAGGAGAAAAAGAGTACGACGCACGGGCGCGGAACAGGTTGGTAATGAACGCGCCACCCGGCAAATCCACTCGGTTGTGCCCGAGGGCGAACTCGGCGGTAATCGTGTCGCCGTAGCGGGCAGTAAGCTCCGGAACCCAGGCCGTGCGTGTTCCCCCGAAAAACCCACCTTGGTTGAGTCGGATTTCGAGTCGTACGGGGCTGCGCTCGGGCATCATGCCGACGATCTGCCACTCGGAATGGGAGTAGCTGCCCACGGGCACGTTGACGCCTTCTGCAATCTCAAAGGGCGACTGAACCCCTTCGAGGGTCCAATTGCGACCCGTGTGGATCTCATATCCAGACCGCCATTCCCAGTGATTGTCCACATGGAGATATCCGGTCTGCTGGAATCCGTCCCGCTTCCAATATCCTCGGTAGGTCACGTGGGGGCGTAACTCCTGCAGATTCAGCAGGTCCCTGGGACGAAATCGGGAGAATGCCGTTGCCGAGAGCTTGCGATAATCAGTCCGTCGAAGGAATCCAATACCGGGATTGAAGGCCTCAGCTACTTCAGTATAGCCCAGCGACAGGATGCCTCGCTCATTCGAGTAATTAGCCATGATATGACCGGCCATTGCATTGCCGCTCACTCCCGGCGTGTCTGAACGCGCCAGGAACCCGGAGAGGGTTCCATACTCGCCAATGCCCCATCTACCGTCCAGGGCATAGACCCTGTTCGAGGCATCATCGGATGCCAAATCCCCCGTATCCATTCTGTTGGTGAAAAGCACACCGACGGCAGATCGGTTTTTCATTTCCCTCAGAACCCTGGCTACCCCGAAATTCGAAGCGGCCAACATGCTGCCGACAGACTCCGTCTGCATCTCCAAAAGGCCGACTTTCCACGAGCCAACGCTACCCGTCACGCGCACACCCCCACGTATCGGAACCGTCGATCCATCATCTCCGATTCCGATGCGCCGGCTGAAGAAAATTTCTGTCTCTCCACTTTCGCCTACTGAGAAAAGTCCCGCATTCTCGAGGAAAAAAGGGCGCTTTTCGGGGAAGAACAGAGAAAAACGATCCAGATTCACCTGCTGCTCGTCCACCTCCACCTGCGCAAAGTCCGTGTTGAAGGTGGCGTCAAGCGTCAAACTGGGCGTGATGGAGTACTTCACATCTGCTCCGAAGTCGGATCCGATGGTCGTCTCCGGATTGACCACCGTGTGATCATGCTGTGCCGAGGACAGAGCGTAGGGGAGCAACTTGAGATTGCGGGGCACGGGGACCTTCAGATCAGACAGGGTGCCGGCGTGGGTAACCCGCGTCAGGGAGAACTGGCGCTCGAGGGGTGACCAGAAGGCGGTCTCATTGTTGCGGCGAATGGTACGCTCGAAATTGATCCCCCACGTTTGCATGCTGGCCGTAGGAAAACGGAGCGTATTGAATGGAATGGCAAATTCAGCCGACCACCCATCATCGCTAATCCGGGTGACCACGTCCCATGCAGCATCCCAGTTCACGTTCAGTCCGCCGCCGGATCCGCCACTCATCCGGCTTCCAAACCCGGTCCCACCCGAGGAGCCGATCAGTTGGGCATCATACTCTGCTCCTGCCACGTTTGTCCCGAAAACGAATCCATTCTGCTGGTCTGCGAAGGTATCCAGTATGAACCGGAAACTGTCCGAATCGCCGAGAGAGGCATCCCTGCGACGATCCGATACAATAAGCTCCGATGGATCCGGGTCCAGCAGAACCGCACCGATATAGAGCATGCTTCCATGGACGCCTACCCTGACACGCGTATCAAAGCTGGCCGGCTGCCCGTCAAAAGGCGTGGTCTGTGTGAACGCATGGGCAAATGGCACGTGGTCCCACGCAGGGTCGCCCTCAATAAGGCCGTCCAAGGTCGGTGCTGCCGAGAGCGTGACTGCTTGAACGTCAGGACGATCCGTGCTCTGGGAAAAGACAGGCACGGCCATGATGAGCGTGAGGCAGGCGCACCCCAGCAGTTTGGGGAGTGCTCGTGGATGGGTCATGGATGTCGTATTCATTCGTGGGAGGTAGGCATGGTTTGCAGCGCTTCGCTGGCCAAGGTTGCCCGCTGATTGAGTTCGTCGTACTGCCGCTGCAGTTCGAGCAGACGCTCGTAAGCATGATTGCCCGGTTTCTGGTCTGCTGCCATCACCATGCTGCGCAGGTATCCGATCTGGTTCTGCAGCATGGGCGGGGGATAGCTGTCGGAGTTGTCCGTTACCAGTTGGGCCCGGACTTCCTGTAGCTCATGCACGGGGTTGGCTTCGGCTTCGGCAAGGCGCCGCCGCCGATCCCGTCGACCTGTCTCCGGGGTCTCCACCTCTTGGGGAGCGTCTTCGAGCAGGGCATCAATCCAGTCCACCAGATCGGCGGCGGCGCCCTCCAACTCCCGGATCTGCCAGACCAGTGCGTACTGCTCCTCCAAGTCAACCACCGATATGCCCTCCGCGACCACGGCAGGATCCGGCAGCAATTCGAAAGGCGTCTCGACGTGCCACTGACCTATCGTCAGCCGGGCTCGGTACGGTCCCGGTGTGGCCCGAAGTCGACCCGCCATTTCTCCTCCGGAACGCAACGGCCCATCCACATTGAAATCCCATACAAACCGGTTCAGTCCCTGGTTGGTGTCCAGCCCCTCCACGGGAGCGGGAGCTCTCTGTGGACCGCGCATGCCCTGTTCGCTCGGGGCCTCCTGACGCGCCGACGTGTTGTGGTAGCGCCTCACAACCGCGTCATCATGGAGGATTTCCAGCGTGATGTCTGCATCCTGCGTTTCCGTCAGCCAGTAGTCGAAAACCACGCCGGCCGATGTGTAGACGGGATCGGCCGGACCGCTTTGACGCGCGTACCGGCGCTCCATCACCACCTGACCCGGAGACAGGAGCTCATTAGTATCGGGACCCTCGAACGAGCGCAGGGGCTCGATCCGGTCCATGATCCAGAAACCGCGTCCCATGGTGGAGAGCACGACATCACCCCTGACAATGCGCAGGTCGGTGATGGGCGATGCCGGCAGGCCCTGATCGAATCGGTGCCATTGCGCTCCGTTGTCCATCGAAACGAAAAGACCGTACTCGGTGCCGGCAAAGAGCAGGCCTTCACGCACCGGATCCTCACGAACCACCCGCACCGGCGTATCGATCGGAATCCCGTTCGACCCATCCGTCAGCCGCGTCCATGTCGCCCCAAAATCGTCGGTTCGGTAGGCGTACGGCTCGAAATCATTCAGGAGGTACCGGTATCCGGCCACGTACGCTGTTCCCGGGTTGTGCGGACTCGGATCGATATGCTGGATGCGTCCCTCGGGGGGCATGTCCGGCGGTGTGACCTCGGTCCAGGTTTCGCCACCGTCGCGGGTCACATGGACCGGCCCGTCGTTGGCGCCGGTCCAAATGAGCCCGTCCTCGATTGGGGACTCTTCGATCACGTACAGGGTTGAATAATGCTCCTCACCGGTGATATCCCGGGTGATCGGGCCTCCCGAGATGACCTGTCGTTCCGGACGGAACGCGGTCAGATCCGGGGATATGGTTTCCCAGGTGATGCCGCCGTCCATGGTCTTGTGGACATACTGCGAACCGTGGTAGACCACATCAGGATCGTGCGGGGACACCTCGATGGGTACCGTCCGCTGGAAACGGTAGGGCAGCTCAGCCGGATTGCGGCCGTACATGTTCATGGCGCCCACGTAATAGTTGCGCGACTGTCCTGTGCGGTTGGAATAGAGGTAGAACCGCCCCTTGCAGTTGGAATAGACCACGTCCGGATCACCCGGCTTGGGTACGGCGGGACCCGTTTCACATCCACCAACGGCTTCCCAGTAGGACTGAGGCCCACCAACGCGGTTACCGGTGGCGTTGGACGGCACGCGCACGGTCGTATTGTCCTGCTGACCGGCATAGAGCCAGTACGGATCTCGGTCGTCGATGTCGACCTGGTAGAGCTCGGCCGTGGGCTGGTTGTGCTGCGTGGACCACGTCCAGCCGTCATCCAGCGTCACATTCACCCCACCGTCATTGGACTGGATCCAGATGGCCGTATTGTCCGGATTGATCCAGATATCGTGGTTGTCGCCGTGCGGCGTACTGCGCCGTTGCCAGGTCTTGCCGGCATCTTCCGAAATGAAGAAGCCCGTACTGCTGGCAAACACCCGATCGGGGTTTTTCGGATCGGCGTCCACGTTGGTGTAATAGAAAGGCCGGTCCATGAGGGGGCGGTAGTTGGACACGAGGTGCCAGGTCTCCCCTTCGTCGTTGGACCGGTAGAGGCCCTCCTCGTCCGGCGTGGTCTCCACGAGGGCATACACGCGGCTCGGATCGGCAGGCGTGACCGCAAAGTCGATTTTTCCGATCAGATGATCGGGCAGCCCCTCCGTTTTCATTTCCCACGTTTCACCGCCATCGCGGGAGACATAGATGCCGTTCTCACTGCCATCATCCCCAGAAATGATGGTCCATGGCTTGCGCTCGGCGCGCCACATGGATGCGTAGATGGTCGAGGGGTCCGTCGGGTGCAGTTCCAGATCAATGCCGCCGGTTTGCTCCGATACGAATAGCACATGGTCCCAGGTGTCTCCGCCATCGGTGGAGCGATAGATGCCACGTTCCGGGTTGTTGCCGAACGGACTGCCCAGCGCTGCCACCCAGACCACCTCCGGATTGGTGGGATGCACGACAACGGCACCTATCTGTCCCGTGTCCCGCAGCCCCTTGAACTCCCAGGTCTCGCCGCCATCGGTGGATTTGTACAGCCCCCGCCCGATGATCACGTTGCTTCGGATGCCATCCGATCCCGTGCCCACATAGATGATGTCCGGATCCGAGTTGGCGATGTCAATGGACCCGATAGAGCCGGTTTCGAAGTACCCGTCAGACAGATTATGCCAGCTGGCACCGGCATCGGTCGTTTTCCAGACGCCACCACCTGTGGAGCCCATCACAAACATGTGCGGATCGGAGCGATGACCAGCCACAGCCGTCACCCTTCCGCCGCGGGAAGGTCCTACATAGCGGAATTGCAGATCGCCGAACTGCTCGGAGAGCGTAAGCAAATCCGGGGAATCGGCTTGCTGGCCCGATGCAGGCACAACCGACAGGAACAGGAAGATCGTAAAAAGGAGGACCGGGGTACGGAGCATGACAACCGGGGGGCGTATATCGAAAAGCACGGCAACCTACCATTGTCCGAGTCAGCGGTCAACCGGAGATTTTCCACGACAGGATTCACTGTGTTCTGGATGGATCAATGACCCCAAGGGACGTATCATGGCACGTCCCACCTCACGCACTACCATGCTGACCCTGATCAAGAATGCGACCGTCTTTGCTCCGGAGCCCTTGGGGATCCGGCAGGTGCTCGTTGCAGCAAACCGCATCGTCTACGTCGGCCAAGCGGTACCTGAGCTCGATGCCAGGCTCAACGTGGATGAAGTCGATGCCGATGGGGCCCGGCTCATTCCAGGGTTCATTGACCCGCACGCTCATGTCACAGGTGGCGGCGGCGAAGCCGGATTCGAAACCTCAGTCCCGGCTCCCGTCCTGACCGATTACACACGGGCGGGCGTGACAACCGTGGTGGGGCTGCTTGGGACGGACGACCTTGTGCGCACCACATCTGCCATGATTGCACGCATCAAGGCGCTTCGCAGTGAGGGCCTGAGCGCTTGGGGCTACACCGGGGGATACCACCTCCCTCCCGCCACGCTGACCGGTTCGGTTCGCTCGGACATCGTACACGTCGAAGAATTGATCGGTGTGGGAGAAATCGCCATCTCCGATCATCGCTCCAGTCAGCCAACCTTCCATGATATTGTCCGACTGGCTTCGGAGGCCCACGTAGCCGGGCTGATGACGGGCAAGGCCGGCGTCGTCCATTTCCACGTGGGCGATGGCGTGCGGGGGCTGTCCCTGATCCGTGAAGCCCTGGACACCACCGAACTGCCGGCCCGTGTGTTCTACCCGACGCACGTGAACCGCCGAAAGGCATTGTTCGATGAGGCTATTGCCATTACGGCCCGTGGCTGCACCATCGATATCACGGCATTCCCCGTGGAAGAAGGCGAGGATGCCTGGTCGGCTGAGGATGCCCTGGCGCGGTATCTCGATGCGGGCGCCGATCGGGCGCGCGTCACCATTTCGTCGGACGGCGGTGGCTGCCTTCCGGTCTTCGATGAAACAGGCGCTCCGGTGGGACTGGACTATGCCCGGGCTGATGCCATACCGGCTGCCTTTTCAGCGCTGCTTCGGCGGGGACGGTCGATGGAAGAGATCCTTCCCGCCTTCTGCACCAATGCCGCGCAGCTTTTGCGCCTTGCCCACAAAGGCCGGGTGGCCGAAGGCATGGATGCTGATCTGATCATTCTGGACAAGAACCACATGCCTCGCCACGTCATGGCACGCGGGATCTGGCACGTCCTCGATCACCAACCCATCATTAAAGGAACGTTCGAATAACATGCTGGACATGCGGCCCGTGCGAAGTACCGGCAACGCCAAGCGGGGATACCTGATTCCCATCGGCGGTGCGGAAGAGAAGGAGACCAATCCGGTCATCCTGCAGCATTTCGTGGACCTGTGTGGCGGCGCCGAGGCCAATATCGTGGTCTTTCCGACGGCGTCGCGCCTCGAGGACACCGGCGCGCGGTACGTGGACATCTTCAGGCGCCTCGGCGCCGGCACAGTCGACTTCATCAACCTGGACACCAGGGCCGACTGTGAAAATCTGGATGTCCTCAAACGCCTCGATGAGGCCACCGGTATTTTCATTACCGGCGGCAACCAGCTGCGTCTATCCACCATCATCGGAGGTACGCCACTGGGCGACCAGATCCGGTACCTGAATGCCCATGAGGTGCACGTGGCCGGCACGTCCGCCGGTGCAGCCATCCTGCCCGAACACATGATTGCGGGAGGGGACACGGGTCCGACACCCCGACAGGCTGCCGTCACGCTCACACCGGGATTGGCACTGACGAATCGACTGGTCATCGATCAGCATTTCCGACAGCGGGACCGCCTTGGCCGTCTCCTGACGGCGCTGGCCTACAACCCGTATTTCATCGGGCTGGGTGTGGACGAGGACACCGCTGGGTTCATTGATCCCGAGGGCGTCCTGGAAGTCGGTGGCTCGGGCGGCGTGACCATCGTGGACCCTTCGGACCTGGAGTATTCATCCATTGCAGAAACGCGGCGCGACGACGTGGTTACCATGACCAACGTCCGGATCCATATCCTGGCCGCCGGCGATCGGTTCGACCTGAAATCCCGACGCCCCATGGTCCGGGCGCAACTCGAGGCAGAAGAAGACGCCTGATCCGCCTCGTCACCCGCTATCGCTATCATTTTTTCCTTCCAAGTCGCTTCCACCCCATGAGAGTCGTATCCACCAACGTGTTCGTCGGCCCCAACCTGTGGGCTCACTTCCCCGTCATCCGGCACATCCTGGATCTGGGAGTTCTTGAGGATTGGCCCACGCGCAAGCTCGGCGACGGCTTTATCGATGGCTTGATTGATGCGCTACCCGGACTCAAGGAGCATGGCTGTTCGTACGGTGAACCCGGCGGCTTCATCCGGCGCATGAGAGAAGATGAAGGAACCTGGCTCGGCCACGTGCTGGAACATGTGGCCATCGAACTACAGAACGAGGCAGGATCGCACGTTGGATTTGGACGCACACGTTCGACCGGTACGCCGGGCGAGTACAACATGGTATTCGAATACAAGCAGCGGGACGTAGGACTGGAGGCTTCCCGGCTGGGTCAGCAACTCATCCTGCAGCTTCTACCCGATCATGTGAAGGTCCTGCTCGAAGAGCCGCCCGATGCCGATTTCGATTTTGAGGACGAGAAGACCACCTTCATCCGGTTCGCCCAACGCAAGGAATTCGGTCCTTCCACGCAGTCCCTGGTAGATGCAGCCGTGGAGCGGGACATCCCCTGGATCCGACTGAATCAGTATTCCCTCGTCCAGTTCGGACACGGCAAATTCCAGAAACGGATCCAGGCCACCATCACGAGCGAAACACGGCACATCGCTGTCGAAATTGCCTGCGACAAGGAGGACACCCATCGCCTGCTGAACGACCTGGGACTTCCGGTACCACAGCAGGAAATGGTCTACTCGGAGCGACAGGCCGTCCGCATGGCCCGTCGTATCGGGTACCCCGTTGTCGTCAAGCCCCTGAATGCCAACCACGGCCGGGGCGTCTCCATCAACCTGACCACCGACGAGCAGGTAGCCAGCGCCTTTGAGCATGCTCAGGATGTCGGCACGAGCCGAGCTGTCCTCGTTGAGAGCTTCATTACCGGCTTCGATCACCGCATGCTGGTCGTCGATGGCAAACTGGTGGCCGTGGCCAAACGTGTGCCAGGACACGTCAAGGGTGATGGCACACATACCATCGAGCAGCTCGTGGACATCGTGAACGAGGATCCCCGCCGTGGGATCGGTCACGAGAAAGTCCTGACCCGCCTGGAATTCGACCGGCAGGCCATGGAACACCTCGAGAAAGCTGGCTACACGAAAGAAACCGTACTCCCCGAGGATGAGATCCTGTACCTGCGCTCGACCGCCAACCTCTCCACCGGCGGCACGGCCATCGACCTGACCGACGTAGTGCACCCGGACAACCGGGCCATGGCGGTCCGGGCCATCAAGGCCGTAGGACTCGACGTCGGAGGTGTGGACTTCCTGACGGATGACATCTCCCAATCCTACAAGGACATCGGGGGCGCCATCGTGGAAGTCAACGCAGCCCCGGGCTTCCGCATGCACGTTGCCCCCTCCGAGGGCAAGCCGCGCGATGTTGCCGGCGCTGTTATGAACATGCTGTTTCCGGCAGGTACCCCACGGCGGGTACCGATTGCCGGCATTACCGGGACCAACGGCAAAACGACCACCAGTCGCATGCTGGCCCACATCATGAAGGGCGTAGGACACACCGTGGGTATGACGTCCACCGACGGGGTCTACATCGACGGTCATTTGTCGGTCAAGGGCGACATGACCGGTCCGACATCGGCACAGATCGTGCTGCGCGACCCTTCCGTGGACATGGCCGTCCTGGAAACCGCTCGCGGTGGGCTGGTCAAGCGCGGGCTCGGATACCGCAAATCCAACGTGGCATGCTGCCTCAATATTTCAGCGGACCACCTCGGGATGCGCGGCATCGACACCCTGGAACAGCTGGCCGAACTCAAGCGCATCGTTGTGGAAGTGGCTCAGGATGTAGCTGTCCTGAACGCCGATGACGAGAACTGCCTGCGCATGGCCGACCACACACAGGCCGAGCGCATCTGCTACTTCACGCTCAATCCGAACCACGAACTCGTGCGCGAGCACATCCGGGCTGGCGGCATGGCATGCGTATTGGAGCAGGGTATCAACGGACACATGATAACCCTCTTTGATGGCGGCTCCCATATTCCACTGCTTTGGACCCATCTGATTCCGGCCACACTCGAAGGCAAGGCGGTCCACAACGTCCAGAACGCCATGGCAGCCTCGGCCATGGCCTATGCCCTCGGCGCTTCCCTCGAGGACATCCGCCATGGATTGCGAACGTTCGACACCTCCTACTTCCAGGCACCGGGACGAATGAACGTGTTCGACGAACACCCTTTCAAGGTCATCCTGGACTATGCCCACAACCCGGCTGCCGTTGAAGCCATGTGCAAAACCGCCTCTCAGCTTCACGTGGAGGGGAGACGCATTGTGGTACTGGCAGCACCGGGAGACCGGAGGGATGAGGACATTGACGCCATTGCCCGCCATGCTGCCGGGCATTTCGACCTATATCTCTGCAAAGCGGACGATGACCGACGTGGTCGCGGACATGCCGAAGTACCCGAGCGCATTGCCCGCGTGCTGAAAGAAAAGGGTGTCCCAGAGGACGCCATTGAGGTCATCCCGGACGAGCAGACCTGTATCGATGCCGCTCTCCGGATGGGACAGTCTGCTGATCTGCTGCTGATTTTCGGGGACAATTCCACCCGCTGCTGGAAGCAGATCATCAACTTCGATTCGGACGGCGAACCAGTGGATACCGACAATGCCAGTGGCGTCGAGATACCGGATCTGCCGGAAGTAAACGGTTTTTCTACCGAAGGCGTACATCTCATCCGGGATGAGAAAGGTGTTCGCTTGGCCCGCGAAGTAAACGATTGACGCAGGCAGAGCCTCCATGTCCTTCCACGCTACCCTGATCGACTCCCGCCGTCTGACCGGGCCGAATCTGGTCTGGGACAACCCTGGCGCCTTGCTGGAGGTTGAGACGAATTCCGACGCCGTCATCGACCACTGGCGCGCCGAGGTGATTGCACTGCGCGATCGATTGGGGCTGCCCGACATGGGTCTGGCCATCAAGCGTCGCTCCCAGGGGGCATGGTTGGTGGTAGGCGGTCCCGTGGATCAACTCTACGGGCTGATTGAGGCCTCCGAACTGGCATGGCAACGGGCCATCAAACAAATGGAAGGTCAGCATCCGGGCGAACAGGACCTGTCCGGCGTGCAGAAAGAGCTGGACCTTGAGCGACTGGACGCGGTGACCGGGCTACAGGCTGCGGCCTCTGAGCGCGGCGTGACCTTCCTTTGGGATGATGACCATGTCTCTCTGGGCCTGGGCACGGGCTCGCAGACGTGGGCACGCAACGAAACACCTGCTCCTGAGCACGTGGATTGGTCCCGATTCCATGATATACCGGTGGCGGTGGTTACAGGCACCAATGGCAAGTCCACAACCGTGCGCCTGTTGTGCGCCATGACAGATGCCTGGGGCAAAACCTACGGTACCACGTCCACAGACTGGGTCCGGGTGGGCAACGAGGTACTGGACACAGGTGACTACTCCGGTCCCGGCGGCGCAAGAACCGCCGTGCGGGACCCTCGCGTAGAGGTGGCCCTGCTGGAAACGGCACGTGGTGGATTACTTCGCCGCGGCTGCGGGCTGGAAAAAGCCGATGTGGCTGCCGTCCTGAATGTGGCATCCGATCATATGGGACAATATGGAATCACCTCGG
>Ga0181588_10002042_pt1 | contig 17655 bp, 16 predicted proteins | sample 071ome_26_FD_148607 | JGI IMG/M metagenome (GOLD analysis project Ga0181588, IMG submission 148607) | Coastal salt marsh microbial communities from the Groves Creek Marsh, Skidaway Island, Georgia - 071409BT metaG (spades assembly) | ecosystem: Environmental > Aquatic > Marine > Intertidal zone...
TAACAGGTAACAGGTAACAGGTAAAAGGAAAGACCAATGAAAGATCGAATCAGTATTCACCTAGAGGACGGAGTCGCGGACGTTCAGCTCATCCGGGCGGATAAGATGAACGCGCTGGACGACGCCATGTTCGCGGCGTTAATTGAAGCAGGTCAAACCGTTGCCGAGGACAAAGCCGTCCGCGCTGTAGTGCTCTCTGGTGACGGGCGTGCATTCTGTGCAGGGCTGGATATGGGGAACTTTGGCCGTATGGCGGACGCGCCAGTGAGTGATGCACCAAAAGCGGATGGCGGTAGCGGCTCTGATGTTACTAAAGGGCTTGCACCAAGAACCCACGGGATTAGTAATCGAGCGCAGTACGCGGTCTGGACTTGGCGAGAAGCACCTGTTCCTGTGATTGCAGCGGTACATGGCGTTGCGTTTGGTGGCGGCTTTCAATTGATGCTCGGCGCCGATATTCGGATCGTCCATCCGGAGGCGCGCATGTCGGTGATGGAGATTAAGTGGGGCCTCGTTCCAGACATGGCAGGCACGGCCATTATGCGAGGACTGGCGCGAGACGACGTGGTACGAGAACTCACCTATACGGGTCGACAGTTTACCGGCGTAGAAGCAGAGGCTATGGGGTTTGCGACGATGCTCTCAGAGGAACCAAGAGAAAAAGCGCTAGCGATGGCGCGGGAGATTGCGGGCAAAAACCCTGATGCCATCGTGGCTGCTAAGAAGATTTTTAACTCATCAGCTGATCTCTCTGATGCTGAACTCTTGATGCAGGAGTCAGTCCTTCAAGACAACATTATCCGGACTCCGAACCAGGTCGAAGCGGTGCTTTCGACCATGGAGAAGCGAGCCGGTCAATACAAAGATCGAGCCTAGGAGTCTCTTCCAGGCGCCCGCGGCGCTAGGATAACGCAGCGTTTGCACCTCTAACTGGGCGATATCGGGCTCATCAAACGGAACAGTGTGCCGCCTTGCTGATGTCGTGGTCGCTCACACAAGTGGAGGGTAGCTGCCATTGCGGAACCCCCGTGAGCGTTCTTATTTTGAGCGTCCTAGTAGAGGGTAGATCACACCACTAGACGAGAACGATCGACAGGAACGGTCATCGCTGGCGCAACCTTCGCAGTCTGTTGAGTGATATCAAACTCCAGGCGGTCCAGTTGATGCTCGAACGCCGTCCCATAAAGGTGTAGGTGTCTGGTCGGAAGCGCGTGCTGGTTGTCGATGTGATGGATGTCGTTTGGCATCAGCGCGAGTGCATCAAAGGGTCCGAGCTCCAATGTGCGGTCGACCTTGAGCGTTGCCTTTCCCGCACCTGACTCGTCGCGCGCTCTTGCGTAAACGGTATTGTGCTCGAAACCGGAAAGGCCCGCGATGATGGCAAACGTACCATGGTCGTGGATCGGTGAAGGCCCAAACGGAAGAATGCTAACCAGATACAGCGCCGCACCTGCGTCCGGGTTTTCAGCCAGCAAATAGGTCTTTGCGACCTCTTTAGGCGTTGGAGCGGGGAAGTCTTCTTCCGAGAAAAGGTTGACATGCACAGCAAGTCGAAGCAGTTGATCTTGAAGTGCCTCCAACGTTGCACGATCAATTACCGCGCCAGCTGTAGCCGAGGACACGAATTTCATTAAACCGGAAATTTCATTCTTCAATCTGATCGAATCTTCAACCAAAAGTATTTATCCCTTCAATAAATGAGGAAGCCTGATTCCTAGATTATGATTCAACCGAGGCGCTTACGATGCGTTGGTGCCAGATGGCGCCCAATGGCATCACAATCAAAATTAATGCGAAAAAGACGTAGTGATGCCAACTGAGCATTGCCGTCCAGTATTCGAGCTGCACCAGGATACCGATGCCTAGCATCCCGATCGTCGAGATAATCACGATGGTTTTCCAATGCCTATCCCTTGGCGCCACGGCTGAAAGCGCGATGCCTGCTAGCAGCAGGGTTATTGCCTGTGTCGCCTCAATAGCGAGTGTCGCCCCCACGTGAAAAATTTCCCCTTGAGCCGTGACAGCGTTTGGAAACAGGGTAAGCACGAATTGGCCAATAGGAATGCAGATTAATCCGTAGATGAGGGGTGGGACAAAGGGTGCGATGAGAAGCCGAAAAAGGTCCATAGATTTCTACCCCTTGGTCGAATTTAATGGTGCTAAATGCAAGCGTAGGCCGCTTGTAAAATACCGAAGCCGCGCGGGTCGCCCAGTACACCAGGCTGCATTTTGTTCATCACATACGAGCAGCACAGCCGAGCATCCTGATCCACCACGATGGTTGAGCCTCCCCAGCCTCCCCAAAAACCGGTGTTTGGGTTCGGCCCCATGGGGAAATCGGGAGAGCTGAGGCCGTAACCCATGCCGAACCGACTGGGAACGCCTAACACGAGATCATCGCCTTCGATCTGAAGCTCCAGCGCTCTTGCGGCACCCTCGGGTGACAGCAGCTCGACACCGAACGCTTTGCCGCCATTCGCAACGGGAGTTTGGGCGCGTACGACACTCCTTGCGTTACCGTGACCGTTGGCCGCCGGAATCTCCGCAGTGCGCCAGCCTTTTGTCATAGCGGCTTCCGCCACTGGGGCCGGGCTGCGAAACGTTCTGGCAGCCACACTGTCTTCATCGAGGTCAGCGGGTAACCCTTCTGCGCCAGGCGGTGAGAGCGTGGCAATGCGATCAAATACATGCTCGGGGGTGCCGATGTGGAAATCGGCATTCAGTGGTTCGGCAATGTCTTGGGCGAAAAATTGACCCAGTGTGCGGCCCGTTATGCGGCGAACGACTTCGCCGATCAGATGCCCTTGAGTGATGGCATGGTAGCCACTGGCTGTTCCTGGCGGCCACCAGGGCGCTTGTTCTGCGAGTAGTCGGCACATGGCGTCCCAGTCATAGAGGGTTTCGTTCGGGATAATGTCGTCCAGTCCCGAAAGCCCGGCGCTGTGCGCCAGGCAATGACTGACTAACACCTGCTCTTTTCCATTTTGAGCGAATTCGGGCCAATACTTGGCAACCGGTGCTTGAAGATCAAGCAGTCCTCGATCGCTGAGGACCAGTGCACAAAGGGCAGCCATCGTCTTGGTGGTAGACCATACATTGACCAGCGTGTCTTCCTCCCATGGGTCGGTGCCGCCTTCGCTAGTGACGCCTGCCCACAAATCACAAACGAACTCGCCTTCAAGCGTGAGCGCGACACTCGCACCTACATCGCCGTGCTGCTCGAAATTTTGCACCATCGCCTCGCGAACGGCGTCAAACTTTGGATCACAAAATCCATGCACTTCCATTGGCTAGCTCCCCAGGTAAGTTCAGTTTTTCAAAGCTTGATCATCGCGTAGAACGTGACGACGGGATACCCCTATTTCACAGCGCCCTTGGTGATCAATGACTCAATGTCTTCTGTTTTGAGTCCGGCTTTCGCGAGGACGTCACGCGTGTGCTCCCCTTGGTCCGGAGCCGGGCCCCTTACTTCGATGTCTGCGCCCTTGACTTCAAAGGGTGCAGAGACAACCTCCATCGCGCCACCCCGTTCGTGTACCAGCACGGAAAAAGCGCCTCGTTCTCGAAGCGCCGGATCCTCAATGACCTCTGGCAGCAGGGCGACCGGCTCCCAGATCAAACCGGACTGATCGAGTTGAGGTCGCCAGGCCTCAAGGTCATCTTCCGCAAATACCCGTTGTATTTCAGGCACGATGCTAGGTCCGTGCTCGGCCATGCCAGGTAAGGTTGCAAATCGCGGGTCAACTGCCCAGTCAGGGCGATTCATCAGTTCGCAAAACGCCCCCCAATAGGGGAGTGCCATGGGCATGATCAACGCGATGTGACGTCCGTCTCGGGTTTCATAGTAATTCCAAATAGGGTTGGCAGGATGGGTATGGCTGGTTTTCTCGGGCTGTGCTCGCTCAAAGAGTGCATTGGTGACGTCGCTCGCCATCGCCCAAATGCCAGTTCGCTGCAGCGTGACCTCAACCTCCTGGAATTCGCCGGTCAGGTCCCTCACTCGAAGCGCTGCGAGAATGGCCGACAACAAGTTGAGTCCGGTGATGCGGTCGCCGTATCCGCCTCTCGAGATCAGTGGGCCGTCATCGCGATCCCCGAAAGCAGACATGGCGCCAGACCTTGCCCAAAAAGCCGTTTGATCGAAAGCTTGTCGATCGCTGTCCGGACCATTAGTACCATAGCCAGAAAGAACCGCGTAAATGGCCTTTGGCGCGAGTTGCTGAATGTCGCTCGCAAGCAGGCCATAGCGAGCAAGCCTTGGCTGAGTGAGATTGGTTAGAAAAATATCGGTTTGTTCGATAAGCGTGCGAAGCGTCTCGCGACCCGCTTCATCTTCAAGATTGATGCAAATGCCTTGCTTGCCGCGGTTATCGAATTGGAAGCAAGGATGAACAAAGTCCTCGCCTAGCATCGCGGTGTAGAGATTGCGGTAGGTATCACCACTCGGCGGCTCAACCTTGATCACTTCGGCGCCCATATCCGCCATGAGCGCGGCGCAGCTCGGTGCGGCAAGCCAGCTGGCCACCTCCAATACTTTGATGCCTTCAAGCGGTGCGACCATGATTGATTTCCTCTAGCGTGAAATGGTGAGAATGAGGGTGCTTATTCGGCGTCGCTGAGTATCTCTCGGTCGAACGTCGCCTCGCCATGGCACCAGGTCATGCGCACGTCCTCACTAATCAGCCGGTCTCTGGCCTCGGACCAGGGGCGAGTGAGCAGCACGAGGTCAGCAGGCTCGCCAAGGTCGAGGCGCCTTACTGTAAACGGTGATGAAAAATGACCCAGATAGCCCTCGAGGGCTGTCTCGGGTGAGACACACTCTTCGGTGTTGATGAACTGGCCTGAGCGGGTTTGCCGCGTTACCGCCGCTCGCATCGATCGCCACGGGTCAACGTCACCAAAGGGTGCATCTGAGCCCAGTGCCACTCGAAGCCCCAAGGCTTTTAGTGTCTGAAATCGGTAAAGACTTGAATGCGTTTCGCTTGGAACATCGGTGAGATATTGATCCCCTCGGTCGAGAATGAAGTGAGGTTGAGTGACGATTCCTGGATCAAGGTCCACTAGCCATGACTCAAGATCGGCTTCAATGACCGAACCATGCTCGATGCGATCGCCCGGGTGAATGCCTGCTGCTTCTAGCATGGAGAGTGCAAACACCAATTCCGTGCGAGTCACGCAGTGAATGGCAACAGGCAAATTGAGCGCGTGGGCGCGCCTAACGTGTTCGGTCGACGCTTGGAGATCCGGTAGCGCGTGTTCGTGGAGATGGAATTTCACACCGCCGGTTTCTAGCCAGTGCGTTGGTGCGTGCTTGTGGAGGTCGATGGTGCCCGACAGACAGAGTTTCTGGCGGAGTTGCCCGTTTGCTTGTAGCTGTCCGAACCAATCAAATTCCTGCATGCCATTGCTTGGGGTCATGTCGTGCAGTCCGATAACCCCCAGCTTTGAGAGCGACTCGCTCACTTCGGACACCGCTTGGCTATCGACGGTGGCGTCTGCAAGCATCCGCAAGCGCTCGCCGAGTGCGCGATCTTGATCGAATAAGCGGCCCTCGGCCGTGATCTGTAATTCTGGGTAATGTTCAGAATGGGTGCCGGCCCCAGCAGGCAGCACGCTCAATTGCGATATCGCGAGCGAGTTAAACGTCCACAGCCGTCCGGATCGATGTTGAATTCGAATCGGCCGGTTAGGTTCGATGGAATCAAGTACATCCCGGGTGAGGGTGCCCGCTACTGAGTCGTGATACCCAACTCCGCGAATCCAGCCATCACCTTTGGCGTTGCTGAGGATGGAGGCGAATTCGTCGTAGGTATTGACAGTAGGAGGCCCGCAGTCGACGGAGCGTCGAGCGGCAGCTAATGCACGAAGGTGAATATGATGATCGATGAGCCCAGGTAGAAGACAAGCGCCTTGGCCGTCAACCACCCGTTCATTGGGCGCAGGGCTGAGTCTGCCCCTTTCTGTGATCAGTCCGCCAGCAATCCTTAAGTCTGAGCGCTCGGTCTCGGGATAGCAGGCGGCCTCTTTGATCAGCCAGCGCGGAGACGGTGCAGTTGTTAGAACCACTCCCTGACGACTCTTCTGAGCAACTTGCCTGTTTCGTTGTAGGGCAATTCATCAACGAAACGAATAGCCTCGGGTACCCTCGAAGATCGTAAGCTCGAGCGAATGAAGTCTTGAATCGCCGCTTCGGTCACTGGCGTTTTCATGACCAGTGCTAGGGCAACCGCTTCTCCCCACTCCTCGGATGCCATACCAACGGCGGCCGCGTCTACGACATCGTCCCGGTCCAGTAGCAGGTCTTCGATTTCCCCGGGGGAAATGTTTTCTCCGCCGCGGACAATTACGTCGTCTGCCCGTCCAGAGAGGAAAAGATAGCCCCCTTCGTCAAGATAACCTGCATCCCGCGTAGGGAACCAACCCTCGCTGTCTAGCACGCTTCGACCGTCGTACTCACCGGAAACCTGAGGTCCGCGTACGTAGATTTCCCCAGGAGTACCGGCTGAAACTGCCTGGCCGTCCTCGTCTCGTATTTCGAGTTCGATGCTAGGCAGCGCCTTACCCACTGAACCGAGTCTCTGCCGCAAGTGAGTATCGGAGATGGCCTCGCGGTGATCATTCGGGTCAAGCAGGGTGATCGTTGAGCTGGTTTCGGTGAGCCCGTAGGCATTGGTGAAGTTCACGTCAGGCAGCAGCTTCAGCGCTCGCTCGATGACTGGAACGGGCATCTTGCCACCGCCATAAGCAATCGCTGCCAATTGAGGGAAGGCGGCCTGGGGATCGTTTTGCTCATCGAGCACGTCGATGATGCGAGTCAGCATCGTGGGAACGACAAAAGCGTTTGTGACCCCCTCGTCTTTGCATAACCTGACCCAGGTCTCAGCATCGAAGTTTGCGAGTTGTACTTGCCGGCGACACGCGTAAATCGAGCTCATCACCGCTGAAATGCCCGCGATGTGGTAGGGCGGCACCGATACTAGCGTGGCTTCCTCCGGCATGGCTCCCATGAACTCAACCGAACCCAAGATATAGGACACGAGATGCTCATGCCTCAGTAGCGCTGCTTTGGGCGTTCCAGTGGTGCCGCTCGTGAAGAGCTGCACCGCGACCGCGCTTGGATCTTCGTGCCAGGTCTCGATGCTAGGACCGTCTGCCATTGCCGCGCGAAGGAACGCTTCTCGGCTCATGTGAGTCTGAACATCAAACTGACAATCACCGGCCCCTGTGATGAGGAACGCAGGCTCGATGCGTTCAATCAGTGCTGATAGTTGATCATCGGTCAGGCGATAATTCAGAGGAACATAAGGCAAACCGGCCATAGCAGCGCCCATCAACGCAATTGGTGCAGCCGGGCTTGAAGTATCAAGCGCAGAGACAAATCGGCAACCACTTTCGCTGAAGGTTTGTGCGGCTCGGCTCGCCGCGTCAAACAGCGTTTGGTAATCGTAATGCTCGCCTTCAAACGTGATTGCAGTCCGATCTGGGCAGGCCTCCGCGGCCATCTGTAACAGCAGTGCAATATTCATTGGTTAATCGGACGAGGGCAGTTTTTTCGTGTCTTTGGTCATCAGCTCTTCGCCATTGCAGTAGAGCGAGCCGTCGCCACTTTTCACGCACAGCAGCTCAATAGAATCGCCTTGGTTGACATAGCGTTTGCCGATGAGGCAGCCGTGCATTTGTGCATCATCGCCTGCGGATTTTTCTGAGACGTCGGTAGCCATGACGGCGCCGCCGCAGGTGACCTCGTCGTCAGCGCCCGCCTTAATGACCATAACCTCGGCGTCACAAACGGCGCTCTTTAGCCGGCTTCCTGGTTTTAACATCCCTTTCCTCCCAGATTTGGTGTTATTGCGTAAGCCCCGAGTATAAGCGCGTCTGTTAAGGTTTGTCTCCCGTCAGTGAGATAGATGATTAATCGAGGCGTGGTCCGGTCACTGCCCTCATTACAGCCCTCATTACAGCATGGGTTCTCGGGTGGTCATCTGCCTGCTGCTCGCGCGCTCATTCTCAATTCTCGGGTAGAAGACCACCGCGCACGTTGCTTGGTTTGGAAGTGCGCTTGGCGCTCAAAAACCGAGCATTATGGGCCATCACCAATGTGGACCAATGCGCGAGAGCTGGGGAGAGCAAGGGGAAGCGCTTGAACGGCGGATACGCTATCGTCGGCAGTGCGTTCGGCGGCAAGCGAGTGGCGGCAAGATGGACTACGCGGCTTTTTGTGGGATTCGAGCGTCGTGAGCCCGGTCTCTTTTGTGAACCAGCGGAAGACTATGACAAAACGAGTAATCATCAGTGGCGGACAGTCAGCATCATCGATGATGCATGAGCTCGTGGGTTCAGCAGTGGATGCGCATCCAGCAGCGTTTAAGGGGTTCCAACTACCAAACGCCAAGGCGTTCCGCTCTTCTTATCAAAACCATCTGCCAGTGTTTGAGCAGTATCGCCTGAGTACTGATGAGCGTATTCAGATAGCCGGTACGCTCATTAGTGGTCTTCAGGGCAAGCTCGTCGTTGCTGACGAATCGAGCGAGGTGTCGCTTAGCGACCATCTTGCAGTGCCAGCCGTTAAGCCCGTGCTGTCGATGGCAAAGGCAACACCGTTTTCCCCTTGGACCCCTTCAGTGCCCTACGGAGGACGGCATTGGCAGGGGAGTGACGTCGAGGTATTGATTGACGATTTATTGGCGCGACACTGGTTGTCGGGTGAGGCCGCGCACTCTTTGCGCGCAGTAGCTAGCTCCTCTATCGGCGCGGGTGTCGATCTTCGAGGCCATCGCATTGCTGTGATTGGCGCCTCTGCCGAAATGGCGCCCACCGCTTATTGGCTTAAAGCTGGCGCAGATGTGCTTTGGGTCGATAAAGTAGCGCCGCCTCTGGATTGGCAAACGGGTCATTTCCCGGGCCGGCTTTATTGGCCTACTCAGCCGATTGACTTGTTGACTGAGCCCGAGTCCGCATTGGCAGCGCTGATGGCCTTTGCTGATTCCGGTCCAATGCACCTTGGGCTATACGCATACGCACCAGGCGCGATGCGAGAGGTTTTATTGACGGGTGTCATGAACGCGATTGTCGATGCCTTGCCGGCTGAGGCGGTCCAAACAGTGAGTATGCTGTTGTCGCCAACAACGCCCACAGCGCTCGAATCCGATGATCAAGTTGCCAGCCAAGACTGGTGGTCTAAGCGGCCCGCTTGGGTCGGTGGGCTGCGCGCACTTGGCCAGCTGAGGCCCCCGCGATACTTGAATCACGCGTGCCCTCTTTCTGATTCCGTCGTCGCGATTCAAGGGGCAAGCTATCAGGCGGCTCAGTACTTGGGTAAAACGATGATGGCCGAAGTCTGGCAATCCAAAGCGCGGTTTCGGGTATCGCTTGTGACGGCTCCGATCACGCAAACAAGATCCCTCGAACACCCGATTTTTGCGGCCGCTTTCCAGGGCGCGAAAGCGCTAGGGGTGGAGACCTTTGCGCCGAGTTTTTCGCAGCAAGCAGGGGCGATCATGGCAATGACCGATTGGTTCTCCGATGTGCCTACCAAGTTGCTCGCGCAGCGGTTGCATGGCGGTATCCACACGATGCCCTATCGATTGGAATCGGCGTTGATCATGGCCGCCGTTATTGGGTTTAGCAGGCGTCCTCAGTTGTTGGCAGGGCTCCTTGGGTCGAAATCTTAGTGGCCGACCGCTCCCTTACGCGTCCAGTGAGAACAGGTACAGTTGTTGGCGGTAACCGGCGTTCGAGTGACCGTCCTGTTGCGGTTGATTGCTCGGTCCAATCAGTTCTGTTCTTTTGCGCAATCCCTTTCTAGTAGTCACGCGCCATCGATATAGCTGAAAGATAGGTAAAGCTGGTGGAAGTGCAGCACGCCTGCGAAAGTGCTAGTTGTAAAATTAATGTAATCCATTAACAATTGTGAACGGGGTTCGAGAATAGCGAGTCAGCCCAACGGCGTAAGGAGTAACCCTGCTTGCTTGGAAGCGGTCTGCCCAAGCGGGGCCCGCAAAGAAAATTCCGGTGAAGCCCGTCGGACATTACTGAGAAACCGGTGAGAACACGGAGTAACACGAATGAAGATACTAAGAACCCCCGATGATTGTTTTGCGAATCTGAAGGACTACCCCTTTGACCCGTGTTACACCACGATCCAAACCCAGGATGGCTCCGATCTTCGTATTCACCACATCGACGAGGGACCAAGAGATGGCCCTATTTTGCTTGCCATGCACGGTCAGCCGGTTTGGAGCTACCTCTACGCAAAGATGATTCCGTTTCTGACGGAAGCGGGCGTCCGCGTGATCGCCCCCGACTTACCGGGGTATGGGAAATCGGATAAGCCAGCCGCAAGAGAGGATTACAGCTATCAGAATCAAGTTGATTGGATGGTGGATTGGTTGATCGCAAGCGACTTCAAAGACCTTACGTTTTTTGGTCAGGATTGGGGCGGATTGATTGGCCTCCGGATGGTGGCTCGAGAGCCCGATCGATTTATCGGTGTCTCTATGGGTAATACAGGGCTTCCCTATAACCCTGATGTGGGTCAAGACGTGATTGATGAGGTCAAACGGTTTATGGCGAGCGACGAGCGGCTCACCGTATTCACCATGTCCAAACAGATCCGGAAGATGGATAAGGGTTCAGCACCCGCGTTGAGTTTCATGTATTGGCAGAAATTTTGTTGGGATACCGAGGACCTGCCGATTGGGTTTGTCGCCTCGCAGCAAATGGAATCAGTAAGCCTGTTACGTACATTGCTGAATTACTTGTTTGTGAGAATGGGGAAGAGTAGTTCGTCCCCATTTCGCACGGCCGTAGCGAAAGCGTTCGATGCGCCGTTTCCCACGAATGATTTCAAAATGGGGACCAGAGCGATGCCGAGTCACGTGCCGACGCTTCCTGACGCGTCTTTAGAGGCCCAGCGAGAGGCAAGAGCCGTCTTCGCGGAATGGAACAAACCCTTCCTCAGCGTCTTCGCGGGGGATGATCCCGTCACTAACGGTATCGAGCGGGATGTACTCGCCATGTGCCCGGTGGCTAAGAGCGCGCCTCACATCGGCGGAGGTCACTTCTACCAATGGCGCAGGCCTGAAGCGCTCTCGCAAATATTGATTGATTTTGTAAACAGTAATCACGCGTCGTCTTAAACTGCTGCTAATTATTTGCCCCCAGAAGGTGTTGACTCATTGAGGGAATGCCACCCTGGTGCGCTGTTGGTGAGACCTGGAAAAAGATCGTCTGATCAGCGCAGTAGGCCGCTCAAGTGATGTCTCCTTCGAGCAGCAGTACCGTTCATTGGCCACTCGGTGGATGCGTTACCCATTCCAATCCGCTCGATGAGTTTTAAGTGATCGCGCTTGACGATAGTAGGCGCCATAGCCAAAGTCGATGGATCCAAACAAGCCTGTAGGAACGCGCGGCGATAAGGAGGCAGACATGGGCTACCGGTTAGCGAATATCGATGGGCGAGCGGCATTCATTGATGGTGATGACTTCTATGATGTAGCGCGGTTGTCTGAGGGTCGCCTCTCCAGTGAACCCTTGGCAGCACTGCGTGAAGCGAAGCAGTTGACGGCCCTAGCAGACCGGCTCGATGCTGAAACACCAGATGGTCAGTGGCGTGACCGATTAGTAGGCCCGCCTATCCCCAATCCTCAGAAGGTGTTCGGCGTAGGGCTTAACTATCTCTCCCATGCGGATGAATCCTCGATGGAGCCGCCAGAGAATCCGCTGATCTTCACCAAGTTTCCATCCTGTCTTGTAGGTGCTTATCACGAGGTCCGGTTGAGAAGCGACGGGTGCGACTACGAGGGCGAGCTGGTGGTGGTGATCGGCGAGCCTGGCAAAGATATCGATCGTGCCGATGCCTGGTCCCACGTAGCGGGGTTGATGATTGGTCAGGATATCTCTGATCGACCCGCCCAATTCTCGGCCAAGCCGCCCCATTTTGATCTTGGCAAGTCGTTCGACACTTTCGGTCCGTGCGGGCCGTACATCGTGTCTATTGATAGCTTTGCTGACCCTGCCGATCTCAGTATTGAAACTTGGATCAATGACGAACAAAGGCAAAAAGATCGCACCACCAGTCTCTTGTTCGATGTGCCGTATCTGATTGCTTACCTGTCAGGGATTACCCGCTTAGAGACCGGGGATCTTATTTTTACAGGTACGCCAGAGGGTGTTGGCGCGGCGTCAAAGCGGTTTCTCAAAAACGGCGACGTCATCACCACTAAAATAGAGCACCTTGGTGAGATGGTGAACCGTTGCGTACGTGTCATGGATCAGCCTCGGCTCAAGTAGCTGCCGGTCGATTCCCAGGTGAATGGGATGGGCACCGGGGTTCCAGTCTGTGGAAGGAGCCCCACGCACCAACCGATGAGGCTCATCCCCCGTATGTATCCTCACCACTCACTGCCTAGTCAGGCGAGTGTGCATTTCCCATTATTGATCGCGATGACGTCACGCTCTTTGATGCGGGTTCTAAAACTGACGATATTATTGTCTTTCCACATTTCGACGAGATGGGTTTCACCAGGGTAAACCGGACTAGAAAAACGCACATCAAACCCAGTGATGCGGGTTTGGTCGTAGTTCGCCATTGTCTTCAGCACGCCGTGGCAGGCAATACCGTAAGAGCAGAGGCCGTGCAAAATCGGCGCATCGAATCCTGCTTTTCTGGCAATGCCCGGGTCTCGATGCAAAGGGTTGCGGTCGCCGCACAGTGCATAAACCATGGCTTGATCACTTCGCTGGGGCAGTTCGCAAATCGCGTCTGGGGCGCGATCCGGAATGGCATGAGGCTCTGGAGCGCCCTCAGCACTGCCTCCAAAGCCGCCGTCGCCTCGGTAAAACAGGGTGGCACTCAGCGTAAAGAGCGGATCGCCGGACGCTAATTTCACGGCCGTCTCGTTAGTGAGTAGCGCGCCCTTGCCGTCGCCCTTATCGAACACGCCTGTCACGCGGTTACTGATTAAAATGTCAGCAGCCGCTGGCAGTGGCTGGTGAATGGCAAGGCGCTGCTCCCCGTGTAGCATCAGCATGTAATTCATTTTGCTCATGATGGATGAGCGGGTGCTCGGCGCTCGATCAGGGCGGGACAATACGGTGGCTGCAGTTGGCACGACACGATTGCCCACGGTTTCGCACACATACTCAAGTTCGTTTTCATCCATCGGATCCTTGCCCATGCCGATCGCCACTGCATAAAGGAGTGAGTCGCGGTCGCTGTAGCGGCCAGGTACCTCCTCGGGCTGAAGTGCAAGTGCGTCGTTAACGTCGTCCAGTGTAATGGGCATGGCAGGGCTCCTAATGGTAGTTCGCTTTTAGCCGAGTGTGCTTTCCATGTGAAGCGCACTCCGATAAACAATCATCATGAACGGTTCACTGCAAGAGAAAAAGGTTCGCTACTAGAATTACGTAAGCGACACAGGCTGCAAAGCTTCAGCCCTCATTTGAGATTGAATCACTCAGTTGGACAAGGAGATTGTTCGGGTTTCACCAATCTCGAGCGTCCAAAAAACGGATTGAGGCAGTCCCGCTTCGGTCATTTCCTGGCGCAAGGTTTCTATCGGCGTGTCGATGCCTTCAAGCGTGAGCTGAAAGGTTCCGTAATGGGCGCCAATGCTTTGTTCTGCCTTGAGATCCTGATGGACGAGGACTGCCTCAGCTGGATTAAGGTGAACATCCTTCATAAACCAGCGTGGCTCGTAAGCGCCAATAGGAATAATGGCAAGGGTAAAGGGACCATAGCGCTCGCCAGTTGTCTTGAAGTGGGGGCCGTATCCTGTATCCCCGCCGAAATAAACGGGGCCATGAGGCGTGTCGATCACGAAACCGCCCCAGAGGGTCGTCATTTGGTCAAGTAAGCCGCGGCCGGAGCGGTGGCGCACCTCAACAAAGTGGATGCTTAGGCCGCCGCAGTCGGTGGACTGGCCCCAATTGAGCGTGCGGATGTCTTTAAAGCCGGTTCGCTCGATGACGGAGTCAGTGCCTAGTCCTGCTATCACCATGGCTTGTGTATCGTGCCGATCTGCGAGTCGCTCAAGCGTTCCAAAGTCAAGATGATCATAGTGATCGTGGCTGATCAGAATGCAATCAATAGGGGGCAAGTCATCGAACAACACGCCAGGTGGGTGGGCTCGCTTTGGTCCGGCCCAAGAGACGGGGCTCGCTCGCTCGGAGTAGATGGGATCCGTTAGCACAGTGACGCCGTCAATCTGAATCAAGAAGGTGGAATGGTTGATAAAGGTGACGTGGATGCCGCTCTCATCAAGCGGGACCGCTTGCACTTCAACGGCTCTTTCCTCAGGCCAAGGTGTCGCTCGGGTCAGACTTTCCCAACCAAGCTTTGCAAGGTCGGTCAGTCCTTTGTCCATGGGCTGCCGATTATAAAAACGGCGGCTGTCAAAGGGAGCTTCTGCCGGGTCGTATGCTGCGCCAGGGGGAACCTTCTGGCTTGTGCAACCGCTTAGGCTCATTAAAAGCGCAGCGCTCAGCATAAAAAGAATGACTCTGATTGTCATAGTGCAGACCCCCAACTGCGATGAAGCGCGCCAGGCGCTACACCATCCTTTACGCGATTTCTCTCGCTCGAGCCCAATGGCTCAATGCATGAGCGCACTTTCTTGTCTCCTAAAACTCGATCCCCTATGGTGGAGTGAAGCTTTAGAGGGGAAGAGCGTATGAATTTGAGGTTGCGACAGATCGCGGGGGTGGCGGGTGATTTATCTACCGTTGAACAGCAAATTTGCCGGGTGCTCGGTGTGGAGGTCTGCTACCGAGATAAAGGGGTTGCTTACTTCGGGTTAGAAAACGCCTTGTTTCCCATTGGCAATCAATTACTCGAAGTCGTCGCTCCCATCCAAGAAGGCACCGCAGGCGGTCGTTATCTTGAACGTCGCAAGGGCGATGGGGGCTACATGGTGATTACGCAATGCGATGACCATCCCCCCCGTCGAGCACGCGCTGAAGCACTTGGCGTTCGCATCGTTCATGACAATGCAGGCGAGTCGTTTATCAATATGCAGCTGCACCCGAGAGATACCGGCGGCACTTTTTTTGAAATCGATCAGCAACTTGGTGAGGGTGCAAACGATGAGGACGGGCCCTGGCATCCCGCAGGTCCTCACTGGCAACGAGCGAAACGGACTGAGCGCGTTATCGGTATCCGCGCCGCGGAGGTGCAGTGTGATGATCCCGAAGCAGTTGCACGCAAATGGGCTGCGATTGCCGAGCGAGTCCCCAATGAGATTGAGGGAGGATGGTCGATGCCGCTTGATGACGCCGAGGTCCGTTTTGTGGCCTGCGAAGATGGTCGCCCTGAGGGGCTCGGGGCGATCGACCTAGCGGTTGTTGATCGAGCGGCTATCGTCGATGCTGCCAGCGAGGAGGGTTGCCTTGTGCATGAGTGGCAGGTGATGTTGTGTGGCATGCGGATGAATTTAGTTGAGGCCTGATGAGCTAGTCGACGGGGCGGCAGAAGGATTAAACAGGACAGTGTTGGAAGGGGAGAACCATGTACACAGACATCGAATATGAGCGAATCGGGAATGCTGCGGTTATTCGGCTCAACCGACCGGACAAATTAAATGCGCTGACCTATCACACGCTAGGTGAGCTGAAGCGCGCCATAGGCGCTGCCGTGGACGATTCCGGAGTGATTGGCATCGTCATTACTGGGAAGGGTAGAGGGTTTTGCGCGGGACTTGATTCAGCGGTTTTGGCGCAGGTTACCCAGGAGGCGAATGATGGCGGGCGAGACGAAACAGAACAAGCCGCGTCAGATCAATTGCCTGGCATGTTCTCTTATTTGTTAGAGGTGCCGAAGCCTGTGATCGCCGCGATTAATGGTGTGGCAGCAGGCGGGGGTCTTATCCTAGCGCTGATGAGCGATTTGCGGTTTGCAGCTGAATCAGCAGCCGTTACTACCGTGTTCTTGAAGCGTGGGCTGATCGCCGAGCATGGGTCCAGCTGGATTTTGCCGAGACTGGTCGGCACAGGTCGAGCGCTCGATCTACTATGGGCGAGCGATAAGATCTCGGCCAACGAGGCGTTGGATTATGGTTTGGTAGAGCGAGTCGTTGCCGATGAGTCGCTCGAGCAGTCGGCGATTGATTACATCGAAAAGCTAGCGGTTACGTCCGCCCCGCTCGCGATGGCCGCAACTAAGCGGTTGGTCTATCAGCATCTGGGAGGGGGCTACCGCGATGCCTTGACTGAGGCAGAAGTCGTCCAGAATGAATTTGTCGCCAGCCCCGATGCCGCCGAGGGAGCCATGGCGCTGATTGAGAAACGCACGCCTTCCTTCAAGCGGTTGGGTGATTCGGCGTCATAACATGAGCGGGGCGGTGACACTGATCCTCGCTCTTTTCAGCGAGCGCTAAAGGCTCAGCGTTAAACCAAAAATCGGAAAAACAAACCACGAAAGCGCGACAGTAGTTAGGTGCCATAGAAGAGAGCAACCGGTCGGCTACGATCTGACGGGCGCTGGCGGCAAAGGGAAGCCATGGGGGAATGATGAACCGGGATGTTTTGAAGAAGCCGTGGTATCGATGGTACGCCCTCTTTATTTTGCTGATGGTGTATACCTCAAGCCACGTTGACCGGCAGATCATGGGAATCTTGCTCGAGCCCATCAAAATGGAGCTCAACGCATCTGACACCCAGATGGGGTTCTTGGTGGGCCTTACCTTCGCGATTTTTTATGCAACCTTGGGCATCCCGATTGCGATGCTGGCAGATCGTTCTAACCGGCGCAATATTATTGCCATCGCGACGGCCATTTGGTCAGGGATGACTGCTGTTTGTGCGCTGGTCGGCTCATATTCTCAATTAGCGCTCGCGCGTATTGGGGTCGGTATTGGGGAGGCAGGGTCGAGTCCGCCATCGCACTCGATGATCTCAGACTTGTTTCCTCAGTCCGAGCGCGGCACGGCGATGGGCGTCTTTGCCATCGGCGTGAACCTGGGGTTGCTGATCGCTTATCTGGGTGGTGGCTGGATGAGCGAGCATTGGGGTTGGCGAACCACCTTTATCGTCGTTGGCTTGCCGGGCCTTCTGATTGCGCTACTGGTCCGTTTTACGCTCGTTGAACCGCCGAGGGGCGGCACTGAGACGGTGCAGCAACCGGTGGCGAAAGCGCCTGGTTTCAAGGAAGTGGCGCGAACCATGTGGCGAACACCGGCTGCAAGGCACGTGGTCTTCGGGTCGGCGCTCGCTGGGTTTGTTGGCTATGGGATGACGCTTTGGTTACCTGCGTTTTTTGTTCGCTCCCACGGCCTATCGCAGACTGAAACCGGTATGACGCTCGCACTGATGAGCGGCATTGTGGGCGGTCTTGGAACTTTTTCAGCGGGCCGATTGGCAGACTATTTAGGTAAGCGAGACCCGAGATGGCTTGCATGGGTTGTTGCGGTCGGAAAGGGCGGGCTGGTGCCGTTCTTGGTCGCCTTCTTTTTGATCATGGATTTAAAGTCTGCGCTACTGATGTATCTCATTCCCGCATTCTTTGGCGGCTTTTACCTTGCGCCGACGTTCGCCATGATTCAGCAGCTGGTGCCTGTTCAAATGCGGGCAGTTGCAGCCGCCATCTGTCTCTTTTTGCTGAACATTATCGGCATGGGGTTTGGTCCCCAAGGCGTGGGTATCTTGAGCGATTACTTGTCG